>ERZ1370068.7559-contig-6470_pt1 | contig 27179 bp, 35 predicted proteins | sample MGYA00561227_ERZ1370068 | MGnify/ENA primary metagenome ERZ1370068 (study PRJEB38410, sample SAMEA6850437) | metagenome | study: Metagenomic assessment of the ecological functions of the soil: analysis of the soil microbiota associated with the...
CCAGTTACGCATTGTTGTGATGATGGACGTTAGATCCGCGACAGGGAAACCATGTCTTCCGACGAGATACGTGGCCGCATTACGCCGATCGGCCACTGCGATCATGCCGAATCGTGCGTCAGGAGTTACGCAGGTTAGACGCCTGCGCAGCAGGCCCAGATCTCGCGCCCAGAGCGCGCCTCGTCGGTTGTCCGCGATCACAAAGCGCCGGGCACGAGGGCGCGATCGCGAGCATCGCGCGCTGTTAGATGCCGCCCGATACTGCAGCTGCAGCGAGCCAGCCATGCCAGGTCGGGAAGGCTGAGCAGCCGCAGCCTTCGGCGATAGCCTTTGCGAATCCAGACTCTTCCGACTCGTGTTTCAGACCGTTCAACGAAGCCCGGCCTCCCGGAAGAGATCCGATCTGGCGCCTTCAGCACTCGGCGCATCTTCTGACAGTCAGATCGCGTCCCGGATCGGGTCCGCTCGCGATCCGGCCCGGCTCGACGAGGATCAGTGTAGGCCGTCGGCGTCTTCTCCGCATCCTGACTTCGACGACGCGTGAATCTTCCGGTTTCGATACCAGGTCGAGCACAACCACCGCGCGCATCATCACCGCGCGGGATTCTCAACGGACATCCGCGCTGATCAGTCAGAGGGGCGTCCGGCGCCTGCGTCTGCTACAGACGCCTCGGTGCTGAAGATTTGTTCACTGGCGCGACCGCGGCGAGGGACAGCAGGTACGCGCCGCTTCGTCGATCCGCACAGCGGGCCGTATCGGCAGACGGCGGCGCCAGTGCCGCGCTCTTCGGCCGACGCATTCAGGATCGCTGCGAAAAGATCGCGGTGGAACCGATTGATGCCGACGACCGCATCCTCAGATTTCGACTGCCGGTAGTCGCCTCGCGACGCCGCGCCGGTGAAATCGACGCGCCGCCGCCTCGCTTCGATCTTGGCGAGATAATTCGCGCAGCGCCGCCCGATCGCGTCGGTCGACTCGACGAGCAGACCCGCGAGCGGGATCGAGACCCTCGGCTCGTAGGCGATACCTGCCAGCGCGCGCAGCGGCGAAGCGCGGCGTCTCGGTCGGAAGAGTTCGTTCATCGAGTCGTGAGGTCCCGCCCAGAACCGCCGAGAAGCGCTCGTGCAGCGGACCACGCATGGCCGTTGGCGGTCAGCGTGACCTGCGCAGGAACCGCAGTTGCAGAGTCGGGGTCCCGCGCTCGAAAGCGGGCAAGGCGATGGTCGCGACCAGAGCGCAGTGTTCGGTGATGCCTGCTGGCCGAGAGGCGACTGAAGAGTGCGACTGGTGGCGACGTCTCGCAGTAGGCGATCGCGTTGGCGAGCGCAGAATTGCCGTCGTTGTCTTTCGCGCATATTGAAACGATCGTATAAAGCGTGTACGCACCACGCGAACAGATCGTACGTGATGCGCAGAAGACGCACCCGGCCTGGCGGGCGATGCAATTTTCGCTTTGTTCGGGATGGTCCCCGAGAGCGCGATCCTCCTTCGCATCAGACCGCGACGCCGTCGATGGTCGACGACGGTCCCGCGAGCAAAGCCCATGTCTCGAGCGATCGCGACGCCGATCTTGCTCATTCTTCGCATCGCGGCAGGGTGATCGGAGGCAGTTCGTACCGAGAAGCTGATTGCCCTGATCCAGAGGCGGCTCGTCTGCCCAAATCAACGCGAACCCGAGTACTGGCGCACTGCAACGCCGTGGCATTCAAACAGCTGTGATGCGCGTGAATTGAGTTCGAAGTCTGAGGTCGCGTTCGGAGCAACTTTCGGTAAACGTTTTTCGGGATGCTGTCGTGGCTGCCGCCGTTCCGCGGGAGTCTTCGTTTACGCCCGGCAGAGGGTCCGCCATACTGAACCGCCTGGGGTGCCTCTCGAGTAGCTTCCTGCCAGCTGCGTATGTCACCTGCCGGCGGAGGTGAGCTGAAGGGCTACAGGAAGAAATCTCGACGGCGACGTTTCAGTCGCCCGATCCATGCCGACGCAGATTTCCGCGTGGGCGTTGCCGAGGCGTTCACCGCCCGCGTTACGTGGAACGCTCAGCTTTCCGCCCGGGCTGAAATATTAGCCGCGCTCGAGCCGGAGGCCCAAAGCGATCCACGATGATCGTCGCCACGGCGCCGCGATCAGGCCACGCATAACGCCGGTGTCTGAGACTGCCGGTTTCGGGGATCAGCCATATCCGCGGCGCGATCGAGGCGGGGAAACCAACCGTCCGCAGAAGGTAGGCCTTTCGCCCGCTGGGATTGATGAAGACACGAGACGTTCATCGCGGATTACTGCCGCCAGGTCGATCCGCCGTCGTGGGTCGACGGTGCGACGCGGGCGAACAAGACGGCATCGCATGCGGTTCGTGGCAGCCAGCGAAGTGGGGCGTTCCTGTTCTATCGCGGCCTGACGATCGACCTGCCTGCCCGACGATCATTCCCGATCGAGGATGAGATCCTCGAGGGGCTCGAAGAGTCACCGACGGTCGGCGTACATCCCGCCTTCGACGACGCCGAACCGCGATCACCGAGCGGTATGTCGATGAAATGTCGCTCGAGCTGTCCGCAGGCCATGGCGAAGATCTTCGCCATAGCATGCGCGATTTATAAGCGCCGTCGAGGATCGGTGCCACGCGCATCATCGCCCGCGCAGGACGATCGAGTGGCGGCGGTCGTGAGTTCGCACGCGCCGCCAGTATCGGGCCGGTGGTGACCGCCGCTGCCGCGCGACGTCGTTTCCGGCTCGATCGGCGATCGCTGCGAGCGGCCTGGCCTCGCCACCTGCCGCAGCGGCCTGGCGCGGCGAAGGCGATATGCGGCTGATTATCGCTGCTCAACCATCTGAGCATCGCCGCCGATATCCGGGATCTGCCCGGTCGCGCCAGTCAGCCCGGGTAGCACACCGCGCTTCGCCTGGAAGAACTGGAAGCGCACGGGGACTGGCGCTTCACAGCGTTTGCCCACTTTCGGCGGACACGACAGGCGAATCGAGAATGCGACTTTCGGCGCGCGGTCATACACCAGTCGCTCGACTCTGCCAGCACGCGTTCCGCGCCACGGACGACGGTTTGGCGTATTGATCGCGAGGCCGAAGCGTCGACTGCTCGCCGCGAGGGGGTCGGCCGCGGGGGTACTGCAACAGGTTGCCGCGTCTGACGACGCAGCACGGTTCACGACTCGCGGTTCATGCCCTCGCCCAGTACACGACCGATACAACGTGGCGTGATCGGCGAGACAGAGCTGCGATACCGCTCGAACCCGAACTGGAAGCTTCGTTGATCACCAATGTGTTCTTCTGGTCTCGTCGTTCGCTGCCGCGCCTTCCCCATCGCCTGTTCGCCGGAGGAGGTCTGGATCGCTGAATTCTCCGCGCCCAGCTCTCATTGCCGGGGCGGATCCAGCGCGAGACATCGCCCCGCGGTATGTCGGTAAACTGATTTATGAGGCCGAGCTCGCTGCAGAAGACGACGAGAGATCTCGAGACCATGCAATTCGATGCCACGTGCTCGACAATTTAAACTGAGAGTTTTTTCAGCGCCTGTCTCGACGATTGATTGAAGAGATCGCGGTGAAGCCTGCCGGCGGCGCAGCATTCGCCCGGTGATCTGGCTGCGAATAGGTGGCTGATCCGGGATTCGATCTATCTGGATCCCCGCCTCACCGCCGGTTTTCCGAGACTTCACGTGGTCGGCGCAGGGTCATCTCGGCGTCGTCCTCGAAGGTGTCGTACGGTATTGCCCGCGAGGTGTGAACCGTCGCCTCGCCTGACGACGACGTAGTGTTCGTCGAAATTGCGCGAAGGTGTCCCGACCCGCCAGATCACGACGGCGATTCCGAATGGTTCGCCTTTGTCGTTCAATCTTCACCGCGCTCAGTGATCCACGAGGTGAACTGGCCTGCCTGAGCAGAGCCGTTCCTTCTTCACGGCAGGTCCCCGAAGAGCACGAGACGCGCGCGTCGTTCGACTGAGATAGGTTCGCCGCGATATTACGGCGAAATAGCGCGACCAGGAGACGAGGGATTCATCTCTGCCGCGGACTTGAATGACGCCAATGCGAGGCGAGGCCGAGAACGGGCATCAATACCGTCATTTCTCTCGGTTCACGCTTTCATCTTTCGGGTGTTACCCACATTGATATCGCCGCCATTACCGGTTCGGCGGCACGGGACGCGCCGACATCTCGCGCCTCCTTGGCGCCGTGCGCTGCGGCCGGCGTCGCACCGTCTTGGTCAGCCATGCGGTCCGACGCTGGGGCGCGCTGACTCTCATCAGGGCGAGCGGCTCCAGAGGTCGCCGAGCTGGCGGCTGCCTCGCTATCTGACGTCTTCCAGGCGTCGGTTCCATCGCTCCGGCGCGAGGATCTCGATCGAGTTCCGGTGGTCAATCGCGCTGTCACGAAGCTGATGGTCATCACCCGCGAGTTTCACATTAACGTGATGGGAAAGGCGCGACGGTTTCTCCGTCAATCATTATACCCGTCGCCCGGCGCGTGGCACAACCATCGCGACATTATCGAAGATTTATCGCCCATTGAGGCCCGCGAGGCCGGGGTGGCGTTGTTCCGCGAGGATCACCGAACGATTTACGATCTCCGGCTAAAGACATGGGCGTGTAACGGACAAACATCTGCTGCCGCGCATTCTGCTTCCGATTTCGAGCTGCATCGCGATCACTCCAGTCAGTCTGGTGAACCGGTTGAGGTCAGCTGGTTACTGAATGTTTTGTTACCCCCGATCGTATTTCCGCGCCCATCGTCGCTTCGTAGTCGGTGGGCACGATGCCGTTCTGCGGATCGCTGGCGCGGAATCACGCACACGTCGGAATACCACCGCCGTGGTTCACCGATCGAACAGCGGGCTCGAGCCCGCGATATGATCTCGCCGTTGATCGGCGGTCGAGGTCGCGCGGGTGGTCGGCGCCGACTGCGCAGTTGTTGCAGAAAACTGAAACAAAGTTGAAGAATGCGATTGCCGACAGCGATACCCAACACGACCACATGGGTCTCTTCACGCGGCGGATGTGGATGGCTCGAGAATGCATGGTGAGGTCGCTGGCACGCCCGGCGTGTCGACGATGACGCGTCTACTGACGACTTCACCGATTATCGTCGGCCGAATAACGACCTACAGAACCTGCATTCGTTCTGTTCGCCGTCGCATCTGGACGGATATATTCAAGCATGCCTCAGGTGCAGCCGACGACATGTTTCACCACCGAGGTTTGCGCGGTTGGCGTCGTCGGCTGCGGCGAGGCCGAGGCAATGTCGTCAGTCGCATCGGCTGCCCGTGATCGAACGCGCCGCGCCAGCGAGCGGCGCGAAATCCTCGACGACGGGAACGGTCTGTCCATTGTTCGCCCGGAAGGATCAGTCGAGTCGGAGCTGCGTGCGGGTGAAGAGTGCCGAGCCCGTTTCGGACATCGGTTTCGTCCAGAGGCCACGCTCGGCTGAGTTGTACCTTCCGGTATCGCTTACTGAGGATCGCCATGGAAACCGACGTCCGAAGGAACCCGGGGCTCCTGAAACTCGACCTCTATTGCCGTGGAATGCGGCTCGACGACTCGTGCACGATCGAGGAAAAGGGCGGGCGCAAGATCCTGCGCACCCGCGCGGGACTGGGCTCGGGCCTCGAGCTGATCCTCCCGGGCGAGCTGTGGACGAACGTCCCGGTCGTCGAGGAGTTCGTCGCGGCGTCGCCGTACACGCTCCGCTGGCGCGACGGCGCGTTCTGGATCGACCACGAGACGCTCGGCGCGGTGACGACGGTGCGCCTGTCGCCGCAGCCCGCCTGGTACAACCGCACGACCTCGACGGGAAAACGCATGACGATGGTCGGCACGCTGCAGGGCACCTACCTGGGCGTCTACCCGTCCAAGGTGTGCGACTACTGGCTGAAGCGGCCCGACAAGGAGCAATGCAAGTTCTGCTCGGTCGGGCTGAACCTCGGCGCGGACGACGGGGACGAGAAGTCGGTGGAGGAGGTCGTCGAGGTCGTGAAGGCCGCGCGCGCCGAGTCCGGCATCACCTACGTCGACTTCAACACCGGGCACTACGACGGCGACACCTACCTCGACATCCTCGAGCCGTACATCCGCCGGCGTGAAGGAAGAGACCAGCGTGATGATCGGCGTTCAGACGCCGCCGCACGGCGACCTGTCGCGCTACCACGACGCTGCGGCGGATGGGCGTCAATCGCGTCTCGTTCTGCTTCGAGATCTGGAACCGCGACCGCTTCGCGGAGGTCTGTCCCGGGAAGCACCGCGAGTACGGCCTCGACCGCTACCTCGAGGCGATCCGGTACTGCGCGCAGGAGGTCGGCCCGACAGGCCGCGGGTTCGAGCCGTGGGTCGTCAACGGCGAGATCATCGCGGGGCTCGAGCCGCCGGAGGATTCCATCCGCGCGATCGATTGGATCACGAGCGTCGGCGCGATCCCGACCGTGTGCGTGTTCCGTCCGCTTCAGGCGACCGACTACGCCGGGCGTCCCGCCGCCGAAGACCGAGGACATCGTGCCGGTGTTCCGCCGGCTCTACGAGGCGACGATGGAGCGCGGGCTTCCGATCGGCGTCGCGCAGAACGTCCACGTCTCGCTCGTGATGCTCCCCGAGGAGGCGCGCTGGCTCCAGCACGACCCGAACCGTTTCTGGATGGGCGAGCTCGAAGCTCAAGCTGATGCGCAAGGTGTTCGCGATGCAGCTCCGACGCGAGCTGAGAAAGCGCGCCGAGTCGCTTCGCAGCCGCGTAGCGACTGAGGGACCGCTCCCTCGTTACACGCCCATGATGTGGCAGCCGGAATCGACGTAGAAGCGTCGTTCCGGTGATCCCCGAGCCCATGGACGAGCAGAGGAACAGCGGCGGCGTCGCCGACCTCGCGCGGCTCGATGTTCCGCTTGAGCGGCGACATCTTCTCGTGATGCTTCGCCATCTGCGTGAACCCCGAGATGCCCGCGCCGAGAGCGTCGCCACGCGGCCCGGCGGAGATCGTGTTGACGCGGATGTCCATCGGCCCGAGCTCGTAGGCGAGCTGCCGCGTGGCGTGCTCGAGCGCGGCCTTGGCGCTTCCCATGACGTTGTAGTTCGGAAAGACCCTCTGGCTCGCCTGGAACGACAGCGAGACGATCGAGCCGAGCCCGCCGGCTTGCATCGAGCGGCGTCGCGCGGTTCGTGAGCGCGACGAGCGAGTACGCGCTGATGTCGAGCGCGGTGTGCCACCCGTCGCGGCTGGTCTTCCGGAACTCGCCGTCCAGGTCCTCGCGCCGGGCGAACGCGATGGAGTGGACGAGGATGTCGAGCTTGCCGCCGGTCGCCTCGCCGATCTGCTCGGAAGAGGGCGTCGATCTCCGGCGTCGTTGGTGACGTCGCAGGGGAACGTCTGGCGTGCCGGGCGCGGTGGCGGCCAGCTCGGCGACGTTCTTCTGGAGCCGCTCGCCCTGGTAGGTGAGGATCAGCCGCGCCCCGGCGTCCGAAAGCGCTTCCGCGATGGCCCAGGCCAGGGAGCGCTGGTTGGCGACGCCCGTCACGAGCGCCGTCTTCCCGGACAGGTCGATGGTGCGCACGGCGCCAGAGTAGCCAGAGCGCGCCGGATGTCAACGCGTCCCGCGCGACCGATCGCCGGGAACCCGGCGGCTGGCGCGCGCGCATAGCTATGTGATATCAATGTGCGAATCACACCCGAAGGAGCGAGCCATGAACCGTGAAAGCGTCCGATCGGCGGTGCCCGGATACGCTGATGATTCTCCTCGTGCTTCGTCCTCGCTGCGGCGGCGGTGTGCGTCGTTCGTCCGCGGCGGCGGGAGCGCCGAGCGTCCCGCTGGCTCCTGCTGGGGCTCGCGCTGGCCCTCGCCGCGGCCTTCTGTCGCGGCCGGGCCTCTTCATCGTCAATCCGAACGACGCGCGCGTCCTCGTGCTCTTCGGGACCTACAAGGGCACCGTCAAGGGCAACGGCTTCTACTGGGCGAACCCGTTCCTCGTGAAGAAGCGGATCACCCTGCGCGCGCGCAACCTGAACGGCGAGAAGCTGAAGGTCAACGACAAGGGCGGAAACCCGATTCAGATCGCCGCGGTCGTGGTCTGGCAGGTCGAGGACACCTTCCGCGCCAGCTTCGACGTGGACAACTACGAGCACTACGTCGTCGTCCAGAGCGAGGCGGCGGTCCGCCACCTCGCGGGACGGTACCCGTACGACACCTTCGAGGACGACGCCGAAGAGACCGATGACGCCTGCGCGGAGGCACCGACCACGTGAACGGCGTCCTCGAGAAGGAGCTCTCCGAGCGCTTCGAGCGGGCCGGCATCAGCGTCGTCGAGGCCCGGATCAGCCACCTCGCCTACGCGCCCGAGATCGCCGAGGCGATGCTCCGCCGCCAGCAGGCCACCGCCGTCGTCGCGGCCCGGTTCCAGATCGTCGAGGGGGCCGTCAGCATGGTGGAGCTGGCGCTGCAGAAGCTCTCGGACAAGAACGTCGTCACGCTGCGACGAAGATCGGAAGGCGGCCATGGTCTCGAATCTCCTCGTCGTGCTCTGCAGCGAGAGCGCCGCCGCGCCCGTCATCAACGCCGGTACGCTCTACCACTGAGGCTTGCGGCGATGCGCCGGAGCGCAAGAGCCTCGCTGCTGCAGGATCCGCCCCGAGCTGTGGGAGGAGCTGAACCGATGGGCCGCGGAGGAATTCCGCAGCGTCAACGGCCAGATCGAATTCCTCCTCCAGCGCGTCGGACGAGACGAAGTTCGGGAAGCGCGCGGCGAGCGAGGCGACGACCGGTCGGCGAAGGGCCGCGGCAGGCACGCGGTGATCAGGCCCGCAGCTTCCAGTTCGGGTCGGCGTTGACGTCGAGCGGAGCGAAATCGCCGCGCTCGTAGTGGAGGAACGCGGCCGCGCCGATCATCGCGGCGTTGTCGGTCGTGTACCGGGGCGACGGCATGAACACCGCGAGTCCGTGGCTCGCGCCGCGGCCTCGTCGAACGCGCGGCGCAGCCTGCGGTTGCAGGCGACCCCGCCGGCGAGCAGGACCGTCGTCACGCCCTCGCGGCGGCAGGCCCTGAGCGTCGTGTCGACGCAGCGTCTCGACGACCGTGCGCTGGAACGACGCCACGAGATCGCGGACCGCCGGCGACGCTTCGGCGTCCGCCGGCGATGCCGTGCGCCAGGCCGTCTCGCGTCGCGCGGATGCGCACCGCGGTCTTCAAGCCGCTGAACGAGAAATCGAGCGACTGGTTCTTCATGACCGCGCGCGGGAAGTCGATCGCGTGCTCGTTCGCGCCTCCGGCGATGCGGTCGATGACCGGTCCGCCGGGGTAGGGAAGCCCGAGGAACTTCGCGACCTTGTCGAACGCCTCTCCCGCGGCGTCGTCCCGCGTCCGCGCGAGCTGCCGGTAGACCCTCTTCCGGGCAGAGGTAGAGCGCGGTGTGGCCGCCCGAGACGACCAGCGCGATCGCCGGAAGCTCGATGCCGGGATGCTCGAGAAACGGCGAGCGCACGTGCCCTTCGAGGTGGTTGACGGCGATCAGCGGGATTGCCGAGCTGCCACGCCATCGCCTTCGCCGCGCAAACGCCCACGAGCAGGGGCCGACGAGCCCGGGCCCGCACGTCACCGCGATCGCGTCGAGCCCCGAGAACGCCGGTGCCGCGCACGCTCGAGCGCCTCGGTCACGACCGGCCCGATGCACTCGAGGTGGCGGCGCGAGGCGAGCTCCGGCACGACGCCTCCGTACTTCGCGTGGATGTCGTCCTGCGAGGCGATGACCGACGAGAGCACGTGGCAGCGATCCTCGACGACCGCGGCGGCCGTCTCGTCGCACGAGCTCTCGATGGCGAGGATCTTGGCCATGGCGCTTACGTCCGGACCGCTGAGCGCAGCGGAGCGCAGTCGGCGTAGGGAGCCCGCGCGATCCCGCGCTCGGTGACGATCGCGCGTCGACGTAGCGGGCGGGCGTGACGTCGAACGCGGGATTGCAGCACGCCGACGCCGTCCGGGGCGATCGCGCGCTCCCGAACAGCTCGGTGACCTCGGTCGGGTCCCGCTCCTCGATCGGGATGCGGTCGCCGTCCGGGCAGGCGAGGTCGATCGTCGAGAGCGGCGCCGCGACGTAGAACGGAACGCCGTTTTCCTTCGCGAGCACGGCGACCGAGTACGTCCCGATCTTGTTCGCCACGTCGCCGTTTGCGGCGATGCGGTCGGCGCCCACGACGACGAGATCGACCTCGCCGCGCCGCATCAGGCTGCCCGCGGAGCTGTCGGCGATGAGGACGGTCTCGATGCCGTCTTCCATCAGCTCCCAGGCCGTGAGGCGGGCGCCCTGCAGGAGCGGCCGCGTCTCGTCCGCGAGCACGCGGACCTTCTTTCCCGCCGTCGATCGGCGCCGCGGATCGACGCCGAGCGCCGTCCCGAACCCGGCGGTCGCCAGGCCGCCCGCGTTGCAGTGCGTGAGCACGGTCGCGCGCTCGGGGACGAGCGCCGCGCCGTGGCGGCCGATCGCGCGGCAGGCTGCGCAGATCCTCGTCGTGGATCGCCTGCGCCTCGCGCTCGAGCGTCGGCGGCCAGCGCGGCGTTTCCGCGAGGCCCGCCGCCCGCGCGGAGCTGAGGCCGCGCCCTCCATGCGCGTAAGCGCCCAGAACAGGTTGACCGCGGTCGGTCGCGCGGCCGGCCAGCGACCGCGCGCGCCTCGGCGATCGCGCGATCGAACGCCGCCGGATCGAGCCTGAGATGCCGGTCGACGCGGCGAGCGCGCAGCGCCGAACGCGGCGGTCACGCCGATCGCCGGCGCGCCTCGAACCACCATCGGTCCGGATCGCCTCCGCCGTCTCCTCCGGCGTTGTGCAGGTGACGTACACGGCCTCTCGACGGGAGCTTGCGCTGGTCGAGTGAGGCGCACGCCCGCAGGCGTTCGCTCGACGGTTCGAAACATGGCGGACTTATACTGCCAGACGTGAGCGAAGACTCCGAAAGACGCGAGGCGGCGAGCGCGCCGGAGCTTCACGACGAGCTCCGGGATCCCCGTACAACGCGTTTACACGCAGGACGGACCGCGCTTCCGCCGACGACGGCGCGCGACCTCGGACGTCCCGGGCGAGCCTCCGTTCACGCGCGGCGTGCAGCCGACGATGTACCGCAGCCGCCTGCTGGACGATGCGCCAGTACTCCGGCTTCGGAACCGCGGTCCAGACGAACGAGCGCTTCCGCTACCTCCTGGAGCAAGGGCAATCGGGGCTCTCGGTGGCCTTCGATCTGCCGACGCAGATGGGTACGACTCCGACCACCCGCAGCGCGACGGGCGAGGTCGGGAAGGTCGGCGTCGCGATCTCGTCGCTCGAGGACATGGAAGAGCTGCTCGCCGGCATCCCGCTCGACAAGGTCTCGACGTCGATGACCATCAACGCGACGGCGTCGATCCTGCTCGCGTTCTACGTGGCGGTCGCGAAGCGGCAGGGGATCGATCCCGCGCGCGATCTCGGGGACGATCCAGAACGATCTCTTGAAGGAGTACATCGCCCGCGGGACGTACATCTATCCGCCGGAGCCGTCGCTACGCATCACGACCGACCTGTTCGCGTGGTGCGCCGAGCACACGCCGAAGTGGAACACGATCTCGATCTCCGGCTACCACATGCGCGAGGCCGGAGCGACGGCGGTGCAGGAGGTCGCGTTCACGCTGGCCAACGCGATCGCCTACTGCGAGGCGGCGATCGCGCGCGGCCTTCCGTTCGCCTCGTTCGGCGGGCGCCTCTCGTTCTTCTTCAACGGGCACGCGAACTTCTTCGAGGAGGCCGCGAAGTTCCGCGCCGCGCGGCGCCTGCTGGGCGCGCATCGTCCGCGACCCGCTTCGGCGTCGCGGACCCCGAGCTCGGCAAGCTGCGGTTCCACACGCAAACCGCGGGATCGACGCTGACCGCGCAGCAGCCCGAGGTCAACGTGGTCCGCACGACGCTGCAGGCGCTCTCGGCCGTGCTCTGGGGGACCCAGTCCCTGCACACGAACTCGATGGACGAGGCGCTGGGGCTTCCGACCGAAGACGCGGCGCTCCTCGCGCTGCGCACGCAGCAGGTCATCGCGCTACGAGACCGGCGTCGCGGACACCGTCGACCCGCTCGCGCGGGTCGTACTTCGTCGAGTCGCTGACCGACGCGATCGAGGCGGGTGCCGCCGAGTACATCGCCAAGATCGACGCGATGGGCGGCGCGACGCGCGCGATCGAGCGCGGCTTCCAGCAGCGCGAGATCCACGAGGCGGCGTACCGGTGGCAGAAGCAGGTCGAATCGGGGATGCCGTCGTCGTCGGCGTCAATCGGTTCACCGCGACGGACGGCGGCGAAGCCGCCCATCCTGAAGGTGGACGCCTCGGCCGAGAGCGCGCGCCGCGAGCGTCTGGCCGGGTTGCGCCGCCGTCGCGACGGCGGCGCGGTCGACGCGGCGCTCGCCCGGGTCGACGAAGCGGCGCGCACCGACGCCAACCTGATGCCCGCCGATCCTCGCGGCTGTGGAGTCGTACGCGACCCTGGGCGAGATCGCCGACCGCCTGCGCGCCGTCTTCGGACTCCATCGGGAGACGTTCGCCTTCTAGGCGGCGGGGTAGAATCCGATCCCGATGGCGCCCCTCCTGTCGATCGAAGGCTTGGACGTCCGCTACGACGGCCCGCGCGGCGACGTGCGCGCGGTGGACGGTCTCGACCTCACGCTCGACGGCCGGCGAGACCTACGCGCTCGTCGGCGAATCGGGATGCGGAAAGACGGCGACCGCCTACGCGATCCTCCGTCTCGTCGAGCCGGGCCGGATCGCGGGCGGACGCATCGTCTTCCAGGGACGCGATCTGATGACCCTCTCCGAGAAGGAGATGCGCCGCGTGCGCGGCGCCGGGATCGGGATCGCCTTCCAGGAGCCGGGCGCGGCGTTGAACCCGGTGCTCAAGATCGGCACGCAGGTCGGCGAATCGCTGCGCATCCACAAGGGACTCTCGCGCAAGGCGGCCTGGCGCGAGGCCGTGCGCTCTGCTCGAAGCGGTCTCACTTCCCGATCCCGAGCGTCAGGCCGGCGTCGTACGCCCACGAGCTGTCGGGCGGCATGAAGCAGCGCGCGATGCTCGCGATCGCGCTCTCGTGCAGCCCGGCGCTCCTGATCGCGGACGAGCCGACGAGCGCGCTCGACGTGACCATCCAGGCGCAGATCCTGGATCTCCTCCGCAAGCTGAAGGCGGACTACAACCTCACCGTGCTCCTGATCACGCACGATTTCGGCGTGGTCGCGGAAGTCGCCGACCGGGTCGGCGTGATGTACGCGGGCCGGCTCGTCGAGGAGGCCGGCGCGCCGCGAGCTGTTCGCCGATCCGAAGCACCCCTACACGCGCGCCCTGCTCCGGCGCGATTCCCGAAGAAGGGGACGACGACCGCGGGAAGCGGCTGCGGGCGCTTCCGGGAACGCCCCGATCCCGTGGCGCCGCCGCCGGGCTGCCGCTTCCACCCGCGGTGTCCCGACGTGTTCGCCCCGTGCGCCGCGATCGAGCCCGCGAATCTCGCGCTCGGCGGACGGGCGCCGCGTCGCCTGCCACCTGTACGCGACGGAACGCGGATGAGCGACGAGCCGCTCGTCGAGGCGCGCGGCCTCGTCAAGACGTTCGCCGCACGGTCGGGATGGTTCGGCGCGGGGCCCCGGCGCGTGCGCGCGGTGGACGGCGTCGATCTCACGGTCAACGCCGGGGAGACGCTCGGGCTCGTCGGCGAGTCGGGCTCGGGAAAATCGACGACCGGCCGTCTGCTCATCCGCCTGATCGAGCCGGCCGCCGGCACGATCCGGTTCGACGGGACCGATCTCCTGCGCGTTGGCGCCGGCGCCGCCTGCGCGCGCATGCGGCGCCGATTTCAGATCGTCTTCCAGGATTCGCACGGCGCGCTCAACCCGAGGATGCGCGTCGGGACGCTGGTCGCCGAGCCGCTCGCCATCCACGGCATCGGGGCCTCGCGCGCCGAGTCGGCGCGAGCGGGCGGCCGGCGCTCCTCGAGGAGGTCGGCCTCGATCGCGGCGCGCTCGACAAGTACCCGCACGAGTTCTCGGGCGGCCAGCGCCAGCGCATCGGGATCGCGCGGGCGATCGCGTGCCAGCCGGAGTTCGTCGTCGCCGACGAGCCGGTCTCGGCGCTCGACCCGTCGATCCAGGCGCAGATCGTCAACCTGATGGCGGAGCTCCAGGAGCGGCGCGGGCTGGCCTACCTCTTCATCGCCCACGACCTGCGCCTGGTGCGTCACGTCGCCCGCCGCGTCGCGGTGATGTACCTCGGGAAGATCGTCGAGGAGGCGCCCGGCGGAGGAGCTGTACGCGAGGCCGCTCCACCCTTACACGAAGGCGCTCCTCGAAGCGGCGCCGCGCCGCGACCCGCAGGCCCAGCCGCGCGAGCGTGCTGCCCGGCGAGCCGCCGTCTCCCGTCAGCCCGCCTTCCGGGTGCCGCTTCCACCCGCGCTGCCCGATCGCCGAGGCGATCTGCTCGCGCGAGGAGCCCCTGCTCTTGCCGATCGGGGCGGGCGCCGGGTGCGCCTGCCATCTAGCCCACCGCTGACCACGGGTTGTATCCTCCTGCGCCGCTTCGTGAAACCGCTTTCGAGGGTCGGGCGTAATACGGGTTCAGCGCATTCAGGAGCGGGGGATTCAAGCTCAGGCCTAAGCCGAGTGGCGAGCCGAGCAGGAGGATTGCACGTGCGGTTGACGAAGATGACCCTGGCCGACGCTGGCGCTGTTCGCCGCGCTCACGATGCCGGCGGCGGTCAGCCCCTCCCGCAGAGGCGCCCGCGGCGCCGGACGATCCGGCGAATGCCGCGCAAGCTCACCCTGAGTGATTGTCTCTAGGCGCGCTCTCGAGTACAACCTCGACCTCGCCATCGTCAAAGAAGGACCCGGAGATCGCAGAGCACAACGTCACGTTTCAGAAGGCGGTGTTCGATCCGATTCTGGGCGCGGCACTACTCGCACGTCGCGAGGCAGGCGCGGGATGACGTTCACCGACGACGTCACGCCGGCCGCTGCCGCCGGTCTACAGCAACGTCAGACAGCAAGACGCGACTCGCTGAATGGGGACGTCGAGCGGAAGTTCGCCCCAATCGGCGCCTCATATCGCGTGGAGCGCCGCATGGTCCAAGTTCTCGACCAGATCCGACGTTTCGGTTCGACCGAATCACCGGCATCACCAGCTTGGTCGACAACCGAGAAGCAAGTATCTACACTGAGCTACAGGCTGCATTTCGAGCTTCCCCTGTTCGAAAGGCTTGGGGCGGGACGTCAACGAGGAGGCACTCCTCGTCGCGCAAAACGACCTCTGGACATCAGCGAGCGAGAGCTGCTCGCGGCGGGCCGGAGCTCACGGTGCAAGTGCGCGGGAGACTGCGTACTGGGACCTGCGCGCGGCCCGCGAGGCTACACGGGTGGCGAACCAGGCCCTCAAGCTCGTCGCAAGACCTTTTCGAGCTCAACAAGAAAAAGGTCGAGGTCGGCACGCTCGCGCCCATCGAGATCACGCAGGCCGAGGCCAACGTCGCCTCGAACGTCGAGGGACGATCCGCAGCACGTCAGGCCGTCACGAACGCCGGAGGACAATCTCCGCCGCGTGATGGCGATTCCCGCGAGACGATCCGCTCTGGCAGGCAACGATCGTTCCGACGGAAGACCCGGTTCCGAGAGGTCCCGTCCGATCGATCGAGAGGCAGGCCATCGCGACCGCGCTCGAGAGCACGGGCCGAGATCGCCAACGCTCGGCGGAGCAGATCGAATCGCGCGAAGATCTCAGCGAGAAGGCGGCCCACAACAGCGTCACGGCATCAGCTCGAACCTCAACGCCGACGTGAATCTGGATCGAAGACGAAACCCCGTCGACGACGTCGTTCCCGCTGGCACTCCGTCTATCCCGAACCTGCGAGACGTCGACTCGATTCTGCAGCAATCCCCGACCTGGGCCGTCGGGCTCGACGTACTTCTACCCGATCGGCAATCGCGCCGCGAAAGCGAACTACGCCATCGCGCAAGATCAACACGCGAGAAGTCGGAGATCGGCGTTCGCAGAGCGTCCCGCAGGACGTCCGCGTCGACGTGCGCACCGCGGCGCGAGCCGTCGAGACCGGCTTCGAGCGCGTGCGTCGCCGCCCGGAAGAACGTCGAGCTGCAGACGAAGAAGCTCGACGCGGAGCAGAAGAAGTTCGACAACGGCATGTCGACGTCGTTCGAGGTGTTCACGTTCCAGACCGACCTCAGGAACGCGCAGCTCTCGCTGATTCAGGCTCTGCTCGACTACAACAAGTCCCTCGCCGATCTCGAGCGCGCCAAGGGGACGCTGCTCGAATCGAAGGGGTTGAAGCTCGCGGACGACGCGGGGAGGTAACGCGATGTCTCAGCCTTCAGACGCGCCGACGTCCAGCCTGGGTCCGGAGCCGGGGCCGTTGGCCCGCGTGATCGGCGTGTTCTTCTCGCCGGCCAAGACCTTCGAGTCGATCGCCCGGAAGCCGGGCATGGATTGGCTGCTGCCCGTCATCATCCTTCATGGCGGCTGACGTTGGTCGGTGGCGCTCTGATCAACCCGAAGCTGGACACCGACGACCGCGGTCGAAGGACACGATGAAGCGCATCGAGGCTCGCCGACCGATGACCGACGCAGAGCGCGACAGAAACTCGAGCGGGATGGTCGAAAGAGCAGTTCGAGGCTTGGCGAAGGAGCCCTCTGCGGCTTCGTTGGTCACACGCTTTTCGTGCTTCATTCCGCTCTTGTTCGTGCCGGCGGATCTATCTCGGCGTGCTTCGGCGTTGGGAGCCGCCGCGAAGTACGGCACGATCCTGGCTGGCTATGCCTACTGTCAGGTCCTCTCAAATCGTCCAAGCAATTATCGGCGATTGCAGTGGCGCTGCCCCGAGATTACGATCGACGTCGGCGAGATCGAGCACATCGTCAGATCGAACGTCGGATCGCTTCCTCGATTCCTGAGACCACGATCAAGGCCGCTGATGGCGGTGATGAACGAGCGTCGATGTTGTTCGAAATCTGGGGCGTCGTGTTGGGCTCGATCGTGCTGTCGCGCGCACCACGAAGCTGTCAAAAACGGCTGCGATGATCGTTGTCGTCTCCCTCTGGCTCGTGCTACGTGCTCTGCAAGTTCGGCGGTGCCGCGCTCGGGCGCGGCATTCGGCGGTCAGCGGGGTCGTGACCAACTTCCAGAAGGGGCTCGTGGCCGCCGGAGCGGTGGTGGTCGTCGGTGGCGATCATCGGCGCCTCCGTGCTCTCCGGCCCAAACCGAAGGGCGAAGAGGTCTACATGGCCAAGGCGGCCGTGAAGGACCTCGCCTCGTTCGTCTCGGCGACCGGGCGGATCGAGGCGCGCACCAAGGTCAACGTCCAGTCGTCCGTCATCGGCGAGATTCGCCGAGCTCCCCGTCAAGGAAGGGGACGTCGTCAAGAAGGGCGACCTCCTGGTCCAGATCGATCCGGAGCGGTACCGGACGGAGGTCGACCGTCTGCGAGTCGGCCGTACGACATGCAGAAGATCGCGATCGAGCAGGCGGAGGTTGCGCCTCAAGAACTCCGAGCGGAAGTATCGCGAGGAACCGAGCGCTGCGCGGCGACAGCGGCCTGGTCTCCGAGGAGGCGTTACGAGCTTTCGCGAGCTCGACTTCAACCAGCGGAACGATCGATCTTCGAGAGCCTGAAGGAGCAGGTCGCGCAGGCCGGAGGCGAGCCTCGCGCAGGGCGAGGGACGATCTCTCGAAGACGACGATCCGCTCGCCGATGGACGGCGACGGTCACGAAGCTGAACGCCGAGAAGGGCGAGATCACGCTCACCGGGACCATGAACAACCCGGGCACCGTGATCATGGTCGTCTCGGACATGGGCGAGATCCTGGCGACGGTGGACGTCGACGAGACGCGCGTGACGCAGGTGAAGCTCGGTCAGACGGCACGCGTCGTGGTGGATGCGGTCGGCGAGGCCAAGCCCTACACCGGGAAGGTCGTCGAGATCGCGGGCTCCGCGATCCAGCGCGCCGGGCAGCAGACCGCAGGTCTTCGAGGTGAAGGTCGCGCTCGACACGGTGGATGCGCAGCTCCGTCCGGGGATGACCGCGAAGGCGCGCGATCGAGACCGAGCGCCTCGACCAGGCGATCGCGATTCCGATCCAGGCCGTGATGCTGCGGCCTGCAGAAGGATCTCTGAAGCCGGCGGCCGCCGAGCAAGCGCAGACGCCAAGCAAGCCGACGCGAAGACCGACGCCCAGTCGCTCCGCCGGCAAGACCGGCGAGACCAAAGAGTGCGTGTTCGTGGTCGAAGGCGGCAAGGCGAAGCTGCGCGCCGTGAAGTCCGGGATCAGCGACGAGACGTCGGTCGCGGTGCGTCGAAGGCTTGAAGGACGGCGATACCGTGCGTCGACCGGGACCGTACCGCGCGCTGCGCGATCTGAAAGACGGCGACGCCGTCCGGGAGAAGAAGGCCGAAGAGCCCAAGGACGACGAAGACGGCCCGAAGGTTCGAAGTGAAGGACGATCGATTGAGCGCACTCATTGATATCCGCGACGTGACGAAGACCTACGAGATGGGAGCCGAGACGATCGTCCACGCCCTGGACGGCGTCTCGCTCTCGATCGAGGCGGGCGACTACGTGGCGATCATGGGCCCGTCGGGCTCCGGCAAGTCGACGCTGATGAACCTGATCGGCTGCCTCGACACGCCCTCGACCGGCTCGTACGTCCTCAAGGGCCGCGAGATCTCATCGATGAACGACGACGAGCTGGCGCAGATCCGCAACAAGGAGATCGGGTTCATCTTCCAGACGTTCAACCTCCTCCCGCGCGCCGACGCCGTGCAAAACGTCGAGCTGCCGCTCGGTCTATTCGGGGCTGCGCGCGCCGGGAGCGGAAAGCGCGGGCCGAAAAGGCGCTCGACGCCGTGGGTCTGGGGACCCGCAAGCACCACCGGCCGAACGAGATGTCGGGCGGCCAGCGCCAGCGCGTCGCGATCGCGCGCGCCTCGTGGTCAACGACCCGTCGATCCTGCTCGCCGACGAGCCGACCGGGCAACCTCGACTCCAAGACCGGCGAGGAGATCCTCGCGCTGATGGACGACCTGCACCGCGGCGGCAACACGATCATCCTCGTCACCCACGAGGACGACCTGGCCCAGCACGCCGCGCGCGTCGTGCGGCTGAAGGACGGCAAGATCATCAGCGACGTGCGCAACACGGCGCGGTCGGGACCGTAGCCTGCCAGTGTTCCTCGAGAACTTCTGGATGGCGTTGAAGGCGATCTGGGCCAACAAGATGAGGTCCATGCTGACGACGCTCGGCATCGTCATCGGCACGGCCGCCGTGATCGCCGTCGTCTCGATCGTGCAGGGGTTCAGCCAGGTCATCACGAACGAGGTCAGAACCTCGGCGCGAACACGATCATCGTCCAGCCGTTCCGGCCCCCGGCAAGGAAGGCGACAAGCTCGGGAAGATCGTGCTGACGTGGGACGACGGGCAGGCCGTCATGCGCACGTGCCCGTCGGTGACGATCGCGACGCCGGTCGTTCAGGACTTCCTGCGAGGTGAAGTTCGGCGAGGAGCGATCGCAGTACCCGGTCATCGGCGTGCAGCCGGTGTTCCAGGACGTGCGGAACTACTACGTCGATCAGGGGCGTTTCTTCAGCGCGCTGGACGATACGTCGCGGACCAACGCCTGCGTGATCGGCCACGGCGTGCTCACGGAGCTCAAGCTCCCGGAGAACCCCATCGGCCGCGATCTTCTCGTCGCGGGCCGCACCTGCAACATCATCGGCGTCATGGAGCCGAAGGGGCGAGATCCTGGGCCAGGAACTCGACAAGTTCGTGATGATCCCCTTCGGCACGGCGGTCGAGCCTGTGGGGGCACACCGTCGAGGAGAACCTGCACTTCCTCGTCCGCGCGCAGTCCCCGAGCTCGTCGATCAAGCGGCGGACGAGATCGAAAACACGCTGCGCGTGCGCCACCGCTTGCGCTCCGACCAGCCGAGCGATTTCAAGGTCTCGACGCAGAAGGAATTCTTGAAGTCGTTCACCAAGTTCGCGAACGGCGTGACGCTACGTCGTCGCCGGCGTCGTGCTCGATCGCGCTTCTCGTCGGCGGGATCGGCATCATGAACATCATGCTCGTGTCCGTGACCGAACGGACGCGTGAGATCGGGCTGCGCAAGGCCGTCGGCGCGCGCCGGAGCCACATCCTGTCGCAGTTCGTCATCGAGGCGATCACGCTCGCGCTCGTCGGCGGCATCATCGGAATGGCGATGGGCATCGCGGTCGGCGCGATCGCCGCGAAGCTCATCCCCAACTGGCCCGGGTTCTTCGTCCCCATCTGGGCGCTGGCGCTCGCGTTCGGCTTCTCGTCCGCCGTCGGACTCTTCTTCGGCATCTACCCGCCGCCAAGGCCTCGCGTCTCGACCCTATCGAATCCCTGCGCTACGAGTAGGTCGCGCGTCCGGCGGCCTTCGCTGGGCTTGGGTTATCCTCTTTTTGCGATGTGGGGAGACCTGGGAAGGATCTATCGCGCGGGCGGACCGATGATGCATCCGATCACGCGTCTGCAGCGTCGTGGCCGTCGCGGTCGTCTTCTACAAGCTCATCCAGTACCGCGCGCTCCAGCTCGACGTGCGCGAGTTCTTCGGGCAGATCCGGCAGGAGCTGTTGAACGGCCGCGTCAAGGAGGCCGGCGAGCTGTGCGAGCGGCGCCGCGGCCCCGTCTCGTCCGTGCTTCACGCCGGCATCCTGAAGATCGGCGCTCCGCGCAACGAGGTCGAGTCCGCGATGGAGGCGACCGCGCTCTACGAGCTCGCGCGCCTCGAGGGAAGCTCGGCCTCCTGGCGACGATTGCCAACCTCGCGCCGATCCTGGGCTTCCTCGGCACGGTGTGGGGGATGATCCTCGCGTTCGACGTCATCCACGCGGGCGGGCTCTCCGACCCGACGCGCGTCGCCGGTCGCGATCTCCCAGGCCTTGTACACGACCGCGTGGGGGCTCGTCGTTGCCGCCGTCGCGCTTCCGTTCCACAACTTCTTCGCGGGACGCGTGGCCGCTCAGTCTCGAGCGCTCGAGATGGCGGGGAGCGTCGTCGTCGAGACGTTCTCCGAGATGGACCGGATGGGGACGAAGGCCTAGGGCCGACCGATGCGCCTGCCGAAGCCGCGCCTGCTCTCACCCGCCAGTTCCCGTCGCCGCTCTGGGCCGACTGTCACCCTCCTTCTCGTCGTTCTTCTTCCTGCTCTCGACGAGCTTCACCCCGGAGCGGGCCGACGTGATCCTGCCGCGTGGGCCCGCGCTGCACGAAGCGGCGGCCGGCTCCGCCTGCCTCATCATCGTCGCGCCGCGTGAGCGCGGCGGCCGGAGGAAGAGCTCGAGTGGCGTTTCTCGGAGCGGAACGGCGAGAGTTCGCACCCTCTCCGGGCCGACCTCGCTCTTCTTCGAGGCCTCGCGGATCGTGGATCACGACCCCGAGACGGACGTTCCTCCTGCGCATCGACGCGGGCGTGCGCTACGCGGTCGTCGATGACGTCCTCGAGACGGCTGCGGAACGCCGGGCGTGCGCAACGTCGTTCTCGGCGCGCGCCCCGACGAGCCCGGAGGCGTCGTGATGCGCCTCGGCTGACGTCGGCCTGCCGCGCCCTCAGATTCCCGTGATCCCTGCTGGCGAACCTGCGCGCTCCTCATTCTGACCGTCGTGATGATCTCCGGGATGTACTCGGCGCCGCGGGGGCCGGATTGCAGCTTCGCGAGCATCGATCGCGACGGGTTCCTGAGCGAGCTCGAAGCGCCGTGCGCGTCGAGGTGCTCTCCGAGACCGGAGATGGTGGTCGACGGCGCGCCCGTGCGCGCTTGTCCGGCCTCGGCGAGCGCCGTCAGCGGGCGGCTTGACGCGACGACCGGACGCCGTCGTGATCCTCGAGATCGCGCCCTGGGCGACCTACGAGGCGATGGTCGAAGCTTACGGCACGATCGCGGGTCTGCCGGGTCCGTCCGCGGATCGCGATGCCTCCGCAGCACCGGAGGACAGATGCGAGTGAAAGGACTCCGGCCGCTGCTCGCCTCGACGATAAGGTCGCCGCCGAAGGGCGGCGGCTGAGAACCTCGGGGCGGGCGTGTCGCGATGGGGCGGCCTGACGCTCTCGTCGTCGCCTGCGATGTTGCATGGCGCGATGATGATGCTCCCCGCGGTGCGCGTGAACGCGACGCTTCCCGCCGTGCGAGTCCCGCGCCGGACTTTCCGCGAGTCTGGCGATTCACCCGCCGCGCGCCTCCGCGCCAAAGCCGCGCCCGCCGCGGCAACGGTCCCGGCGCCCGCAGCCGCACCGGCGTCGGATGTCGCGGTTGCCCTCGCGCGTCATGCGCCGCCGCCTCCCCGACCGGTCGTCCGGCGCGCAGTTTCGACCGAGCCCGTGCCCGAGCCCGCGCCGGAATTGACGATGCGCATGATCACCTCCGAGGTGGAGGAGAACATTCCGTACCCCGACGCGACACCCCGCCGCTCGAGCCTGGTCGCCGTACGCCGCGGGCGCCGAGCGGCAGGACGATCGAGGGCCCCAGGCGATCGCGCAATACCGGCCGGTCTACCCGGTCGCCGCGCGCACGGTCGGCAGCGGAAGGGCCAGGTGAAGCTGCGCGTTTCCGTGCTGCCCGACGGCCGGGTCGATCGCGCCTCCGTCCTCGACTGCTCGCGCCCCGGGGTCGGATTCGAAGCCGCCGCGGCCGACGCGGTGAAGCGATGGCGCTACGCGCCCGCACCGCAAGCGACGGCCCCGCGCATCGCGATCGTGACGATCCAGTTCAAGAGAGCAGGACGCCCGCCCGTGACGCGGCCGATGCGCGCTCGTCGCCCTCGCGTCGGCGTTCCTCGCCGTCGCGGCACGCTGCCGCGCACGCCGATGCGCAGTCGGCGTTCGCGGACTTCAAGGCGGGGCGCTACCTCGAGGCTGCGGCGGAGATTCAAGCGGTCGTCGATCGCTCGCCGGGGTACGCCTACGGATACTTCCTCCTCGGCCACTGCATGCTCAAGATGAAGCGCACCCCGAACGCGGAGTACCAGTTCGGGCGCGCGCTGAGCCTCGACGCGACGCGGCCGGAGTTCTTCGAAGGGATGGCGCTCGCGCTGAACGCGTCGGGAAACTGGCCCTTCGCCGTTCGGGCTTGCTCCGACGGGCTGACCCTACAGCCTGACGCACGGACGCGGTTCGGTCTCCTGACTCTGCGGGCCTACGCCTGGGGCGGCCTCCGTCGGTGGGACGACGCGGTCAAGGATCTCGAGGCGGCGCAGCGAATTCACTCGGAGGCGTGGCTGCTCGTGCTCCTGGTAAAGCACGCTTCGCCGCCGGGCGGTACACCGACGCGGTGACGCCCTCCGCCTCGTCCTGCCAGAACTCCCCTGACGACCAGGCCGTCTTACGCGTTCTCGCCGAGTGCTACCTGCGCATCGCCGCAGAAGATCCCGTGGCGATCCGGAAGCGCTACAACTACGGGCAGTCCCTCATGTACGCGCAGCGTCTCGCGACGTTGACCCCCGACGATCCCGACGCCGTCAATCTGGTCGGTCGCGCCGCCTTGGGCGCCGGGAAGCTGGATCAAGCGGAAAACGTCTTCCGCCATCTGCTCGCGTCCAACCCGCGGCAGTGCTACGTGCTGACGAACCTCGGGCGCACCTACATGGCCGGCGCGCGCTGGGCCGAGGCGGAGGCCACGCTGCGACAGGCGTCCGCCTGCGCTCCCCGGTTGGTGACCGTCTACGAGAGCCTGGGGGAGCTTTATCTCAAGACCGGGCGGCCTGAGGAGGCGGCCGACGGCGTTCCGCCGCATCGAGGAGATCCAGCCGACGCACGCAGCGACCGGAACCCCCGAGGCGCAGGCGGTATTCTCCCTCGATAGGTGTTAGAGATATCGGGCCTTCGACGTCACGGAGAGGTCCGATGGAAGGCAGCCTGATCACCGTCGTCCTGACGATAGCGACCGCGGCGATGATGATCGGAGCGATGTTGGTCGCGAGCTGGTTGGCGCCCAAGATTCTCGGCGCGGCTGGTCCAAGACGCCCACCGATACGACCCTTACGAGTGCGGCGTCCCGCCCGTTCGACGCCGTGGACAAGCACCGCTTCTCGGTGAAGTTCTTCCTGGTCGCGATGCTGTTCATCCTGTTCGACATCGAGGCGGCGTTTCCTGATCCCGTGGGCGGTCACCTTCAAGAGCTTCACGGCGAGCCGCGGGTTCGTCCTCGGTGAGATGGCCGTGTTCCTCGGCATCCTCGTCGCCGGCTACCTCTATCTCCTGGTGGCGCGGCGCCCTCGAGTGGGAGTGAGCGCGTTGGCGGAAGGGGCGCACGGCGATCGACGCGGCTTGCAGTCCCGGCTTCGCGGACGCGGTTCTGGAGCGCGGCTCGTTCCGGGACCAGCACTGGGCCGTCGTCCCGCCTCGCGGTGGCTGCGAGGTGGCCCGCTGGCTCCGCGACGATCCCGAGACCGACTTCAACGTCCTGGTGGACATCACCGCCGTCCATTGGCCGCACCGGAATCCGCCGATGGAGATCGTGGCCCACCTGTACAGCCACGCCCGGAACGACTACTTGAGGTTGAAGACGCGCGTCGGGAGATCGCAGGACCGATCGATTCCCTGACCTGCTGTGGCGCTTCGGCCGATTGGAACGAGCGCGAGACGTTCGACATGTTCGGCATCGAGTTCGCGGGCCACCCGGACCTGCGTCGCATCCTGATGCCCGAGGACTACACCGACTTTCCCGCTCCGCAAGGAGCTTCCCTCTACCGTGGATAAGGGACACTCCTTTTCTCCAAAAGGGGACACTCTGTCGATTCGTGTGCATCGGCCGATGCAAGGGTTGTCATGGAAATAGCGAGCGAGCGCCCCGACACCTCGACGATCAACATGGGGCCGTCGCATCCGGCGACCCATGGCGTGCTGCGCGATCGTCCTCGAGCTCGACGGCGAGACGGTCGTCGCGCTGCCGGCCGCACCTCGGCTACCTCCATCGCGGGCATGGAGAAGATCGCCGAGAACCGCACCGTACCTGCAGTTCATCCCCTACACCGACCGGATGGACTACCTGAGCCCGCTGGCGGCGAACGTCGGTTTCGCCCTCGCGGTCGAGAGGCTCTCGGGCATCGAGGTTCCGCCGCGCTGCCAGGTCGATCCGCGTCATCTGCTGCGAGCTGGCGCGGATCGGCTCGCACCTCGTCTGGCTCGGGACGTCCGCGCTCGACCTCGGCGCGGCGACGATGTTCTTCCACACCTTCCAGCGACCGCGAGTGGCACTACGACCTCGTCGAGGACTCTGACCGGCGCGCGTCTGACGACGTCCTACACGCGCGTGGGCGGGGTGGCGTACGACGCCACGCCGGAGTGGCTGAAGCAGCGTTCGCGAGTTCGTCGATGCTGCCCCGCGGATCGACGACTACGAGATCGCTGCTCACCAACGAACTCGATCTGGCTCAAGCGCACGCAGGGGTCGGCCGATGACGCGCCAGCGAGCGCGCTCTCGTACGGCGTGACCGGGCCCGTCCTTCGCGCCTCGGGCGTCGAGCTACGACGTCCGCAAGGCGATGCCGCTACTGCGGCTACGAGCAGCTACGAGTTCGAGCGTGCCCGATCGGAACGGAAGGGGACGTCTACGACCGCTACCTCGTGCGCATCGAGGAGATGCGCCAGTCGGTCAGGATCCTGGACCAAGCGCTCGAAGCTGATCCCCGACGGCCCGGTCAACGTCGACGACCCGAAGATCTTCCTGCCCACGAAGACGAAGGTGCTCACGAGCATGGAGGAGCTGATCCACCAGTTCATGATCGTCACCGAAGGCTTCGCGTGCCCCGACGGGCGAGATCTACCACGGCCACCGAGGTTCCGAAGGGCGAGCTCGGCTTCTACATCGTGTCCGAGGGCGGCAAGTCGCCGTACCGCTGCCGCATCCGCTCGTCCGCCTTCAACAACCTCTCGAGCTTGACCCATCAGGTCGTGGGTGAGCTCGTCGCCGACGTCGTCGCTGCATCGCGCAGCATCGATCCCGTCATGGGCGAGGTCGATCGATGAGGGACACTCCCTTTTTCTTACAAACCCCGCGGTGTGTCGGGGACATTTCTCTTTTCGCAGCAAAGCGGTATCCGGGGAGCTTTGCAAGAAAAAGAGAAATGTCCTCACTCCGTTCGCGAGAATTGAAAACAGGGTGAGTGTCCCTACGAGGTCGCTGATGTTCGGTGCCGATTTCGAAAAAGGCGTGGACGCGATCGTCGCGAAGTATCCGCAGCCGAACGGCGGCGCTGCTGCCGGTGCTGTGGGAGTGCAGAAGGCGCAAGGGACTCGATCGATCTGCAACGCCGAAGAGTGGGTCGGCGAAGCGCCCGGGGTGGCCGCCAGCCACGTGCACGGCTGCGTCACCTTTCCACGATGTACAAGCAGAAGCCGTCGGGGGAAGCACCACATCCATGCTCTGCACGACGCTCTCGTGCATGCTGCGCGGTTCCGACGACCTGCAGCGGCACCTCGAGAGGAAGCTCGGCATCAAGACCGGAGAAACGACTTCGGACGGGAAGTTCTCGCTCGTGCGGGTCGAGTGCCTCGGGCTCGTGCGGCACGGCGCCGATGTTCCAGGTGAACGACGACTTTCACGAGAGACCTGACGACCGAATCGGTGGACCGCCTCCCGGCGAGCTGAGCGTAGGCGGCGGGCATGGAGCGCATCCTCACACGTAACGTGGACAACGAAGCCGTGCTCGCCGATCCAGGGCTACGAGGCGTCCGGCGGCTATCAGGCCCTGCGCAAAGCCGTCACGTCGATGACGCCCGACGCGGTCACCGACGAGGTGAAGAAATCGGGTCTGCGCGGCCGCGGCGGCGCGGGTTCCCCTGCGGCTTGAAGTGGTCGTTCATGCCGGAAGGAGGTCGATCCCAAGCGGCCTCCGCTACTTCCTGATCAACGCCGACGAGTCGGAGCCCGGGACGTTCAAGGACCGGCTGCTGATGGAAAAGACCCGCACCTGGTTCTCGAGGGCTCGCTGCCTCGGGCGCGTACGCCATCCGCGCCAAAGCCGTGCTACATCTACATCCGCGGAGAGTTCGTGCACGCGGCGAACGTCCTTAACCGCGCGGTCGCCGATGCGTACGCCCGGAATTACGCGGGCGCGAACATTCTCGGCAGCGGCTGGAGCTGCGATCTGATCGTTAGCAATACGTAACCGAACGAAGCATAC
>ERZ1370068.88-contig-10076_pt1 | contig 27176 bp, 40 predicted proteins | sample MGYA00561227_ERZ1370068 | MGnify/ENA primary metagenome ERZ1370068 (study PRJEB38410, sample SAMEA6850437) | metagenome | study: Metagenomic assessment of the ecological functions of the soil: analysis of the soil microbiota associated with the...
GCTTCGTTCAGTTACGTATTGCTCGTCGATGGCGCGCGGACAGCGTTTCCTGACGCCGGTCTATCACCTCGTGGAACCGCAGCATGGCTGCCTGCCGCTGCTGAAGCAGATGGCCGAGGGGGTCACCTCGGATTCACGTGCACGCGACTGCCCTGACGCGGCCCGGCGTGCCGACCGTCGTGATGGTCGGAGGCGCGGCGACAGGCCGGCACCGGCAATTTCATTCCCACGCGCGCGGCCTCCGCGCGGCCGGGATCACCCACGTCGTATCCATCGGCGACGCTCGACGCGCTCTTCGACAACCTCACCTCGTCGCGCCTCCTCTTGAAGCTCGACGTCGAAGGGCATGAACTGGCGGTGCTGGAAGGCGCGCGCGCGTCCTCAGCGCGTCAGGTCATCGTCTCCGGAATTCTGGATGTTCAGGATTGACGACGAGGCGATGGCGACGCCTGCCGAGCACCGTGGCGGCGCTCGAACAGGCAGCTTCGTCCTCTGACGTCGGCGCCTTGCCTGGCCGCCGCTCCGATGGAAGGCGGCTCATGAGCGCAGCGACGCGATTTTTGTCGGCGCAATGAGTTCCGTTGGTCGCGAGCTCCTCGTGGGAATGGGACGCCTGCGCTCGCATTCCGTCGGCCTCGCCGTGCGCCGCGTGGCTGTCGGGCGGCTGTTCCACGCAACCCCGGAAGTTCGAGCCTGATCGTTCGCGGCGGCACCGTCTACGACGGGACCGGTGAGCGCAGGCCGGCGTCAGGCGCGCTGGCGACGTGTCGGCATCAAGGGCGACCGACATCCTGGCGATCCGGCGACCTCACGACGCGCAGCACACAGGATATGTCATCGACGCGACCGGCAAGATCGTCGCACCCGGCTTCATCGACGTCGCCCGAGGCCGGTCGAGAGGTGAGTCTTCTCGCCATTGGCAGCGTCGGCCGGCGAGAAGCCACATCTGCGGCAGGCATCACAGGCGCGAGATCCACCGGTGAGAGAACAGCGCGGCGTTCTGGACACCGACGACCGCCGACACCGCGGCGCTGCAGCGCACGGGCGTGTCGCTCGACTGGTCCGGCCCGAATGGCTACTTCGCCTTGGCAGCTCGAGTCGCGCGGCACCGCGATCAACGTGGGCACGCTGTCGATCCCGCTGTCGCTCATGCGCTCAGCCACGGCGACAGGACGGCCTTCATCGACCCGGCGATGCGCGAGGGCGCCTAGCGGCGTGATCGGTGACGTCAATCGCGGACGCCGCGGAACTGACGCCGGCTGCGACGGTGGTCCGGCCGCTATGAGCGGCGTCGTGATGGTTGCGTGTCGAGAGTCCCATCGCATCCGATGATGCGGCACTGCTCGCCGTCGGGTCGCAGGCGCATCGCGTCGTCATCGGGGGCTTGTCGCGCCTGCCGACGGGCGATGCGATATCCGAGATCATCCGTCGCGTCGTCCGTGCGGGCCAGCAGAAGGTGAATGTCTGGGGCGCGGTGTCGCGCCGTATGCGTCGATGCCCGGTGCGCCGGACACGGTTGCTCGCGATGCGCTGAAGTAGGCGGCACCATCGTCGCTGCCGGAAACGGCGGTTCGGCGAGCGCTCGCGTCAGCGCTCGGCAGGATCGCGCCGCCGCGCGGTTTCGGAGGCGTTTTTGCGCGGCACGCTCGGTCAGCTCTCGCGCGACGACCACCTGCTCGATCTCCGCGAGGCGATTCGGCGCAACACGTCCGCCGCGGCCAGCATCTTTCAGGTTGCGCAGCGCGGGATCATCCGCGAGAACTACTTTGCGGATCGTCGTGTTCGATGCACCCACGATTGCCGACCGTGCCACGTTCGACGAAGCCGAACCAGCCTCCCGCAGGAATCGATTACGTGATCGTGAACGGCGTCGTGACGCTGACGCCACGCGGGCTCACAGGCTCGCGTCCGGGATCGCGCCCGACGCATCGACCGCCTCTGCGTTGAGACGAACTACTCCTTCGCGATCTCGTCATAGAGCGCGAGATGGCGCTCCCACACGTGATGCGGCGTGAGCTGGCTCTCCCAGCATGCGCGAGACTGGCTCCCGAGCGCGTCGAGCCGCGACCGGTCGAGCGTGCCCGTGATGGAGCAGGCCAAGTACCTGCGGAGATCGTCGCGGCTGGCTGAAGGGTCAGGGGGATGATGACGGCGCCGGCCGGCGGGCAACTCTGCAATGCGCGAGTTGCACCCCGACGGCGTGAAGGAGAAGCGGCTTGCCGGCCTGCAGCGCTTCAATCGTCGAAGGTCAGAACAGCGTGAAGCGGTTCACGTTGATCAGAAAGTCGACCGACGCGAGCAGCGCCGCGACGCTTACGCGCCCGAGCGGCCGGAAGCAGCGGATGCGGCGGCACCTTGCGCTCCTCGATCCAGGCCGCAGCGGCAACGCCACGGCGTCAGCATCGAGCGGCAGCAGGCAGAACGGCCTCGATCCAGCGCGTGAGCCCGCGTTACGGCTCCTGGACTTCCAGGTTGCAGGCCGATGCACGGTGGTTCCGGCTGCCGCGCGCTGAACCAGTCCGCGGCAAGCTGCCGGTTGAAGGCGCGCGCACGATGCGCCGCTCAGACGCTGCGGGCATCTGCGCGCCCGCGAGGCTCTCGCCCGAACCTCGGAGGCCCCACGATCGCGAAGCTCTCCGCCCGCTTCCGCGCACGGGATGATGATGCGGTCCACCTGCTTCCAGATGCCGGCTCCTGATCGCACCACCACGACACGTCCGGCAGCTTCATGAGCGACCGCCAGTCGGCCTCGGGCACGCCCCAGCTCCACGCGGCGTACGCCCGATTGGCGTCACCGCGTGGCACATCATCCAGATTCTGCCCCGCGCGGCGCCGCTCGAGCGCGACCTCGGTGGAAAACAGATCGTGCGTCAGGATGACGTCGGCGTCAGCCACCGCATCGAGACTTGCCGCGGAGTCGGCGCGAATCACCACCGCGATCTCGCGCATCATCCGATCGATGTTGCCGCCGCGCATCGCGAGGTCTTCCTGGGGTGGGCGGTAGAACTCCGGGATCGCCAGTTGGTTACGCTTAGGCGCATCGACCCAGCACGCTCCGCAGGTCGCTGCGCTGCGACCTGCAGGGCGGTGCCGTTTCGCAGCCAGACCGCACGTCGTGGCGGGCGCTCGGGTTCGCAGCCGCGGCCGATTGCGGATGATAAAGGTAGCCAGCAGGCCCGCCGGTTCACGCCAGCGGCGGTCCGACGTGAGCGACGATCATGTGAGCCGGCTACCCGCGAAGCTGCATGGCGATTCAGACGATTTGGTGCACACTGCCGGGCAGGTGGATTTCCGGCCAGGGATACTGTTCTCTCTCGGGAATCGGCGCTTCGATCACTGGACGCCGCAGTATCTCCGTTATCGGATCAGGCCGCAACGCGCCGCAGCAGCGCTGCATCCGGAAGAACCGTCGCTCACACCGCAGTCGATCACGCAGAGCTCGAACGCCGGCTTCCGCGCGGACGGCGTGGGCGCCGAGTAGGGGCAGCGGCAACACGACGCGCTTCTTCGCGCGCCATGCGAGGACATGCTCACCAGCTTCGAGACGACGCCCACCTACTACGAGCGGGTCGCCGCGACACGCTGCGCGCCAGGGCTCGGCAACGTCGACTACCGCCTGATCCGCACGACTTCGAGGGCGACGACCGACGAGCAGGGAGATGCACCGCAACGCCACTTCGTCCGCGCCGCGCACGCGTTCGGCGGACGAGACGCTGGCCACGCGCTGGTGGAACTCGCGCGCCGCGCGGCACTGCACTCTGCCCGGGGCGTGGCGCCGAAGATCAAGCGCGGTGGCTTGCTCGATTCTCGACAACGCGAACTGGTATCTCCCGCCGCCGCCGGACGTGCATCCGCCCGCGCCGGGATCGGTCTCCGCCGTCCATGGGCATGCCGGGCAGCCGGGGATCGCAGCCACGAGTGCTGGCCGGCGTTCGCGCGGCTGGCCGCAGGACTGGGACGCGCGCTGGTCGTCGAACGGCGTCCAGATGACGCTGATCCTGGTGAAGCCGTGAACGCGGTGCTCGCCGACGTGCTCAGCACGCGGCAGCGTGGTCGCGCAGCGACGGCACCGTCGATTCCCCTGCACAGCGAAATTTCGGTCGCGCGAGGCGTTTGCGCTGCACAGCAGTCTCATCCGGGCGATCGCGGCCGCAGGTGACGCTCGAAGATGGGCTGCGAGATGCGTCTCGGCGCTCCACGCTGTATATCTGCGAGGCGCTCGCCGAGGTCGGCGGCACTGACTTGCATCCGTGATCGACCCGGACCGGATGACGGACTGGAAGTCGGCCGGAGCCTCTTCACCTGCCGTCGAGAGCGCGCGCGGCTTTCGCGACCGCTGCTCGAAGGTTCGACGGGCTGCCGTCGCACCTCGCGCTGCCCGCACGTCTCGGAGCCGCGGGCGTGACGGTCGGCCTGGCGCTGATCGACCGGCTGGCACACGTTCACGACTACGCCAATGGTCGATTTCTTCTTCGTCGACCGCCTGCTGGACCGTCGGTGGCGTCCTGATGCTCGACGACACCTCGGCGTGCCCCGGCCATTCGCAAGCTGGCCCGGTACATCGCGAACCGACAGTATCGCTGCGCAACGACACACCGGTGCAGCCGGCCGCGGACCTGTTCGTGCCTTCATAGGCCCCATTCGCCGGCTTGCGGAACGCGTCTTCCAGCCGCGCATCGTGTATCGGGATGCCACGCTCAGGTTGCCGCCGGACAACTTCATCGCGTTCAGGAGAGATCGCGGATGACAAGCGCGGCAACGGTTCCGGCGGCTCGCGCCGCTGGGATCGGCATCATGAATTCTGAAGCGTACGGCACCGCCTCATTCGCCGAACGCGCCACGAAGCTGATTGTGCTCCTTGCGATCTGCGCGGCGATCCTCTTCACCTCGTCGTGGATCCTGCGGGCGGCTGGCCCACCCGCATCCTGACGATTGCGCTGGCCATCATCGGATTGCTGGCGGCACTCACTGGCCCAACGCAACACCGACGGCGATGACGCTGCTCCTGCTCCGCTCGGGTCCCGGCGGTGCTCACCGCCGTCCCTGCACGTGGCCGCGCTGAACGTGTTCTACACGGCTCTGCTGACGGGCCTGTTCGGCGTCGCTGCTGCCGCGCATCCCGCCTCGACCGCTCGGGCGCCTCCGCCATGCTGGCAGGCTCCTCACCTCGGCATCTGGGGCTCTACGTCGCGTCCGCACTCCCGGGTGGCCGGTGACCGTGCGCGAGGCAGGTCTCCGCCCCGGCACGCTAGCTGTTTCCCGGCGCGCTCGACTCGTGAGGCGCTGCTGACGACGCCGCAGGTCGAAAGCTGGATCCTCCACGTGGTCGTCTCACGCAGCTGGTCGCGCTATGCTCTGGCTCGAATGGGTGTCGATGCGGGGATCAGGGATCAGGATCAGGATCGAGTAACTCTCGAGCCGAGTCGTTTGAGCCTGATCCCGATGCCCGATCCCCGTGTGCCCGTCCACGGCGCCTGATCGGCGCCACCCTCGCCAGCCTCGTCGCGCATCTGATCAGGGCACGGTCGACATCGCCTTTCTGAGCGGCGGAGTCTGGCCGGGCCTCATGGCGCGCGGCGGGCACGCTGTCTCGATGCCAGCGCGTACGGCACCGTTGCCGCGTTTGCCGGGCCGCTCGCGTTCGTCTCAATTCCCCTACCTGCGCTGCGCGTCACGCGCGCGTCGGCGCAGGCGGCGGTCGCTCGCGCATCAACTGGGCCGGCGCATGGATGTCCGGCTCGCGAACGGCATTGCGTGTGCGGCGCGTTCGGAACCGTGCTGCTCGTCTACGAGCTCGCTGCGCGCGAGCCGGCGCACGCGACGAGATCGACGCGCGAAACGTCGTCGCTGCTCGCGGGCGTCGCCGTGATCGTTCTGCTGCTGATTGACCGTGGCGCGGCGCGATCGGCCCGCTCGAGCGCATGGCGGCGGCGTCCGCTCGCGAGCGCGGATCTCTGGACGCGCGGCGGCTACGGCACGGTCGCGACGCGGATGATCCGCGACTATCCGCTCACCGGCGTCGGCATCGGCAGCTTCAACTGGATGGCGGCGGACTACTGGCGGCGAGATCGCGAACGAGCAAGTCTGCCGTTCGACAACGCGCAGAACTGGTGGCGCCACCAGGTCGCCGAGCTCGGCCTGGTCGCGATCGCTGCCGATCCTGCTCTGGTCGTTCTCATCGCGTGGCTGGTCCTGACGCAGGCGCACCGCGCCGGAGCAACGGATCGAAACCGCAGACGCTGCGCGGCCTCGCTGATCGGCCTCGGTGCATCGCCTCGCTGCTTGGCGATGCCGACGCAGAACCCGATCGTGCCTGCTGATCTTCTTCTACCTCGTCGCGCGTTTCGAGAATCTCACGAACCCGCGAACCGCGAACCGGAACCCCGATCCCGTCCCGATCCTGACTCCGTCGGCAAGCCGGATCCCGGCCGGCGCCTGGCTCAGCGGGCGCTCCTCATCGCCCTCGCGATATGCCGGCGGTCAGCTCGCGCTCGCGCGCGGACCACTCAAGCCGCTCGACGCGCGCGGCGCGCACGCAACCGCGACTACATCGATCGGACACCTGCTCACGGAGCGCCTGCCGCGGGGATCAGTTCCGGTGGACGAGCAAGCACGCGACGCTTCGCGCTCGCGCGCGCGATCGCGGCATCCTCGTCATCCGCTGCCACGTCGAGCACCCGGACATCGGCACGCACCCGGTGAGGCTGCGGATCACGACCGATGTGTCAGACGCTGGTCGGATCAGTTCCTCAGCGATGACAGCGTCGACGCGCAGCGCGCTTCGAAACTTCCGCCGGGCCAGCCCGCGTCGTGTTCGACACCGACGTGTCCCGCACGTGGCGGCCGTCGAATTCGGTCAGGCGGACACCGCGCGAGCTGGGCCTGGCGATCGAGGCCGACTTCGTTGGAACGCCGCACGGTCGTCTCGTCGCAGGAGCGTTGGATCCCGCTGAAGCCCTGCGCGGCGCTGTGAAGTCTAAAGAGCAAAGGTAATCAGTGTTTTGCGCCCCGGCCGAAAATCGGCTCAGTGGCTTGCCCCCGAGCGAGCGAAGCGAGTCGAGGGGCGGAGGAAGGGAACCGTGGAAGGAAGGCATCCATCCAAAGCTTACGCAGAGGTCGAGGCTCCGCTGCGCGTGCGGCAACACGTTCAAGACCCGCTCGACCAAGCCCGAGCTGCACCTGGAAATCTGCTCGGCGTGCCACCCGTTCTTCACGGGCCGCCAGAAGCTGATCGACACCGAGGGCCGCGTCGAGCGGTTCACGAAGAAGTTCGGCGCGCAGACCGCCGCGCAGCGCAAAACCGCGGCAACCGCGGCCAAAGTGGCGGCAAAGAAGCCGACCGCGAGCGGCACCAAGGCGAAGAAGGCGGACTAAGCCGAAGGGACGCCACCGCCTGAGCGCGGTGCTGTCGGAACGGACGCTCCGTCTCCTCGCCTGCCTGCCCACGGGATCAGCGCCCGCTGATCCCGTCCGACCCTCTACTCCAGCCCGGGTCAAGTCACCCTCTACCCCGCCCGGGTCAAGCCCCTCGACTCCGCTCGGGACAAGCGCCTGGCTCACCTGCGGTGAAGGCCACCGTTACCCGATCATCGAAGGCATCCCGATACTGCTCCGCGATGACGTGGAGCAGACGCACCTGGGCGGCGACCTGTCGCTCGAGTCAGCTCGCCAGGGCGCGGCGCTCGACAACTGGGCCGCGCCGGCGCCGGCCGAAGGAGCGTGCACCCGCTCGTGCAGGAAGCCATTGGCGCCACCGGCGGCATCCTGTATCGCTCCTCATCGGACGGCTGCCGAAGTATCCGATTCCCGACATCCCGCTCGAGGAAGGCCGTGGCCGCACGCTCGTTGACATCGGGTGCAACTGGGGCCGGTGGACGGTTGCGGCGGCTCGCCGTGGCTACCGCCCGATCGGTGTGGATCCGTCGCTCGAGGCGCTGCTCGGCCGCGCAGAGCCAGTCTGCGGCCAGCTTGGCGTCGAAGCCGACTTCGTGATTGGCGACGCGCGCCATCTCCCGCTGCGCACCGCGTCGATCGATACCGCGTTCTCGTACAGCGTGATTCAACATTTTTCGAGAGCCGGATGCGGCACAGGCGGCGGCGGACATCGGTCGCGTGCTGGTGCCCGGAGGCGGCCACTGGTGCAGATGCCGAACGTGTCGGGGTGCGGTGCCTGGTGCAGCAGGCGCGGCGCCGCTTCCGCGAGCCGCGGAAGTTCGAGGTCCGCTACTGGTCGCCGTCGGAGCTTCGCCGACGTTCGATCGCGCGGTTGGCCCCTCGCGCCTCTCGGTGGACGGTTTCTTCTCGCCGAACGCGCAGCCTGCGGAAGCCGAGCTCCTGCCACGGCACCTGCGGGCGCTCGTGCATACCTCTTCGGCGCTCGCGCGCGTCGCGGACCGTGTCCCGCCGCTTGTCAATGCGGCGGACAGCCTCTGGGTTACTTCCTCAAAGTCCTGAGCCGGCGCTAGAAGGGAATGCACTGATGCCCTCGCACGATGTCGCGGCGTCCGCCGGCTTGTAACGATCGAGCATCCCGACCACGTCGGCGGCTCCTGTGCCGAGAGCAAAGCAATGCAGACGCCGCCAGACTGGTCGTCGTCCACCCTCGCGCCGCGCAGCATCAGCAGGTTCGACCATTTCGCGCCCGGCGGGCCGACGGCCGCTTCGAGCGGCGTGAGCGACGAGGCGGCGAGGACGCCTGGCCGCAGCCCATACACCGCGTTCGGATCCGCGCCCGACGCGGTGAGGCGGCTGGACCTCTCCCCTGGTCGCGAAGCGCGGCGGCCTCCGACGGTGTCAACGGTCCGCCTTGCCAGAACGGCGGCGACCCGCCGGCGGCGGCAGTCGCGACGATCGCTGCTGCTGACGGCCACGGCAGCCAGGGCCGGAAGCGCGCATGCCATCAACAGTGCGCCAATCAACAGCGTAGGGCGGGTCGCTTTCGGACCCGCCAGATTGATCCCACCATCAGAAATAATCTCCGTCGAACACGCGATCGGCCCACCTCGGCACGAACCAGGGGTTGACGATCGATTTCGCCAGCGACTGATCGCGCAGCCCGAGCACGGATCTCGTGTGGCCGAATCGGCGGGCCACGTGCCGCGCTGCTGCATCGCTTCGGGGAATCACCGCCCAGTCGTTGTGAACCGCGAACGCCTGCGCACGCAGCACATGGTTGACCCCGATCGTGCGAATGGACCAACCGGTGGACGCCACGAGAAGAAGGACCGTGAGAAGCAGGGCCGCGGGCGCGCGAAGCGGGCGCGTCAGCAGGCTCTGAACGGCCCAGAAGGCCGCGATCGCGTGAAGACCCCGGCGACGCTCATCGAGTTTCGTCCCTTCGCGTACGCGAACGAGGCGACGGCGCTCGCGAGAGCACGGACGGCCAGAAACACAAACAGTTCCGACGCCTGCCCTGAGCAGAGTGCGCCGAAAATCAGCAGTCGTCGTGATCGCCGACGAGATCACGTTGATCCCACATGCGCGGCGGAACATCACCCATCGACCAGCCGCGAAGAAGTGACGACACGCCGCCGCGCGGCTCGGACCAGCAGCACCGTCGACGCCGACGCGAGCACAGTTGTAGATCGTGAACCGCGGCGAGCCCCGCGCCGAAGGCGTTCGCGGATCTGCGAGGACTTCGAGCCGTTCGAAGAAGTAGCCGGACGCGTTGGCCATCCCCTGGACGTTTGGCGCAAGCCACACGAACCGCACGACACCGTAGACGCCGAGAAGGACCGTCATCACGACGAGCCCGCGATCCGAGATGCCGCGACGTGTCGGCGAGACGCGACGCGACCGCGGCCACCCACACGAGGATGCCCGACTCGGAGCGTCAGGCATGCCGCGACGAAGATCAGGTTCACAGCGATGTCGACCACCGGTCGCGGACGCGAGCGCGCAGCCGGCACGGCGATCAACACCAGCACGGCGACCTGCAGGAAGTGGTTGATCGGAAATGCCTCCCTGACAAAGCCCAGGAACGTGTGGAGGCCGGTAAAGACCGTCAGCGCAAAAGCGCGGCGGCCGCGTCGGTCCATGTCTGAATCGACAGCTCGCCGACAAATAGCGCGAACGCCGCAAGGAGCAAGGCGATGTGAAATGCCTTGTAGGCGCCGAAGTAATGGCCGCCGGACAGATCGAAGAGGAGTTTGGTTTCCGCGATTCGCAGCGGCCGCAGATACGTCGTCTCGCCGAGGGTGGACGCAAACGACGCCCACACGCCGGGCGAGCGCTGCGCCGCCATGATCTCGTCGATGGCGTCGTGCACCTGCAGCGGCATCCGCAGCAGGCCGTACGAGATGGATGCGGCAAGCACCGCCGCGCACGCGTAGACGCTCAGGCGAGGGGCAGGCACGGTAAGGCGCGCGAGCCGAGCTTGCGATCGAGCCGCGCGAGCCTGTACTTGACGGCGTCCTGCCGGGCGGCGGTCGCCTGCAGCCGCAGTGCCTCCAGCGCGAACGTGCGCGCCCTCCAGATCGCGAACGCGATGCTCGTGATGGACGGCCAGTGCCTCCGTCGCCTCGCGCACGTAACCGGGCGGGCAGTTGCGCGCGGCCAGCAGCTCGCGCCATGCCGCTGCCGCCTCTTCGTAGCGACGGAGCCGTCGCAGCAGGATGGCGGACGCGCGCAGCGCCCTCGACGGGACCGCGAGCGCCGGAACGACGCCAACGCCTCGTCGAGCAGTCCCGCGCGCTCGTAGAGGCGTCCCATGCCGAATGCCTCGCGGGGCGTCGTCGCCGCCGACGGTCCTTCGTCCAGCAACTGCGAGGCACGGGCGGTCAGCATCGCGAGCGAAACGATGTCGAGGCGGTTGTGCTCGAGCACGGCCTGAAGCGGACGCGCATCGCCGCTGCGCACGTATCGGAAATAACGCGACGGAATCTCGAAGCCAGGCACGTCGCCTTCCCGCTCGTGCCCGCACAACGCCTGCTCCAGATACGTGAGCCGGCATTCCACGTCGTCCTGGCGCCACATCCGGCGCGCGGGATGCAGCAGGTCTACGTGCGCGAGATCGGCGAATGGCGTCTGCATGCGCTGCAGCGCGAAGCGCGTCTCGATGAGCGGCAGATCGAACGTCTTGCCGTTGTACGTCACGACGCACGACACGTCGTCCGCCAGTTGGGCGACAGACTCGAGCAGCGCGCGTTCGGCGGCGAAGTCCGTGAGGAGGAACTGGCGCAGCCGGAATAGGCCGCCATCGAACCATCCACAGCCGACAAGGAACGCGTAGGTGCCGGCGCCGCCCGCGAGACCAGTGGTTTCGAGGTCGAGGAAGAGGATCTTGTCAGAGGCGCCGGGTCCGCCGGACCCCAGGAGCTCGCAACCGCGGCCAGGGTGGAAGGCAATCGGCCACGCACATGCGCCCATGCCGATAGCCCGGCGCGCACGTGCGATCGATGACGAGGAATCTGCGGCCGCGCGACTCGCGCCATACGCCTCCGAGGATGTCGGCCGCATCATTTTGACGATCGGCCGAATAATCGGATCCCGGATCCCGGATCCCGGATCCCGGCCTGATCACCCCGCGAAGGCGATCCGCGAGCGAGCTCACGCCGACACCGGCAGCGCCGATGTGCCGCGCAGCGATCAAATCGAGCATTCGCAGCGCGACCATCTTCGCCAGCGGGCCCGTGTTGCCGACGGGGCCGACGCACGTCGGGCACCCGTGCTGACATTCGCAGCCGGCAATCAGCTCGCGCGTGCGCGCCAGCAGCGTGTGGTGCATGCCGAACAGCGGCTCGCTGAAGCCGATGCCGCCCGGGTAGTTGTCGTAGATGAAGATGCGCGGCTCGTCCGAAAGCGTGGTCGGGTGTCCGCTGCGCGTGAGGTCCGGGTCGTCGCCCTGGTCGCCACTGCCGATCGAGATGCCGATGTCCTGCCGATCGCACATCAGCAGCAGTTGCGCGACCTGGCGCATCGCGAACGAGAGCCGACGACGCCGTCGCGACGATCGTCAGGCGCGTACGGTAATGCCGCCATGACCGGCTTCGGCAGCGTCAGCCAGTACGCCGTCGTGTGCATCTGCTGTTCGGGTAGGTCGAGCTCGCCCGAGCCGACGTTCTCGTTCGTATAGAACTTGATCTTCTTGAACCCGACGACGCGCGAGGAGACGTGGACTTCGCCATGCGCGCTGGAGGGATCGGGGATCGGGGATCGGGGATCAGGCGGTTCGAGCGTTCTTGATCCCTGATCCCTGATCCTGATCCTCTCGAAGGTCTCGAGCACCGTGACCTTCGTGTAAGTAATGGCATCCGTGTAGTAATCGCAGTCGATCTGCCGCACGTACGCCTTGCGGCCTTCGAAGTCGAGCTTCTCCACCTGCGTACAGCGTGCCCTCGATGATGTAGATCGCCTTCTCGTGCAGTGTCGGTGGACCGCTGTTGAAGCTGGTCTCGCCGATGACGTCCGCGCCGCTGGTCGTGTCGACGACGACGAAGTTGTCCGACGAGGATCGATCGCAGGCTCACCGCATCCGCTGGATACGACTCGTTGGTCCACTGCCATACCTCGTGGGGTCCGGCTTCCTTGCCCGACGTAGCTTCAGCGGAGTCGGGAGCCGGACCGGACCGGTGAACCAACCCGCTCTCCTCGAGAATGCCGAGCACCTCCTGCACGTTGTGCCTGCCGTATTCCTCGGACGTCGTGAACGGCAGCTCGAATGCCGCGCACTTCACGTGATCGACCAGGATGTGGAGATTGTCCGGGTTGACGAGCGCGTGCTCGGGCGTCGCGTCGAAGAAGCTGCGACGGGTTACGGACGACGAACTGATCGAGCGGCGCGCTGCTCGCGACGAGCACCGCCGCCGATCGGCTGCTTCGCCGGCCCGCGCGACCCGCGCGCTGCCAGGTCGCCGCAATCGTGCCGGGATACCCGGCCATGACGCAGACGTCGAGCGCGCCGATGTCGATACCGAGCTCAAGCGCGTTGGTCGATACCACCGCGCGCACGGTTCCCTCGCGCAGCCCTTTCTCGATCTCACGGCGGCGCTGCGGCAGGTAACCGCCGCGATACCCGCGAATCTGATCCTGCGTGCCCGGCTGCCCGCCGAAATCGTCCTTCAGATACGTCGTCAGGATTTCGGTCGTGAGCCGGCTTTGCGCGAACACGATCAACTGCAGTTGCCGCTTGAGGAATTCCGCCGCAATCCGTCGCGTTTCCGCGATATACGACCGTCGAATGCCGAGCTGCTGATTGACCACCGGCGGATTGACGAACAGGAAGAACTTCTCGCCGCGCGGCGCGCCGCTTTCGGAGACGAGCTCGAACGGCTGTTCGACGAGCGACTCCGCGAGCTCCTTCGGATTGGCAATGGTCGCCGACGAGCAGATGAACGTGGGATTCGATCCGTAGTGCTGGCAGATGCGCCGCATCCGCCGCAGGACGTTGGTCAGGTGGCTGCCAAATACGCCGCGATACGCGTGCAGCTCGTCGATCACGACATACCGGAGGTTCTCGAAGAGCTTCGCCCACCGCGGATGGTGCGGGAGGATGCCCGAATGGATCATGTCCGGGTTGCTGAGGACCACGTGCGCGCGTCCGCGAATGGCGCGCCGGGCATCCTGCGGCGTATCGCCGTCGTGCGTGAAGACGCCGATCTCGAGCTCTGACAAATGTGAAAGTCGATCGGCCAGCTCGTGCAGCTCGGCCAGCTGATCCTGGGCAAGCGCCTTCGTCGGAAACAGATACAGCGCCCGCGCCGACGGATCCTGGAGGATGGCACTGAGCACCGGCGCGTTGTAGCAAAGCGTCTTGCCCGACGCAGTTGGCGTCGTAATCACGACGTTGCGCCCGGCGAGCGCGTGCGCGACGGCCGCGGCCTGGTGCGTGTAGAGCCGGTCGACGCCGCGGGAGCCGAGGACCTGCCGGAGACGGCCGTCTATCGCGTCGGGGAAGGCCGCGTATTCCCCGCCCGCGCTGGCATCCGGCGGACGGCCGTCACCCAGCCATCAGGGCTGTCAGGACGGTCGGAAATGCCGCCAGTGAGGCGATCGACGACGGACTGCAGGGTTTGATCGTGAGCAGAATCCGTTCGTCTAGCCGGCAGCATGACCGGGAGATGGTAACAAACAAACGGCGAAAGTGTATCGGGGAAGGCGGGCACCGGCATTGCGAGCGTCGCGGCATGGCCATCACCGAACGCTCAGAAACGGATGCTTGCAGTCACCGCCCTCGGAGCAGGGGTCGTCCTCGCCGCGCAAATGTGGAGGCGCCGCGACCCCTATGACTTCGCGGGCAAATCGGTCGTCATCACCGGCGGATCCCGCGGGCTCGGGCTCGTGATGGCGCGGCAGCTCGCCGACGAAGGCGCGAAACTGACGCTCGTCGCCCGTGACGAGGAGGAACTGCGCCGCGCGGTCGATGACATCCAGGAGCAACAGCCGTTCGCGGAGATCTTCCCCGCGCCTGCCGACATCCGCGCGCGCTACCAGGCGGAGCGCGCCGTCGCGATGGCCGTCGAGCGCTTCGGCATGCGGTGGACGTGCTCGTCAACAACGCCGGCATCATCCAGGTCGGACCGATCGATCACATGAAGATCGCCGACTTCGAGGATGCGATGCTCACGCACTTCTGGGGACCGCTCTACGCGATTCTCGCCGCGCTGCCGCACATGCACCGCGAAGGCGCCGGCCGCATCGTGAACATCTCGTCGATCGGCGGCAGGATCAGCATCCCGCACCTGGTGCCGTATTCCGCCAGCAAGTTCGCGCTCGCCGGATTGTCCGAGGGACTGCGCGCCGAGCTCGCGCGGCACAACATCGTCGTGACGAGCGTATACCCCGGCCTGATGCGCACCGGCTCGCCGGTGAACGCGATGTTCAAGGGACAGCGTCCGCAGGAATACGCGTGGTTCGCGATCTCGGACTCGCTGCCCCTTGCGAGCATCTCGCCCGGAACGTGCCGCGCGGCAGATTATCCGCGCATGCCGCTACGGCGACGCGGAGCTGGTCATCACGCTGCAGGCGAAGATGGCGGTGCTGGCGCGCACGATCGCGCCAGAACTGTTTGCGGACACGATGGCGCTCATCAACCAGCTGCTGCCGGGACCAGCGATGCGTGACGGGAATGTCGCGAGGAGGGCCGGGAGAGCGAATCGGATCTGGCGGGACCGTCAGCGCCGCTGACGGCCCCGGCGCTATCGAGCTGCCGAAGAAAATAACGAGATGTAGGGGATGTAGGGGCGTCTTAAGACCCGCCCTACACTACCTATTGCGCGGAAAATTATTGCGCGTTGAACGATTCGCCGATCAGCCGCTGACCGGTTTCCGCCGTGCAGCCGCCCTTTGGCATCGCCTTGCCGCATGAGATGAGCATCCCTGCGAGCGCGCCGAAATCGCGGCCGTCACGCAGTGGATAGAAGCGCACCGTGACGAAGCTGCCTTCCGCCATCGTCTTCACGGTGACGCCAGTTGCGCGCCATCGCGATCGCCGAGCCCGTCTCGACGCCGAACTGATACGGCTTCCCGTCTTTCATCATCACGTTGCCGTCGTTGTCGACGACGACGAAGAGCAGCTGCGCATGGTTCGCGCCGGGCACGTACCGCGTGAGCTTGCCGGACAGCGTCTTCGTCGACCGTCTGGTCGTACATCGCGAAGGAGTGATGCGCCCATGCCGGCGCCGCCATCATCACCGCCGCGATCGTTCCAATGCATGCATGTCTCAATTCATTTCTCCTCCGGTTTGACCCACCCTTTTCGAAATGCTCTTCCCAGTTCTGCGCCCACGGGCGGCCGAAGTAATCGATGAAGCCCGGCCTCGCCGGGAATCAGCTCGGTCGGCTTGCCGTCGGGCCCGTTGACGATCGTGCTCTGCACGCGGCACTCGACGAAGCTGAACCGCCAGTCCGGATCGTCGAGCCCTGACCGGAGCTGCCACGGCGTGACCGCGTGCAGCGGACGGGTGAACGCCTCCGGATCGTAGAACGTCGTATCGACCGTGATCGTCTTGCCATCCGCGCTCGGCGTGAACACTTCGATCGTCTCGATGTTGCTGCTGTATTCGAACATCGAGTGTGACAGCGTCCAGCCCTGGACGTTCGCGGTCCAGGCGACGAGCGTGTTGCCGTTCCAGAACCCGACCGTCTCGCCGTGCACCACTGCGGCACCTGCAGCACGTGCGTCCGTCCGACCAGCACGCGTCGCAGGAAATTGTCCGCGATGCCGCTCAGGAACTGCACCTGGTGCGGCGTCATCGTCAATTCGATGTCGCCGCCGAGCGACGCTTCCGCCCACCAGCGCATGAAGCCTTCCGGGTAGCAGAACGACGCCATCCACTGCGGCGCGTTGTTCACCACCTCGTGATAGTTCTGCTGCACCATCCGCTTGCGGTACTCCGGCGTGAGCAGCGACAGCATCGTTGCCGTCTGCAGGTTGCGCCCCCAGATCCACTGCTCTTCGGGCTGCAGGCGTCGATAGTGGCCGTCCCAGTTCGGCAGCGTGGCGCGTGTATGTTTGGTCGGACCGCCGGCTTTCTTCGCTTCAGCGAGCAGCGCGTTGTAGTGCTCCTGGGCAGTCTTTAGCGGATACGGGCTGACGATCTTGTCGAGCGGACGATCGAGGTTGCAGTCGCCCCACGCGCCGAAAGCGCTGGTCGCGCACCATGTCCGGTCAACGCGCCGGGGCGTGTTGCAGCGCGCGTAGCGCTTGTCGAGCCAAGCACTTCGTCGAGGTAAAAGTTCTTGCTCGTGAACAGATCGACTGGCAGCGGCGTGACGCCGGCGGGCGGAGTCGTGTTCCTGTTGGTCGGGCCACCCTGCGGGCCGAGGCCGCCCTGGGCGTCGAGCGTCGCGAGCGACATCGCGGCCATCAGCGCGTAGCCAGTGCCATCGCGGAAATCGTGCGAGCCATACGTCTCCAATGCAGACAGTTGACGAATCTACGAAATGGCGAATCTACGAATTTCTCGATAACAATTCGTCAATTCGTCAATCCGTCGATTCGTAAATTGGCGTATCTGCGCGCACGATTTTACCCGATCAATGTGGCTTCATGACCACCTTGACGCACGCCTCGCTGTGTCAATCGCGGCTTCGCGGCGCGGCCCGACGGTGTCCTCGGTCGTGGGAATCTCGCCGGTTTCCATCAGCTGCTTGAAGCGGCGCAGGTCTTCGCGAATCGTCTGGTTCGGCTCTTCGCCAAACAGTTTCGCCACGGCCGCGCCGAGCTTGCCGCCCGGCGGGTTGTACTGCAGATGCACGGTGACGCGCGTGCCGTGCGGGCCCTCGTCGAAGTTCACCGAGCCTCGCCGTCGAGATGGTTGAGCCCTCGGAGCGACTGCCAGCCGATGACCTTGTTTTCGGCACCTCGTTGATGATGCGAGCGTCCCACTCGAGCGCGCATACCGGCAGGCCCTTTCGCGACCCAGTGCGAGATGCCTTCCTCGCGCACCGCAACCGATTCGAGGTGGCTTCATGAACGTCGGCAGGTTCTCGGAAGTTCCGCCAGAACCGGTAGAGCTCGCTGAGCGGGCCGGTTGATGGTCACCGACCTCTTCCACGTGAATGCCCCGGTGGCCGCCGAGCTGGGCGCGCGTGTCCGATCCGCGATCGGCGATCACGCCCGGTGCCAGATCCGCGAAGCTTGCGTTGCGCGTATGAACGATTAATGCCGAGCGCCTGATAGACGTCGCAGTGCCCTGTCGCGCCTCGATACAGCAGCGCAGCGCCGGCAATCGCAGCCGCCCCGCCCGGCGCCTCGCGCCGCTTGTGCAGACGCATGCCGCGAGCGCGCCGCCCGGCAACCATCGACAACCATCGCTCAACCCGACCGATATTCATCCGTTCCGCTGAAATTCATCGCTGCAACAGCCACGTTGTGCTCCCTCTTAGGCGGACCTGAAGGTCCGCCTACTACGCCTATATCGCGGGCATGCGCGGACGCATCCTCCACTCCGAACGTGCAGGCCGACCTTCAGGTCGGCCTGAACGAGACGTAGAGCAGAAGCTGTGCCCGTCCGCCTCCCGCCTTGTCGCGTCGCTATGCGACGCGACCAGCAGTGCTGGCTAGCGGACCGCGTATGCGGTCCGCTTCGGCGCGATCAAGCTACTCGAATAGGCTTTATGCCGTCAATGGCCGTGGGTACCCCCGCGACTTCTCGTCCTCAGCTGAGCCGCCGGCTTGGGGCATTCGGAGCTCGATCGGGTTCGTCATCGGCATGACCATCGGTTCGGGCATCTTCCGAACCCCCGCGCAGATCGCGGCGCGCGTGCCCGACCCCGCTGACCATGCTCGCGGTCTGGGCGCTCGGCGGCGCCGTCACGCTGTGCGCGCGCTCTCGATTGCCGAACTGGCCGCATCGCTGCCACAGGCCGGCGGCATCTACGTCTTTCTGCGCGAGGGATGGGGACGCGGCACCGCGTTCGTCTTCACCTGGTCGGAACTCGTCCTGATTCGCGCGGCCGCGACTGAGCGGGATCGCGACGGTCTTTGGCAGAGTACTTCCTGCGCTCGTTCGGCTACGACCCTGTGCTGCATCCCGGAGCCGCCGACGCCTGCGCCGTCGCCGGCATCGTGGTCGCCACGACTGCCAACGTGCGCGGCGTTCAGACCGGCGCGCTGATGACGGGCGCGACGAGCGCGGCCAAGTTTGCCGCGCTGACGCTGATCGCGGTGGCCGCGGTCTTTTTCGGCAGCCGCGGCGAAGCGTCGGCCGCTCACCTCGCTGCCGGCCAGGCACCAGTCCAGGCGGGGCTCTTCGGCCTGGCGTTCATATCGGTGCTCTGGGCCTACGACGGCTTTCGCGGATCTCTCGTTTCTCGCCGGCGAAGTGCGCGATCCTGAACGCACGCTGCCGCGCGCCATCATCGGCGGCACGCTGGCGATCGTCGCCATCTACCTGACGACAAACGCGGCGTATCTCTACGTCCTGCCGGTTGACCAGGTCGCCAAATCGCCGCTCATCGCGGCGGACACGATGGCCGCGCTCGTCGGCGCGCTCAGGCGCGAGCTTCGTGTCGATCGTGGTGGCGATATCGACGTTCGGCGCGGTGAACTCCGACCCAGCCTGGGGCGCCGCGCATCTTTTATGCGGCGGCGGAAGATGGCCTGTTCTTCAAGACGCTCGGGCGCGTCCATCCGACGTATCGAACGCCGCACGTCTCGATTCTCTTCAGCGCGCTGCTCGGCATCGTATTCGTGCTGACGGGAACCTTCGAACAACTGGCAGACACTTTCGTGCTGGCCGTGTGGCCCTTCCATGGCCCTCGCGGTGGCCGGCCTGCATCGCTCTCCGCCGGCGCCAGATGATCTCGCGCGACCGTATCGCGTGCCTGGCTATCCCATCGTCCCGGCAATTTTCATCGCGGCGTGCGCGTATCTCGTCGTGAGCGCGCTTGTTGGCGATCTCGATCGTGACCGGCGTGACGCTCGGTGTCGTCGCTTCGCCGGCATCCCCGCGTACTACGTCGTGTTTGCCCGGCGAGGAACAACCGCCGCCACTCGGGGTCCAATCTCTTAACAGGGCCACGCCGGCGAGGCCTCCGACATCTGGAGGCCTATGCAAACCTGCACGATTGCGTTCTCGATTCTTGTGCACGCGATCGCCGTGTGCGCGCTCTTCATCGCGCCGCTGCTTGCGGCCGACGAGTTGCCCGGACCCGCGCACGGCAACCGAGTTCATCATGGTCGAGCCGATCCCCTACACCCCCGCCACCGCCGGCCCCGCCGGCACGCAACGCCGACGACGGCGCCGCCGCGCCGCACGCGGCGCCGCTCTACGGTGCCTGAGGGCATTGCGCCGGAAACACCCGATCGAGCCTGTCATCGACGACGCACAGCGGGTCGATGGCGGCGTCATCAGCTTCGGCGATCGCACCGTGCATCCCCGAAGTGGTCCCGCCGCCGCCACCACCCGCACCGCCAACCATCGTGCGCGCTCGGCGGCGACGTCAGGCTGCCGCGGAAAGTCACGGACGTCGCGCCTGTGTATCCTCCGCTCGCACGGGCCGCGGGCGTCCAGGGCCTCGTCATCCTGAAGCGGTGATCGGCGAGGACGGAGGCGTGCGTGACGTACGCGTGCTCCGATCGGCTCCACTGCTCGACGAGGCAGCGATGGAAGCGGTGCGCCAATGGCGGTTCACGCCGACGCTCCTCAACGGCGAGCCCGTGCCGGTCGTGATGACGATTACGGTCGCATTCAAACCCGCTATGCGCGACCACGAAGATCACGAAGACGAATTCGCCATCGAAGCACACAAAGAACGTTAGAAATTCTTTGTGAGCTTTGTGGCCACATCGTCTTCATGGCCTCCGCGCGGGGTGTGAATTAATATCAGCGACATGATCACGGTGCTCAACGTCGAGGACAAGCCGAAGAAAAAGCGTCCCGGAAGGGCACGTGAGGAACGTGCTCGATTCGTCAGAGGACGGAACGAGAGTGCACGTCGCTATCGTGGAGATTGAGGCAGGCAGGACGCATCGCCTTCCGGCCAGCGACAGGACGCAGGTCGTCTATATCCTGGAAGGACGGGACGCCAGGATCACTCACACGAGTGGCAGGCGCCGCGGTCGAACACGTCGCTCAGCGGCGGTCCGGCGTCTATCTCGAACCGTCGGAGGAGGCGACGGTCACCGCGTCCAGCACTCCACTGACCCTGCTGTCGGTAACCGTCCCGAAGCACACCGGGCAAGGCCGCGCGTGCGGCGTCGCCGTCAGGCTATTTCTTCGAAGAGGCGCAGCTCCGATCGCTGGATCGACGAGAAGCGCATCCGCGAGCGCACCTTCTGGGTCAACACGGAAACTGGGCTGTCCGGCTCGTGGGACCTGCAGCTCGGCCGCATGCTGTATGCGCCGCACGGGCACTCTCCGCGGCACGTGCACCAACGCCTCCAAGACCAGCCCGGTGATACCGGAGCACTTCTACCTGATCGAGAAGGGCGTTGGCGAAGTGAAGCACGATACAGGCACGCTTCCCGTCGGTCCGGGCAGTCTGGTCCTCATCCCCGGCAGGCGAATGGCATCCAGCTCGATCGCGTCCGATACCGGGTTTCGATTACATCGAGTTCCAGGCGCCCTTCGACTTCGTCACCACGATGGATCACGATCCCCTGGGGAAAACTGGGCACATCAAGGGCAACTGACGACGGAACAGGAAAGCCGAAGCTGTGGGCACAGAGCCGATTCAGAACGCCCGGCTCTGACAACCATCAACGACAACTGATTTTACCGCTGATCCAGCCTGGCGCGCGGTGAGGCGAGAAACGCGACGACGTCGCCGATCTCTTCCGGCGTGCCGAAGCGGCCGAAGGGCAGCTCGCGCGTGACGAAGTCCGCGATCGCCGCCGGTTGTCCTGCTGACGTTTCCACCAGGATCCGCCTCTCGAAGAGAATCGACCCGGGCGACACGCTGTTGACGCGGATGTTGCGACGAGGCGAGCCTGCTGGGCGAGCGACTTCCGCGAGGCTGATCTCGGCCGCCTTCACCGCGTTGTACGTCATGCGCCCGCCTGCCTCGCGGCCGAACACCGACGCGATGATCACGATGGCGCCGCCGCCACGCTGCTTCATGTGAGGCACCGCCAGGCGTGACGCGCGGATCGCCGGGAATAGCGTCTGGTCGAACGCCTCCTGCCACTCGGCGTCGCTCGTGTCGATCAGCGTGGCGCCACGCGCCAGCCCGACGTTGTTGACGAGGATGTCGGGATGCCGCCGAACGCCGCGACCGTGCCGTCTGATAACGCGCCTCGACGCCATGCGGCGTGCCTCACGTCCGCGGCAACCGCGACTACGCGTTCGTCACCGACCGCGCGCATCGGCCACATCGCGCCGCAGCCTGCTCGAGCGGTCGATTCGTTGCGGCGCGCACAGGCAGACAACGGCACCCTTCCGCGATGCGAGCGCGCGTGCGCTGGCGAGTCCCAGGCCGCGGCTCGAGCCTGTGACGATGGCAACCTTGTCCTTCAGCCCGAGGTCCATGAGCGTTCGAATGATAGCTGAGCAGGTGCAGGCCGGTATCGCGCGTGCATTGGTCAGGTGTTCGGGCTTCGGGCTTCAGGGGGACTGGACTGCAATGCAGCAGTAAGTGGCGCACGCGAAAGCGGAAACATCGAGGATCGCCGCGGGATGGGAGGCATGGGCGTCGTCGGCTGCCCGTTGGCGGCGGGTGCGGGTGGATTGGTGCTCCTGCTGCTCATTTCATGGCTGACGGGAACCAACCCGCTCGACCTCATCAGCACGACGAGCGTGCCCGCAGGATCAAACGGTCGGGCACGACCGGCGTCCGCGACGAAGCGACCCGCAGGCGCAGTTCATCGCGGTCGTGCTGGCGGACACCGAGGACAACGTGGCGTGAAATCTTCCGCAAGCGCGGCCAGGCGTATGTGCCGCCCGTGCTCGTGCTCGTTCAACGGTGCCACGCAGTCGGCGTGCGGCGTCGGACGCTCGGAGGTCGGACCCGTTCTACTGCCCCGCCGATCGCAAGGTCTATCTCGACCTGTCGCTTCTTCCGCGAGCTCGATCGACGCTTCGGTGCGCCCGGGCGATTTCGCGCAGGCCTACGTCGTCGCGCACGAAGTCGGCCATCACGTCCAGAACCTGCTCGGCATCTCCGAACGGTTCAGCGCGGCGCGAGCGCGCGCCGGCGAGCGACAGTCGCAACGCGCTGTCGGTGCGGCTCGAGCTGCAGGCCGACTGCTTCGCCGGCGTCGTGGGGACACTACGCCCAGGCAGCGCGCGGCTGCTCGAGGCCGGGCGACGCCGAGGAAGGGCTTGAACGCGGCCGCCGCCATCGGCGACGACCGGCTGCAGCGGATGTCGCGCGGCCAGGTCATTCCTGAAACGTTCACGCACGGCTCGTCGGCGGATCGCGTGCGCTGGCTGCGCCGCGGTCTCGACGGGGGCACGATCGAAGGCTGCGGTCATGCGTTCTCGAGCGGAGCGCACTGAACGACGCATCAGGGCGTCGCTGCCATCCTCTATCATCAGTGAATGGCCGAACCGAAGGTCGGAACGGTCGTGGACTGGCATCACCCCGTCCCCGGGATCCTGGCGAGGTTCCGGCTGATGCCCGCACGCAGGAGGCCGGTTTCCTGACTACAACGACAGGCTGCCGACCAATCGCCCTCCGCCGCCGCGAGGACTGCCAGGCCTCACGAGGCGGATCACGGACCCGAACGGCGTCTCTCCGCTACGTGACCGACCGCCGACGAGTCGGGCAACCCGAACGCGCGGCCGGTGTCACGCATTCGTGCTCCGATTGCTCTCAGCGCCGTTGCCCGAGACGCGCGACGGTGGCTATCTCCCGAGTTCTACGTGATCCTCGAGCAGGACGCGCTTGGAGAACCTGGCCGGCTGACGGAATCCGCTGTTCCGGATCGGTCCCGAGCCCGGCGCTACGCTCGACGCCGTAGACCGCATCGTCGGAGACTTTCCACGCTTGCGCAAGAGGGCTGGCCGGGGTTCGGAATGTGTTCTGGGTTGGAACCGGAACGGGAGTCGCACCGTTCGTCTCAATGATCAAGGAGCTGCATTTCAAAGCCTCTCAGGGTTCGCCGATCCGATGGCGTTCACATACACGTTGCTCCACACGAACCGCACGACGGAGGAGCTCGGCTACCACGAGGAACTGCTTCAGAATCGAAGGCGTCTCGCTGTGTCGATTTCGTGTACATCCCAACCGTGAGCCGCCCTCGTCGCGACCTCGAAGATCCCGGCATAGGGCGTGGACGCGGCGAACAACGTCCTCCGCCACCTGCTCGGGATGCCGCCGAAAGAGCAACAGGGGCTGGTCGCCCCGGTTCTTCCGACGACACTCGCGTCCGACGATGTGCGTCAGAAACTCGAGCCGGGGCGCACGGTCATCTTGACGTGTGGCAATCCGTCGCTGATGGCGGACATCAAATTCGATCGCCGACAGCAATCAGATCCGTTTCGAGAAGGAAGACTGGTAGCATGCTGGCGCAGTCGGTGCGATGGGCTGACGGTGGCCCGTTTGATTTTGCCTTCGCTCATCGATACCCTGCGACGTGCTGCAGCCGGAAACGGGCGTTATGCAGGTCGGCTAATCAGGCAGTCCTGGCGCCGGCTCCCGCCCCAAGGCGACCGTGAGTGCAGGAACTTCTTCGCGAGTGGATGTCAGGCTGCCTTGCGTTATGCTGCGAGGCGTGGCAAGACGCGTCTCGAAATAGGCAGGTCGTCTACTACTAGTCAGCCGTAAGGAGGCATTATGCGCTCGCTGTTCTTGGTATGGACACTCGCTTCCGTCGTTGCATGGCCTACCAGCGAGTGTTCGCGCCGACGAAGTGGACGACTACGCAAGGGCAGCCATCGAGAGGCACCACATCCGGGCCTGGCGATCGCGGTCATCAAGGATGGCAAGCTCCCTGGTCGAGCGGCAGATGTAGCTCGGCCAACCTGGAAACGAACACCCCGGTGACGAAGGCCTCGGTGTTTCGGTTCCAGTCCATTTCAAGCAGTTCACGGTCGCGGCCACCATGCGCCTGGTGCAGGAGGGCAAATCGGGCTGGAAGACGACGTGTCGAAGTAAGCTTCGACAACCTCCCGCCCACTTGGCAGAAGATCACTGTTCGGCATCTGCTGTCGGCCACTTCCGGGATCCCAGACTACCTTGAACGATGTGCCTGCCAGCGAAGGGCTGGCGAACAAACCGCTCTCTGAACTCCTTCAGGCCCTCGGCGCGAAGCCGCTCCGCTTTTCAGCGGGCGAGGACTGGTCCTACTGCAACACGGGCTTCTGGATGCTGGCCGCGATCGTGGCCAAGCAAACGGGTAAGCCATACCAGGGCTGCACCTCCGCGAGCAATTCCTGTCGCCGCTCGGCCTGACCGCGACGCGAAGGGATCGTCACGCTCAGTCATCCGCAACCGCGTAACCGGCTACGATTGGACGTCCGGCGAATGGCGCAATGTCGCGGACGAAGACCGTCCGGGGAGGGGACGGAGAACTGATCGGTACGCTGGCTGACCTCGTCAGATGGGATGCGGCCGTCACCGGCGGGAGGGTCGTGAAAACCGAGACCCTCAGACCGATCAATCGGAAGCCAAGCTCACCAGCGGGGATCGCGCGGAAGTGAAGCTCGCCAGCCCGAGGCTTCTGCCGAAGACCAGTTACGGGTTGGGCCATTTCATCGGAGACTACCGGGGGCACCGAGTCGTTTGGACGCCTGGCGCAGGGTCGGGCTTCTCCCACCTCGCTGACGCGCTTCCCAGAGGACGGCGTCTCCGTGATTGTGCTCCAGCAACCTGAACACCTTCCTCTTGGCGGATGAGTTGGCGAGAGGGATCGGGAACGTGTCATCCCTGGGCTGAAGGCTACCGCGGGAAAATGACGCGGGACAGCCTTTCCCCGTGTCCGCCGGGCAGCGGGAGATTCTGCAACATCAGTGAGCGGCTAACCAATCGCTGCACCTGACCGCGCGGCAATTCGTGTTGTCGGGGTTCCACTTCCCACCGGCCGCCGCGGCAGGTGAGCTTTGTCGTTGATATGACTTCGACTTGTCGAAGTAACTCACCTGCGAGACACACCCGTCTTGTCTTGATCGTTCGCTCGACGTGGCTCTCGGTGACGGCGTGTGAGGCGCTGTCCAGGCCGCCGAGCAGACCGCCCACCGCACAGCGGTCCGCGCAGGCGGCCGGGTATCGTAGGCTCGCGGGACGATATCGTGACCGACATGCGTCGCGAGAGGACGACGCGGCAGGGCAGGAGCGGGACCAGTAACACCGACGGTTGATCCTGCTGATATCCGTGGGTTGGAGTACCACCTGTACTGTGCTCCGTCGAGCGCCTGCCTCGGTCTAGGCACGAGGATCGACTCGCGTCGCCTCTTAACGCCGTCGAGGATTGCGCGCGATACCGGGGCCGCACGCTCCTGCCCTGCCGCGAGGTCCGTGCTGATCGCGTTACGCCGGACCGGCCGGCACCTCCTTCGCGATGGCCCACATGAAGGCGATGAGTTCCCGCGCGACTGCGGTCACGGCGACGTTGGGATGCTTGCCGCGCGCGACGAGTCGCCGGAAGCGTTTACAGAGGCGCACCTGCGCCTTCCACCCGAGGTCCTGTATCGGCTTCGGGAGGCGATCGATGCGGGATCTGAATGTGCGCCGACACTTTCGCGGGATGACGATAGGCCCACGCGGCTTCGATCAACGCGCGCCGCGCGCGGCCATTGCCGCGCTTTGGTAATCCCGCCCTGGCGCCGCGACGCCGCCACTGGAATAGCTCCGACGGAATGAGGCCGACGAAGGCGGCCAGTTGTCGCGGGTTGTCAAAGCGCGTGAGATCGCCGAGCTCGGCGACGACGGTGATCGCGACGAGGAATTGGACGCCGCGCAAGGCCTGCAGCGCCTGCACGACCGGATAGAGGCGCCACGCGGGCGCGCGCTCGAGGAGTTCCGCGTCGAGGCGCTGCGAGCCGATCGACCTGCTCATCGACGGCCCGGCACGGATTCCTGAAACACGATCTGCTGCGCCGGCGTGGGACACACGACCTTCGCGAGGTAGCGGCGGTGCGCGTCGTTCCAGGTCGCGCGTCCGACGTAGTGCCGACCCAGCCGCAGCAGGAACGCTTTCAAGCGCAGCTTCGCGTCCTTGCCCGTCACCCGCGCCGCATCGCGCGCGCGACAGAGATCGCGGAGGGCTTCATCCTCGACCGACGGCACGTAGACGGCGGTGAGATCGCCCGAGCGCAAGAGCCGTGCGAGCTCGACGGCGTCACGCCGATCCGTCTTGACGCGGTCGCCCGGCTTCTTCGGGATCAGCGACGGCGCGACGACCTGACACGGCAGGCCCTTGCGCGGTCGAGATAGCGGTAGAGGCCGTACCCACTCGGCCCCGCCTCATAGGCGAACGTGAGCGCGCGCGTCTTGCCCTGCAGGCGTCGCAGCAGTTGATCGAGGTCCGCCTGGCGCGGACCAATGGCGCCGACGAACACGGGCGGCTCGGCGCTCGCCGCCGGCGGCGTGCGCGACGGCGATCGAATCTTTGTGGACGTCCAGACCGACGAACAGTGGAGTAGACTGCGCCATGGCTGACCTCCGGGAACACATCGCCGCGGACCATGCGGCGGTGCGGCTCTGGCCGACAGGCTAACCCGCGATCTCGCCGGAGGTCAGCCGTGTTCTGTCGCCGAAGTCATTCTGTCTAGCTGGACATGAGGGGTCGGTGCGACAGTATTGCTGCAACGGTAAACTCAGAGAGCAATACGTAACTGAATTTGAAGCAATAC
>ERZ1370068.9142-contig-7941_pt1 | contig 27176 bp, 33 predicted proteins | sample MGYA00561227_ERZ1370068 | MGnify/ENA primary metagenome ERZ1370068 (study PRJEB38410, sample SAMEA6850437) | metagenome | study: Metagenomic assessment of the ecological functions of the soil: analysis of the soil microbiota associated with the...
GGCGGCTGATTCATCGCCTGGATCACCGGGAAGGGTAATTCGGTCGGGCCGGGAATGCATGAGCACAGGTCGCGTGTGGCCCTGGGCCCAGTTGATCGTCACAGAAGGCTCCTTGGTCACGGCGGGCATTCAGCACGCGCCCACGAGGCGCCGGGCCCGGGTCGCGGCGGATGAAGTAGAGATTGCGCGCGTACACGAAGAGCCCGGCGGCCTGGCCGACCATGAACACCGGATCCCACCGATGGATGGCGTGGGCCAGGAGCGTCACGCCGCCGCCCAGGAGAAGTACCAGAAGTATCGCGGGACCACGCTCTTGCGCTGGCGCTCGGACGCGACCCACTGGACGAGGAAGCGTGCCGAGAAGAACGCCTGGCCGAGAAAGCCGATGCCGAGCCAGAGGTGATCCGTGGTCATCGTCACTCCCTTATCGTGGTGCGCGGCGGTTGGCTGTGGCCCCGAGCGAGCGGCCGGGCCCGAGCGAGGACGGGTGGGGAGCTTACGACGCGCGGCCGAACATGGCGCGCAGGACGTTGTACGCCTTGCGCACGTCCTCCGGGCGGCGCCGCCCGAGACGAGCGCGAAGATTTTCTCGGCTTCCTCGGTGGGAACCGTGCTGCTCTTGTCGCCGACGTCGGTGAGATCGCGGAGGGGCACCTCGAGCGCGACGGAGACGCGGTACAGGCTGTCGATCGAGATCGATTTCTCGCCGCGCTCGACCTCGCCGATGAATTTCCCGCTGAGCCCGGAGCCCTTGCCCAGACGCTCCTGGCTGAGCGCCCGCTGCTTGCGCAGAGCCCGCAGACGCTGTCCCAGAAATTTCCGCACGTGCTTGACGGCGCGCTCTGTCACGGGCTCGTGATCCTCCTTGGGCCTCCTACGGTAACCACCTTCGCATGGTTGCGCAACCGATCGCAGGACCTGGGCTGCCGCGCGCCACGCCGGCGTCGCACGCCGGTCAGGGCAGATCGACCTCGACGCCGCTCTCGCTCACGCGAACCGGATAGACGGACACGGCGAGGCCCGGCGCGACGCGGCAGGCGCCGCTGGCGAGGTCGAAGTCGTACCCGTGCCACGGGCAGACGACCGCGTTGCCGTCGAGCCAGCCCTCGACCGAGCGGGCCGTCCTCGTGGGGACAGGTGGGGCTGCAGGCGACGAACCGCCCACCGCCGGCGTTGAAGAGCGCGATCGTCAGGCCGCCGTGCTCGACCAGCGTGCCCTGCCCCACGGCGATCTCCTCGACGGCCGCGACCCGCACGAACGCCATCAGCGCCGTCCCTTCAATGCGTCCTCCACGATGGACCGGAACTCGTCGACGGAATGGCGCCGACGACGGGCCGGCCGTTGACGAGAAACGCCGGCGTGCTGTTGACGCCGAGCGCCTGGACCTGCGGCGACGTCGCGCCTCGACGTCGGCGGCGAACCGGCGCTGGTCGAGGCACTGGGCGAACGCGTCGCGATCGAGACCGAGCTCGGCCGCGTAGGCGCAGCAGATCGTCACGCCGGAACGCCGGCTGCTTCTCGAAGAGCCGGTCGTGGTACGGCCAGTACTTGCCGCTGGCGCCGGCGCAGCGCGCCGCCTCGTGCGGCGACGGGCCAGGGTGTGCATGGCGAGCGGGCGATCCTTGAAGATCAGGCGAATCCGCCCGTCGTATTCCTGAAGAATCGTCGCCAGCGACCGCTGGACGCGACTGGCAGTGCGGTCACTGGTAGTCCGAGAACTCGATGATCGTCACCGGCCGCGTCGCGCGGGCCCTTCGACCATCATCGGGTCGATGGTGACCTCGACCTGCGCGTGCGTGCGCGCCGCGCCGCACGCGAGCATCACCACGCCAGGAGCGGGGCCGCGCGAAACCGACCTGGAGTACACTCGCGCCGACCGGCGGACATCGCAACGACGCGCGCATCACCGCTCGAGAATACGAGTGCGGCCGCGCCCAATCGCAACCGGGCGGGAGGAGTCAATGCAAGACCTCGTCGACCTGATGTTCGCGCACGTATCCCTCGTCGGTCTCATCTGGTGGTCCGGATCGCGCTGGGCGTCGTGTCTTCGCGCACGGCGCCGCAGAAGACGTTCGGCTGGTTCGGCGGGCGCGGGCTGGCGGCGACGATCGGCGGGTTTCCGGCAGATGAACATCCCGCCGGCGGCGGCGTACTCTCGCCGCGTTCGTCGAGTGCTTCGGCGGCCTGGCGCTGATCGTCGGATTCCTGGCGCGGCCGGCGGCGCTCGGGCTGATCGTCGTGATGCTGGTGGCCATCGCCAAGGTCCACGCGCGGCACGGCTTCTTCCTCAACTTCGCGCTGACGCCGGGCAAGGGCACGGCTACGAGTTCAACCTGGCGCTGATCGCGATGGCGCTGTCGATCACCCAGCGGCGCGGGCTTCCTGGTCGATCGACGCGGCTGTTCGGCGGTCAGCTCGGGCGATCAGCCCGAGCTCGAACGCACGCCACTGGCGCGCGTCGCTCGGTCAGGCGGCGCGCCCGCCCTCTTCGGTGAGCGCCGTGATCACGTAGGTGCCGCTCTTCTCGTCGCGCTCGAGCGTGACGATCTTCTGCTTGGCGGCGTCCTCGAGGAGCTTCGAGAAGGTCGGAGAAGCCGTAGTACGTCTCGTTGAAGGCGGGGTTCTTCCGGATCATCGTCTGCTTGACCATCGAGCCCCAGAGCGTCTCCTTGTTCTCGCGCTGGAGCGCCTGGATGGCGTCGATGAGCTGGGCCATGGCCTCGGCCTTCTTCTCCGGCAGGCCGCGCAGCAAGCGTCGTCTTCTTCGTGTCGCGGATCAGGTCCTCGTAGAAGATGAACTCGTCGCAGTTGGCCACGAGCAGATCGGGAGGAGGAGGACTTGACCCCGAGGCCGATGACGTAGCGATCGTTCTCACGGAGCTTCGACACCAGCGGGGAGAAGTCCGAGTCGCCCGGAGACCAGCGCGAAGCGTGTCGATGTGCGTCTTGCCGTAGGCGAGGTCGAGGGCGTCGACGACCATCCGGATGTCCGCCGAGTTCTTGCCGCTGTAGCGCGACTGGGGGACGTCGATCAGCTCGATGGCCCATTCGTGGAAGGGCGCTTGTACTCGGTGAAGCGGTTCCAGTCGGCGTACGCCCGGCGGACGATGATCTTGCCCTTCTCGAGCGAGTCGCTCCAGGACCAGCTTGAGCTCGAACTGCTTGTACTGCGCTTCCTTCACGCCGCGGGCGATGTTCTCGAAGTCCATGAACATCGCCAGCTTCCGTTCTCCGTTCATCCGGTCCTTTCGCCGCGACGGCCGCGGCCAGGCCTGCCCGAGTCGATTGTACGGCTCGACCCCGCCGCGCCGAGCTTATGAGGGGCGTCCGGCGGTACAGTGGGCCCATGAAACCGATCGATCCCGCGCTGGCGTCATCGCGTCCCGCCCGGACAGCTCGCTGACCGCGAAGTGGCCGGTGCTGACCTACGGCCTCACGCCGCGATTCGATCCGAGGCGCTGGACGTTCCGCTGCTTCGGGCTCGTGGAGCGCGAGGTCACGTGGACGTGGGACGGAGTTCCAGCGCTGCCGCGCGTGACGGTGACGTCCGACATCCATTGCGTCACGCGCTGGTCGCAGCTCGACAACACGTTGGAAGGCGTGCACGATCCGCGAGATCATCGAAGCGCGTCCGGCCGCGGCCGGAGGCGCAGTTCGTGCATGCAGCCACGCCGATCCCGACTACACGACGAACATCGCCGCTCGACGACCTCGTGGACGACGACGTCGTGCTGGCGCTCAAGCACGACGGCCGCGACCTCGAGCCCGACCACGGCGGCCCGATGCGCCTGGTCGTTCCCAAGCTCTACTTCTGGAAGAGCGCGCAAGTGGCTCCGCGGCTTCGAGTTCCTCGACGTCAACCCGCCGGGCTTCTGGGAGCAGAACGGCTATCACATGCACGCCGACCCGTGGACGGAGGAGCGCTACTCCGACCAGGAGACGCGCGCGATGCAGCAGATGCGCGCGGAGGCGGCGCGCAAGCTGCGCGCCCGGTGATCGCCCGGCCGGCGCGAGGACAACGCCACTAAGAAAGGATCTCATCGCAATCTCATCGCGTTCGCATGTGCTCCCACCAGCCTCTCCGGGCGTTGACGACACCCGGAGGAGTGTGGCCGTGAGGACCAACGGAGTCGCCGCTGAGAGCCGAGAGTCTCGGCATTCCCGCTCGGAGGCAAGCGCCCGTCGATGTGCGAGGCGATCTGAGCGCCGTCATCGAGGACGTCGTCGACACGACGCGACGTGATCCTCCCACGCGGTGGCGAGAAAGCGGAGCCGGCGTGGACTTCGTCGGCCGCGCCGTCCTGACGCGCCGCGCTCGGCCTGCCGCCGGGGACCGTTCGCCACGGTCAACTGCGCAGGCGTGAGATTCCCGCCGGAGCTTGCTGGAGTCGGAGGCTGTTCGGCCACGAGCGCGGGGGCCTTCTACGGGCGCGTACCGGCGCAACGTCAGATTGCTCGAGTGTGCGCGGGCGGCACCATCTACCTGGTCGAGAGATCGCGCGAGTTTCCTAGCGAATCCTCGCAGCGCGGAAGCCCTGCATCGTCCTCCAGGGATTTCCTGCTTTTCTCGCGTGAGGCGGCAACGGCTCAGATCCCCGATCAACGCGCGCGGACAGATCGCCGCCACGAACCGAGACCTGAGCGCGCGATGGAAGCCTCGGCGCGAGTTCCGCGCGAGACTCGATCATTTTCGGTCAACGCCGTGAGAGCCTGTGTCCCGTGCGCTGCGGGAGTGCGGCGGCGTGAGGAGATCCCGCCGCTGGCCGCGGCGTTTCGGCCCGCTTCAACGGGCGGCACGGGCGGCGGAAGGAGCTTTCCCCGGGGACCCTGGCCCACCTGATCCAGCCACTTCCCGTGGCCTGCGGGAACGTGTCCGGCGAGCCGGGAAAACGTGGTCCGCCGCACGGCGGTGCCCGCCGATCTGGCGAAGAGGCCATGCGAGCGCTCGCCGGCGCGCGAAACAGGCGCCCCGATCCGCCGGCGCCGGCGCGCTCTGCTCGCCGAGAGCCTCCGCGTCGAGCCGCTCCGCCGCGGCGCGCGCAGAGCCGAGGCGAACCGCGCTGGAGTGGCGTGCTCGGAGCAGGTGCACTGGAATCGCGCCGAGGCCTCGCGCATTCTCAAGGTCGCTTCGGAGACGCTGCTCAACAAGATCGCCCAGTGCGAGCTGACCCCGCCCACGCGCGGGCCCGAGGCGGTCTGAGACCTTTCGATCCCGATGCATGGCGGGTTCCGGCGCGGAACCTGCTACGATCCGCACGATGGACGGGCTTTGCACCGGTCGACGGCGGCCTCGCGCTATCGCGGGGCGGCTGGACCGCGACCCTGGCCCTGACGTGCGGATTCCTGATCGTCGAGGTCGCGGGGGCCCTGTGGTCGGGAAGCCTCGCGCTCCTGGCCGACGCGGGCCAGTATGCTCGCCGACGCGTCTGGCCTCGGGCTCGGCTCTTCGCGATCTGGATCGCCGCGCGCCCACTCGACTCGGAGAAGACCTGGGCTATTACCGCGCCGAGATCCTGGGGCCGGCCTCGTCAACGCCATCGCTGTCTCCTGGGCATCGCCGCCGGGATTCTCGTCGAGACCTACCAGCGCCTGCTGACGCCGCCCACGATCCTCGGGGCCTGCTGCTGCCGCCAAGGTCACCGTGGGTCTGGCCGGGCTCGCGTGTAACCCGTGTGCGCCCGGCTGCTCCACGACGGCGCAGCGGCGAGCGTGCCTGGAACGTCCGGGCCGCCTACCTGGACGTGGTCGGGGACGCGCTGAGCTCGCTCGGGGTGGTGATCGCCGCGGCGGTCGTGATCGTCACGGGCTGGATCGGCTCGCCGATGCGGCTGGGCGAGCGGCAGCCACCGCGCTGGCTGGTCGTGCCCTGACCCGGGCGCCTGCTACGGCAGGGCGGTCAATGTCCTCCCGAGGGGGACGCCGGCGCGGACCTCAACCCTTTCGTGCGAGATCGATGCGACGCGATGCGCCGCGTCCCGGGCGTGCAAGGGCGTGCCGTCCACGACCTGCAACGTGGACCCTTCACCTGGGCCGCGAGGCGATGAGCGCCCACGCCGTCGTCGAGGACGTCCGCGACAGCGAGCGGCTGCTCGAGACGCTGCACGCCGTGATGCACGCGCGGTTCGGCATCGATCACACGACGGATCCAGCTCGAGTACGGAGCCGGCGGCGCTGAGATCCAGGACCTGCTCGACCCAGGCGGCTTCGGCCCTCGTAGCGCCTGCGGCGGCGGGCCTTCAGAGCTGGCCGCGTAGGGATCCATGGCGACATACGCGCTCGGCCGACAAGGCGGTCCTGCTGAAGGTCCGAGGACGACGTCGCCGTCGCCAAGCGCGAGCTCGCGGCGGGCACCGATCCTCGGAGGACGCGGACGGCCGCATCGAGGTGCGCCAGGACATCAAGCCCGGCCACAAGGTCGCCCGGCGCGCCGGTGGCGACGGCGAGCCGGTGCGCGCGCTACGGTCAGGTGATCGGCTTCGCGACCGCGGACATCGCGGTCGGCGACCACGTGCACAGCCAGAACCTCGGCATCGGCGAGCTGCACCGCGGACCGCTACGAGAGTCGGCGTCGACGTGCACGCCGGTGGACTTCTACCCGCCCGACGAGATGCGCTATCTTCGACGGCTACCAGCGCGAGGACGGCCGGGTCGGCACGCGCAACTACGTCGCGATCATCTCCGGGCGTCAACTGCTCGGCGAGCGTGAGCCAGTTCGTGAAGGACCGGTTCCGCGACGTCCAGAGGACTATCCGAACATCGACGGCGTGCTGGCCATCACCCACAAGTCGGGCTGCGGCACCAAGCTGTTCGGCGAGGACCACCTGGCGCTGCAGCGCGTGCTCGCCGGCTACGCCAAGCATCCGAACGTCGCCGCCTACATCCTGATCGGCCTGGGCTGCGAGGTGAACCAGGCCGCGGTGATGGTCGACCGCCAGCGCATGGCCGCGCCGGGCCATCCCGAGCGCAAGCCCGTTCCTGGTCAACATCCAGGAGGCGGGCGGGATCCGGAAGACCGTGGAGACGCGCGACGCGCGAGGTCGCCAAGCTCCTGCCGCGTCGCCAACGACGTGCAGCGGCGCACGAAGCAGCCGGTGTCCGGAGCTCACGCTGGCCACCAACTGCGGCGGCTCCGACGCGCAACTCCGGCATGACCGCCAACCCCGCGCTCGGCTGGGCGGTGGACGAGCTGGTGCGCTACGGCGGCACCGGCGTGCTCGCGGAGACGCCCGAGATCTACGGCGCCGAGCACCTGCTGATCCGGCGCGCCGTCAACGAGGGCGTGGCCAAGAAGCTGATCGACCGCTACAAGTGGTGGGAGTGGTACTGCCGCGGGATCGAGGCGATGGACAACAATCCCGCGCCCGGCAACAAGGCCGGCGGCATCACCACCGTCTTCGAGAAGTCGCTCGGCGGCGTGACCAAGGGCGGGACGCACGCCGATGATGGACGTCTTCCTCTACGGCGAGCCCATCACCACGCGCGGCTTCGTGTTCATGGACACGCCCGGGCACGACCCGGTGTCGATCACCGGGCCTCGTCGGCGGGCGGCTGCAACGTCATCTGCTTCACCACCGGGCGCGGCTCGGTGCTTCGGCTGCAAGCCGGTGCCGTCGATCAAGCTCGCGACCAACTCGCTGCATGTACCGCGCACATGGCGGAGGACATGGACATCAACTGCGGCGTGATCCTCGAGGGCACGCCGCTGCCCGACGTCGGGCCGGCAGATCTTCGAGGAGATCGTCGCGGTCGCGCTCGGGCAAGCGCACCAAGAGCGAGCTCTCCGGGGTCGGCGAGGAGGAGTTCGCGCCCTGGATCATCGGCCCGGTCATGTAGCGTCGAGAGCGCGAGCTTCATGCCGGGCTTCACCCTCGGCGTCCGCTTCAGGACTGGACGACGGTGACGACGAGGCCGATGGAGGCGAGGACGTTGCCGACTCCGCACGCACTCCGGCTCGGAGCCGACCCTGACCACCGCCTTCGCCGGTGTTCGTGGACCTCGCCAGGCGAGCTCCCAGCCCTTGGCCTCCGTGCAGCCGATCGCCTTCTGGAGCTGCTTCACGACCTGCTCGAACGTGTGACACTTCCGCAGTTGTGCAGGTGACCGTCATCCACGGTGGGGCGACGGCCTCCTGACTGATCTCCTCGACGTCCGGATTCGGGCGAGACCCGCTCGACCATCACCCCGCGTGTCTCCCGCGACACCGCGGCGCGTCGCGTCGCGGCCAGGGCACGCGCCAGCTCGCGACGCTCGACGGTGTTGGGCAGCGGGGAGGACGCGAGCCGCGCCGCGTCGCGGTAGTAGCGCCTCGACCGGGAACTCGCTCGTGTAGCCGTACCTGCCGTGGACGCGCATCGAATCGAGCGTGACCGTAATACGCCGTCTCCGACGCGTACACCTTGGCCATCGCGCCGCGGATGGGGTCGAGCGGCTTCGCCGGCGGTGTCGGCCGTGAGCAGGCGCGACGCCGTGACGGCGGTGGCCATGTCGGCGAGTGCCACGCTGGATCGCCCGATGCTGCGCGATCGGCTTTCCGAAGGTCGCGTCCGCTGCTGCGCGTAACGAAGCGCCGCCTCGAACGCGGCCTGCGCCAGCCCGACCGCTCGTCGCGGCGACCCCGAGCCGCGCGATCGCCAGCGCGCTCGGCCCGCTGGACGTCGCCGCGGCCGACGCCGCCGCCGAGCAGGTCGCGGGCGGCAACGCGGCAGCCCCTCGAAGTGAACCGCGCACGGATCGAGCGCCTCGCAGCCCGAGCGTCGAAAGCGCGGGTCCGACGCGCGCCGCCGGCGCGCCCGCGGCACGAGGTACCAGACGGGGCCGGCGGCGGAGGCGGCGGGGTCAGGTGCAGCCGGCGTGATCCCGTAGTCGACCAGCGGCAGGACACCGTCCAGGATCCAAGTCAGCTGCCGGCGGCGACGGCGGTGACGCCCTCGCCGAAGCCGACGGCGCTCGACGATCTCGCCGCGCGTCAGCGGCGGGAGCAGGCGATCGCGCTGCCCTCGGTCCCGCCGCGCGCGATCGCGTGCACCGCGGTGAAGTGGCTCGTGACGATCGCCGCCAGCACGGCCGAGCCGCGCGCGAGCTCCTCGACGATCAAGGCCGCGGTCCGCGTCGTCGAGCCCGAGACCTCCCCACGCCGGATCGGCGAGCGTCCCGAGGATGCCGAGATCGCGCCAGCGCCGCGACCAGATCTGCGGGATGACGGTGCGCCGCGTCCAGCTCGGCGGCCGCCGGGATCACCTGCTTGTCGACGAGACTGTCGGACTGCGAGCACCATCTGCCGGCGCTCGGCGGGCTCGTTGGCGTGCGAGGTCAGGGCGCCGAGCCGCTCGCCGTGGCGCTCGATGAGGCTGCCGCGCGATGATCGTGCGCTGGATCTCGCTTGGTGCCCTCGCCGATGATCATGAGCGGCGTGTCGCGATAGTAGCGCTCGACGTTGAGGCGCGGCGAGCGTAGCCGCCATCGGCGTGGAGGCGCAGCGCCTCGAGCCGCGATCTCCTGCGCCGATCTCGGAGGCGAAGAGCTTCGCCATGCCCGGCCTCGAGGTCGCACCGCTCGCCGTCGGTCCTTCGTCGCGGCCGCCCAGGTAGGTGATGAAGCCGCGCGGCGCGCTGAGCTCGGTCGCCATGTCGGCGAGAGCCGGCGGCGCGTCGTCACTGCGCGCGGCGACATGGCTCACGCGTGTCGTCGAACGCGGCCGGCGCGACGCCGACGCAGCGGGCGGCGATGTTGATTGCGCCCGGCCTCGAGACCGCCCATCACGTGCCTGAAGCCGCGTCCCTCGACGCCACCGACCAGGTTGGCCGCCGGCACCGACGCACTCGTCGAAGATCAGCTCGGCGGTGTCCACGCCCTTGTAGCCGAGCTTCGCGATGGACTTCGCGACGCGGAAGCCGGATGGCCCTTCTCGACGATGAAGCGACGACATGCCGCGGTGGCGGGGCTGCGCGCTCGGGTCGGTGATGGCCAGCGAGCGCGCAGGCGTGTTGCCCTCGCGCCCGTTCGTGATGAACAGCTTCTGCCGGTGACGACGGTAGTCGGTCGCCGCGGCGTCGCGCGACCGGTACGGATCGCCTGCACGTCGGTGCCGGCGTGGGGCTCGGTCAGAGCGAGACCGCCGCGTGTGTCGCCGCGGGCGAAGCGCGGCAGGAAGCGCCGCCGTTGCGCGTCGGTCCCGTGGCTGCAGGACGATCAGCGCGGCCATCGTGTGGCTGTTGATGACGCCGGCGAGCGACATCCAGCCGCGGCAGAGCTCCTCGATGACCCGCGCGTACGTCGCGACGTCGCAGGCCGAGCCCGCCGAACGGCTCGGGGACGAGCGCGCCGAAGAGGCCCGAGCTCGCGCATGCGCGCGACGAGCGCGTGCGGATAGGCATCGGCGTGCTCGAGCGCCGCGGCGACGGGACGAACCTCGTCGTCCACGAACTCGCGTACGGCGCGACGATCACCGGATGGTCCATCGGACGAACAGATACTACAATAAGGCGCGAATGTCCCTCGACGACCTGGCGCTCCGGCCTGCAGCGCTGCGCTCGATCGTCTGGTGCGCCGGCTGCGTCTGCGGCGGGCGCCCGCGTGCCCGATCGCCGCCGGCTGCTGATCGTGCAGATCGACGGGCTCGTCGCGCGCGGTGCTCGAGGAGCGCGATCGCGAAGGGGCGCGTGCCGTTCCTGGCGCGGCTCGTCGCGCCAGCGCGGATACCGGATGGCGCCGATGAGCGTCGGGCTGCCGACCTCGACGCCGGCCTTCCAGATGGCGGCCATGTACGGCGTGCCGGCCCGATATTCCCGGCTTTCACTATCCACGACAAGCGGCGCCGGACGGATATCTACTTCCCGCGCGGCGGGGACGCCGCGCATGTCGAGCAGACGTCAGGCGGCCGGCCGGCGCGGCATCGTGCGCCGACGGCGCCGCCTACGGCTGCGTGTTCACGGGCGGCGCCGGCGAACAACCTGCTGACCTTCGCGATGCTCAAGCGCCCGACCGGAGCGGGACTGCTTTGCACCGTCTCCACGGCGGTCGTGCTGGCGTGGGTGGTCCTGAAGGGCAGCGTCGTGTCGGTGATCGAGCCTCAGCCGCGCCATCTTACGGATGGCCGCCGATCCCCGTCCGTGCTCCCGACGGAGGGCTGGAAGTGGCTCGCTGATGCTGAAGATCGGCGTCTCGGTATGGCTGCGCGAGCTCTTCACGCTGGCGGTCGGGCGCGACCTCTACGCCGGCGTCGGCACGATCTACGTGAACTACGTCGACTACGACGTCGCTCGCGCACGCGTGGGGCCCGCGTCACCGGCGCGCGCTGCGGGCGCTCCGTCGCGTGGATGCCTCGATCCACCGGCTGTGGCGGATCCTTCGCGCGGGTGCCGGAGTACCGCTACGACCTCCACGTGCTTTCCGATCACGGCCAGGCCACCTGCCGACCGTATCGGCGGGTGCACCGGCGGGCCGCCGATCGCGCAGGCGCTCTTCGATGACTTCTTCGATCCCGCCGGCGCTCCGCGAGGTGGCGCCGGGTCGAGGGCAGGGGACGCCGACTGGCCAGCGGTCATCGCGGCGTACCGCTCGCGTCAGCGCCCGGGTCTCTTTCAGCGGTTCGTCAACTATCTCGAGCGCGACTTTCCGTGGCGCTGGGCGAGACGCCGGAGGCGCGCGAGCGCGCCGGGATCCGGGTGATCTCGGCCGGACCCAACGCGTTCGTGTACTTCCTGGACTCGCCCGGAGCCCTTGACGCTCGAGCAGATCGACAAGCGCTTCCCGCGGCTGGCCGACGGACATCTCCGACGCCCGCGGCATCGGCATCGTCCTGGTCCGCTCGGCTTCGGGGCCGCTCTGCTTCTGGCGCGGTCGGCGGTACCGACTGGACGATCTCCGGCGCCGGTCCCTTCGCGGGCCGCGAGCGACCTCGAGCGCGTGGTCGAGCGGCATCCGCGATCTCATGGCGATGCCGTGCGGCGGGCGATCTGGTGCTCTACGGGCTGGCGACGCGCCCGGGGCGACGATGTCGTTCATCGCCGAGGTGGGCGCCCACGCCGGCCCCTCGCCCGACGAGATGCAGACGTTCATCATCCACCCGCGGCATGCGGCCGTCCCGTCGCCCATCACCCATCCGATCCAGCTCTATCCCTACTTCGTCCACTATCAGGAGGCCGGGTGACGCACCTCACCGTCGCCAGCTACAACATCCACCGCGGCGTCGGGCTCGACCGCCAGCCACGACCTCGACCGGATCGCCGACGTCATCGCCGAGGTCTCGCCCGACGTCGTGGGCCTGCAGGAGGTCGTCCGGGAGGACGGCGTCCCGCACGCCGATCAGGCCGCCTACCTGGGCCGCGCGGCTCGCCATGTCGGAGATCGTGATGGGCGAGACGCGGACGCTACGGCGCTGGCACGTACGGCAACGCCGTCCTCACGCGCCTGCGCGTGCTGGGCTCCGGTCGGTGCGACTCTGAGCGTCGGCGTTCGCGAGCCGCGGGGCTGCCTGCGCGTCGATCTCGACGTGACCGGCACGCCGTTGCACATCTTCAACTGCCACTTCGGGCTGGCGCTGCGCGAGCGGGCGGCGAGCAGCTCGCACTTACTGGGGCGTTCATCCGCGACTCCCACCGCCTGGCCGGGCCGCGTGTGCTGATCGGGGACTTCAACGAGTGGCACCGCGGGCCGGTGACGCGCGGGCCTCCGCCGTGAGTTCTCGCTCCGCCGATGCGCCGGCGCGCCGCACGCGCCGGCGATGTTCCCGCTCTTTCGCGCTCGACCGGATCTACTGGGACGCCGAGCTCGAAGGCGAGGAGTTCCAGCGTGCACAGAAGCCGCCTCGCCCGCGGTCGCCTCCGACCACCTGCCGGTGCGTCGCGCGCCTGCGGCGTGACCGCCCATCGGTCGTCGCGGGTGGCGCCCTACGTGACCGGCGACGCCCTTCCGCCGGCGGAGTAAGCCGGCCGCCGGGCTCACGCCCTCACGCGCGGCCGGCGAGGTCGCAGCGCCGCGAGGAGCAGCGTGGTTGGCGCCGTGCTCGATGTCGTCGATCGGCGTGAACTCCTCCTCGCAGTGGCTGCGGCCGCCCGCGACGGCACGAAGACCATGCCGGTCGGGCCGATCGCCGCCATGTACTGGGCGTCGTGGCCGGCGCCGGAGAGGATGCGGCGGTAGCCGGCGCCGGCGGCGCGGGCCGCGCGCTCGACGGCGCCGACGACGTCGCGGCGCGAACGGCGTGGCGGGCACGCGCCAGTAGTGCTCGAGCTCGTAGCGCACGCCCTCGCGCTCGCAGGCCTCGCGAACGACGCGGTCGAGCATCGCCGCGCGCCCGGTCGAGCGCCGCGTCACCGCGGGTCCCGCATGTCGATCGAGAGCGTCACGCGGCCCGGGATGGCGTTGGGGATGTTCGGCGTCACGGTCAAGCTGCCGACCGTGGTCACCAGGTCGCCGCCGATCTCGCGCGCGATGCCGCGCACGCCGCCGATCACCTCGGCGGCCGGCGACCAGCGCGTCGTGGCGGATGCGCATCGGCGTCGGGCCGGCGTGGTCCTGCACGCCGTGGATCGTCAGCCGCGACCAGGCGATGGCCACGATGCCCTCGACGACGCCGACCGAGAGCCCTTCCTCTTCGAGGAACGGGCCCTGCTCGATGTGCAGCTCGAGGTAGGCGCGGATCGGCCGCGGCACGCACGGCTCGGCGCCGAGGTAGCCGATCCGCTCCGAGCTCGTCGACCAGGCGGATGCCGTCCTTGTCCCGCGCGTTGTAGGCGTCCTCGAGCGGCGATCTTGCCGGCCATGACCCCGCTGGCGATCATCGCCGGCTGAAAGCGAGCGCCCTCCTCGTTGGTGAAGATCACCAGCGTGACGGGGTGGCGCGTGCGGACGTCGGTGGTCGTTCGAGGACCCGGATCGTCTCGAGCGCGCAGAGGACGCCGAGCTGGCCGTCGTACTTGACCGCCGGTCGGCACCGAGTCCGCGTGCGAGCCCATCATCACCGGCGGCTGGCCGGGCTGCCCGGCGCGCTCGCCGAAGATGTTGCCCATCTGGTCGACGGTGACGCGCGAGGCCGGCCTCGCGCATCCAGCGAGACCAGCCAGGTCGCGGCCGCGCTTGTCCTCGTCGGTCAGCGCCAGCCGGGTGAGGCCCGCCGCGCTCCGTGGCGCCGATCCGACCGAGCTCCTCGATCGACTGCTCCGAGACGATGCTTGTCGATCCTCATCCTGTGCCTCCGGGAAGGAGTGCTAAAGCCCTAGATATGCGCTGCTTGAGGCGCTCGTCGCCAAGCAGCTCGCGGGCCGGCCCTTCGAGGACCATCCGCCCGCTCTCCAGGACGCACGCGCGGTGGGCGAGGGTCAGGGCCTGGCGCACGTTCTGCTCGACCAGCAGGATGGTCACGCCCGTCGCCGGTTGATCGTGCGCACGGTGTCGAAGATCTTCGCGACCGAGGACGGGCGCCAGGCCGAGCGTCGGCTCGTCGAGCATCAGCACGCTCGGCCGCGCCATCAAGGCGCGCCCGATGGCGCGCATCTGCTGCTCGCCGCCCGACAGGGACCCCGCGAGCTGGGCGCGCCGCTCGTCGAGGACCGGGAACAACGCGTAGACGTGCGCGAGCGTCGCCTCGCGCTCGCGGCGGGCCTGGGCCGTATGAGCTCCGAGCAGCAGGTTCTCGGTGACGGTCACGAACGGGAAAGAGATGGCGGCCCTCCGGCACCTGGACGACCCCGCGATCGACGCGCGCGTGGGCGGGCACGTGGGTGAGATCGTCGTCGCCCAGCATCACTCGGCCGCGGCGCGGGGCGACGAGCCGGAAATCACGCGCAGCGTGGTGGACTTGCCGGCCGCGTTGGCGCCGACGAGCGCGACGATCTCCCGATCGCGCACCTCGAGCGAGACGCTCGGCGAGGGCCTGGAGGTCGCCGTAGAAGGCGTCGATGCCCTCAAGCCTGAGCAAGAGATGAACTCCTCGCCGGAGATAGGCGTCGATGACGCGCCGGTCCTGGGTGATCGCGGCCGGGGGCCCCTCGGCGATCCGCTCGCCGTGGTGGAGCACCACGATACGGTGGGCGAGGCGCATCATGGCGGCCATGATGTGCTCGATCACGAGCACCGTGAGCCCGTCGGCGTGCAGGCGCTGGATCAGCGCGATCATCGCCGCGAAGCTCCGTGGGGTTGAGACCAGCCATGACCTCGTCCGAGCAGGAGGAGCCGCGGCCGCGTCGCCAGGGCGCGGGCGACCTCGAGCCGCTTGCGCAGGCCGATGGGCAGGGTCCGGGCGTGGGCGTTCGCGTGCGGGCCCAGGCCGCACGTCGTCGATGACGCGCTGAGCTTCGACCCGCCGGCGCGGATCGTCGGTAACCGCGTCAGCGCTGCCGATCATGACGTTATCGACGACCGGAGAGATTGCCGAAGGGCTTCACGAGCTGGAAGGTGCGGGTCAGGCCCAGCCAGCAGATCGCGTGCGGGGCTGACCGACCACGTCCCGGCCGGCGAAGACTACCCGGCCGCTGTCGGCGCGGTAATAGCCGGAGATCACGTTGAAGAGCGTGGTCTTGCCGGCGCCGTTCGGCCCGATGATGCCCGAGGATCTCGCCCGGCCGGGACCGTGAAGCTCACGTCGGCCACCGCGGTGAGGCCGCCGAAGCGCTGTAGTCGCACCCTCCAGCTGCGAGGAGTGAGGCTCGGCTCACGCCCGCGCCCACCGCGCCCTGATCCTCGACGCGACGCCCGCCAGACCGTCGGGAGCGAACCGGACGACCAGGATCAGCGCGGTGCCGTAGATGATCAGGTAGATGCCGGCGAATCCGGTCTTCACGCCGGAGAAGGTCGCGCGCAGATAGGTCTCGAGCGACGTGATCAGGATCGAGCCGAGTGAAGGGCCCGAGCGCCGTGCCCATGCCGCCGATGATGGCGTTGAGGGCGAACCGGACGGAGAGGTCGACGGAGAACACGTGAGGTCGGATCGACGAACCCGATGTACTGCGCCCACAGGGATCCGCATACCGACGTGAGCGCGGCGCTCAGCGGCGACCGCGAACGACCTTGAGCCGCCGGGTGGGAATCCCGATCGCCTCCGCCGCGTCCTCGTCCTCGCGCACGCCGGCGACGGCGGTAGCCGATCCGCGAGCGTCTCAGGTAGACCTCGACGCGCGAAGCGAGCAGGAGCGCCGCCGCCAGGGCCATGTACACCCAGGCGACGTGCCTGAGGCCGAGCGTCGCGAAGCCAGGCCGGAACGGGACCGGGATGCCCTCGCCGCCGGAGGTGAAGCCGCGCCAGCGGCTCACGCCGATGAGGAGGACCTGCGAGAAGGCGATGGTCGAGAGGGCGAAGTATGGTCCCTTCAGGCGGTTGGACAGAAAGCCGATGATGAAGCCCGCCCTGAGCGACAGCACGACGCCCACGAGCATGCCGAGCCACGGACCGCGCCCGAAGCGGTGACCATCAGGGCCGCCGCGTACGCGCCGATGCCGAAGAACGACGCGTGGCCGATCGAGACCTGGCCCGCGTAGCCGCCGGCCACGTTCCAGGCCGCCGACAGCGCGCCCCACAGGAGAATCAGCACGAGGCTGTCGAGGAAGTAGGCGTCGCGGACGACCAGCGGTGTCGAGGCCGCGCAGCCTGAACAGGGCGACCGCGCCCGACGGCGCAGGCGGGCGATCATGCTCAGACGCCCAGGGTTTCGGCCCGCGCTGGCCGAAGAGCCCGGCCGGGCGGAAGACGAGAACCAGGATGAACAGGATGAAGTAGAAGACTCTCTTTCCAGGCCGTTCCGAAGAGGTACGAGCCCAGCGACCTCGACCGAGGGCCACGATCAGGCTGCCGAGCATGGCCCCGAACATGTCGCCGAGGCCGCCCAGCACGACGACCACGTAGGGAGAGCAGCACGAACTGGAGGCCCGCCGTCGGATAGACGGATGTAGAGCGGCGCCACCAGCACGCCGGCGGCGCCGACGGCAGGCGATGCCGATCGCGAACGTGAGGCGGTAGACGCGATCGGTGTCGATGCCCATCAGGGTGGCGGCGTCGCGGTCCTGGGCGGTGGCCGCGCATGACGCGTCCGGCGTGCGTCCACTTCATGAACGCGACGAGCGCGACGGTCGAGCGCCACCGCGATCAGGGAACGCCACCACCTGCGTCCAGGTTGAAGATGGCTCAGCCGAAGCCCGCAGCACCAGTCGAGAGGTGCCAGGGTCGGACGAAGCGAAAATCGCCGGATCCAGGCGACCAGCGCCACGTTCTGGAGACGCGACCGAGAGGCCCACCGGTCGTGAAGATCTGCACGTTGTGGGACGCGTGGATGACCCCGCATGACCAGCATGTAGGTGACGAGGCCGACCACGAAGAAGACGGGGATCGCGACGAGGACGACCACGTACGGGTCGAGCGCGTAGAGCGCGAAGCGCCCAGAAGGCGAGGTACATGCCGAGCATCAGGAACTCGCCGTGGGCGAAGCTGACGCACGCGCATGATGCCGAAGATCAGCGTGAGGCCGACGGCGATCAGGGCATAGATCCCCCCGAGCAGGACCGTCGCGACCACGAGCTAGCGAGAACGTCTATTTGCGCTGGTCCCAGGGGCCGAGCGGGATCCACTTGGCCCGAGCGTCGGAACTCCTCCGGCCAAACGGTGACCAGCTGGCCGTTCTGCCACTGCAGCATGTAGTGCTGGACCCGGTCGTTGGCATTCTGACCGAGCTCGGAGAACTTGACGCCCCAGCCGTTGATCATCGAGCCCACCGGCATGTCGAGCGACATGACGCAGCGGCGTTGAACTTCTCGGGGTCATCGGACTTCGAGCGGCGTCGAGCCACGAGCTTGAGCAGCCAGAGACCGCTGCCGGCGAGCTGGTGCCGCGCCGAAGGCACTACGTGCCGGTATCGCTTCTGCACGGCGTCGCGGAAGGCTCTCGATCTGCTGGCCCCTCGGGGCGAAGCGCCTCGAGGCGGAATCCGGGGCCGGGCTCCAGGAGCGCGAACACACCGTTGGCGTCGTTGCCGAGCGCCTTGCCGAAGTCGCCGCCGCCGTAGCCGGTGGCGCCGGCGTGCACGAACGGCCTTGAACAGGAAGTTCTGCCCTTCGACTGACGCCAGAAGAAAGCACCGCATCGTTGCCGAAGCCGATGTGATGCACGACGTCGGGATTGAGCTGCTTCATCTTGAGGATGGTCGGCGTCATGTCGTTGAGCGTCGTCCAGGTTGTAGTACTCCGAGGCATCACCTCCTGCATGCCGAACTCGGTCTTCGCCCGTTGCCGGGCTGACTCGGTCACGCCCTGGCCGTAGGAGGAATCCTCGGACAGGAACGCGACCTTCGAGCTGGTTCGGCTTGAGGTTGAGCCGGGGCGTCAGGTGCTTGGCGATGAACTCGATGTTGTACCAGCCGAACCCGGTCGCGTCGATCTCGGTGCGGTAGACGTACTTGAGGCCGCGCTTGTTGAACCGCGGGTCGACGCAGGAGGACTCCCAGTAGATGACGTTGTGGCGCGCCGCCACCTCGCTCGCCGCGCCGCACAGGCGGGAGGAGAACGTCCCGGTGATGATCTTCACACCCTCGCGCGTGGTCAGCCGATGTGGCCCCCGGCTGGCCGCCGCCGTCGGATCGGTGGCGCGTCGGCGACCGCGAAGACGAGCTTCTTGCCCATCACGCCGCCCCGCTCGTTGATGAGGTCGCGCACCGACCTCGAGGCCTCCATGTGGCGCTTGCCCTCGAACGGCGAGCGGGCCGGTGAGCGGCTCGAGCACACCGGATCTTGTATTCACCGGCCGGCGACTGTCCGCGAACGGCGGCCGGCGCGCCGCCGAGAGCGAGCGCGAGCGTCGCGACGATGATGGTGAGGGTGACGCGTGACACTGGGGCCTCCTGGCTCGAAGCAGAAACATGGGGAGCGTGACGGTCGCGTTGGCTGCAGCACCGGCCTCGCGCGAAGTGTCAAGGCGGCCCGGGTGGTTTAGACTCGGGTCCGTGGCCAACAATCCGGTCATCATCGGCCCCACCACGATCCGCTTCTGCCCGCTGTGCGGCGCTCGCCGCTCGCGGCGGAGCCAGTGCCGCCCGATCATCGCGAGCAAAAAGTCTGCTCGCGCTGCCGGTTCGTGTTCTACCTGAACCCCAAGGTCGTCGCGGCGACGATTCCCGAGGCAGGACGGGCGACGCCTCTGACGCGGCGCTCGATCGATCCCGGGGCGGGGTCTGTGGACGTTTCCGGGCGGGTTCGTCGACTTCGGCGAGACGGTGACCGACGCCGCCATGCGCGAGACCTTCGAGGAGACAGGCCTGAAGGTGGACCTGACCGGGCTCCTCAACGTCTACACGTACCCAGGCGCGCCGCGATGATCATCGTCTACCGCGCGCGCGTGATCGGCGGCACGCTCACGACGTGCGACGAGAACGACGCCCTCGAGTGGGTCAAGCCGGATCGGATTCCGTGGGACGTCCTCGCGTTCCAGTCGACGCACGAGGAGCGCTGCGCGAATGGGTCGCGGCGCTGGGCCAGATGCCGGGCGGCTAGCCGCGTGCCGGCAGGGCAACCGTGGCCCGGCCGGTCACGACTTTCTCGGCCTGCTGGTTTTCCGCCCACACCTCGAGGTCGACGAGGATGCACGCCGGCCGTCGATGGTTTGGCGACCACGCGTCCACGGCAGGTCACGACGTCCTTCAGCCTGACGAGCGCGGCGAACCGGACGCCGAGCTTGCGGACGGTGCCGGCCCCGGCCCAGTCGCGTCACCGCTTGGCCCACGAAGCCCATGGAGAGGCATGCCGTGGGCGAAAACCCCGCCCATGCCGGCCGCGCGGGCGAACTCGTGCGTCCTGGTGGATGGGATTGAAGTCGCCGGAGGCGCCGGCGTAGCGGGTGAGCTGGATCTGCTCGATCGGGCCGCTTGACGAGCGGGAAGCTCGTCACCCACCGTGCACGTCGTCGAAGTAGACGCTTGCGCGTGTTTCACCCTAGAGCCTCACGATGGTGACGCCGCGCATGGTCGGCGACGATCTCGTTCGTGTCGTCGGTGATGGCGGTCTCGCGAACCACGAACGCCATGGGGCCGCTGTCGCCCGGTCTTTTCGTAGATGGTCGACGACGCGTGGACGGCAGAGATAGGTCCGGCCGGGCTGCAGCGGGCGGAAGATCTCGAACTCCTGCTCGCCGTGGAGGATGCGCGAGATGTCGGTGCCGAGCTCCTTCAGAAAGGCGGCCGTGTCGGCCGTCTCGTCCCGCAAGGTCACGGCGAAGGTCGGCGGCGCGATGAGATCACCCACGCGGAGGCGGCGCCGACTCCTGTCATCGAGATAGTGCGGGTTGTCGTCGCCGATCGCCCGGGCGAACTCCTTGATCTTTCCGCGCTCGACCGTCACGGCGTAGGGCGGGTACTCCTTGCCGATCAGGCCGCGATTGATCTGGATCGGCATCAGGCCGGCCGCTTCTTCATGGCGCGGGCGAGGAACTTCTCGATGTCCGGGACGACGAACCGCTCGTGTCGCCCCTCGGCGATCTTGTCCTGCTCGTCCCACGCCTCGACCGAGAAGAGGTAGCGCTTGCCGTCCGTCTCGAGGAGCGTCGCGCGCGCCCGCACCTTCATGCCCGACGGGCGTGGCGGCGAGGTGCTTCATCTCCACCATGGTGCCGACCGATCCGCCGCCGGACGGCAGATGGGGCCGTAGCACCGCGCCGCGCGGCATCCTCGAGCATGCCGATGACGAACGGTGTCGCGAAGACGTGGACGCCACGGTTGCCCATGGCGTGCGCCGTCCGATCCGCGTCGACGATCCCGCTTACTTCAGCCGTGGCGCCCGGTGCGATGTCCATGCCGCACGCTTTTACCGCGGGAACAGAAGCGAGTGCAAGCCCATCACGACCAGCATCACCTCGATGATGCCCAGGAAGACGCGATCGCTCATGCGATCGAGCAGGCGACGCCCACCCAGGTGCCCGCAGAACATCGTTCCGCCGAGCACGAGACCCACGATGACCGTCTCCCGGGTCAGGAGCGCGTAGCGCGCGAGGTCGCCCCGCGCGCCAGGTGCATGGCCATCGAGCACACGGCCTCGGTCCCCACGAAGGCGCTGCGACGCAGGCCAGTAGGCCAGGAAGAAGGGCGTGTTCAGCGGTCCCGTCGTGACCACCATGGCGGAGAGGAGGCCGATGAACGTGCCGAGCGCGGGGAAGTAGCGCAGGCGCATGCGGAAGAAATCGGTGGCCAGGAGCCGAAGCGAAGCGGCACCGAGGAGATCAGGAAGACGCCGGCGAACCGGCCGAGCCATTCCGCCGGCACTCCGGCGAAGAAGGCCGTGCCGAGCGCCGTCGCCGGCACCGCGCCGAGCGCGAAGCGGACGACGACCGCGCGATCGATCTCGCCCCGACTCCACCAGATCCGCGAGAGATTGCCGACCAGCATCGCGACCGTCAGCACCGGGACCGCCGAGCGAATGCCGATCGCCCACGCGACGAGCGGCAGCATGATGATGCCGGTGCCGAACCCGGCGACGCCGCCGACCAGCGAGCCCACGAGCGCACCGACGACCAGGATCCAGCCAGCCGATCGGATCCGGCATGCCGTGTCATCATCGCGCGGAATGTACTCGGTGGGTCGTCGCCGCGGGCGCGCTGGTGGTGTCTGCTCGATTCCATGATGAACATCGCGTTTCCAGCGATCGCGGCGGCGCTCGCGGTCCCGCCCGGAGCGGGTGCGCTGGATCATCATCTTCTACGTCCTGACGTACGCGCTCTCATGTCGTTCGCCGGGCGGAGCGGCCGCGGACCGGCTCGGCCACGCCCTCGTCTTTCGCGCGGGCCTCACGCTGAGCGCGCCTCGCGTTCGTCATGGGCGGCGTCGCCGCCGGACTTGCCGGCTGGCTCCTGCGTCGCCCGCGTGGTCCAGGGCCTCGGGGCCGGACTCGTCTTGGGCACCGCGCCGGCGCTCGCGACCGCCGGTGCGCGCTGAGCGAGGTTCGCGGCCGGCGGCTCGGCTTCCTGAACGGGGCGATGGGCTGGGCAGCTCTGGGTCCGCTCGTCGGCTGGTTTCCTCGTCGAGAGCTTCGGCTGGCGCGCCGTCTACCACGTCCGGGTGCCGCTCGCGCTCGGCGCGCTCGTCTGGGCTGTCCTCGCGCGGTCCGCACCGGTCGTGAGCGAGCGCGAAGCCGGTCGCGATCGGAGACCTGACCCGCGGCGGCGTCCTGCGGGCGAGCGCGCTCGCCTTCCGTCGCGCGCGGCGCGATCTTCGCCATCTGGCTCCTCGTGCCGTTCTATCTCGTCGACACGCGCGGCCTCGCCGCATCGGTGGGCGGCATCTTCTTCATGCTGACGCCGCTCGGGGCCGCGCTCGCCGCGCCCCTGGGAGGACGGGTCGCCGATCGCGTCGGGGCGTCGGCGCCCGCGGTCGCGGGGCTCGTCATGGAAGCCGCCAGGCCTCGCGTTCCTCGGCTTCGTGGACGGCGCGACGTCCCTCTGGCTTATCGGCCTGCGCCCTCTTCGTCGCCGGGTTTGGGCTCGGCTTCTTCGAAGTTCCCAACATGACCACCGTCATGGCGGCATTTCCGGCGGGGCGTCAGGGCGCCGCCGGGAGGCCTCGCGTTCCTCACCCGCACGCTCGGAGTCGTCGCGGGCGTTGCGCTCCTGGCGAGCTGGTCGCGGCCCGCAGCGCGACGACGGGGTTTCTCGGCGCGTTCGAGGAGTCGCTGCGGGCGTCGGCGCTCGCCGTCGCCGCGGCGTTCCTGTTCGCGCTGGCTGGCAGACGGGCTCGGCGCTGAGGCGGCGGCCGCGGCGCTATACTGCAGAGCCATGCAAGGTTCTGGCGAGGCCGGAGCGCTGCCGGAAGGAGGCGTAGATGGCGGTCACGCTCGCATCGAAGCGGTACCAGGTCCAGGATGTCGGCGACGCGATCGAGTTCTGCTTCCAGCAGGGCTGGACCGACGGTCTCCCGGTCGTGCCGCCCACGCTCGGAGCGGGTGAGCGCCATGCTCGAGGCCGCGCGGCTCGCCGCCGCAGCAGCGAGGTCGCGCTTCATCACCAACCGGGCGGTGTCGATCACGGCGGAGAAGGTCGCGATCAACGCGGTGATGGCCGGCTGCAAGCCCGAGTACATGCCGGTCGTCGTGGCCGCGGTCGAGGGCATCGGCGGATCCAGCGTGGAGCTACCACGGGCCGGGCACGTCCACCGGCGGCGCCGCCGTCCTCATGATCGTCAACGGCCCGATCGCGCGCGAGCTGGACATCAACGCGCGGCGACAACCTCTTCGGGCCGGGCTGGCGCGCGAACCTCACCATCGGGCGCGCCGTGCGCCTGGTCGTGCGCAACGTCTGCGGCTCGCTGCCCGGGGCTGCTCGACCGCGGGACCCTCGGTCATCCCGGCAAGGTGTCCTACGTGATCGCCGAGAACGAGGCGGAGAGCCCGTGGACGCCGCTCCACGTGGAGCGCGGGTTCCGGCCGGAGCAGAGCACGGTCACGGTGATGGCCGCCGAGTCCCCGCACCAGTTCTACAACCAGCTCTCGAGCACGCCGGAGGGCGTGCTCACCACGCTCGCCGACGACGATGCGGTCTCGGCGGTAGCGATGGGCCGGCAGCCGCAGTACGTGATCGTGATCGCGGGCGAGCACATGCGGACGATCGCGCAGGGCGGCTGGGGCAAGACGGAGATCCGCGCAGTTCCTGTTCGAGCACACGCAGAACTCCATCGCCCATCTCAAGCGCACCAAGCAGCATGCCCGGTGCCGTCCAGCCGGGCGACGAGACGAAGATGCGCCCGCTCGTGGCGTCCGCCGACGGATCTCCTGGTGGTCGCGGCGGGCGGGCGGGCTGGCGCCGTTCTCGGCCCACATCCCGGGCTGGGGCGGGAGCCGCTCCTCACTGGCTGTCACCAAGGAGGTCAAGCGATGATCGAGCTTCTCGATCCAACCGCGGAGGTCACGGCGCAGGCGATCGCAGTACGTGGACCGGCCGGCGACGCTCGAGGGCAAGCGCGTCGGCCTGATCGACAACACGAAGTTCAACTCCGACCGGCTCCTGGAGAAGATCGGCGACGATCCTGAGTCGAGGAGTACGGCGTCGCCGAGACGCGCATGTTCCGCAAGCACAACGCGTCGGTCCCGGCGCACGAGGAGATCATCGAGGAGCTGCGCAAGAGCTGCGACGCGATGGTCGCCGGGCGTCGGAGACTGAGGGTCCTGCTCGTCGGGCAGTGTGCTCGACGGAATCGTGCTCGAGAAGAACGCAGTCCCTTCGGCCTCGATCGTGACGGACGTCTTCGAGAAGACGGCGCGGGCCATGGCCGAGCAGTGGGGCGTGCCGACCTACAAGTTCCTGATGATGGCTGCACCCGATCGCCAACCTCACGTGAAGGGAGCTCGACCAGCGCGCGCGCGAGATCGTGCCCGAGATCGTCAAGCTGCTCCTGCAGGGACAGGCAGTAGAGTCCGCGTTCCGGCCCCCTGGTGGTGCCGGAACGCGCACGTCAGACCGTGTGGGGCCCGCTCTTCCGCCGCGACCGCGATCCGGTCGCGGCGGGAGCGGGTCGCCACCCGCGACGGTGACTTCGTCGATCTCGACTGGGCGGACGCCGTCACCGCGCGCCGCTCCGCTGGTCCTGGTGCTCCACGGCCTCGAGGGCTCGTCGCAGTCGCACTACGCGCGTCGGCCTCGCTCGCGTCACGTCCGTCGCCCGGGGCTGGCGCGCCGTCGTGCTCAACTTCCGCTCGTGCAGCGGGGAGCTGAACCGGCGCTGCCCCGTTCTATCACTCCGGGCACACCGACGACCTCGACGAGGTCGTCGGGCTGCTCGATCGGTCGCGAGCGGGGCCTGCGGCTCGGCGATCGTCGGCGTGTCGCTCGGCGGCAACGTCCTGCTGAAGTGGCTGGGCGAGCGCGGGATCGAAGCGCCGGACGAGGCTCGTCGGGGCGGTGGCGATCTCGGTCGCCGTTCGATCTCGCGTCGTGCGCGCGCGTGCTCGACCGGGGCTCGCGCCGCTGGGTGTACACGGCGAATTTCCTGCGCACGATGCGGCGCCAAGGTGATCGACAAGGCCGTCCGCGATCCGGAGCTGGGTCGCATGGTCGGATCTCCCGCGGTGCCGTCCGCACACGGACCTTCGCCGAGCTACGATCGCGCTGGTCACGGCGCCGCTCAACGGATTCGCCGACGAACGCGACCTACTGGCGGCGGGCGTCCTCTGGACCATACCTGCGCGCATCCGCCGGCCGACCCTGCTCGTCAACGCCCTCGACGATCCGATCGTTCCCCGGGAGGCGCTTCGAACCAGTCCTGCTGCCGCCGTCGGTTCAGGCCGAGTCCGTGCCGCGCGGCGTCACGCGGTCATCAGGGCCGATGGTTCTGGCACGCGCGTGGGCGGGCGACGCGATCGGCTTCCTGGCGCCGCTCATCGCCGACGGGACGGTGCGCCCGACGACGGCTGCTGGCATCCGGTCGTGCGCGCCGGTGCGCCGCGCGATCGGAGTTCCTCGGTACGCTCGCTGCCGCGAGCGTCGCCGGCCCAGCGTCATGCTCGCACTGCGGCCGCTTCGATGAGACGAACCTCCATGGGTGTCGGCGCCGCCGCCGATGACGTCGTCCGTGCGACTCGCGCCGCGCCATCGCCGGCGCGGTCGTCCTCGGCGCCTGCGCGGCGTCCGGCGGTCCACCGACGCCGATCTCCTTCGCTGACGCTGCTGCAGATCAACGACCACCATTACGTCCTCGAGCCCGTGGACGGCGGTCGGCGGGGCGGGATGGCGCGGCTGGCGACGCTCGTCCGCGACCTCAGGCGCGAGAACCCGAACACGATCTTCGCGCTTGCCGGCGATACCGCTCTCGCCTTCCGTCGAGTCGGCGTCTCATGCAGGGCCGCGCAGATGGTCGCGGCCCTCAACGCGATCGGCCTGGACTTCGCGACGTTCGGCAACCACGAGTTCGACTTCGGCCCGTCGAGTCCTCATCGAGCGCATGAAGGAGTCGAGAAGTTCCGCTGGCTCTCGGCCAACGTGGTCGACCGGCGCTCGGGTCGGGCGTTCGGCGGCGCGTTCGACCGAGCGTGATCCTGACGCTCGGTGGCGCCCGCGTCAGGCCTCTTCGGCCTGCCACCGCGCCGATCGCGCGACGAACCTCGCGGCCCGGGTCCGACGTGGCGTTCGGTCAGCCGGTCACGGTCGGCCGGGAAGGACGTCGCCGCGCCTCGGGAGCGCCAGGGCGCAGCCATCGTCGGTGGCGGTGACGCACATGGACGATGGCCGAGGACAGAGGCGCTCGCCGCGGCCGGCCGGACGTCGACGTGATCCTGGGCGGGCACGAGCCACGAGCGCTGGTCGCCGAGGGAAGGCAAGACGCTGATCACCAAGGCGGGGTCGGACGCTGCTACCTGGTCCAGGTCGATCGTGTGGCTCACGCGCGACGGGCGGCTGCTCGAACGGTCTGGCGCTTTCGCGAAGTCAGCCGACGGGTGCCAGCCCGATTCGGCCGTCGAGGTGCTGGTCCGCGAATACGCCCAGCGGCTCGACCGCGAGCTGGACGTCGTCGTCGGCTGGCCGTACCGCTGTTCCGCCCGAGGCGTAACCAGCAGGTCCAGCACAGCCTTTGCACGGCCTTTGAAGACCGAGGAGACGAACCTGGGCGACTTCGTGGCCGCCATCATGCGCTGCGCGAGCGTCTCGGGCAGCGACGTGGCCGCCACCCGCATGAACGGCTGGCGCGATCACACCAATCGTACGGTGCCGCCGGGGCCACTGACGCGGCGCGACGTCCTCGAGCCTCCTGCCCGTTCACCGACATAGTCGTGAAGCTGGAGATGCGGGGCGCGGACCTCAGGAGCTGCCCTCGAGCACGGGCTCGCCCAGACCGACCGCGTGGGCGGCGGCTTCCTTCAGCTCTCCCGCGCGCGTCAGCCAGTGGCCGGGATCCCAGCTCGCGCCGGGGCGCCGCATCGTCAGGGTCTCACAAAGCGCCCGGATCAGTCGTGTCGCGACGAAAGGGCCAATGTTTGGATGGTTGAAGGGAATATCAATCGCGCTATCCAGATCTTGCTGCGCCGCTTGATTGACGGGATCAGGTGTCCGATGAGCACCGTCTTAACTGAGGTGTTGTGTTTTCCTGGGACAGGGATCGCGATAGGATATCGTTTTATGTTACATCTGCCTCCCGGTTGTTCCAGTCGCGTTCTTCTTCAGATCCACCAGTCAACGCCTTCGCTTCAAATTGCTGCGTCGGTTTGGTGTAGAGCAATACGTAACTTG
>ERZ1370068.2862-contig-1992_pt1 | contig 27174 bp, 38 predicted proteins | sample MGYA00561227_ERZ1370068 | MGnify/ENA primary metagenome ERZ1370068 (study PRJEB38410, sample SAMEA6850437) | metagenome | study: Metagenomic assessment of the ecological functions of the soil: analysis of the soil microbiota associated with the...
TGTGCCCCGTTCAGGTTACGTATTGCTGGTGCCGACGGTGAGCGGGAGCGCATTCATCTCGCCGATTCTCATTCGCTGCAACGATGCCGGCCGTCCAGAGCCCCATGAGGTCGAGGCATTCGGCCCAATAAGCACCGCTGATGGGATATTCGTCGGCGGACGAGGGTGATCTCACTCTCGCCGCGCGCGAGGCTGGAGTAGCCTCACGGCCTCGGTTGTTACCGCGGACGCTGGCTTCGCCCACCGCGTCGTACTGGGCCTCTCGCGCCCTGGCACGGTCGGCTCCTCGTGCTCGATCGCGACGATGCGCCCGAGTCGACCGGGCATGGGTCCCCGCTGCCGATGCTCGTGCACGGTGGGCCGGGTCGGGCCGGCGGCGGCGAGGAGCTGGGGGTATCCGCCGCGTCGTCCACCACATGCAGCGCACAGCCATCCAGGGCCAGCCCGCGCATGCTGGGTGCGGTGACCGGCCGCTGGGTGGCGGGCGCCGAGCGAACTGCCGGCGAGGCGCACCCGTTCCGGAAATCCCTGGCTGAACTCCGTCCGGGAGACGCGGTCGTAGCAGGCCCCGCATCGTGACAGCCGAGGATATCGATCACTTCGCTGATTTCACCGGCGATCAGTTCTACGCGCACACGGATCCCGAAGCGGCGGCTGCCAATCCGCTCTTCGGTGGCATCGTCGCTCACGGCTATCTGGTGCTGTCGCTTGCAGCCGGGCTCTTCGATACAACCAGACCCGGGGCCGGTCCTCGCCAACTATGGCTTAGAGAATCTCCGCTTCCTCACGCCGGTATTCCCGGGCGACGCCCCTGACGGTCACGCTGACCTGCAAGCGGATCACCCCTCGAGGTCGACGCGGATTACGGGGAAGTCCGGTGGGACGCAGAGGTCACGGAAACAGGACGGCGCGGTGGCGGCCCGGTACGACGTCCTCACACTCGTGGCGAAGACCTGGCCGCAATGACCTCGCCGCCGTCACGCGGCGGGTGGCTGGCAGCCAGGGAATGCGGCAGAATATTACTGACCGAACGGTCAGTCAGGAGATGTGTGATGACAACGGTCGAGGCTCCAGGCGCACTTCGATCGGACGATCGCCCACGATCGACGGATCGAGCCGCGGGACTGGATGCCCGACGGCTACCGGCAAGACGATGATCCGCCAGATCGCACAGCACGCGCACTCGGAGATCATCGGCATGCAGCCGGAGGGCAACTGGATCACGCGGGCGCCGTCGCTGCGACGCAAGGCGATCCTGCTGGCCAAGGTCCAGGACGAGGCCGGCCACGGCATCTACCTCGTACTGCGCCGCCGAGACCCTCGGCGTCGACCGCGGCTGACCTGACCCGACGGCTGATCGCCGGGTCAGCAGAAGTACTCGTCGATCTTCAACTACCCGACACTCACGCTTCGCGCGACGTCGGCGTGATCGGCTGGCTCGTCGACGGCGCCGCGATCTGCAACCAGGTGCCGCTGTGCCGCATGCTCCTACGGCCCGTATGCGCGGGCGATGATCCGCATCTGCAAGGAGGAGTCGTTCCACCAGCGGCAGGGCTACGAGCTGCTGCATGACGATGATGCGCGGCACCCGGGCGCAGCGCGCGCATGGTGCAGGACGCGGTGAACCGCTGGTGGTGGCCGTCGCTGATGATGTTCGGCCCGCCGGACAACGACTCGCCGAACACCGCGCAGTCGATGGCCTGGGGAATCAAGCGGCACACCAACGACGAGCTGCGGCAGCGCTTCGTCGACATGACCGTCCCGCAGGCCGAGGCGCTCGGGCGTCACGCTGCCCGATCCGGAGCTGCGCTGGAACGACGAGCGCGGCCACTACGACTTCGGCGAGGTGGACTGGGCCGAATTCAAGCGCGTGATTCCGGGCGACGGGCCCTGCAACGCCGAGCGCATCGGCAACCGGCGCCGCGCACGCGAGCGGGCGTGGGTTCGCGCCGCTGCGGCGGCACGCGGCCAAGCCGCGCAACGCCCGCGACGTCGACGACCACCAGGCGGCCATGCAGCGAAGACGCACAGGGAGGCCCAGATGAGTGATACACCGAGGACTGGCCGCTGTACGAGGTGTTTCCTTCGGGGCAAGCGCGGCCTCAACCATGTGCACGTCGGCTCGCTGCACGCCGCGGACGCACGAGATGGCGCTGCATCACGCCCGGCGACGTCTACACCCGGCGGAACGAGGGCGTGAGCATCTGGGTGGTCGCATCCGAGGACATCACCGCATCCAGCCCGGACGAGAAGGGATCCGTTCTTCGCGCCGAGCGGCGACAAGGTGTATCGGCACCCGACGTTCTATGCCATCCCTGACGACGTCGCCGCACATATGACTGAGATACCTACGACGCACGCTACCAGGCGATCACCGACGTCACCGAAGATCAACGGTGGGCGTTCGGCACCGGATTCGACCGACCCGCTGTGCTGGTGTCGACACAGCCGTCCCCGACGGCATCGTCGGCCGACGACCTCGCCGCCTACTGCCAGATGCTCGGTGACGACGCGCTCGATCGCATCGCATCGGCTGCAGCAGTGGGTCAGCGCGCGCCCGGAGCTGGAAGAAGAAGCCGCGCTGGCCAACATCGCGCTCGACCTGCTCGGCCAGGCTCGTTTCCTGCTGGCCCGGGCCGGCACGGTGGACGGATCCGGACGCACCGAGGACGACTACGCGTTCCTGCGGGCGCCTGCAGCAGTTCCGGCAACGTGCGCGCTTCGCCGAGATCGTCGACAGCGACTTCGCTTCGCGCATGCGCGCGGCTGCTCGTGTTCAGCGTGGCGCCTGGCGGCCGCTGCTGGATCGGCTACGGGCATCTCGGGACCCGGTGCTGGCCGCCATCGCGGACAAGGGCGTGAAAGAGATTGACCTACCACCGCGACTACGCCGCCCAGTGGGTGATCCGCCTGGGTGACGGCGCCGAGTTCTCTCACCAGCGGGTGACAGGCGGCCGCTGGGCCATATCGCCGCCGCCCGTTCGTGGGCGGAAGCTGTTCCGCCGACTCGGACGTCGAGACCCGACTTGCCGCTGCCGGTGTCGGCGTTCGGCCGAGCGAGACGCGCGCGCGAGTTCGACGCGGCGCTCGACGCCGTTCTTTCCGCCGCCACGCTGGGCTGTCCGGCGTGGTCGGCCTCTGGAGGAGCGACGAGGATAGCCGGACACCGCGACACGCTTGACGCGTCTGCTGGCCGAGCTCCAGAGCGTTGCCCGCGCGCCCATCCGGAGCGACCTGGTGACCGCAGCAGCACCGACGCGCGGGCCCGCGCCATCCGCCGAAGCCGTACCCGACCCGGAACTCCCGCAACTGACCGTGGCTGACCTTGGCATCCTCCGCGAGGTGACCGTCACAGGGCGGCACGCTGTCGTCACTATCACGCCGACATACACCGGCTGTCCGGCGCTCCAGGTAATCCGGAGCGAGCTGCGTCGCCGGCTGGCGGACGCCGGATTCGACGACGTCGAGGTGCGGACCAGCCCTGAGCCCGGCCTGGACGAGCGACTGGATTACCGAGGAAGGTCGGCAGAAACCTGTGCTGCGGGCATCGTCCCACCTCATGCCGTACCCGCGCGGTCGGCCGGCCCAGTCCCGCTCACCCTCATCCGATCGGCACCAACGGTGCCCTGCCCTCGGTGCGCATCGCCCGACACAGCGCGGCAGTCCGTATTCGGTGCGACAGCCTGCCGTGCGCTGTATCGCTGCACGTCATGCGGCGAACCGTTCGAGTATCTGAAGGAGATCTGAGGTGCCGGCCGGCAGGGCGTCCCCGCTTGCTCGCGGCAAATTCCGGCACCTCACGGTCGCCCGAATCGACCAATTGTGTCGCCGACGCGGCGGCGATCACGTTCGAGGTGCCCGACCAGCTCGGCGAGGAATTCGACTTTCTGCCTGGACAATCGGTCACCGTGCGTCGGAGATTCGATGGACGCGACGAGCGTCGCTCGTACTCGATCTGCGCGCCGCGTGGTGCCGCACCACGCATTGGCGTGCGCGAGGTCCCCGACGGCGCGGTGTCCGGCTGGCTCATCCATGAGCTACGGCCGGGCGACGAGGTCGAGGTGGAACTCCCATCCGGCCGGTTCACGCCGGATCTGGATACCGCCGGCGCATCACGGCTTCATCGCCGCGGGCTCCGGCATCACGCCGGTCCTCTCGATGGCGGCCTCGGTGCTCGTCGACCCGGCCAGTCAGGCGACAATCCTGTACGCCAACCGGCGCACCGACTCGGTGATGTTCGCCGACGAGGTCGCCGACCTGAAGGACGCTTATCCGACCCGGCTGCAGCTGGTCCATGTGCTCTCGCGCGAGGCCCAGGAGGTCGAGTTGTTCAGCGGCCGGCTTACCGGCGACAAGCTCCGCGTCCTGCTGCCCCTGATCTGCCGCGTCGACACCGTCGACCACTGTGGTGGCTGTGTGGGCCCCTACGGCCTGGTCACCGATGCCATCGCGGCCTTGACCGACTTTGGCGTCGAAACAGACCGGATTCACCGGGAGCTGTTCTACGTCGAGGACGTGCCACCCCCGCCCGCCGAGCACCCCGAAGCCACGCCAACCGGTGCCGTCAGCGAGGTGACCATCGTTCTCGATGGCCGCACGACCACGGCGCACGTTCCCCGCGACACGCCGATCCTCGACGGAGCCCAGCGGGTGCGCCCAGACCTGCCGCTTCGCCTGCAAGGGTGGCGTGTGCGGTACCTGTCGGGCCCAGCTCGTCAGCGGCGAGGTGAACCTGCGTCGCAACTTCGCGCTCGAACCGTCCGAGCTCGCGGCCGGGTTCGTGCTGACCTGCCAATCACTCCCGGTGTCGGATGCCGTAACGGTCGACTTCGATAGCTGACGGCCGACGAACGGTATGCATAGCCATCCGTTGCTGGGGCAATGGATTATGCATACCGACGCAGAAACTGTGGAGCGTCGTAGCCTCTCGGCACAATGTTCGGGTGATCGATCGGCTGACGACGCGGCAGCTGAATCGCGCGACCCTGGCCCGGCAGCTGCTGCTCGAACGTGCGGATCACAGCGCGGGCAGGTTGCTGCAGCACCTGGTCGGCATGCAGTCGCAGGCACCGCTGGCACCGTACGTCGGGCTGTGGACCCGGGTGGTGGACTTCCGCGCCGATGAGCTGTCCGCCCTGATGATCGAACGTCGCGCGGTGCGGGCCAGCCTGATGCGAGCCACCATTCACCTGGTAACCGCAGCCGACTTCCTGGAGTTGTGGCCGGTCCTCGACACCGGTGTCGGAGCGCGGGCTCTGGACCGGCAGCCCGTTCGGTCGCCGCGTCCACGCGCGATGGTCGACGACCTGCTCGCCTTCGTGCAGAACCTCCTCACGCGAGGCGCCGCGCACGCGGGCCGAACTCCGTCGGCTGACTCGAGCCAGCGCTGGCCGAAGCTGAGACACGGACGCCAATGGCCTACGCGGCCCAGTACCTGCTGCCGATCGTCCAGGTGACCCCACGCGGGGTATGGGGGCAGACCAAGGCGCCGACCTGGGCCGATGCGGAATCCTGGATCGGTGACCCGGATGTCGACCGGCGCGGCCGCTGATGACCTCGTGTTGCGCTATCTCGGCGCCTTCGGCCCGGCGTCGGTGCAGGACGTGCAGGTCTGGTCGGGCCTCACCCGCCTGAGCGAGGTCGCCGACCGGCTCGGCTCACGGGTGCGCCGCTTTCGTGATGAAGACGGCCGAGTCCTGCTCGACGGGCCTGATGCTCCGCCGTCCATCTGCTGAGGTTCCGGCCCCGATCCGATTCCTACCCGAATACGACAACCTGCTGCTGTCGCACGCCAACCGGAACCGAGTCGTGCCGGAGCCAGCGCATCGTGCCGCTATGGCCGGGCAACGGAGGGAACCGTGGCACCGTGCTGGTGGACGGTTTCTGGCGCGCCAACTGGGGAATCGTGCCCGACGGCGGACGGGCCCATCTCGAGATCGAAGCCTTCCAGCCGTTGCCTCGACGTCACGCGGCTGCGGTGGCCGCCGAGGACAACGTCTGCTCGCCTTCGCCGCGGCCGAGGCCCGCCGGGCGACATCCGGATCTCAGTCTCCGTGAGGATCCGCTCTGTTCTCATCTCGGCCTGCTCACGGGAACACCACCACGTCGTCCGGCCGCCGACGGTGCCACGAGCCATCAGGGGCACCGTCCCGCGGACACAGCGCCGTCGATCTTGCGGGCGGGGAGGAGCGAGAGGGTATGGACACCCCCGTGCTGGAGTGCGGAGTCGACGGTGCGGCGGAGCGCGCGGAACAGCCGATCGACCTCGGCCCGGGAGAGATCGCCGACCGGGCGAGCGGGATTGATCTTTGCAGCCCACAGCATCTGATCCGCCAGCAGGTTGCCAATACCGGCGATGGCGTTCTGGTCGAGCAATCGCGCCTTCACCGGCGCTGTGCCGCCGCGGCCATGATTGCTCGGAACTGAGCCGGCGTGATGCGGGTCGCATCGGGGCCGAGCGCCTCGATCGGCGGATTGAGCCGAACTCGGCCGAGTCGCCGCGGATCCGACGAGCATCAGCGAGCCACCGTCGGCGAAGATCAGCGCGAACCGGCAGAACCGGTAGTCACCCGGCGCTCGCCCTCGCTCCCAGTAGTCGCCACCGTCGATCTCGCTGCCATCGGATATCGGCGATGACGACCTTGCCCGACATTCCGAGGTGGATTCCCAACGTTGGGCCGGGTGCGCGTGAACGACCGACACCCGAGGTCTCGCACCACATGCTCTTTCCGCGGCGGTGGGCAGCGGTCAGTCGCCGGCCGACCAGCGCCGCTCGAATCTCGCCCGGCCGGTGTGGACGGCACACGTAAGTGTCCGAGTCGTCCACGTCGACGATTCGGCGATCTAACGCGGCTCGCTCGATGACGGCGCGCGCGGACTCAACCTCAGGCAGCTCCGGCACAGGCACGATCTTGCTTGGTGCCGCGTCACGGGAGGGAGCGGGTCCCGCATGCGGGCTGACGGGACAAGCACGGCGCCTAGACTGCGACCATCGGCGCGCGCAGCCGCGGCTGCGCCGCGCGACGCACGACGCAGCGAGGGGGTTCAATGCCTCGCACGCGCCTCGCGCGATTCGCGATAGCCGCGATCCTGCTCGCGCTCACCGGCGCAGGTTGCTCCACCGTGGTGCCGGGAGCCGGTGAGCTGGTTGCTCCCTCCACGGCTCCGGACTCCACGCTCGCGGTCGTGGGCGACGGGCACACCTCGTTCGACCGGCTGGCCCGCAACGCTATCGACGGACATAGTCGCCTTCTGGAAGAAGCAATTCCCACAGATCGCAGGTGGCAAGTCGTTGCCGCCACTAACCGGCAAGATCTACTCCGTCGACGACTCCGACATAACGGCTGGCGCACTTCGCAATGGCTGCCTCGCCCGCGCCGGCGTCCGAGTCATCAAGGACAACGCTTTCTATTGCACGCTGGACGACTCGATCGCCTATGACCGGAACGGCTTCCTGCCGAAGCTGGTGGCGACATACGGGGATTACTTTGCTGCCGCGGTCTTCTCTCACGAGTTCGGGCACGCAGTGCAAGCCAGGCTGGGGATAGCCGACCAGGAACGGTCGATCGTCCGCGAGAGCCAGGCCGACTGCGCTGCCGGCGCCTTTACCGCCTCAGTGCTCGCCTATCAGGCGCCCCATCTACGAGTGACCTCTGACCAGCTCGACCAGATCCTGACCGGTTACATCCAGTTGCGTGATCCGGTCTCTCACGACGCCACCGACCCCGGCACACACGGCACCGGATTCGACCGGCTCAGTTCGTTCTCGGATGGCATCGAAAAGGGTGTCAAATTCTGCTTCGCCGCCGCGTACGCCAAGCGGCAGTTCACCCAGCGGCCGTTTGTCAGTGACACCGACGCACAGACCGGCGGCAATGTCCCTCTCGAGCAGGTGCTGGATCCCACACCACGTCACGACGGTCTACTTCCGAGCCTGAACGCATTCTGGCGGGCCAAGGCGAAGGACATCGGCAAGTCCTGGGCCGATGTCGCGGTAGTCGAGGCGGATCACCCGAAGTGCGGTGCGACGGCGCAGAGCGAGTTCGGCTACTGCCCGAACGACAACACGGTCTACTACAGCCGCAAAATCGCCACCAGCGCGTACTCCTTCGGCGATTACGCTCTCGGGACGATGTTCACCTATGGCTGGGGCCTCGCCGTGCGCCACCAGCTCTTCGGGCGATCCTTGGACGACAAGCCGGCATTGCTCGCGGCGGGTTGTTACAGCGGCGCATACGCGAAGAGTGTGAATGTCGACAATGCCAGCGGATTCGCGTTGTCTCCGCCGGACATGGACGAAGCCGCCACCGCGGTGATGACACTTGTCGGCCATCCGGAGGCGTTCAGTGATCGTGGCACGTCGGGTTTGGATCGCATTGACTCGTTCACCATGGGGTACTTCGGCGACCTGTCCGCCTGCTGATCCTTGGGTGCCGGTCCGGGTGCCGGGATCCCGATGCGAGTCGTCAGCTGCGGTCGCTAGTGTCCGGTGAATGCCGCAGATTGACCCCGCATTCACCGACCTGGCGCCCGAGCGCCTCGCCGACGCCGCCCTCGGAAACGCCCGGCTACGCGGAGCCGAACACGCTGATTTCCGGCTCTGAACGGATCCGGGTGGGCACGCTCCGGCTTCGCGACGGGCAGTTGGATACCTCCGCCGATACCGAGGACCTCGGCATTGCCGTACGGGTTGTGCACGATGGCGCGTGGGGATTTGCGAGTGGGGTCGACCGCACGCCCGAGGCTGCGGCAACGCTGGCCGAGCAGGCGATCGCCGCAGCCCGGGTGAGCCGCGTCCTCAGCTCGGATCCCGTCGTCCTCGCCGATGAGCCGGTGTATGCCAAGACCTCGTGGATCTCGGCCTATGACGTCGATCCGTTCGATGTGGCGGAGAACGAGCGTATCGGCCGGCTGGCCGAGCTGTCCGATCGATTGCTGTCCGCGGATGGCGTCGATCATGTCGACGCGCACCTCATGCACGTCCGGGAGAACAAGTTCTACGCCGACGCCGCAGGCACGTCGACAATGCAGCAGCGCGTCCGGCTGCAAGCCCAGTTCACCGCGGTGCATGTCGACCAGGCAGCCGGAACGTTCTTCTCCATGCGCACGCTGGCGCCACCGGTCGGACGCGGTTGGGAGTTCCTGACCGGCACGGGCTGGGATTTCGATCGTGAGATCGATGAAGCTGCCCGGGCTGCTGGCCGAACACGTGAAGGCGCCGAGCGTCGAGGCTGGGCGCTACGACCTGGTGATCGATCCGTCCAACCTGTGGCTCACCATCCACGAGTCGATCGGACACGCGACCGAGCTCGACCGCGCCCTCGGCTACGAGGCGGCGTACGCCGGCACCAGCTTCGCAACGCCCGATCAGCTCGGCTCCCTGCGCTACGGCAGCCCGATCATGAACGTCACGGGCGACCGGGTCGTCGAGCACGGGCTCGCCACGATCGGCTATGACGACGAGGGCGTCGCCACCCAGCAGTTCGACATCGTGCGGGACGGTGTCCTGGTCGGGTACCAGCTCAACCGCCAGATGGCCCGAGGCGAATGGCCTCGGGTCGATCCAACGGCGTGCGCCTTCGCCGACTCACCCGGGCCACATCCCGCTGCAGCGTATGGCCAACGTGTCGCTTCAGCCGGCCGCCGGACGGCCCCTCGACCGCGGACCTGATCGGCGGCGTCGAGCGAGGGCATCTACATCCTGGGCGACCGGTCGTGGTCGATCGACATGCAGCGGTACAACTTCCAGTTCACCGGGCAGCAGTTCTTCCGCATCGAGAACGGCCAGCTGGCCGGCCAGCTACGCGACGTCGCGTACCAAGCGACGACGACGAACTTCTGGGGCTCCATGGAAGCGGTCGGCGGCCCCGAAACCTACATGTCCTCGGCGGGGCATTCAACTGTGGCAAGGGCCAGCCGGGCCAGATCGCCGCCGTCTCGCCACGGCTGTCCGACGCGCGCTATTCCGTGGCGTCAACGTCCTTTCCACAGTGGCGGAAGGTGGCCGATGATCCGCGATGCAGGACGCTCGTCGAGCGGGTACTCGGCCACTCGACCGCCGACGGCTGCGTCGTCGTCGGCAGCGAGCACACCGAGACCAACCTGCGGTGGGCGGCGAACAACCTCACGACCAACGGCCAGATGGCGTCGCGGTCGGTCACGGTCATCTCGATCCTCGACGAAGCGGCCGGCCCAAGCGCCGGAGTGGTTACCCGCTCGGTGACATCCGCTGACGAAGTGATCGATCTGGTCGCGGCGAGCGAACAGGCCGCCCGCAGGGCCGGACCGGCCGATGATGCCGCGCCGCTCGTCGAGCCCTATGACACCGACGACGACTGGTCGGCGGATCCCGCCCGGACGAGCGTCGCCGTGTTCGAGCGCTTCGCCGACGGGCTCGGCGCCGCCTTCGCGGAGGTTAGCCGCCGCGATCGTCTGCTGTTCGGCTTCGCCGAACACGCCCTGACCTCAACGTTTGTCGGCGTCCTCGACCGGCCTACGTCGGCGGTTTGATCAGCCCACCGGACGCGGTCGAGCTCAACGCCAAGTCTGCCGACTACCGCCGCTCCGCGTGGGATGGCGTGCATACCCGCGATTTCACCGACGTGGATATCGGCGCGTTGACGGACCGGCTGAACACCCGGCTGGACTGGGCGGCTACTACCCACGACGTTGCCACCCGGTCGGTACGAGACGATCCTGCCGCCCACGGCAGTGGCGGACCTCATGCTCGATGCCTACTGGACCGCGTCCGCCCGCGACGCCGAGGAGGGCCGCAATGTCTACGCGCGCACGCGGCGGCCAGACCCGGATCGGCGAGCGGCTTAGCGAGCTTCCACTGACTTTGCGTTCCGACCCGGACGAGCCCGGTCTGGAGTTGCCGTGCCGTTCGAGGTCGCCACCGCGTCAGCGGCTGGCCTGCAGTCGGTTTTCGACAATGGGGCACCCGTCGCAGCCTGCTCCTGGATCACGCAACGGCGAGCTGACCGAGCTCATCCGCACCCGGTCGTGGGCCGCCCGAACCGGCGCGCCGCCCCGCCTGCTCGTCGACAACCTCATTCTCGAACGGAGCCGGCACGGCGAGCCTGGACGACATGATCGCGAGCACGGAGCGTGGACTGCTGTTGACCTCACTGTGGTACATCCGCGAGGTCGACCCGCAGACCTTGCTGCTCACGGGGCTGACCCGGGACGGCGTGTACCTCGTGGAGAACGGCGCGGTCCGGGGCGCGGTGAACAACTTCCGCTTCAACGAGTCGCCAGTGGCCCTGCTCGGCCGCATCACCGAGGTCGGACGCACGGTGCCGACGCTGCCGCGGGAATGGGCTGACTGGTTCACCCGGGCCGCCATGCCCCCGGTGCGGGTTCCGGATTTCAACATGTCGACCGTGAGCCAAGCGTCCTGGGATCGGACATGGCGGATCCGCCGGCGCCAGCGGCGGCTGGGCGATGATCGTCGCCTTGGCCCGGGTAGCGAGGATGAGCTCCGCGTTGCGCTGGTCGCTGCCCAACGCCCGACCGATCGCCTCGCGCCTCGTCGCGACCGAACGCCATATGCCGGGCGACAAGCCGCGAGATCCTGGTCGACTCGTCCGGGTCGAGATACCACGTCTCGGCAAGGAGCGGCGCGAGCTCCCGCCAGGGCCAGTTCATCGAGGAGCAGGTAGTTGCCCTCGACGACGACTCAGCGGTACCTCGCGCGGCACCGGGATCGCGCCGGCGATGGGCTCCTCGATCTCCCGACGGAACTCCGGGGCGTAGACGACGGATTCGGCCGCCGCGCCGAGTCGGCGCATGAGAGCCACGAAGCCCGCGCTGATCGAACGTGTCGGGCGCTCCTTTGCGCTCCGTACGCCCCAACCGCTCGAGCTCGCGCTGCGCCAGGTGGAAGCCGTCCATCGGCACCAGGACGGCGTCAGGGTGAAGCGCCGCCACCAGCGCTGATGCCACTCGTGGACTTGCCAGCAGCCGGGGCACCAGTAATGCCAAAGCAGCCGGCGCTCGCCGGGCACCAGCGAGTCGGCGAGCTCGGGCGAGGAGCGAATCATCGATTCCCGTCACGGGCGGGATAACACGTGGGCTATGAGCGCCGTCCAGCCGGTCTGGTGGCTCGCGCCCAGACCCTCGCCAGTGTCGCCGTGGAAGTACTCGCTGAAGGTCAAGTGCGAGTTCCACAGTGGATCTGTCGGAAGCCTCGATTCTGTTCCCATCCGATGGCCGGTGGCCGGACGGATCGCGGCGGAACAAGGCGATCAACCGACGATCGATCTCGTTGGCCGCCTCGACCAGAGTCATCGAGGTTCCCGAGCCGGTCGGCACGTCGACCCGGAACCTCGTCACCGAAGATAGTGCCCGTACATGCGCAGCGCATCGGCCAGCAGCACGTTGACCGGCATCCAGATCGGCCCCGCCAGTTCGAATTGCCGCCGAACAGGCCGCTGTGGTGACTCGCCGGGCTCGTAGTCGATTGTCATGGACGCACCGTCGACGGCTGTCGTGTATCCGTCGCGGTAGGCCGCCGACAACGACCGGATGCCGAACGGAGAGAAGAACTCCCCTCGTCGAACATGCGCGACAAGATCCGCGCCATGCGGCCCTGGTCGACGAGCGACAGCAGCAGATGCCGGTCGTCTGGGCCCGATCGGCGCAGCAGCCCACCGAGCAGCTCCGGCCGGCGCTTCGGTCAACCACGCCAGCCGAGCCGCGAAGTCCGGCAGCTCGTCGAGTACGTGCTGCGGCGGTGCGGCAACTGCGAGCAGCGGCAACAAGCCGACCAGCGAGCGCACCCGCAACGGTTGGTAGCTCCCGTCGGGTCGTACGAGCACGTCGTAGAAGAAGCCGTCCTCGTCGTCCCACAAGCTGGCGTTCTGCGAGCCGAAGCGTTGCACGGCCTGGGCGATCGACAGGAAGTGCTCCAAGAACTTGGTGGTGATGTCATCCCAGGCCGGGACGAGCTGGGCAAGCTCGGCCGATATGCGCAGCAGCGCTCAGGCAGAAGAACGCCATCCAGCTCGTCGCCGTCGGACTGCTCGAGGCGATACCCGCGGTCGGTAGCGGCGCAGAACGGTCGAAGAAGCCGATGTTGTCCAGGCCGAGGAATCCGCCCTCGAACAGATTGATGCCGTCGGCGTCCTTGCGGTTGACCCACCAGGTGAAGTTCAGCAGCAGCTTGTGTGCAGACGCGGATCGAGGAATTCCCGATCGCGACTGCCGTCGATCTCGTAGACCCGCCAGCGCCGCCCAGGCGTGCACCGGCGGATTGACGTCGCCGAACGCCCATTCGTAGGCGGGCAGCTGCCCGTTCGGGTGCATGCACCACTCGCGGCGCGAGCAGGACCAGTTGCTGCTTGGCGAACTCGGGATCGACATGGGCAAGCGCCACGCAGTGGAACGCCAGATCCCAGGCGGCGAACCACGGGTATTCCCACTCGTCCGGCATGGACATGACGTCAGCGAGGGCCAGGTGCTGCCAGGCCGCGTTGCGACCGGTCCATCGCTCCGGCGGGGGCGTCGGCTCGTCCAGGATCGCCCTCGAGCCATTGTCGGACGTTGAACCGATAGAGCTGTTTGCCCACAGCAGGCCGGCAAATGCCTGGCGGGCGATGAACCGCTCTTCCTCGGACAGCCGGTCCGGTAATGCACGCTTTGGTAGAACTCGTCGGCCTCGTCTGTCGATCCTCGAGGATCGCGGCGTAGCTCGCGTCGAACATGTCGCCTTCCGGCTCGACTGCGGGACAACCGCAGCCGGACCGCGACGGTGTCACCAGGAGCGACGGCGTCGTAGTAGTACCAGAACGCCGCCTTGGTGCCTGAACCGTCGAGTCGCACCGCTGAGGAATCCCCATGTACAACGCGGTTGTTGATTCCGTCCTTCGGTGAGCGTCGTCGCATTGCTCGGCGTGCCGAACAGGGCGACGGTGTTGGTCTCGTTCTCGCAGATCAGAACCTGTGAGAACCCTTCAGCCACGAGCACATACCGGCCGAGGAACCATGCTACGCGCCTCGACGGCCTCGACATCACCGGCGCCCACCATCGTCGGATCGAGTCGGCGCAGCGCCGGCTTGCGATCGTCGCGGCCCCACGTCCAGGTGTTGCGGAACCACAGCTGCGGCAGCAGATCCAGCGCCGGCCGGTTCCGGGCCATGGTTGGTCGCCTCGATCACGATGCAGACGTCGTCCGGCGCCGCCTTGGCGTAGGTGACCACGACATCGAAGAACCGGTTCTCGTCGAGAACACCGGTGTCCGCCAGCTCGAACTCCCGGATCGCCGAGACCGCGCCTGGCGTTCTCGTCGCGCCAGCCGAGCGTACGGATATTCGGCCTGCGGATAGCGGTACAGCCACCGCATCCACGAGTGAGTGGGCGTGCCGTCCAAGGGCCACCAGTACTCCTTGACGTCCTCTCCGTGATTGCCTTCGCCATTCGTCAGGCCGAACAGCCGTTCCTTCAGGATCGGGATCGCGCCGTTCCACAGCGCGATGGAGAAGTTGCAGGAATCCGTCACCGATCGCAGATGCCGCCGAGGCCGTCTTCGCCCCACCGATACGCGCGCGGCGTGGGCTTGCTCGAACGGCAGATAAGTCCACGCGTCACCGGACGCTGAATAGTCCTCGCGGACGGTGCCCCACTGGCGTCCCGAGAGATACGGACCCCACGTCCGCCAAGGTGCGTTCGCGCTCGGGACTCTGCGAGCCGGGCGTGCTCAGCACTGCGAGGCAACGCGCCTGAACCTGCGGAAGTCGTCGGCACGGGTCACGCTGCAGAGCTTGGCATCTCCGTCCACGCGATGGCGACGGCCGGACTCGAGCGGCGAAAATCACCGTTGTCTGTCTCCGTAGCGTGAAAGGTCCGATGAGCGCGGATCCGGTATTGCTGGCCGAACGGGAACACCTCGATGTCGCGGCCGAGTGCCTCAGCGGAGATGCAGGAGTCCGCCGCCCGGATCGCCGACTACGGCGTCGACGAGCTGTCGAGCTACGGACTGGGCCGGATGCGCGCGCAACGACTCGCCGCTCTGAGCTGCCGATCCCGACGCACCGCCGTTCTTCGGCCGCACCGACCGCGCGACGCGCGAGGCACGGTGGCGTCGAGGTGTTGCACATCGGCCGGCGCCACGTCCGGGATCAGCGGGGCGACCCGGTTGTCATCGACTGGCGCGCCCCGATCTCGCGGGCGTTCTACCGGGCCACGCCAGTCCGACCGGATGGGTGTGCGGTTGCGCCGGCGGTTCGGTTTCCAGCAACGGCGAGCTGACGTCCTACGAGGACGAACACCTCGATCGTGGCGAAACGTTGGGCTTGAAATCCGACCTGCTGCGACAGGAGATCGAGCGCCCGCGCGTCGGACCGATGCGCGACATCGTCGCCACGATCCAGCCCGACCAGGACGATCTCGTCCGCGCCGACCTCGACACGTCGCTCTGCATCCAGGGAGCGCCCGGCACCGGCAAGACCGCAGTCGGGCTCCACCGAGCCGCGTATCTGCTGTCACACCTATCCCGAGCGCTGCGCCGGTCCAGGCGTGCTGGTCATCGGACCCAACAACGCCTTCCTCCACTACATCGCGCAAGTCCTGCCGGCGCTCGGCGAGGAGGTATCGAGCAGACCACGGTCGATGAGCTGGTCCGCCACGTGCCGGTCCGGGCGACCGGAGGCCGCCGCCGTCGCCACCCTGAAGGGCGACGCGCGGATGGCCCACGTCCTGCGCCGCGCTGTGTTGAGTCACGTCGCCCGACCAACCGGTGACGCTCGTCATCATCAAGGGCACCCGGCGTTTTCGCGTCGCCGAGCACCGACTCCGGCGTTACGTCGACGACGCACGACGGGCCGACATCCGCTGGTCGACCGCGCGCGAGCGGTTGCGGCAACAGCTCGCCGAGGATGTCCGCCGGCAAGCGCGAGGACGCGGGCGCCGCGCCGACTGATGCCGAGACGGCGCGGGATAGCCTCGATCGCCCGGCGGTTCGGGAGTTCGTCGACGCCGTATGGCCGGCACGTCGACGCGCCGTCTCTGTCTCGGCACGGTTATACGCCGATCCGCTCGTTCCTGCAGCGCTGCTCGGCCGCCATCATTGAGCCGACGACGAGCGCGCCGCGCTGCGCTGGCCGTCAGCGCCTCGATCCATCCGGTCGGCGCGCTGGACCGTCGCGGATGCGGTGCTCGATCGACGAGCTCGTCCGGGTTGCTCGACGGCATTGCCGGCTATCGTCCACGTCGCGTGCTCGACGAGGCGCAAGACCTCTCGCCCGATGCAATGCCGGGCCGTCGCCCGCCGGTGCCCCTCGGTTCCGTGACCGTGCTCGGCGATCTGGCCCAGGCGACGACACCATGGGCACCCGGCTCGTGGGCGATCACCCTGCAGCACCTCGGCCAGCCAGCAGCCGGGGTCCGCCCTCTCTCACCGCGGGATACCGGGTGCCGGGTGAGGTGCTGTCGGTGGCCAACCGGTTGTCTGCCGTATGTCGCCGCCGCCGATGCCACCCGCGACCTCTGTGCGGGCCGGCGGGCATGCCTTGAGCTATCGGCCGATCGGGCAACTCGTCGACGCGGTGCGGGGCATGTGCCTTGAGTCGAGGATCGGTCGGCGTCATCGTCCCTGATGCCCGAGCTGCTGACGTCCAGCGCAGCATTGGACCGCGCCGGTCTAGGGGCCGCGGCGCTGGCCGACGACACCGACGCCCCGGTGACCGTCGTTCCAGCAACCAGCGCGAAAGGCCTGGAGTTCGACTCCGTCGTGCTCCTCGAGACCGGCCGCCGCCATCGTGGCCGGCGAACCGGAACGGCCAATCGGATTACGCCGCCTTTAGCGTGTCGCTCACCCGGGCGGTCTCCCGGCTTGTGGTCGTGCACGACGAACCGCTGCCGGCCGAGCTCACCGGATGTAACGCGGATTCCGCCCATGACCATCACCGGGACGGCAGTGCCTTTGGCGCGCTCACATGCCTCGGGACATCCGCGCCGGATATCGTAGGAACCCCTGGGTAGTTCGCGGCTACGCCACCCCGGTAGTCACGCACCGCCAGGTTCGCAGGGATCGGAGCCCGTTGGGCGTGCACGCATGGTGACCCCATGCAGACGCCGAGAGACGAGGAGTCGTGCATGACGACTGCACCCACCGCGGAGAACGCTCTTGGCGGCCCGCACCCGCATCATCTCGCGCATGTAGACCCCGGAACCGGACATGGTCCAGCTGCTCTCTCCGGAAGGCGAGCGCATCGAAAACCCGGACTACCCCCTCGAGATAAGCGATGACGAGATAGCGAGCCTGTACCGAGATATGGTGCTTGTGCGTCGCATCGACACCGAGGCAGTCGCGCTTCAACGCCAGGGCGAGCTCGGCTTGTGGGCGTCGTTGCTCGGGCAGGAAGGCGCGCAGATCGGCGCCGGCCGAGCGTTGCGGCCGCAGGACATGGCCTTTCCCACCTATCGCGAACATGGCGTCGCCTGGTGCCGGGGCGTGGACGCCCTGACCTTGCTCGGACTGTTTCGCGGGACGAATCTGGGCGGCTGGAACCCGCACGACAACAACTTCAACCTGTACACGATTGTCATCGGTGCGCAGACCCTGCACGCGGCCGGCTACGCGATGGGCGTCATGCGGGACGGCGCGGTCGGCACGGGTGACCCTGACCGCGACACCGCCGTGCTGACGTTCTTCGGCGATGGCGCATCGAGCCAGGGCGACGTCAACGAGTCCTTCGTGTGGGCCGCCGCCGACAACCTGCCCGATGGTGTTCTTCTGCCAGAACAACCAGTGGGCGATCTCGGCGCCGGTCGCAACGCCAGAGCCGGGTGCCGCTGTTCCGCCGGGCGAGCGGCTTCGGCTTCCCCGGTATGCGCATCGACGGCAACGACGTACTCGGCGAGCCTGGCGGTGACCCGGAAGGCGCTCGACGACGCGCGCAGCGGTCAGGGTCCCGACCCTCATCGAGGCGTTCACCTACCGGATGAGCGCACATACCACGTCGGACGATCCGAGCGCGCTATCGCGTCGCCGCCGAGCTGGAGACGCTGGAAGCTCCGCGATCCCGATCGCCCGCGTGCACTCCTACCTCAATCGGCACAGCTCGATCGGGCCGGACTTCTTCGCAGCCGTCGCCGCCGAATCGAGGCAATGGCGGAACACGCTTCGCTCGGGCTGCCGCTGCGCTGCCAGACCCCGATCCGCTGTCGGTGTTCGATCATGTGCTATGTCGAGCTCACGGACGGAGCTCGCGAACAACGCGACGATTTCGCCCGCTATCTCGCGTCGGTCGGGGACGGCTCGTCATGACCGGGCCGATCACGCTGGCAAGGCCATCAACGAGGGCTTGCGCAAGTCGCTGGAGGACGACCCCAAAGTCGTGATCATGGGCGAGGACGTCGGCACGGCTCGGCGGCGTGTTCCGGGTCACCGACGGGCTGCAGAAGGACTTCGGCGAGCAGCGGGTGATGCGACACCCCGCTCGCGGAGTCAGGCATCATCGGCACGGCCGTCGGGATCGGCTATCCGCGGGCTACCGCCCGGTGTGCGAGATCCAGTTCGACGGCTTCGTCTATCCCGGGCTTCGACCAGATCGTGAGCCAGGTTGCCAAGATGCACAACCGCTCGCGCGGGCGCGCTTCGGATGCCGATCGTCGATCCGGATCCCGTTCGGCGGTGGGATCGGCGCCGTTGAGCACCACTCGCGAGTCTCCGAGGTCGTACTTCGCGCACACCGCCGGGCTGAAGGTGGTGGCCTGCGCCGACCCGTCCGGATGCGTACTGGATGATCCAGCAGGCGATCCGATCCGACGATCCGGTGATCTTCTTCGAGCCCAAGCGCCGGTACTGGGCCAAGGGCGAAATTGCCGACCAGGGCGCCGCCCTTCGATCGGGCCCGAGATCGTGCGGCCAGGCCAGGACGTGACGGTCGTGGCGTACGGTCCGATGGTGGCGACCGCGCTGGACAGTGCCAAACTGGCCGCCGAAGAGGCCACGAACTGGAGGTCATCGACCTGCGCAGCCTCTCGCCGCTCGATACTGCCACCGTGGTCGAGTCGGTGTCCCGCACTGGTCGGCTTGTCGTCGTCCATGAAGCGTCTGTGTCACACGGCCTCGGCGCCGAGGTCGCGGCCCGGGTGCAGGAGAAAGCCTTCTACCGTTGGAAGCGCCGGTGCTGCGCGTCGGCGGGCATGGATACGCCCTATCCGGCCGAGTCGGCTGGAGGAAGACTGGCTGCCCAGGCGTCGATCGCATCCTGGACACCGTGGACCGGATCCTGGAGTACTGAGCCGTGACCACCGGAGTGATCAAGCAGTTCAAGCTGCCGGATGTCGGCGAGGAGGCTCACCGAGGCCGACATCATCCGATGGGCGGTCAAGCCGGGCGACACGATCGTGGTGAACCAAACCATCGTCGAGGTCGAGACGGCCAAGGCGGCGGTCGAGCTCCCGTCTCCATATCGCGGGCGTCGTGTCCGCGCTGCACGTCGCCGAGGGGGTGACACCGTCCCGGTTGGCACTGCGATCATCAGTATCGAGGTTCCCGATGACGGCACGCAGGCACCGCCGTCCGATCAGGTGGGCGGCGCCGCGGAGGACCTCATTCCAGCGCCGGAGCAACCCGACACGGGTGAACGGGGGGAACCGCTCCGGACGAGCGGCAGTCAGTGCTCGTGGGCTATGGCCCGCGCGCCGGCGGCATCGGTCCGCCGGCGGAGGCGGCTGGCGCCACCCGGAGACACTCCGTCTGCCCACAGTGCATTCACGGTGCCGGCCGGTTGACCGCGCCCAGCGCGGACGTCCCAGAGACGCGCCACCGTGCGCTGGGCCAAGCCGCCGGTCCGCAAGCTGGCCAAGACGCTTGGTGTCGATATCGACGCGGTGCGGCCTACGGGACCGAATGAACGGTGACCCGTGCGGACGTGGAATCCGCCGGCCAGCAAGCCCTCCAGAGCTCGGCGTCACGGCCGAGGGCGGCGCGGAAACCCGCATCCCGGTCAGAGGGGTGCGTAAGCACGGCGGCGGCGATGGTGTCCTCCGCGTTCACGGCCCCGCACGTGACCGAGTTCTGACCATCGACGTCACCGCCACCATGGAGCGACGGGACCGGGTCGCCGCTCGGCGAGAGTTCCGCGACATCAAGGTCTCGCCGCTGCTGTTCGTCGCCAAAGGCCGTCATCCTTGCCGCTAAGCGAACCCCGGAAATCAACGCCAGCTGGGACGAAGCGGCGAGCGAGATTGTCCTGAAGCACTACGTCAATCTGGGAATTGCGGCGGCCACCGACCGTGGGCTGGTCGTGCCGAACATCAGAGAATGCGGACGGGATGACGCTCCGCGAGCTGGCCGATGCGATCGCGACGCTAACCGAAACGGCCCGGGCCGGAAAGACCACGCCGGCTGACATGGCCGGCGGCACGATCACCATTACGAATGTCGGCGTGTTCGGAGTGGACACCGGTACCCCAATTCTTAATCCGGGCGAATCAGGCATCGTTGCCTTCGGCGCCGTTCGCCGGATGCCCTGGGTCGTCGACGAGCAGATCGTGCCCCGGTGGGTGACTCAACTGGCGGTCTCGTTTGACCACCGCATCGTCGACGGGCAACAAGGCTCGCAGTTCCCGGCAAACCTCGCGGCCATCCTGCACGATCCCGGGCTGGCGATTCTTCAGATCGACCATCTGTCGATCGTGACCTTGGACCTATGGTCTCCCAGTGCGCTACGAGCCTGCTCGAAGTCCAAGATCGTCGGCGATGCAGCGGATTGGCGGCGAGGATCAGATTGCGTACGGCCAGACGACGAGCAGGTAGGCACCGAACCACGCCGACGCCACCGTGCCAGTCGCCAACAAGATCACGGCGGTTCGGTCGCGTAGTCGGGTAAGCGCACCGGCAGCCGGCACGATCAGCAAGAACGCGGCGAGCAGCAACCGCGGCTTGCTAGCTGCCAGTAATTCGTCGAGAGCAGGGCGATAGCTACCGACAGCAGCGTGACAGCGGTTAGCGGTGCCGGCCACCGTCCGAGCACGAGCAGCACACACGCCACCACGTAACCGAGGACGATCGCACAAACGACGGGCGCGAGAAAACCGTCCGGCCCGGACAGCGTGTCGTAGACGAAGTTCCAGGTCTGCACACCGAAGTCGAAATGACTGGCCCAACCGTGCTCTTCGACGGTGAACCACGCGGCCGGATCGCCGGTCCGGATCCAAAGCCACGCCCAATACACCGGGGCACCAGCCGCGGCCACGATCGTCGCACCGATGACGGAGGGCCATCGAACCGGAGACGGTTCCCCCTGCCGGCGCGCCTCGGCGTGCCGCGCGCCACGCGGCGAGCGGCACGACTACCGCGAGGACCAGTGCGGTCGGACGGGTGAGCCCAGCTGCGAACGCGAACCCAGCTGCGAGCCACCATCGACCCCCGCAGGGCGAAGAGCACCGCGGATCCGGCCAGCGCCAGGTAGAGCGACTCCGCATACCCCATCTGCAATGTGATCGACGCCGGCAACACGCCCAGCAAGGCCACGGCAAGTACTCCCGCCCGGCGAGTACCGAGCAGGTATTTCGTCAGCAGGTGGATGACCACGGCAGCAGCCAAGCCGGCGACACGTGCGACCAGCACGACAGCAACGCGCGCCGGCACGCCCAGCAGGTGCATGGCACCGGCAAGACCGAGGAAACAGCGGATGGAATGCGAATTCCATTCCCTCGGTGAGGCTGCCGTCCGGCGCAATCGTGATGCGCCGCGGATACCCGGCCGAGGCGATCTCACTGTAGAACAGCCCGTCCCATTTGGTGAGCCGGTCGAGCAACGAAGGGCCGCCGGCGCCGTTCAGCCAGGCGAGCACGACCAGCTGCACCAGCATGCCGCCGGCACGGATCGCCGCCGGCACGGCCACGTCGCGGACGAAGTCGGTAATGAGAGGGGCTGCGTCGCTCGCTCGGCCAGGAGGCGGTGCAGACCCCCAGAGGGATTTGTCCGATCCGCGACGATCGCGGCGCGGCTGCGGGCGTCGGTCGTCACGCCGTCATCTAAACAGCCCAACGACGGTCTGGGGTCCGAGCCGCCGGGATCAAGGGAATAACTTAGGCGGCCGAACGCATTGAAAATGGACGTGTTGCAGTGGGTTTCTTGCGATACATGGACGGTCCCCTCGATGGACCTGTGGGGTACCGGATCCGCGGACGGAGGCGAAATCATGCGGAAAACGATCATCAATCGCGTACGTCAGCGGCGCGAGCGGCGGGCCTACTACCGCGCGTTGGACAACGCGTCGCCGTCGATGTCTTTCACGAGTTGCAGAGCATGGCTCTGCGCCAGAATCCGTGAACTGGACGTAACTTCTACCGACGCCCGGTGCTGCCCCTGAGGGGCTGCCGGGCTTCTTCATGTCGGGCCACCGCCTTCACCACTTAGGACTAGTCCACGAGCTGCCTGGCTAGCGCGTCATGATCGTCGTCACGCCAACCCTGCTCGCGCAACCATCCGGCCGCCCCACCGAATCGGCGCGTCCAGCTCGGCGAGGAACCCTTCCACGGTCTGCGGGCGCACGGCATGCGAGTCGACGGTCTTGCCGACGAGGTCGGGGGCATACACCGGCGTGGCCGCCAGCCGGGCCACAATTTCCGCTGTCCGCTCCGAACTGCGGGCGTAGTCAGCCACAATCGCCGACCGATCATACGCCGATCTCGTCCAGAGCGACAGCAACCACGACGCCGGTGCGGTCCTTTCCGGCCGCGCAATGCACGACGGTTGCACCGTCGGTCGTTGCCATCAGCCGGAGTGCCGCGACGACGGAATCCGGCCGCTCGGACGGGTACCGGAGGTAGCTGTTGACGGTCATGCGTCGCCGTTGCGGCGCACTCGACGGCAGTCTCCGAGGCGCGTCCGCCTCGGTAGCCACGTCCGTGCGCTTGCCGGCCACGGACAGCACCGACAGGTGCTCGATGCAGATGAGCGGCTCTCGGGTCAACGGTCCGGGTCCGGTGGCCTCGACCTCGGTCTCGGCGCGTAGATCTGCCACTGCGCGAATGCCGATCGTCGACAAGGTGACGGACGTCGACCGCGGACAGATCCCTGCAAGTTATCGGCTCGGATCAGCCGATCGTCGCTTGACAACGCCGCCATGCGTCGTAGGCAGTCCACCAACATCGCGGACGTTCGCCGCGTCAGAGAGCGATCAATGAGGTTCGGTCACCGTATCGACCCTAGTGTCGCGCGAGGGAAGTCGTTTGCCAGGCGCGGTGATTCCGTTCAGGCGTCGGCTCGCAGGGCGGACGAGGAGGTAGTAAGCCATACCTTGTCGGTATGGACGACGAGGACAGCGCCGCCGCGAGAAGCGGAGGCCTGGGCGCCGCGAGTGGTTAACTTTCCTCAGCGCGACACTGGTGATCGCCACAGCAGTGCGGAGGCGATCAGAACGCCTCTTCCGCGACGTCCATCAACGCGTTGTCCGTCGACTCGACCACGACGCGCCTGGCCGCAAATTCTGGAAGCACAGTCTGGGTGAAGAAGCGCGCGACGGCGGCTTTCCCCTCCGTAGAAGGCCCGATCGGCAGAGGACGAGTCTTCGCGATCCAGCGCGGTCAACGCGACAACCGCTTGCCGGACAAGCAAGTAGCCGACCATCAGGTCACCGGGCGGCCAGTAGTAGCCGCGTGGTGTTCTGACCGACCTTGTAGATTTGCGAATGTCCTCCTTGGCTGCTAGTGACTGGCTGACCATTGCGGCGACCATGCCGCCGAAACTGTCCAGTGCCCGCTGGACCGCTTCCCGCTCTTCCTGAGCCGAGCCCTGGTCCTCGATCGACGCGAGGAAGGCGCCTATCTCTGCGGACAGCGCCTGGAGCGCTACCCTCGGTTGCGTACGATCTTGGCGGAAGAAGAAGTCCTGCGCCTGGATGGCGGTAGTGCCCTCGTACAAGCGTGTCGATCTTGGCGTCGCGGATGTACTGCTCGATCGGATAGTCCTGCAGGATAGCCCGATCCGCCGAACACCTGCAGCGCTCGGCCAACTGGTCGTAGCGACCGTTCCGAACCGACGCCCTTGACTACCGGCAGGAGCAAGTCATTGACCGGCCTCAGCGAGCGTGACATCGGCCCTTCAGCCTGCGACCGACCATGATCTTGTCCTGCCAGGACGCGGCGTAGGAGCACAGGAGGCACGCAACCCTTCGGCGTACGCCTTGTGTCAGCATGAGCGATCCGACGCACGTCCGGATGGTGGATGATCGTCACGCGCGGCGCGGTCTTGTCGGTGCATCTGGGTCGAGGTCGGCGCCCTGCACCCGGCTCTTGGCGAACGCCAGCGCGTTCAGGTATCCGGTTGACAGGGTGGCGATCGCCTTGGTGCCCACCATCATTCGGGCGTGCTCGATGACCTGGAACATTTGGGCGATGCCGTTGTGCACATCGCCCACGAGCCAGCCAACGGCGGGGTGTTCCTCGCCGAACGCGCAGCTCGCACGTCGTCGAGCTCTTCAGGCCCATCTTGTGCTCGAGATTCGGTCACGTAAGACGCCGTTGCGGTCGCCCGAGCTCGCCGGTCTCGGCGTCGAAGAGGAACTTGGGCACGACGAACAGCGACAGGCCCTTGGTGCCCGGGCCGGCCCCGACGGGGCGGGCGAGCACCAAGTGCAAGATGTTCTCGGTGAGATCCTGATCCGCCGAGGTGATGAACCGCTTGACGCCCTCGATGTGCCACGAGCCGTCGGGCTGCGGGATCGCCTTCGGTGCGGCCGGCGCCGACGTCGGAACCGGCGTCGGGCTCGGTGAGCACCATGGTCGAGCCCCAGCCGCGGTCGATCGCTCTGCTGGGCCATCATGCGTTGCTTCTCGTTGCCCAAGCGCATACAAGATCGAGGCGAAGGGCGGGCCGGCCAGGTAGATGTGCAGGGGCCGGATTGGCCCCGGAATCTGTTCAGCCACCGCCCAGCACAACCGTCCGCGGGGCGACCTGGCCACCCAGCTCAGGGCTCGGTCTCCAGCGCCAGAACTCCGCTTCGCTGCAGCGCCTGGAAGGAGCGCTTGATCGACTCAGGAAGGGTGACCGAGTGGGTCTCAGGGTCGAATACAGCGGCGGATTCCGGTCGCCGTCGGCGAATGATTCGCGCCACGGGCCCCTCAGCCAATCAGGCGACCTCGGCGAGTGATGCCGCGGGCGGTGTCCTCGTCGATATCGGTGAACGGCGGGGTGCCGAGGAGCGCGTCGGTGCCCGAGCACCTCGAACAGGTTGAACTCGATGTCGCGCACGTTGCTCTTGTAGTGCCCCATCACCGCTCCTGGTCGAGACGGTTACCTCGTCGGTAACGTAAGGATATTACCGGCGGGTAACCCGTGCAACGATGCTGCACCGGCGTGTGCGGCTTTGCCAATGGTCCGATGGCAGCAGCACTTCCGATGATCTTGGACTTGATGCCAAATAACGACGATAAGTCCAAGATCACGACCGGACCGGGAGTGGTCACCGCACCGCGCGTGGGGTCAGCAGGCAGCACACCTAGCCGGATGGTCTCGGCGATTGGCGAGCGCAGCCGCTCGAGGAAGCATCGCACATAGAAATCTCGCTCGACGGTCAGTGACCGCCGAGCGAGATTCTAGGTGTCACCGTCGCCGTCAGATGCGAGCGCGACTGCGGCCGCTGACTGCCCGGTAGATGAGCAACGCGATGACCGCACCGATGATCGGAACCGATGATCCCCGATGGCTGCGGGAAACCGTCCTGGCTGTCCTTGTGGAACAAGGCGTAGCCGAGGAAGCCGCCGACAAACGACCCGACGATTCCGAGCAGGATCGTGCCGAGAATGCCAATGGGGTCGGGCCCCGGTACCAGCAGTCGAGCGAGCGCGCCAGCGATCAGCCCGATGATGACGAGCGAAACTAATGAGGCCGAGCATGAGGAACCTCCATTGCTGCTGTTTGGACGGGTAATGCAATACCCGCGGCAGCGATGTTTCAAACGTGCCCGATAGTCACGCCGAGGTCGGAGCTGGTCGGCTTATGCCGACGCCGCCTGAGCGTGTCCCGGCCGTACCGGTGATTTCCCGGGCTAGGTCGAGCGGCCGGATTCTGGCCCCAGCGCTGGCGTTGTCGTCCAGTAGCGCGGCCGGCACAAGCCCAGGCGATCTCGAACTCCAACCCGTTCGGGTCGCGGCCGTACAAAGGACTTCGTCGTGCCGTGATCCGACGCCCCGACGAGCGCACCGGCCTTGCTCAGCGCGGCTGCGAAGGACTCGAGATCGCCGAGGGTGTCGACCTCCCACGCCAGGTGATACAGCCCAACGGTGCCACGCCCGGCCTGCGATGGGCCCGCGTCGGCGCCAACCTCGAACAGCCCGAGGTCGTGATCGTTGGACGATCCGGCGGCACGGAGAAACGCCGCTCCGGGTATCCCGGCGTACTCGGCGACCGGGGGTGAAACCGAGCACATCGCAGTAAAACGCCACACTCTCTCCGCGACATTGGCCACATAGAGCACAGCGTGGTTCAGGCGGTTGATCGGCACGTCAAGGACTCCTCGCTCGGCGGTACCGGTCGGTCCGGCTGTCTATAGTCTGAAACCGGACTGAGAGTTGAGCGTTCAACTACTTGTGCCGGCGATTACCCTGCAGATGTGACCGCGACGCGTTGGCTGACCGACGACGAGCAGCGGGCCTGGCGCTCTTATCTGGAGGCGACCACGCTGTTGTTCGACGCTCTGGACCGCCGGTTGCAGCGCGATGCGGCGATCCCACACGGCTATTACGAGATCTTGGTCCGCCTGTCGGAGGCAAGAAAATCGCACGATCCGGATGAGCGAGCTTGCCGACCGCACCCGCTCGTCGCGTAGTCGGCTGTCCCACGCGGTGGCTCGGCTCGAGGAACGAGGCTGGGTCGAGCGGCGTAACTGCCCGACGGACAAGCGCGGCCAGCTGGCCGTGCTCACCGATAAGGGGTTCGCGGCGCAACCTCCCACACACACACACCACACCACTACACCACACACACACACACACACACACCACACACACGTTCCTATTCACCTTCTTTTCCACCTCTGTCTCTTACCTTTACTGCCTCTAACACCCTTACTAATTCCCAACCATGTTATTGTTCATTTATTCTTCCTCTTTCTCACTCTCTTTTCTGTTTACTTTTTTCACTATTTTCTTTTTTTTCTTCACTTCTCTTCTTATGGTTTCTTACATTATTATTTTACATTATTCTTTTTCTATTG
>ERZ1370068.8948-contig-7763_pt1 | contig 27157 bp, 41 predicted proteins | sample MGYA00561227_ERZ1370068 | MGnify/ENA primary metagenome ERZ1370068 (study PRJEB38410, sample SAMEA6850437) | metagenome | study: Metagenomic assessment of the ecological functions of the soil: analysis of the soil microbiota associated with the...
GTAGCTACTTCGTTCAGTTACGTATTGCTGGAATCATCGCGGTGTTCTACGCGTTGGGGCGTGGGCATCGTCTATCGAACGATCACCTGGCGGGGGCTGTGTACCGCACTCGAAGAAACAGTGGAAGCCACCGCGCTCATCCTGTACATCATCGCCGTGTCCTCGGCGCTTTGCACATTTTCATATCCGAGGGAAGCGCCAGCCAGCTGGCGCGGTTGATGGCGTCGATGAGCGTGGACCAGACCAGCTTTCTGCTGATCGCCAACTTGCTGCTGCTGATTCTCGGCTTCTGCATCGAAACGTTGCCGGCGATGCTCATCGCGGTCCCCTCTTCTGCTGCCGACCGCGCTCAACATGGGCGTGGATCCGACGCACTTTGGCGTGGTCGTGATCTTCAATCTCATGATCGGCATCATGCACCGCGCCCATCGGCATCGGCCTGTTCGTCCTCATCGCCATTTCCAAGGTTTCCGTACGGCAAGCTCGCGCGCGCCTGCCTCGCCCTTCATTTTTTGCCTGCTGATCGTGCTGATCGTCATCACGCTGGTGCCATCGATCGCGATGTGGCTACCCGATACGCTGATGCCGATCCCTCGAAGAAGCCGGTCACAGGCTCCCTAAGGCCCGATCGTGAACGCTTCCGCTACGCATTGCCGCCCTGATATCGGCGGCACGTTTACCGACATCGCGTTGATGCTGCAGGATGGGACCGTTGCAACCGGCAAAGTGCCCTCCACGCCCGATGATTTACAGTCGAGGGTGTCGTCAGAAGGGACGCGATGGCGCTGCTGCGCGAAAGTGGGCGATCGAGCCAAAGGCCATTGGCGATATCCTGCATGGCTGTACTATCGCGACCAAGCGCAATCCTCGAAGGTAAGGGTGCGCCGGACCGCTCTGGTGACCACGCGCGGCTTCCGCGACGTTCTCGAGTTCCGGCGGGTTGCAAGCGTTGCCGAAGCTCTACGATCCTCTTTACGTCAAGCCGGAGCCGCTGGCGCCGCGGGACGCTACGCGCCTGGAGTGTGACTGAACGGATCGCCGCCGACGGCGGCAGTGTGGTAGCGCCACTCGACGGAGACCGATGTGGTGCGCGCGGCGCAGGCGGTATGCGCGGCGAGCAGGTCGAAGCTCGTTGCCGTTTGCTGCCTGCACTCGTACGCCAATCCGAAGCGCATGAGTTGCGCATCAGGGAGATCCTGCGGCGGGGAGCTGCCAGACGTGTTCATCACTCTGTCATGCGAGCTGCTTCCTGCAGATTCGCGAATACGAGAGCGCACCAGCACCACGGTCATCAACGCGTATGCCGGGTCCGCCAGTGGCGCGCTACGTTCGCCAATCTCGCCGCGGCACTGAATCCGATGCGGCTTGACGGGGCCGCTGCTGAGTCTCATGCAGTCGACCGGCGGGATTCTCGATGATGGGGAAACGGTGACCCGCGTCCCCGCGCGCACATCGTCGAATGCGGACCGGCGGCGCCGGCGTGATCGGGGGCCGCGCACCAAGCTCGGCTCACCGGCTGTCCGAACGTGATCACGCTCGACATGGGCGGGGACGACGGCGAAGGCCGCGATGATCCCGAGAACGGCGGTATCACTGGCCGAGGACCGACGAGTACGAGGGTTGGCGGCGGCATCCGCACTTTCCAGTCGGCTGGTCGGGGGCCCGAGTTACGCGCTCAAGCTTCCGGTCATCGACATCTCCGAGTCAGTGCCGGCACGGCGGGTACATCGCGCGGTTCGACCGCAGGCACGCACTGAGTCGGGACCGCTGCGGCGCGGGCCTGCGGCACCCCGGATACCACTGCCTGGCTACGCGTGGGTGGCAAAGATCACACAAATCACCGACGCCAACGTGGCGTTCCCCGGTTTCGTCAGTCCGCGGGCACTGGCCGGAGGCACTGGTCCACGATCGACCGGCAACGCGCCCGCATTACGACCAGCGCGATAAGCAGAGCGGTGCGAGGCACCGCTCGGCGAATCGGTACGTGGCGCCGCGTGGGCGGCATGCGTCGTTGCGCCGCCGCCAGCGCGATTGCGCTGTCAAGGCGGTGTTGTCGACTTAATCGCGGAAGGGACCCCGGGGATTGCGGAAGCTCATGGCCTTCGGCGGCAATGGCGGCATCTTCTGCCGTGGAGGCTCACGCTCGCCGGCTGCAGATCGCCCGGAGTTCTGATTCCACCGGCCGCCGGCGTTTCAGCGCGATCGGCCAGCATGCGTGGCGCCCGTGGAGTTCCGGCCAGACGCGAGCGCGCTATTTTGCGTCGCCTGCGGGACATCGACCCGGCTCACCTGCTTGCAACTTCGACACGTTGCTCACGCCGACGTGATCGCCATGCTCTCGAGAGCGCGGCGCGGACGGAAGCTTGTGCTCTCTCGCGTTGCCGCCATGCGCTATATCGGGCAAGCTTTCGAATTGCAGAGTACCGGTGCCACCAGGTGAACTCACCGCAGAGGCGCTGGTGGCGATGCGGCACGTATTCGCGGAAGAGCACGAGCGAACCTATGGCCACCGGCTGGGCACCGACGCCGGCGTCGAAGTCGTGGCCTTTTGGGCCGTGGGCACCGTTCGCTCGGTGTCGAAGATCGCGCGGCACGCACCGAATCACGCCGACCACGCGCAGGGCGCCGGCGAACCCGGCGATTTGCTATTTTCACGGTCCTGAAGCCGGCGTTTGCAGCACGCGGGTTGTCGATCGTCTGGCCACGCTGACGCCGCTTTGGCCGGGCCGCTCGTCGTCAGGAGTTTGAGGGAACGACCGTGGTGCCACCCAGTGCATCGGCGTCGCTCGATCGACATGGCGGCATGTCATCCTCGCACGGAGCAGCGGATGAACACGTCAGTTCGACCACGGCAGATACGCCGCTGGTCAGCGCACCGCTGCTCGAGTAATCATCAAGAATTAAACCTGGACACCATCGCCGTGGCGCGATCATCATGCGCACCACTACTGCTCGAGCATCGTGCGCGACAGCGCGATGGACTATTCGACAGCGGTATGCATTGCCGCCGGCAGGGCGCTGGCGCAAGGGGCTCACGACGCCGCTACCTCGGCGGCTTCACGATGCGATGCGCAATCTGATCGATGTTTACGCGCGAACCGCATCGACCTGAGGACGATGTCTTCACTTCATTTTCAACGACCCTATCTTGCCGCGGGGCGGCATGCCGACGTCTATATCGATGCGTCCGATCTTCATCGATGGCGTGCTCGGGCTGGGCAACGACGGTGCGCGCACCCAGAATTTGACATCGGCGGCATGGTCCCTGGCAGCAACTCGTCAGGTCGACGGGGATTCAGGGGAGGCTTGCGGCTGCCGGTACTGAAGCTCTACGTGCGTGGTGTCGAGGCGCAGAACGCGATCTGGGACATCATTACTGCGGCGAACGTTCAGGTGCCGGACAAGGTCCGCTGACATCCGCGCCAGGTATCAGAGAAAAGCGCTGCCACATCGGCGAAAGGGAGTTCGTCGCGCTGTTCGCAAATACGGGGCCCCGACGCTGTGCGACGCTTCTCGGCACGATTCACGACTACGCCGAGCGGCTGACCCGTGCCGAGTTCAGCTCTGATACCGGACGGCGTCATTCGTTTCGAATTTCATCGACGGCATCGGCGAAAACCCGGAGCCGATCCCGTTCACGTCAGCTCACGATCAACGGCGACCAGGCGATCCTCGTCGGTCTGGGACGTCACCGCAAGTACAGGGCGGGATCAACTCGCCGATGCCGTTCACCAAGGCCGCCGCCGCCGGCGCGTACGTTCAGTGCTGAAGAGCGACGTGCCGAAACGCTGGGGTTTACCGTCCGATCACGATTGCGCCGCCGGGGACCATCGCCAATCCACTGCCGCCTGCAGCCTGCACGGCACGCGCGCAGCATCACCGGCTTTGGATGATCGAATTTTGCCTCGCGGCGACGCGCTCACGCCCAGGCGCTGCCGACCGCGTTCCTGCGGACGGCAACGGCGGCACCACGCTGCCGTCGATCGGCGGCATGCACAACGGACGCGCGCCTTCGTGTTCGTCGAAAGGACGATGATGGGCACCACCGGAGCGCTGATGCACGATGAATTCTCGAAGGGGTTTGCGCACCTTAGCGGCAAACCAGTCGAACATCCCGATCGAGATGATCGAGAGGCCGAGCATCCGTTGCGGGTCGAACAGTATCCGCGCGATGGTGCCGGATACGGGCGGTCCGGGAAAGTTTCCGGGGCAGCCTGTCGATGGTGCGCGAGTTCAGTTGCTGGCCGACGAGGCCGTGCTGACAGTTCGCTCCGACAAACGCCTGGCGGTTTCCTACGGTCTCAATGGTGGCAGTGCGGGGACGAGTTCGTGGAACATCACTGAACCCGCAAGGCGAAGCGCGCGTGCTGCCGGTTCTGTTCAAGGAAGTCGTGATCATGCGCCGCAACGACGTATTTCAGCATCGACTTGCCAGCGCAGGGTGGCGGCTGAAAAATGGCAACGCGTTTGGAGCGCGATGCCGCACTCGTGTTGCGCGGCGTTCGTCAGGAGCGGGTCACGGTGCCCCATGCCCGTGATGAAGCACGGTGTCGTGAGTCGCTGCGAGCATATCCTTTGAGAACATCGCGCGCGTGAACAACGGGCAACCGCGGCACTGCGCAGCCGGCTGGCAGCAGGGCAATGAATCTCGACCTCGCACTCGTGGGGGCAACGTTATCGATGGCATGGCGGGAAGCGTCCGGCAGAGGGCGGACGTCGGCATTTGCCGAGGGCCGAATCGATCGAGATCGGCGCGTGTCTGGGGGCGGAGCCGATACCGACGTGCTCGACTGACGTCGGGGACTGACTGTCGCAACCGGGGGTTCATCGACATCCACAGATCACTCCGATTACACGGTGCTCGTTGACCCACGCGCACGCGGTCAGCCTCGATTACGCAAGGGGGTGACACTGAGAGTGGTTTGGCAACTGCGGGTATGGTTGCCGCGCACCTGCGATCATCAACGCCAAGCCTCGCGTCGATGGCCGTGCACGGGGCGGCCGAAGGGCAGGAAACCTAGCGCGAAGAGCTCGGTGCGCCACGCCATCGACCGAACTGCTAAGCCGCCGTGCGCTTCGCGCCGTTCGTGGTAATCGTTCATGATCCTCGTCAACCGAAATGCTGACAACTCAGGCTGGGGGTACGTCATGAGCGCGATGCGGCATACGGCGTCCGCCGAACTCGCACATGATGATGCTGAGCGCCGTCGGCATCGCTCTGAACAGGGTGCGCGTCGGCTTTTCGACAGGTCCTCGAGTGTGCGCAGGGAATGCGGCGACGACCAAATGGAGGATGTGACCGAACCGCCAGCGGTGACCGCGCACGCGGTGCGGGCTCCGTGCCACACGCGCGACCGGGACCAGGCAGCGCTGAGGAAGCCGTCGCCGAGGCCATCGAAACGCGCGGCGCGCCGTGCGAGGCGTGCGGCTGCAGGTGTCGCACATCCGCGCCGCGCACCGGATTGGCGGTGGCGACGGAGGCCGCCATTCGGCTGGTCGGAACGGGCACGCGCGCGGATGGGGTCGACGTCGCATTCGGCTCGCCTCATACGCGGACGGCTGCGGTCTTGGTTTCGCGCATCTCAAGAATCTGCTTCCACCCACGGCGCTCGCGGGAGCGCCCGGCGAAATCGCCGGTCGGCTCCGCGATCCGCTGCAACGCGCAGCGTTCCGCAATCATCGCAACCCCACCAGCGGCGGTCGGGCGACTGGGGACAGGTGCTGCTGGTGGGCGGCCGCCGGCTGCCGGACCTCAATGGTGTCTCATTTGCCGAGATGGGCCGCCGGCTGGACCGATCCGCGACGTCGACGCGGCGTTCAACGTCTGCTGGCCGAAGTTGAGTCCATCCTCGATCCGATGGTCATGCTGAAGACGTACGACGAAGACGTGCTCGCGGCAACGTATCGGCATCCGCTGTGCATGATCGGATCCGGATGCAACCGCGCGCCGGCGCCGGACGGTCCGCTTGCCGGCGAAGTGTTTTTATGGCGCGTATACCTGGGCCGCGTGGATCACCACTGGCGCATGGTGCGCGAACCTTGGGCGTTGGCGCCCGAACAGGCGATTTTTCGGTTGACGGGGTTGCCGGCGCGAACCCTGGGGCTTGCGGATCGGGGCGTGCTTCGCCCTGGCGCCCACGCCGACATAATCGCCTTCGACCCGCTTCGATTTGGGGGAAGCGGGGACGATTGCCGAACCTAATCTGCGCGCGGATGGGATGATGCACGTCGTCGTCCAACGGCGTGGTGACGCTTCGAGACGGACAATTGACCGGAGAGCGCGGGCGGCAAAGTGCTACGGAGGTGACTTGGAAGGCAGGTGGTTGCAAAGAATTCGAGTCCTGACCCCATTTAACGCAAGTGCGGGGTGACTGCAAACATGCGCCCCGCGATGTCGACCTCGTAGCGCGCGGCGACCAGCATTGCATCCGTACAGCGGCGGCACGTCCGGATCGGTGCGCGCATAGCCCATGGCGATGGCGCGCCCGAACTTGCGGCTGTAGCCCGCCGACGTAAGTTCGCCGACATTGCGCCCGTCCATGAGAATCGGCTCGCCGCCCCATGGAAACGCCGGCGGGATCGTCGAACGTGAACAGCAGGAGCCGCTTGCGCACGCCTTCGGTCTGCTGCCGCAACAGCGCGTCGCGTCCGATGAAGGGCACCGGCTTGTCGAGCTTGACGGCGTAGCCGAGCCCGGCCTCCAGCGGCGTTTCATCCGGCGACAATTCCGGACCCCAGGCGCGGCGACCGGCTTCGATGCGCAGCGCGTCGATCGTGTAGTAGCCGGCGTCACGCAGGCCGAAGTCGCGACCGGTGCTCCAGAGCGCGTCATAGCAGCGTCACGCACTGGTCGGTCGGCACGACCATTTCGTAGCCGGGACCGCCGACGTAGCTCATCCGCGCGCGCGCACGCGCGCATAGCCGACGTCGATCTCGGCGGTCATCGCAAACGGCAGGCCGGCTTTCGAAAGGTCGTCGGGGCACAGCGTGCGCAACAGGGCTTCCGACTTGGGTCCCATCAGCGAAATGACCGAATACGCGCTCGTGACGTCGACCAGCGCGGCGAATTCGTGGGCCGCGACGTGCCGCTCGATCCACGCGGCGTCGCGGGTCGCCTGGCGCCGAACCGGTGAGAATGAAGAACGTGTCGCGGGCAAGCCGCGTGATCGTCGAGGTCGCTCTCGAACCCGCCGCGTCGATTGAGCATCGCCGTGTACACCATCCTGTCCGATCGGCACGTCGATCTCGTTGGCGCACAGCCGTTGCAGCACCGCCAGCGCATCGCGCCCTTGCAGCACGAACTTCGCGAACGACGTCTGATCGAACACGACGACGTCTTCGCGGCACGCCCGCTGCTCGTCGAGGACGTACGGCAGCCATTGCGGCGTATCGAGCGTGTACGGCGCCGCGCCTGCGCCCGGCGGCAGGAAATAGTTCGCGCGTTCCCAGTTGAGCTTGGTGCCGAACACCGCGCCCTTCGCCTGCAAGCGATCGTAGAGCGGCGACCGGCGCAGCGGCCGCACCGTTTGCAGCTCCTCGCGCGGCCAGCGCATCGCGTAGTGCAGGCCGAGCGATTCGACGGTGCGGTCGGCCAGATGCCGCCGGTTGGCGTGCAACGCGGCGAAGCGGCGGATGTCGACGTCCCAGAGGTCGAGCGGCGCTTCGCCGCCCACGATCCATTCGGCGACGAGCCGTCCCGCGCCGCCCGCGTTGGCGATGCCGGCGGAATTGAAGCCCGCGCACGACGAAATAGCCGCCGACCTCGGGCGCCTCGCCCAGGATGAAATTGCCGTCGGGCGTGAAGCTCTCCGGACCGTTCAACAGCATCCTGATCTGCGCGGTCTCGAGGCACGGCGTGCGGTGAATCGCGTTGGTCATCAGGATCTCGAACTGGTCCCAGTCCTCCGGCAGCAGCTGGAATTCGAAGCCGTCGGGAATCGGCGCCACGTTCCACGGCTTGGCCGCGGGCTCGAAGCCGCCCATGACGAGGCCGCCGACTTCCTCCTTGTAGTAGATGAAGCCGTCGGGATCGCGAATCACCGGAAGGTCGGGCGTGACGCCGGCGATCGGCCTCGGTGACGATGTAGAAGTGCTCGGCCGCGTAGCAGCGGCACGTTGACGCCGGTGCGGCGGCCGAACTCGCGCGCCCACTGGCCGCCGCAATTGACCAGCGTTGCGCAGCGGATCTCGCCGGCAGTCGTCGGCGCTCGACCACGCGACTGCGGCAACTCTGCCGTCATCCACCGTCACGCCGGTGACCTTGACACCTTCGACGATCCTGGCACCGCGCATCCGCGCGCCCTTGGCCAGCGATTGCGTCAGATCGGTGGGGTTGGCCTTGCCATCGCCGGGAATCCACACGGCGCCGCACAAGTCGTCGGTGCGCAGGATCGGTGCGATGCGCGCGGCCTCGGCGGGTGAAATGAAATCGAACGCGATGCCGAAGCTCTTCGCGCGCGCCATCTGCCGCTGCATGAGCTGCAGCCGCTCCGGCGTTTTCGCGACGTTGAGGCTGCCGCATCGCTTCCAGCCGGTCGCGAGGCCCGTTTCGGCTTCGAGCGTCGAATACAGCTCGATTCCGTACTGGCTCATCCGCGTCGCGTTGCGCGTCGCGCGCGTCTGGCCGACCAGCCCGGCCGCATGCCACGTCGTGCCGCAGGTGAGCTTGCCCTGCTCGAGCAACACCACGTCGGTGACGCCGAGCTTGGTCAGGTGGTACGCCGTCGAGGCGCCGGCGATGCCGCCGCCGACGATCACGACTTGCGCTTGCGTGGGGACTGCAGGCATGCTCGGAGACCCTTCAGGAGAGTTTGAGCGCGGCGACGCCGGCAACGACGCTGGCCGCGCCGACCAGCCGCGCGACGCCGAAGCCTTCCTTCAACAGCACGGTGCCGATGATGGCGGCAAACAGCACCGACGTTTCGCGCAGCGCGGCGACGGCCGCGACCGGCGCGCGCGTCATCGCCCACAGGACGATGGCGTAGGCGGCCACGCTGCAGAACCCGCCGAGCAGCCCGCGCCGCCACTGCGCGCCGATGTAGCGAGACGGCGTCAGCGCCGCGCCGGACGCGGATCCAGGCACAGGAACACGACGCCTTCCAGGAACGACAGCCACACCACATACGCGAGCGCATTGCCGGACGCGCGTGCGCCAGCGCCGTCCACCAGCGTGTAGACGGCGATGATCGCCGCATTGGCGAGCGCCCAGTAGACGGCCGCGCGCGGATGGTGGTGCCGCTGCGCGAACGCGATGCCCACGATGCCGGCGCTGATGAGCAGGATGCCGAGCGAGACCTGCGCCGTGGGCAGCTCGCGGAGGAATACGATGCCGAGCAGCGTGACGAGCAGCGGCGCGGTGCCCCGCATCAGCGGGTACGCGAACGACAGGTCGCCGGTGCGGTACGCCTGCGCCAGCGTCAGGTAGTAGCCGAAATGAATGACGCACCGACGCCAGCGACGAACGGCCACGCGGCGCGTGAGCGGCAGCGGGACGAACGGCAACGACCAGCAGCGACGCAGAAAGTGCCGATCCGGCGACGATCGATGCGCGGTGTCGAGCAGCGGCGTCGCCGCCGCCCGCCGACTTGAGCAGCCCATTCCAGCCCGCATGCAGCAGGCCCGCGCCGCAGGACGGCGAGCGTTACCCCGAGAGTGAGTTCCACTGCGCGGAGCGTACTACGTCGCCGATGGCGCGGGCAATCGCTGCGCGGCCTCGAGCGCGACGACGAAATGCGCGAGCGGCGGTCGTGGCCGCGTTGGCAACCTTGGCGAGATCGTCCCACAGGCGGACGGCGACCGCGTCCGCCGCAAACGGCTGCGCGATGAACGCGGCGGCTTCCGCCGGCGAAAAGACGCCGCCCTGCAGCGCGAGGCTGCGCTTCGAATCGGCGGACAGCGCGTCGAAGTAGCCGGCGCGCGTCGCGCACAGGTAGCGTTTGGCGTCGACGTGCAGCTTGATCGGCGCCAGCACGTCGTCGGCGAACAGCGGACGCAGGAACGGGCAGCGCGGCGAATTGATGCAGGTCGTCGACGCCGCGCAACGTCGGCGTCTCGCCCTGGTCGTTCAGCAGGTGGCCGAGATCGTGCAGCAAGCGCGGCGCGTGACCAGCGCAGGTGAGGCGCCGGCATCCTGCGCGCGCGCGGCCGTCTGCAGCGCATGCTCGAGCTGCGTGACGGGCTCGCCGCTCGTAGGCGCGGCCGCCTTTGCGGCCGAACAGCATGCAGATGTCGGAGATGGACAGGGCCATGAGCTTGTGCGCCGCGTCAGGCGGTGCGCGGCTTGCGCTTCGGCCAGTCGGCTTTCGCGTCGCGCGCGCCGCGGCACCGGATCGTCGTCGGGCGGCGCCGGTTCGGGCTCCTTCAACCGCGTGCGGGCCAGGACGCCGGCCTGCTTCGAGGATCGGGTAGGCGATCGAGCAGATGTGCGAATTGATCCGCTTCAGGTCGGAAATGAGATCGAGATGCAGCGACGACGTCTCGATGCTTTCCAGCGGTGTTGCCGGCGAGCCGGCCGAGATGCGAATCGGCGTACGCACGCTCGAGGTCGCGAAACAGCACCTTCTGCGCGAGCAGTTCCTGCGCGCTCTTCAGGTCGCCGTGCAGGAAGACGCTCATGCCCAGCCGGAGATTGGCGACCAGCCGCGCGTGCAGGTCGCAGATCTCCGCCATGCCGGCGTCGGAAAAACTGCTGTGCTTCGCGATCTTCTTGTCCTCGACGTCGTTCGAGCACGCGCTCGATGATGTCGCCGACCTGCTCCATGATTGATCGTGAACGACACGATGTCCGCCCAGCGCCGGCCTTCCTTCTCGTCGAGCGCCTCGCGCGAGATCTGCGTCAGGTAGAGCTTGACCGCCGTGTAGAGCTCGTCGACCACGTCGTCCTTCTTGCGCAGCCGTTCGGCCAGCGCGCGGTCGTTGGTCTTCAGCACGGCCAGCATGCCGGCGAGCATGTCCTCGACGATGTCGCCGATGCGCATCGCTTCGCGGGCGGCGTTGCGCGATCGCGAGACGTGGGCGTTTCCAGCGCGGACGGATCGAGGTTGCGCGGCTTGCGCCGGGTCGTCGGCGATCGGCTTGTCGGGCAGCAGCCGCTCGGCCACGCGCGCGATCTTCTCGGTCCAGAAGATGAACAGCAGCGCAGAGCGCGACATTGAAGAAGAAATGGAACAGCACCACTTCGCTGCGCGGGATCGAGCTCGAGGCCCGCGATCCAGCCGTCCACCCGCGACGGAGCGGGCACGGCGAGCATGCAGCCGATCAGCTTGAACAGGAAGTTGCCGAGCGTCACGCGGCGCGCCTCCGGCGGCGAGCGCAGCGTCGACAGCATGCCGAGCAAGCCGCTGCCGAGGTTGGCGCCGAGCACGAGGCCGAGCGCCACCGGCAGCGACAATCATCGACAGCGACGCGAGCGTGGCCATCAGCAGCACGACGGCGAGGCTCGAATAGCAGCAGGATCGTGAACAGCGCCGCGACCAGCATGTCGAGCAGCACGTCGCCGGTGAGCGAGGCGAAGATCACCTCGACGCCCGCAGCCTGGACGAACGGCTTGGCGGCGACGCGAGATCCACTGCAGCGCGAAGATGATGAGGCCGAGTCCGATCAGGATCCGGCCGAAGCGGCCGACGTTCGTCGACTGCCGGGCGAGGAACAGCGTCACGCCGACGAAGATCAGCAGCGGCGCGAGCCAGGACAGGTCGAACGAGAGGATCACCGTCACCAGCGACGTGCCGACGTCGGCGCCGAGCATGACCGCGAGCGCAGGCGCGGTGCTGATCAGCCCCTGGCCGGCGAACGCGGAAATGATCAGCGCCGTGGCCGTGCTGCTCTGGATGAGCCCGGTGACGCCGAGTCCGGCGAGAAACGCCGTGAAGCGCTTGCTGATGCTCTTGCCGCAGCACGCGCCGCAGGTTGGCGCCGTACAGGCGCAGGATGCCGGTGCGCACGATGTGCGTGCCCCACACCAGCAGCGATACGCCGGCCAGCAGGTTGAGCAGTATCTGCATCGTCAGGCGCCCGTCACCACGGGCAGCGAGTACGTCTTGGTGTTGGTGAAGCTCTTCATCGCTTCCTGCACGCCTTCCTTGTAGCCGAGGCCCGAGTCCTTGATGCCGCCGAACGGCGTGAGCTCGAGCCGGTAGCCCGGGACCTCGCGGACGTTGACGCGTGCCGACCTGCAGTTCCGACGACGAAGCGCGTGATGTAGTCGAGACGGTTCGTGCAGACGGACGACGACAGTCCGTAGGCGGTGCCGTTGGCGATGCGCGATCGCGTCGTCGATGTCGCTGGAACCGGATCACCGGCGACACCGGTCCGAACGTCTCCGTCTTGCACGACGTTCATCTCCGGGATCGCACGTGGTCGATGACCGTGGGCGAGTAGAGCGCGCCGCGCCGCACGTTGCCGGCGAGCAGCCTGCGCGCCTTGCGCGACGGCGTCGTTGACGCGCGTCTCGAAGTTGATCGCGGCGGCGTCGTCGATGACGGTGCCCATGTCGATGCCCGGATCCGCCGGGTCGCCGTACGTCCACGCCCGCGTCTCGCGCCACCAGGCGCTCGACGAACGCGTCGGCGACGCGCTCGTGGACCAGCATGCGCTTGACCGCCGTGCAGCGCTGGCCCGAATTCTTGTACGAGCCGGCCGCGGCGAGCGTCGCCGCTTCGTCGAGATCGGCGTCCTCCATGACGATGATCGGATCGTTGCCGCCGAGCTCGAGCACCTGCCGCTTGTAGACGGCCTTGGCCGCGATGTATTTGCCGATCGCGACGCCGCCGGTGAAGGTGACGAGGTCGACGTCCGGGTTGGTGAGCATCTCGTCGGCGATCTCGCGCGGATCGCCGGTCACGACCGACAGCATCTGCGGCGGCAGGCCGGCCTCGTACAGCGATGTCGGCCAGCAGCAGCGCGGTGAGCGGCGTTTTCTCCGTCGGCTTCAACACCATCCGGTTGTTGGTCGCGATCGACGGCGCGACCTTGTGCGCCACCTGGTTCAGCGGATGATTGAACGGCGTGATCGCGGAAATGACGCCCAGCAGCGGCTCGCGCAGCGTGTACACCTTGCGCGACTTGCCGTGCGGCGTCAGGTCGCACGAGAACACCTGGCCGTCGTCCTGCAGCGCCGCGTTGCCGGCGAACGTGAACACGTCGCAGGCGCGGCCGACTTCGTAGCGTCGAATCCTTCTTGCAGAGGCCGGACTCGGCGGTGATCAGGTCGGAGATCGCGTCCGCGCGGCCGCGGATCAGCTCGGCGGTCCGGTAGCATGATCTGCGCAGCGCTCGTAGCGCGTGAGCGTCGGCTCGATACGACTTCGCGATGGCGAACGCGCGCCGCAGATCGTCGACCGTGGCCTTGGGCACCGTGCCGACGATGCGCCTTCGTGTACGGGTTTCGCACCTCGATGACGTGCGGTCGCTGCCGACGCGCTCGCCGGCGATGCGCATGGCCGCTCGCGCAGCGGCGCGCCGCGCTTCACTCCGGCCAGTTCGGTCATCATGTTCATCGGCGGCGTGCGGTCGTCAGCGCAAATGGTTGAGCGCCAGGTCGAACGCGTCGAAGTTGCGCCAGCGGCGCTCGGGCAGGTCGGCGGCGAGGCCGGTTGGCGATCAGCGGCACCCGCTGCTCGGACAGGCCGCCGTGCGAACGCAGCGGCGCGTCGAGCCCCGACAGATCGTGCCGGTCGCGGCTGGTGCCGATCACCGTCAGGCGCTCGGACACGACGACCAGATCGCCGACGCGGTCGGGCGGCAGCTCGAACGTGGCGCAGGCCTGCTCGCGCGAGTAGCACGCCCTCGATGCCGGGAATGCGCCGCGATGCGGCGCGTCGCATCGTCGCGCGAGCGTTGCGCCGATTCAGATAGACGGTCGCGATACGACCCGAGCGCGCCGTGATGGACGACGTAGGGATCGGTGATCGGCAGGATGACGCGTGTCGCGCCCGCGCCGAACCACGCGTCGAGATGGTCCTGCAGGAACACGATGTTGGGCCGGCCGAGCGCATCGGTCTTGGCGTTCATCCCGTGATCGGCGGTGAGCACGACGGTGGCGCCCAGCGCATCCAGTCGCGCCGAGGTACCGGTCGAGCATCGCCGTGAAGTCGTTCGCCGGGCCGGTGCCGGGCGCGGACTTGTGCTGCACGTAGTCGGTGGTCGACAGGTACATCGACGTCGGGGCGGTCGCGCTTCAGCAGCGCGACGCCCGCGGCAAACACGAACTCCGACAGCGCGGCGCTGTAGACCGACGGCAGCGGGCATGCCCGGTCAGCGCGAGCACGTCGGCGATGCCGTTGGCCTCCATCGTCACCTGGTCCGCCTTTTCCGGACGAGAAGCAGATGCCCGTCGAGCTTGTGGCCGAGCAGCGAGCGCAGCTTGTCCTTGGCGGTGACGACGGCGACCTTGGCGCCGGCATCGGCCAATGCAGCGAGAATCGTGCCGGCGCGCAGGTACTTGGCGTCGTTCATCATCACTTCGGCCTGCGCGTCCGCGTCCCAGAAGAAATTGCCGCAGATGCCGTGCACGGACGGCGGGCGCGCCGGTCACGATCGACAGGTTGTTGGGATTGGTGAACGACGGCACCACGCAGTCGGCGGTGAGGCAGGTGCCGCGCTGCGCGAGCGAGCGCCAGGAACGGCGCGCGCCCGGCCGCGATCGCCTGGTTGATGTAATCGGGCTCGCAGCCGTCGACGCAGACGACGACCAGCGGCCGGTCGCGGCCAGCGGTAGGTGCGGCCGTTGACGGTGACGCTGCGCGGAGCGAACGCTCATGCCTTTCTCCGTTTCCTGGCGGCTGGCGACGCCGTGGCGGCGGCGGTCAGCGCTGCGCGCACGATGCATCCGCTCGCGGCTGCCCATCACGTGCTCGTGCAGCGCATGCCCGGCGGCGGCGGCCTGGCCGGCGGCGATCTTGTCGAGAATCGTCGTGGTGCTCGCGCGCGGACACCGGCAGGTGCGCCGGCCTGCGCGAGCGTCGGCGCGCCGATAGAGGTGCAGTTCGTTGACCAGCCGGCGATAGGTGAGCGAGCAGCTTGCGCGTTGCCGGCGAGCGCGACCAGCGTGTCGTGAAATTCGAGGTTGGCCGCGTGATAGGCGTCGACGTCGTTGCGCGCGGCGGCGCGGTCCATGCGCTCGACCAGCGCGCGCAAGGTCTTGAGGTCGGCAGGCGCGACCGTCTGCGCGACCCGGCGGCCGGCGAATTCGTCGAGGACCGCGCGCAGCTCGTAGATCTCGTCGGCTTCCTCGACGGCGATCTGCCGCACGAACACGCCGCGGTTCTTCTCCAGGCGCACGAGGCCCGACTCCTCCAGCGCGCGAAACGCTTCGCGCACCGGGCCGCGCGAAACGCCCAGCAGGTCGGCGATCGTCGCTTCGTTGAGCTTGGCGCCGGCCGGCAGGTCGCCGGCCAGGATCATCCGTTCGAGCTCGCGCTGCACCAGCATGGGCAGCGAGTTCGACTGCAGCAGCGGCGATGGTGCCGGGAAGCGCGCTGGCGCGGCGAGGCGCGCGGGCGGCGGCAGGCGCCGGGCGGGACGCGCGGCCACCGCCATGGCCGTTTCCGGTCTTCAGCATGTTGCGATTAGACGTTGCCAGGTGTAGATTGTCAACAATCTGCAATCTGCGAGCCGCTACGACGGGGCGCATCGCTCTCGCGGTGTCGCGACGCGCCGTTGCCGCACCGACAGGCGGCGCCGTTGCCCGCGCGCATCGCGCTGCGCGTAGCATGCGTGCGCGCTCGATCGCGTTGGCGCGATCGTCCGCTGAGCTTTGATCGACATGGACGTCGTCAACCAGTGATGCGACGCAAGGAGTTCAGCAATGCAAGCTTGCCGGTGGTTGTCCGTTGGTAGCGGCCGCCGCTGCCGCAATCGCGTTCGCCGTGCCCGCTCGCGCGCAGAAGACGCGAGCTCGCTCGTCTATACGGCGCTCGAAACCGACCAGCTCAAGGCGTACGAGGACGCGTTCAACAAGGCGGTATCCGGATGTCGACATCAAATGGGTGCGCGACTCCACGGGCGTCATCACCGCCGAAGCTTCTCGCCGAGAAGGCCAATCCGCAGGCCGACGTCGTCGTGGGCCTCGCGGCGACGAGCCTGCTGGTGCTCGCAAACGAAGGCATGCTGCAGCCGTATGCGCCGACGGGCCTCGCCGCGATCGCGCGCGCAGTACACGCGACCCAAGAACCCGCCGGACTGGTGGGGCATGGACGTCTGGGGCGCGACCGTCTGCTTCAACACCGTCGAAGCGGCCAAGCTGAATCTGCCCAAGCCCGAGACCTGGCAGGACCTGACCAAGCCGGTCTACAAGGGCAAGATCGTGATGCCCAACCCGGCGTCGTCCGGCACGGGCTACCTCGACGTGACGGCGTGGCTGCAGATCTTGGGCGAGGCAGAACGGCTGGAAGTTCATGGACGCGCTTGCACGAGAACATCGCGCAGTACACGCATTCGGGCAGCAAGCCGTGCGTCCAGGCCGGCAGCGGCGAGTTCCCGATCGGCATCTCGTTCGAGTACCGCGCTAACACGATCAAGGCCAAGGGCGCGTCCGATCGATCTCATCTTTCCCGACGGAGGGGCTGGGCTGGGACATGGAAGCCTTCGGGATCATGAAGGACGACCAAGAAGCTCGATGCGGCGAAGAAGCTCGCCGGACTGGGCGTCGTCGAAAGCGGCCATGGAGCAATATGCGAAGAACTACGCGATCGTCGCGGTGCCCGGCGTCGCGCAGCCGCTGCCCAACGTGCCGGCCGATTACGAGAAGCGCCTCGTGAAGAACGACTTCGCCTGGGCCGCCAAGAATCGCGACAAGATCCTGGCCGAGTGGAACAAGCGCTACGACGTCAAGTCGGAACCGAAGAAGTAAGCGATGATCGTCCGGAAGCGCGCGCCCATGACCCGCGGCAGCGCGACACTGGATCCGCGCTCGCGACCGTGACGTCGCGTGATGCCGCTTCGATCCGGAGATGCGACCGCGTGATCGCCGAAGCGACCTACCTGCGGCTCGACGGCATTAACAAGAGCTTCGGCAAGTTCGAGGCGCTGCAGGACATCGCGCTCGAAGTCAGGCGCGGCGAGCTCATGGTGTTTCTGGGGCCCTCGGGCTGCGGCAAGACCACGCTGCTGCGCATCGTCGCCGGTCTCGAAACGCAGGACCGCGGGCACGATCGTCCAGGACGGCAAGGACATCTCCCGCCTGCCCGCGATCCGGCGCGACTACGGGATCGTCTTCCAGTCGTATGCGCTGTTTCCGAATCTGAACGATTCACGACAACGTCGCCTACGGCCTCGTCAACCGGCGGCAAGGGTCGCGCCGTCATCGAAGCGCGTGCGCGGAGCTGCTTGACGCTGGTCGGACTTGCCCGATTCGGGGTCCAAGTATCCGGGTCAGTTGTCGGGCGGCCAGCAGCAGCGGATTGCGCTGGCGCGCGCGCGCTCGCGGCGGCGCCGGGATTGCTGCTGCTCGACGAGCCGCTGTCCGCGCTGGACGCATTGGAGCGGGTGCGCCTGCGCGGCGAGATCCGCGCGCTGCAGCAGCGGCTCGGCGTCACCACGATCATGGTGACGCACGATCAGGAGGAGGCGCTGTCGATGGCGGACCGCATCGTCGTCATGCATGCGGGGCGGATCGAGCAGGTCGGCACGCCGCGCGACATCTACGGAGTGCCGGCCACGCCGTTCGTCGCCGACTTCGTCGGCAAGATCAACGTGCTGCCGGCGGTCGCCGAAGGCGGCGGCCAGTTCCGCGTCGGTACCGTGTCGCTGTCCGTCGCAGTGCCGCGACATCGCCGTGGGCACCGCGGTCAAGCTGTATTTGCGCCCCGAGGAAATCGCCGTGAACGTGAATGGCGAGGCGGCCGGGCAACAGGCTGGCGGCGAAGGTCGCCAAGATCGAGTTCCTCGGGCGCGTTCTGCATGGTCGGAATCGCGCTCGACGCTGGCCGGCGCGCCGGCGCTGGTCGCCAACGTGCCGCGCCAGACGGTCGACGCGACGCACCTCGCGCTGGGCCAGTCCGTCACCGTGAGTCTGCCGCCCGCCGCGCTCCGCGTGCTCGGCTGAACACGCGATGGCCACGCCCGCCGCCGCGCTATCCCGGGCCGGGGTGTCGGTCGGTCAAGCCGCATCGTGCATTGGCACGACCGGCTGGCGCAGGGCCTGCTGCTCGTGTGCTGCGCTGTGCCTGGTCGTGTTCCTGCTGGCGCCGCTGGCGACGATCCTGGTCAAGAGCGTGCAGGACAAGGCCGGCGCTTTCGTGGGCCTCCTGCAGTTCCGCGAGTACTTCGCCACGCCGGCGCTGCGGAGCTCGATCTGGAACACGCTGTGGGTGGCGCTGGTGGTCACCGCGCATCACCGTGCCGCTCGCGTTCGTCTATGCGTACGCGCTGACGCGCTCGTGCATGCCCGGCAAGATCGTGTTTCGCGTGATCGCGCTGACGCCGATCCTGGCGCCGTCGCTCATGTCGGCGATCTCGTTCATCCAGTGGTTCGGCAACCAGGGCGCGGCGAAGTGGCTGCTCGGCGGCGTGTCGGTCTACGGTCCGCTGGGAATCATCCTGAGCTCGATCTACGCGACCTTTCCGCACGCGCTGATGATCGTCCTGACCGCACTGCTGCTGGCCGACGGCCGGCTCTACGAGGCGGCGGAATCCCTGCGCACGCCGACGGTGGCGCAAATTCCTCACGATCACGCTGCCCGGCGCCCAGTTCGGCCTCGATCAGCGCCACGATGGTCGTGTTCTCGTACACGGTCAGCGACTTCGGCATTCCCGAAGGTGATCGGCGGCAACTTCAACGTCCTGGCCGTCGACATCTTCAAGCAGGTCATCGGCCAGCAGAATTTCAACAAGGGCGCGGTGGTCGGCCTGATCCTCGCTGCGTGCCGGTGGTGCTCGCGTTCGTCGTCGACTGGATCATGCAGGGCCGGCAGCCAGGCGCAGTTCTCCGCGCGCGCGGTGCCCTACGCGCCCAAGCGCGAGCCGTGGTTCGACGCGCGCGATGCTCGCCTTCTGCATCGTCGTGGCGCTGCTGCTGCTGGCGGTGCTGGGCATGGCGGTCTACACGTCGTTCATCAAGCTCTGGCCTTACGACAAGTCGTTCAGCCTGCGCCACTACACGTTCGGCCTCATCGACGGCGGCGTCATCGATCTCGTTCTTCAACAGCCTCAAGATGGCGCTGTTCACGCGCGGTGTTCGGCACGATGTTCATCTTCGCTGTCGCGTACCTGCTCGAAAAGACGCGCGGCATGCCGTGGACCAAGGGCGCCGTCCGGTTGCTCGCGGCGGTGCCGATGGCGGTGCCCGGGCATGGTGCTCGGCCTCGGGCTACATCCTGTTCTTCAACCATCCCGACAATCCGCTCAACGGTCTCTACGGGACGATGACGATCCTCGTGCTGTCGACCGATCGTGCACTACTACACGTCGAGCCACCTGACGGCCGTGACGGCGCTGAAGGCGCTCGACAACGAATTCGAGTCCGGTGTCCGCGTCGCTCAAGGTGCCGTTCTACAAGACGTTCTTCCGCGTGACGGTGCCGGTCTGCCTGCCGGCGATCCTCGACATCGGCCGCTACCTGTTCGTCAACGCGATGGTGACGATCTCGGCGGTCGTGTTCCTCTACGCGCCCGGACACGCAGCTGGCGTCGATCGCGATCCTCAACATGGACGAGGCCGGCGAAATCGGCCCGGCGGCGGCGATGGCGACGCTGATCGTCGCGACGTCGATCGTGATGCTGCCTCGTCTACGCGCGTGCTCACGCGCTTCATCGTCGACCCGGACGCAGGCATGGTGGCGCCGGACGGCCGTCGTGAGCGCGTCGATCGCACTCGTCGAAGGAACGTGCCATGAGCCTTCATTCCCGCGATCCGATTCTGCTGACGCCCGGCCCGCTGACGACGTCGCTCGCGACCAAGGCCGCGATGCTGCGCGACTGGGGCTCGTGGGACGCCGACGTTCAACGCGGTGACCGCGCGAGCTGCGCGCGCAAGCTCGACGGCCATCGTCCACGGCCACGGACACGCACGTCTGCGTGCCGATGCAGGGCAGCGGCACGTTCTCGGTCGAAGCCGCCGTCAACACGCTCGTGCCGCGCGACGGTCACGTGCTGGTGCTGATCAACGGCGCCTACGGCAAGCGCATGGCGAAGCTCACCGAGATGATGGGCCGCAAGCTGTCGCACGTTCGAGACCGCCGACGACGTTCCCACGACCGCGGCACGACGTCGAGCGGCTGCTCGACGCCGGACCCGTCGATCACGCACGTCGGGCTCATCCACTGCGAGACCTCGACCGGCATCCTGAATCCGCTGCCGGAGATCGCCGCCGTCGTCGCCGCGCCACGGCGGAGCCTCATCGTCGATGCGATGAGCTCGTTCGGCGCGATCGCCGATCGACGCGCGCACGACGCCGTTCGACGCGCTCGATCGCGGCGTCGGGCAAGTGCGTCGAAGGCCCGCCGGGCATGGGGTTCGTGTTCGTGCGCAAGGCAGCGTGCTCGAGCGATGCGCCGGCAACTCGACGTCGCTCGCGCTCGACCTGCACGACCAGTGGACGTACATGGAGAAGACCACGCAGTGGCGTTACACGCCGCCGACGCACGTCGTCGTCGCGCTCGACGCCGCGCTCGACCAGTTCGTCGGCGGAAGGCGGGCCAGCCGGCGCGGCTCGCGCGCTACGCGGCCAACTGCGAGACGCTGGTCGCGGGCATGGCCGAGCTGGGTTCCGCGTCGTTTCTCGACCCGACGATCCAGGCGCCGATCATCGTCACCTTTCACGCGCCGGCCGATCCCGCGTACGCGTTCAAGGAGTTCTACGATCGCGTCCGCGACAAGGGCTTCATCCTCTACCCGGGCAAGCTCACGCAGGTCGAGACGTTCCGCGTCGGCTGCATCGGCGCGATCGGACCGCGACGAGATGCGCCAGGCGGTCAACGCCATCCGCGACACGCTGGCCGAAATGGGGATCGCGCAAGCGGCGTCCGCGGCAGTAGCGACGCGCGGCAGCGTGACGTGGGCGTGAAAAAGCCTATTTGTGGTTGGGCGCCTTCCCGATGAAGCAACTCGAACGCCTGTACTTCCTTCAAGGTCAACGCTGTTTCTTCTGCGGCCAGCCTATCCCGCCGGGCGAGGCCAGCGTTGAGCATCTCGTGGCGTCGTCAAACGGCGGCGCAAAGAAGACGAGAACTGGGACGTACGTGTTCGTGGCTGATGAGCACGCCGCGTTCGGGCAGTCGATCTACAATGCTCTACTTCGGGTCGGCGGTGGTTCCCGTCGTGGACAAACGCTCCTGGCCAGAGAAGAATGGGGTTCGCCTTTCGGGCGCTGCTCGGCTTTCACAAACTCTACTCCCGAATACTCTTGCGGGCAGCGGTCAGTCACCTTGCGCGTTCGGGACCCGCCGCGCCATGAAGCGTAGTGCGACGCCTAACGACTAAGGTTAAGATCGTGCGAAGCCACGATCTGAACCGTTTGTTGGACAAGCCCGATCATCTGAGTGCTGGATCGGCACTCATAGAAAATACATATCGTGGAAATCGCCCGGTTTGAAGGCTCTGCCGGGAGGAGGCGCGCCGCAACGCCCGTTTCGCGCCTGCCGTTGCAGCAGGCGACGGCCGTTTTCGGCGATGCACGGGCGCTTGCGCCCTGATTCGAGGCGAGCCGCTCCCTCGGCTTGTGGATATGCCGATCGCCGGTCACAGTGCCGAGTGAGGCGCTTGTTTACATGGTCAGCGGCGCCCTCGGCGGCGATCGGGATCGGCGCCGGCCCCGGAACACAGCGTTGGAATCCGCGTGCTCACGATCGTCATCACCGCCCCGCAGCAAGAGCATATGATCGGCGCGCGTTGCTTCGAACCATGCCAGCGCCTGGCCTGGATCGAACTTCAGCAGCAGGTGCAGCAAGGCGATCAGGCGCTTGCAGTTCGGATGCAGAAAGCCGAAGTTGCGGGCACGCCGGAACCCTTTGGGCAGCACATGCTGCAGCACCAGCCACAAGAAAGTGCGCGCCGGACACGGTCCGACGTTCCATCTTCCCGGTCTTGGCGTTGCGATAGCGGAAGCTCACCTGACCATCGCCGCAAGCGACGATATCCTTCTCGGCGATGACGCCGCGATAAAGATAGCGCCCGAGGTAGATCAGCGCCTTCTCGCCGCTGCCGACGGATTTGCAATCCACCACCCACTTCTCGGGATAGCTGACGCGGAAGCGTCAATCCGGCGGCCTCGATGGCCGCCAGCATCTTCGCCCGAAAGACCTTGGCCAGGGCCTTGTGGTTGAACAGATAGCCTACCTTGGTCTTGCCTCGCCGTTTGGTTCGCCATTGCTTGCGCTTGCCGTCGAGCGCTGCCGCCGGCATGACCAGATGGACATGCGGGTGATAATCCAGCGCGGCGCGTGTTCGTGTGCAACACCGCAATGGCGCCGGGCGTGCCCTGTAGCTGTCTTATCGTTCTGGCTGAAGGTACGCACCGTCTCCCAACAACAGCTGCATCAGCAGCTCGTAGACGACGCTCTGGTGCGCCCAGCTCAGCGCCCTGAATTCGGCGGGCAGGGTAAAGGTCAGCAGAAAGTACTCGGCGGGCACCTGCTTGTTCAGTCTGACGTTCCAGCCACTGCTGGCTCTCATGGTGCTGACAGTGTGGGCAGTGGCGATGGCCGCAGGAGTGCGGCACCAGTTGTCTGATGCTCACATTCCGTGCATTTGACCTGCATCTTGGGCTGGCTTGCTGTGCGGCACTGTTTCATCGCCGCGAGTGCTCGATAGTGCTCAGAGGTGAGTCGGTCGCGGTATGTGCGCCAGAAGTCCGCCTCGAAGGTTTCGATGACTGTAGCCAGGCGGATCATTTGACCTGCCCCCAGGCGATGCTGAAGCCATCCATCAGGCCGTTGATCCGATCGAGCGCGTGATGCTTGGTCTGGTCGGTCAGATGGGTATAGCGGGCGGTGGTGAGAATGGAGTGATGGCCGAGGAACTTCTGTACCTCGATCAGATCGACGCCGGCCTCGATCAGGTGAGTTGCATAGCTGTGGCGCAAGCTGTGGGGCGTGATCTTTTTAGACCGCAGGCCTCGACCACCTTGTGCAGGGTGGTTTGCACGCCGCCGCGATCCATGCGGCGTCGTGGCGGCTCGCGGCGCCTTTCAAACCGCCGTGGCGATTGGGGAACAACAGCACAGGGTTGCGATGCACCCGCCAGAAGCGGCGCAACAGTTGATGTGTCGCTTGCGGTAGCGGAACGAAGCGATCCCGGTTGCCCTTGGCGTCGCGGATGTGCACGCGCCCACGTGCCGCATCGATATCCCCCACCTGAAGTCGCAGTCCTTCGCCCAGACGCAGTCCCAGGCTATAGAGCGTGAAGAAGAACACCCGGTAACTGAGCACGCGGGTGGCGGCGAATATCCGCTGGACTTCCGCGACCGTGACGATGTCCGGCAAGCGCTGGCTCTTGGGCGGCTTGATCAGACCGGGCGCCACCCAGGGCTTGCGCAAGACATGCGCGTAGTAGAACTTGCAACCCGTACAGATCGAGCTTGACCGTGCTCCACGAGTGCGATGCCACCAGCTCGGTGAAGTAGTCCGTCAGCTGCTGCTCGGTTAGACTGTCAATCTGATGATCAAAGCGCTCCCCGATTCGGCGGATGGCGCGAGAGTAGGCCTCAATCGTCTTGGGTTGCAGTCCCTTGAGCTTCAGGTGCTTCAGATGCGACTGGTAGTTCCGTTTGAATACGTGCTTCGGTCGATGCTTCCATCTTCGAGGTAACCTCATGGTTCGTCGTGGAACAACCCCTCGTGCGAGGGGATGAGGCTACATTTGGGTACTCATCCTCGCCAGCGGCACTGCCTCCCTCCCGCGCAGCGCGCCGCGTCAACGACTAAAGGTAGATCGTGCGAAGCCACGATCTGAACCGTTTGTTGGACAAGCCCGATCATCGAGTGCTGGTTGGCACTCATAGAAAATACATTCGTGGAAATCGCCCCGGTTGAAGGCTCTGCCGGGCAAGCGTCGCGCCGCAACGCCCGTTTCGCGCCTGCCGTTGCAGCAGGCGACGGCCGTTTTCGGCGATGCACGGGCGCTTGCGCCAGATTGAGGCGAGCCGCTCCCCTCGGCTCGATGGATATGCCGAGCGACCGGTCACAGGACGTGGTGAGGCGTTGTTTACATGGTCAGCGCACCCTCGGCCGCGATCGGGATCGGCGCCGGCCCCGGAAACAGCGTTGGAATCCGTGTGCTCACGATCGTCATCACCGCCCCGCAGCAAGAACAGATGATCGGCGGGCGTTGCTTGCACCATGGCAGCGCCTGCGCTGGATCGAACTTCAGCAGCAGGTGCAGCAAGGCGATCAGGCGCTTGCAGTTGGGATGCAGAAAGCCGAAGTTGCGGGCACGCCGGAACCCTTTGGGCAGCACATGCTGCAGCACCAGCCACAAGAAAGTGCGCGCCGGACACGGTCCGACGCTCCATCTTCCCGGTCTTGGCGTTGCGATAGCGGAAGCTCACCTGACCGTCGCTCGCAAGCGACGATATCCTTCTCGGCGATGACGCCGCGATAAAGATAGCGCCCGAGGTAGATCAGCGCCTTCTCGCCGCTGCCGACGGATTTGCAATCCACCACCCACTCTCGGGATAGCGCGGCGGAAGCGTCAATCCGGCGGCCTCGATGGCCGCCAGCATCTTCGCCCGAAAGACCTTGGCCAGGGCCTTGTGGTTGAACAGATAGCCTACCTTGGTCTTGCCTCGCCGTTTGGTTCGCCATTGCTTTCGCTTGCCGTCGAGCGCTGCCGCCGGCATGACCAGATGGACATGCGGGTGATAATCCAGCGCGGCGCGTGTTCGTGTGCAACACCGCAATGGCGCCGGGCGTGCCCTGCAAGCTGTCTTATCGTTCTGGCTGAAGGTACGCACCGTCTCCCAACAACAGCTGCATCAGCAGCTCGTAGACGACGCTCTGGTGCGCCCAGCTCAGCGCCCTGAATTCGGCGGGCAGGGTAAAGGTCAGCAGAAAGTACTCGGCGGGCACCTGCTTGTTCAGCTGACGTTCCAGCCACTGCTGGCTCTCATGGTGCTGACAGTGCGGGCAGTGGCGATGGCCGCAGGAGTGCGGCACCAGTTGTCTGATGCTCGCATTCCGTGCATTTGACCTGCATCTTAGGGCTGGCCTGCTGTGCGGCACTGTTTCATCGCCGCGAGTGCTCGATAGTGCTCAGAGCGTGAGTCGGTCGCGGTAGTGCGCCAGAAGTCCGCCTCGAAGGTTTCGATGACTGTAGCCAGGCGGATCATTTGACCTGCCCCCAGGCGATGCTGAAGCCATCCATCAGGCCGTTGATCCGATCGAGCGCGTGATGCTTGGTCTGGTCAGTCAGATGGGTATAGCGGGCGGTGGTGAGAATGGAGTGATGGCCGAGGAACTTCTGTACCTCGATCAGATCGACGCCGGCCTCGATCAGGTGGGTTGCATAGCTGTGGCGCAAGCTGTGGGGCGTGATCTTTTTTAGACCGCAGGCCTCGACCACCTTGTGCAGGGTGGTTTGCACGCCGCCGCGATCCATGCGGCGTCGTGGCGGCTCGCGGCGCCTTTCAAACCGCCGTGGCGATTGGGAAACAACAGCACAGGGTTGCGATGCACCCGCCAGAAGCGGCGCAACAGTTGATGGGTCGCTTGCGGTAGCGGAACGAAGCGATCCCGGTTGCCCTTGGCGTCGCGGATGTGCACGCGCCCACGTGCCGCATCGATATCCCCCACCTGAAGTCGCAGTCCTTCGCCCAGACGCAGTCCCAGGCTATAGAGCGTGAAGAAGAACACCCGGTAACTGAGCACGCGGGTGGCGGCGAATATCCGCTGGACTTCCGCGACCGTGACGATGTCCGGCAAGCGCTGGCTCTTGGGCGGCTTGATCAGACCGGGCGCCACCCAGGGCTTGCGCAAGACATGCGCGTAGTAGAACTTGCAACCCGTACAGATCGAGCTTGACCGTGCTCCACGAGTGCGATGCCACCAGCTCGGTGAAGTAGTCCGTCAGCTGCTGCTCGGTTAGACTGTCAATCTGATGATCAAAGCGCTCCCCGATTCGGCGGATGGCGCGAGAGTAGGCCTCAATCGTCTTGGGTTGCAGTCCCTTGAGCTTCAGGTGTTTCAGATGCGACTGGTAGTTCCGTTTGAATACGTGCTTCGGTCGATGCTTCCATCTTGAGGTAACCTCATGGTTTATTGTGGAACCACCCTCGTCCAAGGGGATGAGGCTACATTTTGAATTCATCTCGCCAGCACTGCCTCCTCCGCGCAGCGACCGTTAACCATGCGGCCAGCCCGGACGCGCTGTTTCATGTCTTCTATTGTAGAGCTTTACACAACTGCGTGACAATGCATCGATTCAACCAAGCGTCGTCCCCGCGAAGGCGGGGACCCAGTGGCGTCGAGCGAAAGACGCTGGATTCCCGCCTTCGCGGGAATGACGGAGTAATTGTCACGCAATTAGGTAATCCTCAATAATTGGCGGGGTTGTGCGGCGCGCCTTGGTTGACTTACACGTCAGGCTGCGAAAGGAGACGACATGCCGATGATAGTTGCCGGGGAGGTTGCATTTGCGGTGCAATTCGATACCGCGTCAGCGGCAAACCGACGAACAGCATGGTCTGTCACTGCCAGACTTGCCGCGGCGGGTCGCAGCTTCGCCGGTAGTCGCGTGGGTCACCTTCCCCAACAGCACAGTTTCAGCTCGTTCAAGGGCATCCGTCGGAGTTTCGTTCGTCTGCAGCCAGTGCGCCGTACTTTTTGCGCAGCCTGCGGAACTCCGCTAACGTACGAGATTGAGTGACTCCGTCGGATTCATCGACATCACCACGTAACCAGCCTCGATAATCCGGAATCATTTCCTCCAACGCATCATTCGTGGCTAAGTCATGATCTCTCGTGGGTACGCTTTGGCGATGAAAGCTGCACCGACATTCCAGGAATCGCGACACGAATCCGCCTCGTAACCGCACAAGGGAGCACGCTGTGGCCGACCGAAACGATCCGAGGATCGAAGCGTCCGGATGATTTCGATGTTCCCCACCTTTGTGTGGAAGATTTCACTCAAGGCGGAACTGCGCGACACGATGGACTCGACCATTCTCGCAGCGCTTGCGGGAATGAGGCGCGACCTGCGCTCCGAACCTGGCCAGGGCTGGCAATGCC
>ERZ1370068.8465-contig-7316_pt1 | contig 27151 bp, 50 predicted proteins | sample MGYA00561227_ERZ1370068 | MGnify/ENA primary metagenome ERZ1370068 (study PRJEB38410, sample SAMEA6850437) | metagenome | study: Metagenomic assessment of the ecological functions of the soil: analysis of the soil microbiota associated with the...
ATTTTATACTTCGTTCAGTTACGTATTGCTACTTGCCGACGAAAGTAACCTCCGGCGGCCTTGCCTCAAAAGTCTCGAAAGCCGCCCCCATCTGGTCGCTTGCCGAGCTTTAGCCCGGTGATCCAGAGCCACGTGAACAATCAAAACCGTTTCGACGATTTCTCGGTGAGGCTGGTGACGTAGCTTCTTGGGGCTCAACCGCTCGGCGATCTATCAGAGACAAACCGTTAAGAACGGTTTCACCCATCTTCTCGTGCCGCTCATCCACCGGGCTAAAGTCAGTGATGAGGCCGAGAGGGACACTATTCGGAGTTTTGAGACCAAAGCCAGCCCCAGCGCAAAACATTTTCAGAGCGTCATGCTTCGTATACGCACTCTTGGAGGATGACAAAATGATCAGCAGAAGAAGCATGAGCAGGGTCTAATTCTCTCGGCCTTCAGCGCAGCTTGTATTCCCGATCTCCGTTTTCTAAAGCTCCAAAACAGAATTATGCGAGGAACAGAGACAAAAAGATCTTCGATCCGGCAGATGGGTTCAGCTCCGTTAACAGATATATTTATTCTAACCGACGCCTCCGTCGTCGAGCGCGCGCAACCGCTGGTGGATGTGCCTGGCCGGGCGCGCACTGGAATCGAGTGAGCATCGAACTATTGTTGGCGCTTCGTTGCCCGAAGGGAGCACCTCTGGCGGCCAAGGAGGTTGCGGCGGTTGACGTCGCAAATGCGGTGACCACGCCCAAAATCACATGCCGATCTGGCTGGACACGAATCGAGCAGGGCATGGGATCTAAGTGGCGGGCGGCATTGCCCCGCTTATGTGCGCGGATGGGATCCACAACGTAAGGCCTGGGTCGAACGCATTCATTACGCCGGCGGGCGTCAAATGTCTGGGGTCCGTATTCGATCGGATACCTCGAATGGGATGATTGGCAACAAATGGGTCGATCAATCGACCCCCGCGTTCACACGGCGAACGAGGATTGGGAACATGGAAGCGTCTATGAACCCAATCTTATCTATCATGGTGGCAAGTGGAAGATGTGGTACGTCGCCGGATCAGGACGGGGAGGATTACATCGTCCGGGGTTACTCTACAAAGAGAAAGCCCGGACGGTCGCAGCGGCTGGAGCAAGCATCAAGAAGTCTTCATCGCCCCGGAAGAAAAAGTCTTCGACTTTTGCGTCATTCAATCCCAGAGTGGTTACCAGGCCGTGTTTTCGCGCGTGATGCTCGGCAAACAAAGGTTGCCCGGCGGCTCCGGCCGGTTGTGGTGGTGCGAAGCCAAAGCGCCATCAAACAGATTTTTCCGACTGGAGCCGAGCCTGTACAGATCTTGGGCGCGGAAGATCGCGGCTGGCATTCCGGCAGCCACGGAAACGCTTGCTTGCTGTATAGCGAAGACGATTCCGAGCAAAATGTTCGTGTTTCTTCGACGGTCTCTACCCCAAGAAGGACGCGGGTCCTCTCCCTACGTTTTCACCCTGGGCTGTCTGGAGGTTGGGCGCCCCTGATTCGCACTTGGGCCACCTGCGAGACCACTTCAAACTCGGCACTCACTCTAATATCGCGCGACGAGCTGCCGGCCATCACTTTGAACTGGCCCGGCTCCACGAGCCCTTGCTTTTTGGTCACGTCATAGAGGCCATTGATCGCGCGTCCAGATTTATGCGCACGACTTTCATCTGGTCAGGTCGCAATAAAACTCTTTCGAAACCTTTCAGCTCTTTAACTGGCCGCGGCACTGAAGCTTCTACATCCTGAAGATAGAGTTGGACCACCTCAGCGCCAGCTTCACGACGGCCGGTGTTCTTCAACTAGCAACTCGACCCGTCAATGATTCGCCGGGCTGGATCCGGCCGCGACTGAGCTTGATGTTGCTGTACTCAAAGGTGGTGTAGGAAGGCCGATGACCGAAAGCAAACTGCGGCGCGATATTATCTTCATCAAAGTGGCGATAACCACACAGACAGCCTTCTGAATAAAGTCCGCGGCCGTTAACCCCGGATATTGTTCGGCCGTAGCGACAGCCACGTCTTCACGCCTTCGCGGAAAAGTGATGGGCAGTTTTCCTGAAGGGTTAATCTTGCCGAAAAGAGCGTCGGCGATGACATTGCCATCATCCCCGCCCGGAGTACCACGCCTGCACGATCGCCGGCACCGTATCGGCCCAGGCACTGACCAGCACCATGCAGCCGGTAGTTCAGCACGACGATAGTCCGCGGGTTGGCGCGCACAATGGCGCTAATCATCTCGTCCTGCTCGTCCGGCAAAGTTATGGCGGCACGATCAGCGCCTTCAGTTTCAAAGTCGCGCGCGCAGACCAGTGCCAGATCGCGTTGCATTCTTTTGCCAGCTCCACCGCGTCCGCCAAAGGCCTGCGCGGTCGTTGCCGGATCCGCTCTTCTGCGAGAGGTCTCCAGGCGCCCGGCACAAACTTGGGAAGCGCAGTGATCGCCCGAGTCCCGATTCGGTCGTGGGTGACGCCCAGCGGACTCACGGTGGTGTGAACGGCGCACATGCGCGCGCTGCCGCCGCCGCCGCTCGTCGCCACGATCAGCGTAAAGGTCCGATCCTGGCGCGATGCTCTGGAAGTTCTTAACGTCCAGAGGCAGTACGTTGCCTTCATTTAACAGCACGACTCGGCCTCTGCCCGCGCGCCGGGCCACTTGTCCCTGCGCCTGGTAATTGGTCCAACCTTCGACAGACGATCCGAGGAACCCCGAACCGCACCATCATTCTCAGGATGCGGCGAACTTTATCGTCGATGGTCGCACGCTGACTTGTTACTGCGCGGCGGCGGGGCTGCTGACCAAAACGCTTGTCCCCAGGCATCTCAATATCCAGACCATTGTTGTACCTCGACCGTGCTGGTAAAAGTCGCTCCCCAATCTGAAACCACGAAACCATCGAAGCCCCATTCGCCCTTGAAAGTATCCTTGAGCAGATGTGTGTTCTCGAGATGAAAAGGTTCCGTTGACTTTGTTATAGGCGGCCATTACTGAGCCAACTTTGGCCTCTTTGACGGCGGCCTCGAAGGCCGGAGATAAATCTCGCGCAGCGTGCGCTCATCAGCTTCCCGCGCGCTTACCTGAAGCCGATCCAGCTATCTGAAGTTATTCTTCGCCGCATAGTGCTTGACTTCCACCATCACGCCTGACTCTGAATGCCGCGTTTCGGCCGACGCAAGCTGGGCTGTCAGATTACGGATCTTTTTGAAGGTTTCGAAGTTACGACTACCTTCCGGCACCCGCACAATGTTAACCATCGGTGCGAGCAAGAGCATATTCTGGCCCACGGCTTTGGTCTCAGCTCCCAGGGCCGCGCCATACTCTGGGCCAGCGAACGATCCACGTCGCCGCCAGGGCTACCGGGGCCGGAAACGCGGGTCCCGGGCCATGCCGCACCCGCAGGTCCGTCGGTCAGGCCAGCTCAGAGATTCCGAGACGAGGAGTCCCGGGCACATAACCTATAAAACGCGCCGATTCGCCCGTGCGGCAACTGGATCTTCTCTTCCAGAGTCATGCGGGCTAGCAGCGCTTCAACCTTGCAAATCATTAGCCTGCGCAACCGTGGCTGCGGCGGCGAAAACCGCCCAGGCTTTCCTGCCAGCGCTGCGTAGCGGTGGCAATGGCGGATTGTTTAAGAAAGGTGCGGCGACGTATTTTATTTGTCATGGGGTGGCCCGCAATATCAGATAGCGAGTGCTCCGTAATACGCGGGGTAGCGCTGAACGAAGTTGGCTATCGCGCAGTGACCTGAACCGTCTTCCTGAGACGGAGATCAGCAGACGATCCTCCCAACGCGATTTCGATCTGGTCGGGTTCGACTTCAAACACGGTGGCTCCTTACATTCCAATAGGCCAGTCGTTCGGCCGGCAGAGTCATTTGCACCACTCGCTTTTCTCCGGCCTGGAGCGGGATTCGAGCAAAACCTTTCAATTCGATCTGCGGTCTCTCAACCGACGAATTCAGATGTCTCACGTACACTCTGCACGACTTCTTCACCGCGCGCGAGTACCAGCGTTCTTAACCTCCACGCTGAGGTTGAGTGAGCCATCAGTCGACAGTGCGCTCGGCGTCACTCGCAGGTTTGCATACTGGAAAGTGGTATAGCTCAGGCCATAACCGAACCTGTAAAGCGGCGTCCCCTTGAAGTACAAGTAGGTGTGGCCGTGCCGGATGTCGTAATCCATCATGGGCGGCAACTGATCCAGCGCCCGCGGCCATGTCTGCACCAGACGGCCGGCCGGATTGTAATCGCCGAACAGAACATCGGCCAGCGCGTTTCCTTCTTCCTGACTGCTGTGGGTGAGGTGCAGAATTGCCGGCACGTTTTGCTGGGTCCAGTTGATCGCGTAAGGAAAGCTGGAAATCCAGCACGACGATCGTTCTCGGATTCACCTGATAGACCTGCTTGATTAGCTCTTCCTGTTCCAGCGTCAGCGATTCGCGATCCACGCGCCTCGCGGCCTTCGCTCGGTACGGAGACTTTCGCCCAGGGCATGTTGTCGCCACCATTGGGATGATTGCCGACGCACACCACCGCGACGTCCGCGTGGCGGAGCAATCTCGGCATCACCCGCGGAATAGTTCACGGTCACTGCTTTCCCAACCTTGTTCCTGATGCCGTCCAGGGGTGTCACCGCGTAAGGCGGAGAGCCGCTGTACCAATCCAAGAGTACTTCGTTGGCGCGTGGGCCAATAACCGCGATCGACTTCAATTTGGATTGGTCGAGCGGAAGTGCGTTACCCGCGTTCTTCAGCAGCACAATCGACTTCTGCGTGATGAGACGCGCGAAGGATTTGTGTTTCGCTGAAAGCCATGGATCTTCCGCACTGTCCTGATTGATCTGATCGTCGCCAGCGCACCGTTGCTGACGCCAATTTGCGAGTAAGGGACCATGCTCGGCGGATCCAGCAGCCCCAGCTTAATCATCACTCTGAAATTCGTCTTGAGCACCTCATCGATATCGCGTTCCGTAAGCAGATTTCGTTTCAAGGCGCCGCGCACTGCCTCCGCGTAATTGTCCAGGAACTGACCGATTCCCGCTTTTATCGAAGCGGCGGCGGCGGTCTCAAGATCAGGAGAATACTTCTGCGTAACGACGAGATTGCGCATCGCGCCGGCGTCGGTACAAATGATGCCGTCCTGTCCCCATTCTCTCCGCGTGACGTCCTTCAACACCGGATTGATCGTCATCGGAACGCTGTTCATCTCGTTGTATGAAGCCATGAACGCGCGCGCGCCGCCTTCGACCACACCCATGCGAAACGGCACTGAGTAGTATTCGCGAAAGAGGCGCTCGTCGAAATTCGAAGAGGTCTTATCGCGATCATTTTCGTTACTGTTGGCGAGGAAATGCTTCATCAACGCCGCGGCGCGCCAATACTTCGGATCGTCGCCCTGCATGCCTTTCACAAAGGCAACCACCATGGTCCCGTTGAAGAAAGGATCCTCGCCGTAACATTCCTCGGTGCGTCCCCAACGTGGGTCGCGTCCCATATCGGCGTTGGGCGAGCGAATTACAATTCCGCCCTGGCCGTACCTGGGACTTTGAAAGATGTAACGCGCCTCATATCCTTCGATCTCGCCGGCCTGACGCAACATGTCCACATCCCACGTCTCGGCCATGCCGATGCCCTGCGGAAATATCGTAGTAGGCACGATGCGCTTAGGTCGCCAGTTAGCCGGACCGCCCTGAGCCAAGCCGTGAATGCCTTCGACGTGATGCGAACCTTTGATGCCCAGACGCGGAACGCTCGGGTCAGTTCCCAGGCAGGCGATCTTCTCGTCGAGCGTCATCAAAGAGATGATGCTGTTGACTCGTTCTTCGATTGGCAGGGCAGGGTTCTGGAATGGATATTTGATATTGCGAGGACGTCAGCTGGCGAAGCCCGTCGAGCCCCGACGAGCCGAGCACAGTACCGAAGCGCTGATGAGAGGGACCGTGGCAAAGCCACGGCTTTAGATATCCGAGATGGATTCGAGAAGCGATTCATGTCTCGACTGAATAGCCGCTGCCGCTGCGAGGGTTAGCAAGGCAGGCGAGCTTCTGAGTCGATAAAAAGAAGGTCTGACTCGCAACGTTCGTCGGTACTGAAGCCGCGCACCTCTAAGTCACGATTTGGCCTTTCATGCTTTGCCGTTGCGTTAAGCCTCACCTCCCTGATGTCGCGGCGGATGCCGAATGCTATTATTCAATCTCGACGTGGTGATCAGAGTTTCCTGAAAGCTGTTCGCACGGTGCGTCAGACGACTCTTGCAGACAACCGGCGCGTGACCTTCATGCAAAGACTGCAGACCGTTCACATCTTAAAGGCTGCCACTTTCCTTCGCCCTCTACGACCTTGACGTATTTATTCAGCGGCAGGTTCGTGAGCTTATCCACCCGGCCACTGGGCCACTTGATTTCAACGCTATCGATCTTTGTCGCTTGCCCAGGCCCAGAATCTCCCGCGGATCATGAGTCGCCAGGAAGCTGCCGCCGCTCGTTTTCAATCGACGGCGCTTCACGCCGCCGGCTTCCCAGGTGATGATGGCGCCGACCGCGGCCGGATTGCTCTTAGTCGCGGCCAACTGAAGCCCAACCCAGTTGTTGCGATTGCCGCCTTCGTTTTTCAGCAGGACCGGCGCTTCACCATTATTAATGATCAGCACATCCAGGTCGCCATCGTTATCATAATCCCCCAAAGCCAGCCCGCGCGCGAGCCAGTCTTTGCCGAAGGCGGCGCCGGACTGCGCACTCACGTCCTTGAAGGCGCCGTTCACGTTTTGAAACATCAACAGCGGCTCTTTGTATTTCACTTTCAGCGACTGGACCTCGACCATGTCGTCCGGATGCCCGTTCGCCAGAATCAAATCCGGACTGCCGTCATTGTCATAATCGAAAAACTTCAGCCCCCAGCCGCTGAGTAAACGCGTGGCTTTGCCAATTTCACCCGGCTTATCCAGGAAAGTCAGGTCGTGCTGGTTCTGATAGAGGCTGAATAACTCCTGATCGATGTTGGCGACAAATAGATCCTGCCAGCCATCGCCATCAAAGTCGGCCGCATCAACTCCCATTCCGGATCGCGGCGAGCCCGAATCGCTGTAGGCCACTCCCGCTGCCAAACCAATCTCTTCAAACTTGCCATTGCCCTTATTCAGAAGAAAGTTGGCCACCGTGTCGTTCGCCACGAACAGATCCAGTCAAACCATCGTTATTAACATCGGTAGCCACCACGCCAAAGGACTTGCCGAGCGAGTTGGCAATGCCGGACTCCTTGCTTACATCTTTGAACTTGCCATTGCCTTCATTGTGATAGAGGTGGCTCGGGCGCGGCTTGAAGACACGCGGCACACAGTAGTAACGGCGGCCCACGCGATTGTCGCCACAGAAGATCGTTCCCTTTGCACTGTACTCGACGAAGCTCGACACGAACAGATCGAGCTTCCCGTCGTTGTCATAGTCGAACCAGGCTGCGCTGGTGGACCAGCCCGGACGCAGCCACGCCGGCTTTGTCGGTCACATCTGTAAACGTGCCGTCGCCGTTGTTGTGATAGAGAATGCTGCGGTCGTAGCCGGTCACGTAGAGATCAACCCAGCCATCGCCATCGTAGTCAGACGCCGCCGCGCCCATGCCGAAAATGTTCGCCGCGACGCCAGCGCTTTGTCAGTCGACCTCAGTAAACGTGCCGTCATGATTGTTGTGATAGAGCGCGCTCTTCAGAGGTTTGCTGGGCGAATAAAGTCTGACGGCCCGCTGTTGACGAGGTAGATATCCATCCAGCCGTCGTTGTCATAATCAAAGAAGACCCCGCCACCGCCGCAGGTTTCCGGCAGATGGTGAGCTTCCGAGCGGCCATTGTCATGCGCCCAGTTGATCTTGCTTTGGCTGGGCGGCACTTCAGTAAAGGTTACGGGCGCGTTTGCCGGCACGGCTGATGACACTGTTCGTGATCTCTTGCGCGCGTGCAGGGTGAGACATTGCCAGGATCAAGCAGCACGAGCGTTGTGATAAGAAACAGGAAAAAGCTATCTCGTGATGCAGTTCTTAAAGGCACGATCCCAAAGCTTTTACATGTCCGGCACCAACGCACCCTTACCGAAAGTGGCCCAAACGATCAAATAACATCCCGTTAAGAGGAGCACGACGTAAGGTATCCAGAATAAGGACGTGATCAGGACCAGAGGCATCGACGCCAACATCAGGACACCAACCACGAAGAGTCGCACCCGGCTCTTCCGGATCATCTCACCTACCACACCTTCGGCATATTGTCGTCGGCATACTTACCGGATCGATTCTAATTCAGATGAGCTCTATTTTGGATAAGCCTCCTTAGGCTTAACAATGCGGATGTAATGGTCAGTAAACTTGAAGTGCGCTGCCGGCGGGCTAAGCTTCGGCATGTGACAGGAAACACAATCCTTGGTGGCGACTTTGCAGGCAACGGCCAGACTCTATGTTCCCGGTTCAGCTTTCACCTCGGCCGGCTTTTCTTTGGTCGCGTGGCAGGCGAGGCACTTCTTATCGTAAAAAGCTACGTCCTCGCGCAGCGGCTCGTGGGGATTGTGGCAGCGCCGTGCAGGCTATGCGGCGATCATCCGGTAGTAACACTTGCTGTGGAAGATGCGGTAAGGCTGAAAGCGGACATTGTTAATCTCCATGCTGCTCAGCAAACCGAACTCATCGCTACCGCGATGACAGGCGGCGCAAAATTCCTGAGTCAATTCATCACCGCCGAGGCCGGCCGGGTTGAAGATCAACGTTGCTCCTGGTTCACCTTGCCTGATTGTCCTGACATGTGACGCTCCCGGCCCGTGACAGGCTTCACAATGAACGCCGGAACCATCTTCTCAAGACTGACTTTTCCGCCCCTGACGCCGCCCGTAGAATGACAAGCGAAACAATTCCCTGTCTCAAGTCTCGCCCAGGCGACGGCCCAGCGCTTTTTGCAGCGACTCAGGCACACCACGTGGTGCGCCAATGGTAAAGTCGAGTCCACTGACCTCTCGGTAGTAACTCACCAAACTTTCATAATAGGCGCCGTCATATTGAAGCAAGTATGTTTGCCCGGCTTTACCCTGGCCAAAGGCATACATAATCGGCAAGCTGATGGCGTCCTTTCCATCCGTCACTGTATAAATACTCTGCTTACCCTGGCGCTTGATTTCATAGCTGTAAGGACCGGCGCGAAAGGTCATCCGGGGATTTTGATTGAGTACTTTGGAGTCGCCCACCGGTTTCCATCGCCATCCCCATCGAACTCTGGGCTTGCGTCAACGCCACTTTCTTATGACACTCGGCGCAGACTTTATCGCCGACGAACTCAGCGTCTACGGGCACTCTTCGGGGATGCCAGCGTTGGCTGGTTCCGGTTTGGTCAAATACCCTGAAGCCCAATCCAAAGATCAGCAGACAAAAGAATCACGACTAGCGAACTCAGCGCGCTCTTCCTAATATTATGACGCTTCATAATTCTTGATTGAAGATGTGGCTGAGATTAAGCGAAGGTTCGTTGAATTGGTTGCGCTTCAGAATATCAAGGTGTTTTCTTAGGCTGGCTATTATCACTACCGCCTCCTGTCAACTCGGCGTTGCGGCGGGCGTTGAATTCTTCCTCCAGCTTTTGGAACAGAGCCGTTTCACGCTTTGCGTCGTCCTCTCGTCCAGCTCGACGATAAGCTCGCCCCAATGCGTAATGCATTTGCGGACTCGTCGGCGCCAAGTCGCGCGCCCTCTTCAAGTTCTTTGATCGCTCGATCGATCTGGCCTAACTGCGGCAGGATCCGGCCCAACACGTTGCGCGCGGGAAACATTTTCGGCGCCAGCTGCACGGCCTCTTTCGGCCAACGGCAAGGCCGTGTTGTAGTCGTCACGCTTAAGATACTCGAAAGCCATTTGCACCATTGAAGGCTGATGCTGAGGGAGATCTCCAATTCGCGTTTGAATTCCTTGAGGGCGGCATCAGAATCCTGATTTAGCAGAAAGACGCCATAAGCATAATGAACGTTAGGCGCATTGGAATAGCGCGCCATCAATTGATCGAAAGCCGCTTGCGCAGCCTCGGGCCGCCGGGCGGCCATGCCGATTCCCGCTCGTCCGGCGATTAAAACCAGTTCGCGCTGATCAGCAGGGATTTCGGTTTCGAGGTAGGGCATCCGCAAGATCGCCAGCCCAAATGCCTGAACGACTTTTGGGCTGTCGTTGCCTGCCCTCAAGAACTCATTCAAAACGTCAAAGGCTATTTCAAACTGCTCGAAATGGATATAGAGCAGGGCGGCGTGATAGCGCACGACGGACTCCAACTCCTGATTGTTACTCCAGTCCTAAGGAGCGTCCGCGCAACAAGGAAACGATCGCTCGATCATATTCACGCGTCTGAAACTCGCACAAGCCCAGCATCCCCCACGCCGGTCCGTTATTGGCGTCGAGCGAAACAAGGTTCCGAAAAGCGTCCCGTGCCTCTGTGTAATGATCTTGTTCATAGAGGATCGCGCCGGTATTCCACCACCCTTCCTTCCAGTTGGGCCGGATCTTCAAAGCCGTGGCGTAATGATCAAGAGCTTCGCGCAACTGATTCGCCTGGCGAGCTTCATCCCCGAGTTTTACTGCTTGATCAAACGCCGGCATTGGATTCGTCGCCGAGTCTTTTGAATTGGCCTGTCTACCTTGTGACTGCGGCTGCGCCTGCGCGCGCATCACCACTCCCGAGACAAGCAGCGTTGCCACAGCGATAACTGAGCAAATCCAGAACCTGAGTCTTGAGGCTTTGATCACAACTTAACCCTTCGTCTGCTGGATTTGCTCGCTCGGCGGATTCGCAGGCGGCTTTGCTGGATCGCTCTTGTCAGCAGTCCTGGGAACCGGGTTGTTTGCTCTGTTGCTCGGTATTCAACTTTTGGATGATCTCCTGCTCGCGCTTGCCGTCTGCATTTCAGTTGAGCCGATAATAAACAGACGCCAGGAGCACGTGCGCTTCAATGAAATCAGGATGTTCCCGGACTACGCTTTCGAGCAGCGGACGCGCTTCGTTTGGTAACCCGCGAGCAACATAAACGGCGGCCAGATGATAGTACGCCTGTTGATCGCGCGGACGCAGTTGCACCGCGCGAGACAAGTACGTAAACGCGTCTTCAAACAGCTTGTCTTGTCGCAGCAATACTCCCAGGTAAAGGTTGGCCTCGAAGTCGTTCGGATTGTCAGCGAGCTCGCTCTTGAAGACGGTTTTGGCTTTTTCTCCATCCCCCATTCGCATCAACGCCCGGCCATACCAGGCGCGCAGCGTGGGCAATTTGGGATTCAATTCCAGCGCGCGTTCGAATTCTTTGATGGCCCCGTGACCATCGTCAGCCAGTAAGAGGAATTGAGCCCATCAGTAGCCGAGCCTCAGCTGAGTTTTCTTCACGAAACACTCGATCGATGATCACCTGCCCCTTGTCAGGCCTGGCCATCGCCGATCAGGGCACTCCCGAGGAGATATGCAACCGTGCGGTCTGAAGCATCGCTCTCAGCGACGGGCGATAGCAACGCGATCACCTTTTTGTATTCGCCCAGACGAACCTCGCAGTCCGCCAGGAGACGAATCGCGTTGGCTCGTTGCGGCAGGCTCTTTGGTGCGGCGGCGAGAAACTGAGTCAGCTGACTCGCCGCTTCGTTAAACCAGGCTGCTTTGTAATACGCCAGGGCAAGATTGAAACGAATGGCTTCATTGTGACTGTCCAGCGCCAGTGCTTGTTTGTACTGTTCAATCGCCTGCTCGTAGCGGCCCAGTCGCGAATAAGCCGCGCCCAGGTTCGAGCGAACATCCACTCTTTGAGGGTGAGAAGCGAGAATCAGCTTGATAGCCCCGGACGGCGCCTTGCTATATCGCCCTGACTCGTGCAACTGCGTCGCGTGCGCAAGCGCGGTCCACGTCATCTTGAGCCATTCCCGGGCCTGACAACGACGAGCAGGCACTTGCGAGAATTGCGACTCTGATAAGGCGTCGCCATCTACTTTGGTTTGCCATTCAAAACTTCCAACCGGGACCGAAAATCCGTAGCGCACAGAGTATATAATTATACGGCTTTTCGATTACCAAACAAACGCCAATAAGACTGGTCTTTGGTATTGAACCGACCTATACTCTTCAACAGTCAATCCATGAAAGTATTTAGTTACCATCCTGCTCACTATCGCCTGTGACCTTTTTCCCTTTCCGTTTGGTGAATGGACAGGGCAGTCACCACAAAAGCCTGATGAAGTGTTGCGAGTTCGCACTAATGAAGTAAGGCTCGACATCGTCGTTAAGGACAAAAAGGGACGCACGGTAACAGATCTTAACCCTGCTGATTTCGAAGTGCTTGAAGATGGCGTCAGTCAGCGAATCCAATCCTTCCGCTTCGTGAACCGTGAAGCGCCGGCTGACTCAGGTCCCAATCGGAACGCGGATCGAAAGCAGAGCCGAACCCGGAAACTTCACGGCCCACCAACTCCGCCCCGGCGGACCACGCCGGGAGTGACCGCTCTGGTGTTCGATCGCCTTTCTCCCGAAGCCCGTTCACTCGCCCGAAAGGCAGGCGTCGCGTACGCCCAGGAAGGCATGGCTGCGGGTGACCACCGGGCGTGTTCAGAATTGATCAGACTCTGAATACAGTGCAACCATTCACTGATAGTTCAGAGTTGGTGAAGAGCCGCCGTTGAACGCGCAGCCACCGCCGCCCGCCTCAACTTACGTATCCGGCGCCCAGAAGAGTTCGCGATCTCGCCGACCGGAACGGCGCCCTGGATCCGGCATCAATGGATTCCGCAGCCTCATCTGCCGCCAGCGCTGGAGCCGCCCGTGACGGCGCCGGGGCGTCGGCTGCGGGGCGAAGCAGCCGGGACAGGCGGCCGCACGAGCAGGCGCTCAATCGCCTATGCAGGCAAGCATGCTCGCGCGCAGTTCGAAGCTCTCGAACGGGATCAGCAAGGCTTTGCCACGATAAGCGGCTTGCTGGCAGTGATTAATCCGATGCGCAACCTGCCAGGGACGAAAGACGATTGTCACTCTTTCTCGGAAGGAATCGCGCTGCCGACGGCGTCCTGTGATGATGAAATTTCCAGCGGTTATCAGCGCCGCCAATCGAGCCAACGTCGCGATCTATGCAATTGATTCCGCCGGACTGCGAACCGAAGGTGTGGACAGAGCAAGCCGCCAACAGCGAACTCAACTCAATCGTCTCTCGACGCATGCAGCTTGCTGGGGACGCGGGACACGATCGCGGAGTCAATGGACCTTATACCAAGTCCCTGAGGAAGCGAGGACTTGCTGCGGTTTTTTGTTGATCCGCGGGTGGCCTCAGGTCAATTGGCAGACCAGACCGGCGGCTTTCTGATCCACGACACCAACGATCTTTGCCACCAGCGGGCTGCGTCGCATCGCGCGACGACATGCACGGATATTACATGATCAGATTATGTCCACAAGAAGTGAGGATTACGATGGTCGTTTCCGTCGCATCAACGTGAGGAAGCTCAGCCGGTCGAATCTCGAATTGCAGACGCGCAAAGGGTATTACGCGATCGAGTCGGTGGGTCAACTTCCGGTGCTCGATTACGGAAAGCTCCGGCCATCGCCGCCGCCAGAATGCGCGCTCGGATTCGAACCCATTTCCTTTTCATGCGGCGGCAATTGGCTACCCTGCGACAAACCAGCCAGGGCTAACGTTGATACTTGCTGAGGCGCCTATGTCGGCGATTCAATTTTGCGACTGCCGCGGATAAAGAAAGCCTACAGTGCCGACTTTTCAATCCGTGGCTTTGGTCAAAGATGGAACCGGGGAGGTCGTCAAAAAGTCAGCAAGCATTATCCTGTTACTTTGGCCCGATCCGATCGAGACCTGGATCGCGGCGCGCAAAGAAGCGGTACTCTTTTACCGCGAAACGCGGCTAGCCGACGAGGCCGTTATACCGTCGAACTAATTGCTTACGGCGAAGTTAGCCGGCAAGACGAGCGTTCATACAAGTTCGCTCAAGGTCGCCGCCCTCGATGAAACCAAACCGCGCCTCAGTAGCGTGGCCGTGCTCAAACGCGCGGGCGAGCTGACGCGAGAGGAACAGAAACGCGACCAGCCGTTTTCATTTCGGCGAGTTGCTCGTCTATCGACCTCCGGCAAGGCTATTTCGAAAAAAGCCGGGCAGTTGGCATTCTTCAACTCACGAAAGTGTGGCCTCCCAAAGGATCCACAGCGAACTGACCTTTGCAGCGGTTCTTTCCAGACGGACGCGGTATCGGCAAGTCGCCGCGCTCTGTTACCCGCGCCCGATGACCGGGGCCGCGTCAAATACGCGAGTTCTTTCTCGCTCAATGGATTTTCAACCGGGAACCTACGAACTGCAGGTGATTGTCGGTGACGGTAAGAATGGCGCCTCACGCTCCGACCGACTTCACCTTGACGCCGTGACGCAAGGTCGTCGTTCCGCGCAGGAACTACCGGGGATCTGAATTCAAACCCTCACGGTCGGGCTTTGATCTGGTGCTCGAGCTGCTCTGCTTCGGCCACGTATTCACCTTTAGGCGCCTCTCGAGATACGCCTGAAGGAGCGCGCAACGCTTCGGCCGCGTCTCCTCGCGCCAGGTAAATCCGCGCCAGATGATAGTGCGCAGCCACACATTCGCTTCCACCCATTACCAGCGCCTTGGTTAACTCTGTTTCGGCGGAAGCCAGAATCGCCGCTCTCCGGTAGTGCGAAACCAAGCCAGAGACTCGCTACCGGTCGCGTGCTATCAATTGCTTTTGCCTGTTTTAATTCGGATATCGCATCCAGGTAGTTTTCCGCTCGATGCGCACCAATCCGGAGATTGAATTTCGCGTTGAAGTTCTTAGGGTCTTCCTCGAGCACGCCCTGAAAGAGCTTTTCGGCCTCGTCCAGCCGCTTGGGCTTTAGGTGTTGCGCGCCGGAGATCGTTACGCGCTGCGAGATAGTCCGGATAGAGCGAAATTGCTTGTTGGAAATGCTCGGCGGCCTGGGTGATGTCGCCTTTGCTCACCAACTTCAATCCAGCTCGTATTCCTTCCTGGCCGCTATCGGGACCACCTGACGCAACTCAGCAACGGATACAACTCTTGCAGGGTTACTCAAAACCGGCGTTTTCTTTTCTCGCAACTCAAGGGTTAGCTTTCGAACAATCCCGCGCCCGAGCGACACCTTTTCGATAACCGGTTCGAAGCTGCGGTCATCAACCTCGGCCTGAACATAGTAGGTTCCCTCGCTCCAGATTGTTGAGGTGGAACTCTCCCTGCTTGTTGGTATAGAACGTGGAAAGGTGGCTCACCGAATTGCTTAAGGTGATTCTGACGTTGCGATTGGCTGGAAAACCCGGAAGGCAGGATAACGCGACCCTCAATGACTGCGTTATTCGTATCCGCAGTCTTAAATTTGGTGTCGACCTCATGTCCTGTGCAAGGGCCGGTGCGGCCAGGGCTGAACAAAAAGCGAGTGCAATGAAAGCGCGATTTACTCTCATGGGATTTCTCCCAGACTTTGCGCCATGATAACGCATACGTCCAAGCGAAACTAAGCGGCGCGAGAGGCCATCAAGCCTCTCGCGCCGAAGATCAACGATGCCGCTCAATCGAGACTTAAAACTCGAACTTCAATGCGAATTCCACAATTCGGCGGCCGTGCAAATTAACGATCTTGCCAAAGTTGTGGAGAGTGTCACTTCGATCTCCCGAACGACCATCCGTGAAGCGGAACCCGCCGGTTGGATCGCAGATATTGCCGTTGACGGTACCGCCAATTCCGTTCGGAACATTGGCGACTGTTCTCAGGCATACGGTGTCGAGCGCCAGAAAGATGTCACTCCCCTGGAGATTCGTCGCCGTAACGTTGGTCAGTGTCGGATAGGCCTGGTTGAAAACGTTGAAGAGTCCCGTCCGGAATTGAATCTTCTTGGATTCACTGATGTGTGAAGTTCTTGAAGAAAGAAACGTCGAAGATTGCTCCGGCTCGGGGTCCGAAGATAGAAGGGCGGTACGGCAGGTCCGGAACTGCCAAACGTCGGAATCGCCAGCTTGCTGATATCGAACATCTTGTTCCCCAGTTTCAGTGCTCACCACTCAGAGAAGGATTTCCTAAGTAGACGGGCGTAACCGCGCCGAGGCTGGCACCAGCATTAGTGCCATTGAACGCGTCGGAACCATACCATGCCACCGCCTGGTTGGCTGTAGACTATGTCGCCAGTAAATTTGAGGCGAAGCGGTATCCGCTTTGGAAGGTGCGTTATGCCAGACATCTGCCATCCGTTAAATATGCCTCGGGTAACTGCATTATTGAAACTTCCGCGCGCAAGCTTCGGAAAACTGTAGTTGTACGACATGTTGAATACGTGCGTTACGGTCGAAGGGCAGGACGCCCCAGCTTCTATGCCGCGTATCAATAGGATCGGCCCATGCTGATCCGTCGGTCTCGTTGGTGGCGACGGTCCCCAGGGCTTTGCCGAAGGTGTAGGTGAGCAAAGTATTGAAAGTTTTTGCCCTGATGGCTTAACGTCGCCTGCATCGAATGGTAGCTCAGGTGCCGGTGAAATCGTAGAAACCAACCGAATTGTAGGCCTGGAATGGTCTGTATTGTGCGAGCACAGAGGCGTCGAGTCCGCACGGTTTACTGGAATGGACAGATCGGAGTTTCCGATAGTCCCGGTCAGAGAATGTGCCCAGCGGGACAATGTTTACGTTGATCTGCTGAGGCAGGTGCCTTGCCTGAGTACCGACATAGGCCGCCGTAAGAATGTTGTGCCACGGCAACCTGCTTCTCAATGGTAAAGCTCATGGTCGCAATTCTTGGTAGATCGTTGGAATTTTTGTCTCTTGAAGCTGATGTTGATGTTTGCGATGGCGGAGAATGGGTCATAAGTCTTCCAGGTCGCTGAAGGAAAGTCCATTGGGAGGCGCCCAGGGAGTATCGACTGTGGCGCTATAAGTGATTCGGCAACTGGCCACTCAGAGTAATAGTCGTGGTTGCCCTGGACGCGATTGTAAAACAGTCCCGCGCCGGCGCGAACGACCAGGTCACCCTTGCTTCAATGTCCCAGGCAAAATTCAGCCGCGGCATAAACTGGACCGGTACGTTTGGCAGAACGCCCTTCGGGATTTCGCCTCGCCGCCAGCTTGAAGCCATTCGGCCCGGTGGGGTCTCCATTTATGAAAACTCCTGGCTTTTGACGTACGCGCTGGGATCGAACAACACACCCAGACCCTTTTGCTCGTAGTTCTGCGGGAGATAAACTGCGCGCAGTCCATACTCAAGCGTGAAGTTCCGCCGCACTTTCCAGCTATCCTGAGCATAGAACTCGTAGTTATATAAGCGGAAATTATCAACCGGACGATCTGACGCCTGGGCAAACTCAAGTGGTTTTCCTACAAAGAGATCGCCATAGTTGTTAGTGGTCATTGTTGTTTGTCCCCATTGCCCGAGCACTATATTGGTATCGTGGTTGGACTGCTGATTCTTGTTGCCCTGCTCGATGTAGGCGCCAAACTTCAGCGTGTGCGTATCGTATAACCTTCGACAGGTTATCGGTTAACGAGAAGCTGGAATACGAGGAATAGATTGGGAAACCGTATGCGGTGTGAAGATCACCACTTCCCCACGTCAGCACACTGAGAGGAACATAGGGGTTCTTGCCAATAAAATCAATCTTCGGATTGCCACCGAAGCCAACCTTCTGTAAACCCAATGCCGAGTATGACACTTTGTCGGGATCGGCATAGCTATACTGGAGGTCAGCTTGCTGGCGCTGAACGAGGATCTCATTAGTCATCGAATTACTGACGACATTGGTCATAACTCACCCACCAGAGATTTGCCCAGGTTCTTGCTCTGCAAGCCCGCCGGGAGGTTCGTAGTTCGACGAGTCCCACCAGAGCCCGCGTGGGAAGCCCTGCTGCTCGTATTCGCGGGCAATTCGCACATAGAGTTTCGCCTTGTCGCTGATGTTGTAGTCAAAGCGCGAGGTAAGCTGATTTCTGTTATTCGGCCTGAGCACGCTATAGACGTAATTGGTTCTGGCCGATGGGAACATTTCAAGTTCGGCAGTGAAACAAATTCAGTAAAAGCCTTGCCGAATGGATCGCCGCAAGGCGTCAGAGTTACCACGGAGCCACGTCGTCGTTGTTACCAGGGTTGCCCGCTACGCCGCCAATCGTGCAACCAGCTGGAACAGTTACTCTCTGACTGAGGGCCAGCAATTCGCTGAAGTCACCCTGTCTCTGTTTCAGCGTAGGCACCAGAAACTTTGCCGAGCCTTCATCAACTTGCTGGTAATAGCGTTCGTAGCCAACGAAGAAGAAGAGTTTGTCTTTCAGGCTGGTGTAAGGCTTGCCACCTTCCCAAAAGCGCGGCAAGTAGACCAGACCACCGATGTTCCCGCCCGGATACTGATACTTACTCAGCGGGCGACTACGTTGTTGATACTGTTCGGTGATCATTGGCTTGAAACGTTATGATTGCGGATGTAGTCGTATAGCGAACCGTGAAAGGTTGCTGCTTCCATCTCTTCGTGGTGGCGCTTATCTGTACAGCGCTGGAGCCGTGCTCCGGCGGCATAGTTACTGGTCTGGACCCTCACCTCCTGAACCATGTCCGGATTGGCGGTGATGGCGGTTCCATTGTTCGGCACCAAAATCCATCATTCGCGACCCGTCAATCGTCACGTTGTTTTCTTCGCCGCGCAAGGCCGTTCACATGGTACTGAAGCAGTTGCATTAGCTCCACTGACGAATCCAACCTGCTCCAAGGGTTGTTTGGTCGGGAACCACCACACCAGGCAGAGCACGCAGCGAGCTCAACAGCGCTGCGGCTGACGATCGAGAGGTTTTTAATCTGATCTGCGAGTAATTGTATTCTCTCTTGCGCCCGTCTCGGTTTGGAGTGAATCTGCAGCACAGAGCCACTCGACCGTTGCAAGTCTCTGACGGTTGCCCTATTTCTAGGGTGATATCAAGCGCGCGCGTGCTGGCGGTTTCGACCGACACGGCAGATTGGCTTACAGTCTTAAAACCGCCTGATTCTACTTTCAGCCGTGTAATTCCCGGGAATCAGGCCGGTGAAAACATATGAGCCCTCATCATTGCTGCGTCGTCTTGCGTTCGGCTTTAGTGGACTCGGTTAACCAGGGTGACCGTGGCATTCGGTACGACCGCGCCCTTCGGGTCTTTCAACGTTCCGCGAAGAGTGGCACTTCCCGTCGTTTGACCAGACGTGGTGACCGCTATCAGCGCCGTCACACACAGCACAAAGGCCGCGAAGAGCGGCCGAAACTGAAACACACGGGATTTTCTTGATGAAATACGTACGCCGAGCATCATGTTAGCCTCCAAAGGAAGACCTCTCAGAAATATAGCGACGAGTGCGCAATTAAGGCGCTTCCTCCTGATCGCCGATCAGCAGGCAGCCTTGATGGCACAGACATTGAGACCAAGTTGCACGATGGGCGTTAATCCTTTGCCCCCGCCTTGAACTCAAATAACGAGTATTGCCCGAACTTCGCTGATTACGACTTTAGAACTTTAAGAAAACGAGATCGCGATGCTTTGTTGCAGTACCGGACAAAAGCCTTACTACTACTCGCACGCAACTCTTTGTCAAGAGTTTTTCAATCTAGCTGTTCAGAGACCTGTCTTGTTGATTTGATAATTAACCGGACGTTGCAGACCGAATCTCTGTCAGGCAAAGGTCAATGCCGCGCTTCGTCCGGCCGGTGCAGACGAGCAGACTCGTTACCGCTAATGGCCAGCATTTTTTGCGAGTTGGGAGATTTTGCTCTGAAGGCTGCCGACGGCAATCTTCCAAGATTTTTGAAAAATGATCCGAAGTTTCGCATTTTCATCAACCGGTTAATACGGAGTGAACTTGCCCGCGAGTACCAGACTCAAGTGCGCCAAGTAAACGCGTATTGGCACCCAGGGTCGACGGTATCACCAGAGCAGATTCCAAACCGCGACAATACTGTCCTGGCCCACGGCGTCCGTAAGCTCACCTGCTATGAGCGGCCACGCGCGCGTTATGCGACCACCTACGATCGACCGCTTCCGGACTCAGGCCTTTCAGGAGATTCGATATTCCCAACCCCAGATAATGCGCGGTCTCAACGAGGCGGTTTGTGCCTGCATCCTCTCTTTGCATTGCGCGATCAATGAGATGGTCAAAGCTGATAACAGGTTTTTGTGCTCCCAGGTCGTTCGCAGCATAACGCGCCAACGCCGCCTTCGCTGAAGCAAACGCCTCCCAAGCATTCGTGACTACCTGCCGCACAGGCCACGGGCGCATTCTTGCCAATGGTCATGTGCCCAAACTCTCCGGCTGCTCCGCTCATGCCATGATAAATCTGTCCGATCAAAAACGATTCCTGTTCCCAGGCCCTCTTCGACGAGCACGAAAATAAAATCACGCGCGTCGAGAATCTCAGGCCGGGCGAGCCACAACTCCGCCAGAGCAGCCGCGTTCGCATCGTTGTCCACCAGGACGGATGCTGCCGGTGGCAGCATGTAATCGCGGGCGACGGGCCAATTCTGCCACGCGAAGAGCGGCACAAATATGCACCTCTCCGCGTCTCTGGATCGACCATGCCCGGAAGACTGAATGCCCAATTCCTTCAATCCCTGGTTCTGTGCTAAGAAAACGCTTGACGCATGCCTCAATGTTTTTGAACGTGGTCTCTAAGTCCGGGATCTGGTTACAAAGGTTTCCGCTTCAGGATTCTTCCCGCGAGTCGCCGAGTGGCAACACTGGTTTCGGCGGTGCCCAAATCAACACCTATGGCGATTGGTCCACCGGCGCGCAAACGCAGCAGAGCGGCGATGGTCCGCCACCGGTCGATTCTCCTTCGATCTCATCAATCAGGCCCCTGGTCTTTAATTCTTCGACGATCAAAGAGACCGTCGATCGCTGCGAAGGCTGTCTCATGAGAGATTTCAGCCCGCGAGATCGGTTCCTTTTCGCGCACGTAGTTGAGAACAATTTGCCTGTTGATGTAGCCGCGAATCGTATTTGACCGGGCGACATTCGCCTTTTAGATTCATTCGCCGCATTTGCTCACTCAACCTCCGCGACCACGCTCTTGATCGGAGAAGAGCCGGAGCTCTCCGGAACAGATGTAACGTCGGGTAATATGGGACCAGACGTTAAAGCGCGCTGAGCTTAGAGATCTGGCCGGAGACGATCAGGTCGAAGGCTCGCTCTGGCCTGCCAAGAACGATTCGTGAAGCTACCTGAGAAGCTTTTGACGGGGCCCAACAAGCTCGCTATGATACGGTATCGAGATAATCCAAGCGCATTGCTGGCGATGAGTTGTCGATTTGTAACCAATGCTAGCAACCCTCAGCCGCAGTCGAGTTCAATCCACGCGCAGGGAGTTTCTTCGACTCAGCCTACCAAACGTCGCCGCGTAATCGGGGCTCGATTATAATAGGCTGGTAGGAAATCCGGTGGCCGTGTCTCTATAAATGCCGGGAAACTTTGAGGACCCGGGTTTTCGTTTAAGTGCGATGGTTAAGGAGGCTCTCCATGATTTGTCCCCGATGTGCATCTGAGCAAAGTGACGAGGTTGAAGTTCTGCAAAGCGTGCGAGCGCGAACCTCGAGGCTGTCCGCTACGTTCTCGACAACCGCGAGATACCAGCAGGCTTCGACTGGAGCAAGACATGGGTCGCCGACATGTTCCTCTCGCCAGGCTGAGCAAAAGCGGCGAGGAAGCGGCAAATCCGAACTGCAGAGTGGAATTACTCCCGAAGAAAAACGGCGGACTGAAATCAAGGCCGGCGTCATCTACAGCTGCCGCCGGTTACGGGCGTGGCAATCGCTTCTCTACTTCCTGATGCAAGGGAATCATTTTGAGCGGCAGGGGCCGCCGGCTCTGAAGAAATACTCAGCCGCCTTTGGATTGCCGGAGTGATTCCGATTTTCGTCGGCATCGCACTCATCATCAACGGCGTCTTCGTCAGCAGGAAGCAAGGCGATGGACGTGAAAGCCCGGTGAGCTGACCCCAACTCTTTCGCCGCGCAGCCTGACCAGCGCACTGTTAGGCGTCGGAGGCATCGACCTAGTCGGTCCCAGCTACATTCAGCGTAACGGAAGGAACGACGAAACACCTCGATCAGGATTGACGGCAAATGAGCAGGGTTTCCTGACTGCCGCCCAGGTCATACCGGAGCCAGCTCATCGCGCGCTGATCGTCAGGGTATCGCCGGTTAAACCGCTCGAAGTCGCCTTCAACACGATACTGCCTGCCCGGCCACGGAAGACTGGATAATCGCCAATGCCATACCATGGAATGCATGGCGGCGATTCGCTTTGAACGATTCATGGCTGATCTCGCTGCCGTTATCTACTGCCCGCGATCAAGCCTGGGCCACTCAGCGTAAAATCGATGAGACTATCTGCCGCGCGGCACGACCGTTCCATTCTGGTCGACAATCTTCACGGTCACAAATGACAAATCCGTACCGTCAGGCTTAATGATTTTGTGATCGGGAACCAGCACAATACACTCGCACCGGCCCTGCCCGCGCGCGCGCACCTCGTCAGGTCACGACTTGTGCCGTCTCGGCGCGAGATGCGCTCGCCAGCACTCCGGGTTCAAAATGGAACGCGCCACTGGACGTGCAGATCATCGGCCTGCTTCCGTCGCGTGCCCAGTGATTTTCCGTTGAGAAATAACTCGACCTCGTCGGCGTTGTTGAAGTAGGCCCAGACGTCAACGTTGTCGCCAGCCTTCCAATTCCAGTGTGGCAGCAGGTGGAGCACCGGGTTTGTTGGTCCACTCGCTTTGTTCGCATGTAAGTAACTGCGTCTTTCGGAAACCCGGCGAGATCTATGATTCCAAAATAAGAACTGATCGCAGGCCACGGATAAGGTGTCGGCTCGCCGGGGTAATCCCAACCAGTCCAGATGAACATGCCCGGAAAAGAAGGGATACTTCTTCGCCAGCTTCCAGGTCTCTTCATGGGTCGAGCCCCACGGCGCGCTGCAGTTGTCGTAGGACGAGCATGAGTAGTCCTTGTTTCCGTCTTTGAGTGGCTTGATCCCAACGCTCCGGCCAGCGCCGGATGGTATCTGCGGGCAAGTCATAGCTGGCGCGAGTGGCCAGTGCGGAGGTGGTCTCGGCATTGCCGATAATCGGTACGAGCCGGGAAACATCTTTTGAAACTCCGGGATCTTGTTGTGCTGATAGTTGAGTGCCGACCAGGGTCGAGACCGCCGTCAGCTATCAAGGTGTTCTTCTCACTCACATTGTTGCACGCCAGAGGTGACCGGACGCGTCTTGTCCAGACTACGGACTATCCCTGAAAAAGCTCTCTGCCGATACTGGCCGGCTTCGGGATTCGGTGTCCACTGTTCGGCGACTTCATTGCCGATGCTCCAGATGAAGATGCTGGGATGATTGCGATCGCGCAGCACACATATCTTCAAGATCCGCGCCGTGTGCCATTTATCCCAGTCGAGGTGATAATCGAATTTCGTCTTCTCTTTCTTCCACACGTCGAAGGCTTCGTCCATCACGATGAAAGCCCATGCGGTCCGCCAGTTCGAGCAACTCCGGCGCCGGTGGATTGTGCGAAGTGCGCAGCGCATTCGATCCCATCGCTTTCAGCATTTCAATCTGTCGCTCCAGGGCGCGCGGGTTGATCTGGCCGCGCCCAGCGCGCCCAGATCGTGGTGAATTGCACGGTGCCGCGAATCTTTACCGGCTTGCCGTTGAGGATGAAGCCCTTGTCTATCTCGAATGAGAACGAGCGAATGCCAGCGGCGTCTCGTATCGATCCACGACGCGGCGATTCTGTTCCAATTGGGAAACGACTTTGTACAGGTAGGGGCCGCTCAGCTCCGACCACAACGCGGGATGCGGCACGGTAATCGTCTGGCTCACTTCAGCCTGTGATGATCCGGCAAAAACATTTTCTCAGTCATGCGCGCGACTTCGCGTCCGGCTGCGTCGTAGATGATGTTTGCCGGGTTTACAGGTGCGTGGCACCAGGCGAATCGTTGCGCACCTTCGTCACAACCTGCACGGTCGCTGATTGTTCGCCCACGGCGGGAAGTCGTGACGTAGGTGCCCCGGTGCTCGACGCGGACTTTTCAATTAGCGGTGAGCCAGACGTTGCGGTAGATACCGGACCCGGAATACCAGCGCGAGTTTGGCTGCTCGGAATTATCGACCTTGACCGCGATGACGTTTTCCGCGAGAGACCGTAATTGAGAAAGGCGTCAAATCATATTCAAAAGAGCTGTAGCCGTAAGGTCGCTTACCGAGATAGGTGTCCATTGATCCAGACCTCGCTGTTGCGATAGATGCCAATCGAAGTCAATGAAAACCAGCTTCCCTTTTGCGGTGACCGGCACATTGAAGGTCTTCCGATACCAGCCGGTACCGCCGGGCAATGCGCCGCCTCCGGTGCCAGGCGGGGTTCTTTCATCAAACTCGCCTTCAATGCTCCAGTCGTGCGGCAGATTCAGCGTTCGCCATTGCGAATCATCGAAACCTTGATCTTTCGCGTCCGGCAAATCGCCCAGATGAAAGCGCCAGCCCTGATTAAAGATCACCATCTTGTCCGGCCTGGGGTTGGCGCCAATGTTAACCGCGGAACACACAATCACCAGGCTAAACACACTCAACCAGCAAATGATTCGCATTTTCCTTCGCATTTCTCCTTCCGCTCAACCACACCAACCCCAGCGCTTTCACGGTCGCTGTATCAGGCGTCGCATGGCCACTGGTTTTATTGCTGACCGAAGCCACCTGCATAGTCCACATGGTCCAGCCAATGCCATGCCGCTCGAGCACGGCGCGCATGTCGGTAATCCAGCACGCGCGCGATCTTCCGGATTCGAGAGGATGCGCCGGTACGCCCCGAACTCATTGCAGGTGACCGGCACGTGATGTTTTGCTCCCCCAGCCGCCATGCTGATGTCGCGATCGATCCGCTCGGCGTTCCAACGATCCTGCCCATAGGGCACGAGGCTCAACCTCGGAGCCGGCTGGTCAGCAATCGGATCCAGAATTTTGGCCACCGACTCAGGACTCGAGGGATACGGCACTTTGCTATAGAACTGCAGATTTGGACCGGCCCAAGTCGCGCCCTGGATGCGTAAAGGGAAACGGATCGTAATAGTGAAAATTGTAAATGACATTCGGATCGCTGTGGGGCTCGGCGCCAGCATCTCCGCCAGACCGGACCAACGATGACCCGAGGCGATGATGGTGTGCTTCGGCGCGTCGGCGCGCATCGCCGCAATCAACTTTGCCTGAATGCCGAACCAACGATAGGGGTCCTCGACCATCGGCTCGTTGATGGTTTCCAGAAACACCATTTCCGGATCGCGCTTCGACCAGTGCCCGGCGAGCGCGCGCCAGAACTTCACCAAAATTCTCCACCTGGCGGTCATCCTTCAGTCGCAGCTTAAATTCATCGGCAGGGATGGATATCGACAATTACCGCCAGACGCTGTGCCAACATCATGTCCAGCGCCGCGTCGAAATAGCGAAGGTACTCAGTCCTCAACGACCCTAGATCGTTCGGATTAATCAACGGCGCCGGCTCAACCGTAAAACGCACATGATCGAAGCCCAGTCTCTTGATCAGAGCGATATCCTCTGCGGTGGGTGGTGCGTGTCGCAGGATGTTCCTTTGAATAGGTACTTGATTGCGCGAACCAGTGGCTCAGATTGATCCCATGCCTGAGCCGCGCGCGAACCGCGTCCGGAGCTACTTCAGATTCCCTGCGCTGCCCGGGCCGGAGCCGCCAGGTAGTCGAGCTCGGTGATTGACAGAAACGCCGAAGTGACGCATAGAATGACGGCGAAAATTGAGACTCTTCGTCTGAGCATGCGGCCTCTTTTAGCAGGCATGTTTAAGGAAAAGCAAAAACTTTGAGGCCGAATAGGCGCGCGGAAAGAGTGTTTGTTTTCACGCGCACGCTTTCAAATTCATTCGCGTGAGGTCGCCTTGAAAACAAAAATTCCGCCGGCGGTTACTGCCATTCTTACTGCTGCTGATCCCTATTTCTGCCAGCTCGCAAGCGAACCCGGGCAGGATTAGTGTCAGGCAAACTGCACCATGCCCATCAATGCCGGCTGGCAATTTCGCGAAGCCCACAGTTCTGTGTGGCATACGGCCACAGTTCCGGGATGTGTCCATACGGATTTGTTGGCCAACAAACTGATTGGGGACTCCTTCTATCGTGAAAATGAACTGCCGCAACAGTGGATCGGAAAGACTGATTGGGAATATCAGACGCACTTTGTCTTGACATCCGGCCACGCTGAAGCGCGAGCACGTCGAGTTGGTCTTTGAAGGATTGGATACCTATGCGGAAGTTTATGTAAATGATGCGCTCGTCTTGAAAGCCGACAACATGTTCCGCACCTGGCGGGTCGACTGCTAAGTCCGCGCTGACTATCGGCGACAACATCTTGCGCGTGCGCTTTCGCTCGCCGATTAACGAAGTGCTGCCGGCGATGGCGCAGATCAAATTCCAACTTCCCGCGCCGAACGATCAAGGTGAACTGACCTCGCCCTACACGCGCAAGGCGCCTTACCAGTACGGTTGGGATTGGGGGCCGCGCTTCGTCACCAGCGGCATTTGGCGTCCCGTGTCTTTGGAGGCGTGGAACCAGGCGCGGGTCAGCGATGTGCAGATTATTACCAACAAGATCGCCGCGGATGCTGCGTTCGCTAACTGCGAATGTCCGAGGTTGCCGCCAGCGCGACGAGTCGAGCGATCTTAATTCTGAATAACCTGACGAACCACCACCGTCGCCGCGCGCAAAGAAATTACGTTAACGAAGCGGCACGAACCGAGATCTCGGTTGACTTTACCGTTCCCCACCCGCAGCTCTGGTGGCCCAATGGCCTGGGGGATCATCCCCTTTACGATTTTCAGGCGCAGGTAATCATCCAACGCAGGTTGATCGATCAGAAACGCACTCGCATCGGCCTGCGAACTTTGGAGCTTGCGCCAGCAGCCTGATGAAACCGGCAAGAGTTTCACTTTTTGTCATAAATGGCGTCCCGGTCTTCGCCAAGGGCGCCAACTGGATTCCGGCCGACAGTTTCCCACGCGGATCACCAGGGCGAAGTACCGGCAAGCTGGTCAGCTCAGCCCGCGATGCAAACATGAATATGTTAAGCAATACGTAACC
>ERZ1370068.1052-contig-10962_pt1 | contig 27140 bp, 54 predicted proteins | sample MGYA00561227_ERZ1370068 | MGnify/ENA primary metagenome ERZ1370068 (study PRJEB38410, sample SAMEA6850437) | metagenome | study: Metagenomic assessment of the ecological functions of the soil: analysis of the soil microbiota associated with the...
AGGTTACGTATTGCTCATAGGTTTCGAACACTTCGACACATTCAGTGCGCGCATCAGGTATTCACTGCGCGCCGGGTCCAGTCGTTGAAGTCGCCGGCAATGATCAGCGGAGCGTCATGCGGGACCAGCCGCTCGATCCGACTCTGCCAGCGCTTCCAGTTGCTTCTCGCGCCAGATGCGCAAAGGCCGAGGTGCACATTGATTGCGTGCAGCTTCTCGGTCCAGCCCCGCACCTGGATCTCAATGCGCAATCCGCGCTGCTCGAACCGGTGCATGGACACATCCTCATTGTCCCAGCGCTGGATCGGGAATTTCGACAGGATGGGCGTTGCCGTGATGGGCATCGTCCACTACCGCATTGCGGCCGTAGGCAAAACTCTCCCACACGGAATCGGCCAGGAACTGTACTGTGGCGCGACGGGCCAATTCAGATGGCGCCGCGCGAAGCGGGCATGAAACCCCACCACCTCCTGCAAGAACACCAGATCGGGGTCGACTGACTGGAGCCTCTCCCCATCTCGTGCAGGCTGACGCGGCGCTTGAACTGAGGGAATCCCTTGTGGATGTTGAAAGTCAGAACGTGCAGGCCGGGCATCCGCTCTCTCTGTTGCTTATCGCCAGGCTGCGCCATCTGTGTCAAGCAGCCGTTTCCGGGCAGTCTACGGATAGCCGCCGCGTTGCTCCAGGAGAAGCAGCGTTGCGCTGCCTCCTGCCAGGGCAGCCAGAGGAAGCTCAGATGCTCGCGCGGCGCCACCAGCGCGCACGGCGCGGGCAGCATGAGACCGAACACATGTTCCGTGTTGTGCGTCACGCCGGGCGCGTAACGCCAGCGCCACTCCGGAAAGATCTCGTACTGGGTCTGCAGCCGCCAGTCGGTCAGCACATGGCGGCGGGCGTCGAGGCCGGTTTCCTCCGCTACTCACGCACCGCCGTCTGCTCCAATGTCTCGCCCTCGTCCTGGCTCCCGGTGACCGACTGCCAATAGCCGGGATGGTCGGCACGCTCCAGCAGCAGGACCTTCAGGTCCGGCGTGTGTATCACCACCAATACTGAGACCGGGATCTTGAATTTCAGTTTGATCTTGCACCGCCGCGCGCCAAACGAACACCATATCATTGCGTCTAGTCACGCCGCTTGCCTCCAGTCGATCCGGGTTCGGCTCGCTCCCGGGCTGCGCCGTCCTGGTCGGTTCAACTGCAGGTTCTTGCCGGCTCGGGCGTGCGCAGACGAATGTGCAGCTGCCGCGCAACTGGCGCTCGTCGACCTCGCTCGGCGCGTGCGTGAGCAAGTCCTGAGCGCGCTGGGTCTTCGGAAAGGCAATCACATCGCGTATCGACTCGGCGCCTGCCATGAGCGTTACGATGCGATCCAGTCCGAAGGCCAGGCCACGTGCGGCGGTGCGCCGTACTGAAGCGCATCCAGCAGGAATCCGAACTTGGCGCGTGCCTCTCCCGGCCCGATGTTGAGGGCGGCGAACACTTGGACTGCACCTCCTGACGGTGAATACGCACCGAGCCGCCGCCGATCTCCCAGCCGTTCAGCACCATGTCGTAGCGCCTTGGACAGCGCCGCTGCCCGGTTCGACTGTCGAGCATAGTCTTCGTGACCGTCGGCGGGCGCGGTGAACGGATGGTGCAGCGCGTCCCAGCGCTTCTCTTCCTCGTCCCACTCGAACATCGGGAAATCGAGCACCCACAGCGGCTTCCAGCCGGTCTCGGCGAAGCCGCGCTCGTGGCCGATCTTCGCGCGCAGCGCGCCCGAGCGCATCGTTCACCACCTTGGCCTTGTCCGCGCCGAAGAAGATGAGGTCGCCGTTCTGCGCGCCGGTGCGCTCGATCGATGGCCTTCAGCGCCGCGTCGGACAGGTTCTTCACGATCGGCGACTGCAGCCCGTCTCGTTCAACTGGCGCGACGTCGTTCACCTTGATGTAGGCGAGCCCCTTCGCGCCGTAGATCTCTCACGAACTCAGCGTAGCCGTCGATCTCGCCGCGCGTGAGCGCCGCCGCCGCCGGGCACGCGCAGGCCGGCGACGCGCCCGCCCGGCTGGTTGGCCGCGGCCGCGAACACCTTGAACTCGACGCTCTTCATCACGTCGGTCAGCTCGGTCAGCGTCGAGCGGCACGCGCAGGTCGGGCTTGTCCGATGCCGTAGCGGACCATCGCCTCGGCGTAGGTCATGCGCGGAAACGGTTCGGCAGGCGTCACGCCGAGCACTTCCTTGAACACCGGCGCGGATCAGCGTCTTCCATCATGGCCGTGATCTCGGCCACGGTCAGGAACGAGGTCTCGATGTCGATCTGGGTGAACTCCGGCTGGCGGTCGGCGCGCAGGTCCTCGTCGCGGAAGCAGCTTGGCGATCTGGTAGTAGCGGTCGAAGCCGGCGACCATCAGCAGCTGCTTGAACAGCTGCGGCGACTGCGGCAGCGCGAAGAACTCGCCCGGGTGCACGCGGCTGGGCACCAGGTAGTCGCGCGCGCCTTCCGGCGTGGACTTGCGTCAGCATCGGCGTCTCGATGTCGATGAAGCCCTGGCTGTCGAGGATAGCGGCGCACCGCCATCGCGACCCGGTAGCGCAAGCGCAGGTTGCTGCTGCATGACGGGCGGCGCAGGTCGAGCACCCGATGCTCCAGCCGCACGTTCTCGTTCAGGTTCTCGTCGTCGAGCTGGAACGGCGGCGTGAGCGACGGATTCAGGATCTCGATGGTCTGGGCCAGCACCTCGATCGCGCCGCTGCGCAAGTTCGGGGTTCACCGTTCCCGCCGGGCGCGGGCGCACCCTGCCCTCCACCTCGACGACGAACTCGTTGCGCAGCCGGTCCGCGACGGCTGAACGTGTCGGGCGTGTCGGGATCGCACACCACCTGCACTAGGCCCTCGCGGTCGCGCAGGTCGATGAAGATCACGCCGCCATGGTCGCGGCGGCGGTGCACCCAGCCGCACAGCGTCACGGCCTGGCCGAGGTACTTCCCATCGATCAGTCCACAATAGTCGGTACGCATGATTGAGAAACGGGATATATCTGGTAAAAGTCAGTCGGGAGCGCTCCGGCTCGCGCACGCTCAGGCGTCGGGTGCGGGATTGCCGCCCGCGGCACCGCGCGGCGGGGCAGGAGCCGCAACGCCCATGGAGATCACGTACTTGAGGGCCTCATCCACGTTCATGTCCAGCTCGATCACGTCGGCACGGGCACGATCAGAAAATAGCCCGACGTCGGGTTGGGGGTGGTCGGCACGTACACGCTGATATGCTCGCCGCTGAGCCGACTCGCTACTTCTCCACTGGGCGTGCCAGTGAGGAAGGCTACAGTCCAGGCTGCGCTGTGCGGGAATCGAACCAGCACCGCCTTGCGAAACGCCTGGCCGCCGCTTGGAGAACAGGGTGTCGGAGACCTGCTTCGACGCTGTTGTAGATGGTCTTCACCACCGGGATGCGGGCAAGCAGCCCTTGTCCCAGGCTGACCAGCCGCTCGCCGATGATGTTGGCCGCGAACACGCCGGTCAGGAACAGCACCACCAGCGTCAGCACCACGCCCAGCCCCGGGACGTGGAAACCGAGCCAGGTCTGCGGTTGCAGAGCTTCCGGGAGGAGCAGCAATGTGCTGTCCATGGTACTGACGATCAGATTCAGGACCCAGATGGTGATCACCAGCGGAATCCAGATCAACAGTCCGGTGATGAAGTACTTTTTCACCCAGCCCGGGTCGCTCGTTCAACAGCAGCTGCACGTCATGGCACTCGCGCCGTGCCACCAACCTTCGCTCGTCACGGCGCAGGCGGAGGACCCGAACCAGCGCCAGACTCTGCCGCAGCTTTGGTGTCACCAGAAGCCTTCGCCTCGCCGGAGTCCTTCGACTCCGGCGGACGTCTTGGCGTCACTGGACGGTTTGACGTCGCTCGCAGGCTTACCCCCGGCTGCATTCTCGCCGTTAGCGGCATCCGTATTCGACCCGCCTTCGGCCTTCGACCCGGGCTTGTCTTTCTTGGCGCCGTTGTTCCTGAAATCGGTGACGTACCAGCCGCTGCCTTTGAGCTGAAACCCGGCGGCGGAGATCAGCTTGGTCATGCTGAGCTTGCCGCACCTCTCGCACTCGGCGATCGGCGCATCGGAGAGTTTCTGGAGATACTCCTTCTCGAAGCCGCAGGCGGCGCAGCGATATTCGTAGATTGGCATGTTAACCTCGGACAAGCACGTACGAATGCTCGAAAAACAAGATTATAACGGACAAACTCCCACCTCCCTAATATGGTCGACGCAGACCGAATGCAAGACGGCGATCGATGAGCAGTCGCGTTCAACCTGCGCTCTGGCCCTTCCCGCGGGTATTGGGCATCGAGGCGGGGTACCCTGGCCCCCGAGAACACGCTCGCCGGGCTGCGCACCGCTTCCCATTACGGGTTCCAAGGTGTCGAATTCGACGCTAAGCTGACCCGCGATGGTGTCGCGATCCTGCTGCATGACGACACTCCTCGACCGCACCACCAACGGCGGCGGCCCTGTCGCCCAAGCCGATTGGGTGGCTTTGCGGTGTCTTGACGCCGGTGGCTGGCGCGACGCGCGCTTCACCGGAGAGCCGATCCCCACTTTGAGGCGGCCCTGCGTCTGTGCCACGACCTCGGACTCTGGCCGAACGTCGAGATCAAGCCTTGTCCAGGTCGCGAGGAGGAGACCGGCGCGGTGGTCGCGCGCCAAGTGCTGCGCCACTGGCAGGGCGTGACTCCTCCGCTGCTCTCGTCGTTTTCGCCCGTATCGTTGGCGGCGGCTCGCGACGAGGCGCGGGAGTTGCCGCGCGCCCTGCTGGTCGGTGACGTACCCGTCGACTGGCGCGAACAGATCGACCGACTCGACTGCTTCGCTCTGCACTGTCACTACCGGGCTGCCACCCAAGCGTTCCTGGCACATGCTGCGGCCCACGCGCGGCCAGTGCTGTGCTACACCGTCAATCGCGCAGCGCTGGCGCGCAAGCTGCAATCCCTCGGCGTAAGCGCCCTGGTTACGGACCGATTGGACCTAATCCCTCCCGCAGCAGCGCTCTGACGCTTGGCCTCGAGCGCAGTCGTCGACGCTCAAGAAAGCCCGCGGATAGCCGTTACTGCGCCCACGCAGTGCTACGGAAGCCGACCCTCCATGAAAGGCATCGTATTCACCGAATTCCTCGAGATGGTCGAGGAGCGCTACTCGGCGGAGGTGATGGACCGGATCCTGCTGGGCGCCAAGCTGCCCTCCGGCGGCGCGTACACCGCCGTGGGCACCTACGACCACGGTGAGATGTGGAGCCTCGTCATCGAGCTGAGCAAGGTGCTCGAGGTCCCGGTGCCGGAACTGTTCCGCTCCTACGGGAGCACCTTGTTCGTGCGCTTCGCGGCCGCCCATCCGCACTGCCTCGCCGGTGCAAAATCGTCGTTCGACCTGCTGCAGGGACCCGACAACGTCATTCACCGGGAAGTGCGCAAGCTGTATCCGGACGCCGAGCTTCCGCGCTTCGAGGTGGCCGAGCGAAGCGCCCTGCCAGATGATCTTGATCTATGAATCGGCCGCGGCACTTCGCCGATCTGGCCGAAGGCCTGATCCGCGCCTGCGGCCATCACTTCGGTCAACACATCGCACTACGCGCGAGAGCCTGCCGGCCGCCGACGGCAGCCGCGTACGTTTCACCCTCGCCTGCAATGAGCACGGCGCCCGAACAGCATCCGGCCGCGCAGACCACGGCCTAGCGCGGGAGATGGAGATCCTGCTGCGGCGGGTTGGAACGGCGAACGCCGTGCCTGCAAGCAGGCTGAGCAACTGCTCGAGAACAAGAACAGCGAGCTGTACGAAGCCAATCAGCGACTGCAAGCGCACGCGGCCGAGCTCGGAGCGCACCGTGCACGAGCGCACCCGCAAGCTGGAGCAGGCGCTGGCTCTGGCGGACGAAGCGTTGCAGCGCCAAGGGCGAGTTCCTGGCGGTGATCAGCCACGAGATCCGCACGCCCATGAACGGCGTGCTCGGCATGGCGCAGCTGCTGCTGATGACCGAGCTCACCTGAGGGAGCAGCGGCGCTACGCGGAGACCATCCGCAGTAGCGGTGAGATGCTGCTCGCCCTGATCAACGATATCCTCGACCTGTCCAAGATGGAAGCGGGCAAGGTGGCCACTCGACTCGCGTCCGGTGGACGTCCGTGCCGTGGTGAACGAGGTGATGCAGCTGATGAGCGGCCACGCGCAGCAGAAGAAACTGACGCTGCGCACCGATGTCGCGCCGTGGCGGCACCTTGGCTCCGTGGCGACGCTATGCGCCTGAAGCAGATCTTTTTCAACCTGGTGGGCAACGCCATCAAGTTTACGCACCGGGCAGCGTGCGCGTCGAGGTAGCAGACCGTCGACAACGGCGCTTGGCTGGAGTGCCGGGTCGAGGATACCGGCATCGGCATCCCGCCGGACCGGGTGGGCCACCTGTTCGAGAAGTTCTCCCAGGTCGACAGCTCCATCACCCGGCGCTACGGCGGTACCGGGCTGGGCCTGGCCATCTGCAAGCGCCTGGTGGAGGGTATGGGAGGCACCATCACGGTAGAGAGCAGACACTATCAGGGCTCGACCTTTACCTTTCGCATCCCGGCCATCCCTTCGGATGCGCCGCGCGAAATCAGGGCCGCAGCCGCAAGCGGGACCGCGCGCGACGGCGCAACTGCGGATACTCCTGGTGGAAGACAATCCGGTCAACCAGATGCTGGCCATGAGCATGCTGCAGAAGCTGGGGCATTGGCCGACCTGGCCAGGGACGGTGAGGAAGCGGTCGAGAAAGTCCGCGCCGGCGCCTATGACCTGGTACTGATGGACCTCCAGATGCCGCGCATGGACGGCTTAAGCGCGACACGCGCCATCCGCGGCGTTGGCGGAATCCGCCAGCCGCGCATCGTGGCGCTGACTGCCAACGCCATGGAGAGCGACCGCCAGGCGAGCGTGGACGCGGGCATGGACGACTTCCTCTGCAAGCCGTTCCAGGCTTCGGAGCTGCAGGAAGCCGACGCTCGACTGCTGCAGCCAGCGAGCGCTTGAGCCGGCCATTCTCCGCACTTTCAGTCTTTCTTCTTATCCTCCTTTTTATCGTCGGGCTTGAGGGCGTCGGACATCGCCAGCAGGAACCCGCTGGCAGCGTGAGCGAACCGCTCGCCGAACACGCGCGCGGCCTCCATGCCGGCGACGCGTGCGTGTCAGCCATGGTCGCAGCCACTTTGCTCCCGACCTCGCGCAGGGTCTGCGACACCACTGCTCCGGTGTCGGTGCCTGCGCGCTGGGCGTGGGACAGCAATGCCTGCCATTCGTCACGGACCGCGCCACCGGTGGATTGCGACATCTGCCGCACCGTGTCGAGAAAAGTCCTGCTCCATCCGCTTCATCTGCGTCCAGCGCCTGCTGCAGCTCCCGCTCGTTCCACTCCTTGCCCTTCGCAGTCAACTCCTGGATGGCCAGGCTACCGGCCTGCGCCGCCTTGGTCAGCGCCTGGTCCATGCCGGCGAAGGCACTCGGACAGCGCCCCTTTACGTCCTTGCCGTAGCGCTCGGCGCCAAGGCTGATGCCGTGCGTCATGGACTGCAGAACATCGCGAAAGCCCGCGTAGTCGAACTTGCGCTGTTGCAGAGCCTGCAACGTCAGCTCGCGCACGCGCGCGACGAATATGCTCACCAGAGGCGACTGAGTCCGCTGCCGCCTCGCTTCAAGGATTCACCGGACAGTTCCTTCTCCATCGCAACCTCCATCGTTTGGCCTGTCGGGAACCTCATTATGGGCCGCATCGCCAGCGACACGCGCAGTTCGTCTGCGCCGCGGTACGACGATCTGGCGCTCCGGTGTCAGAAGTGCGGGCTATAACTTCGGAGCAATTCGCAGGCATGGAGATTGCATTGCACCATGACAACAGTTGAACTTTGCTCTCGGGAATCCGTTCCCATCTGCAAGGCGCAACAAAAAAGCCTGAGTAATCAGGCGCTCGAATTCTAAGGCAGCGTTGGCAGAACGCACCTTGGAGGGGCGCCAGGCAACGAATCAGTGCATGGCTCGGTGTAACAGACCGGCTAATTGCAGCGGGTTGGACACCCCGCTGACGCACTGTTGGGGGGTATATTCTCGACCTTTGAGGAGAGTATCCATGACACGCAAGTATATCGGCGCAGCAGCGCTTCTCGCTCTCGCCTCGATGCCCGCCGCGGCAGCCGAGGACAGCGATGTCTTTTTGCAGGTGCGGCCCAGCCTCGTGCAACTGGTCGGGGCCGGCGGCGACGGGCGCTATTCCCTCGGCTCGGGCGTTGCCCTTCCCGACGGCAGCATCGTCACCAGCTGCCACGTTACGCTGCGCGCAAAGCGCGTCGACCCTTCTGGGGCGGCTCATCGGCGCGGGCTCAAGCGCAACGTGCCGACGTGCTCCACGATCTGTGTACCCTCACATCCCTGGGATCAACCTGCGCCCGGTGGAGATCGGCAAATCGCGCGACCTCCGGGTAGGAGACAAGGTCTACGCGGTCGGCTTTCAATCGTGGGCGCAGCCTGACTTACGAGTCAGGTGAAGTGGCGGAATTGTCCGAGTTCGACGGCGGCCTGGTCATCCGCACCACGGCGGCATTCAGCCAGGGTGCCTCGGGCGGCGGCCTGTTCGACGAGCAGCGGCCGGCTGGTTGGGATCCTCACCTTCTTCCGCGTCGGCGGCGAGACTGCCTATTTTGCTGTTCCAGTGGAATGGCTGCAGTCGGTCGCCCAACTCCCGAGCGGAGACATTCAGCCCCTTGATGGCGTACCGTTCTGGGCCGACAGCCTGGAGCGCCAGCCGGCTTTCCTGCAGGCCGGCGCGTTGGAAGCCGGTGGACGCTGGGAAGAGCTGCGCCGCCTTGGCCCGTAACTGGACCGACGCGCGTCCGGATGACGGACAGAGCCTGGCTCATGCTCGGCAAGCCGCCCTCAACACCGGGGACCCCGCCACCGCGTCGGCAGCGTTCGAACGTGCCGCCCAGCGCGGGATGATCTACGCGGCAGACCCGCTTCCGTCCGCGGTTTCCTCGACGCACTGATCGTCACGCGTTTGGCATAGAGGTTTCTCGATCCAGGCGCAGCGTCCGCCAGACGGCGGACCTGCGCTGCCGATGGCGGCGAACGCCGCAAGTCCCTGCGATTCAAAAGGCGCGCGAGATCGCCAGCACCACCCCGGTGCGCACGCCCCATAGGCTCCCGGCACAGCGCTGCGCGGCGCGTTTGTCCCAACCACGCTCTGCGAAAGGTTCAGTCCTGCCAGTTCGGCAACCAAGCCGAATCCTCGCGTCCCATTGCGTGCTCGGCGGGGAGCCCGGCCATGCAAGGGCCCTGGTCGAGCCGCGCCAGACAACCGACATGCGCGACCAGCCGCGAAGATGTCGCTCAAGCTCGACCGAACCGTTGATCTCCGCGTATAGGGTCGGCACCTCTCGCCCTGAAGTAGTCGTTGCTGTAGTGGAGGCGCGCGTACACGCGGTCGAGGGCGCCGCCGACGTAGACTTCCGCCGTAGTTGTAGGAGCCGAGCATGGTGGACTCGGGACAGAAACAGCCTCGCCGCACCGAAGTCGAACGAAGCGCGCTGGCTGAGCGCGTGCGCCAAGCCGGCGTAGAGCCTCTGCACGCGAGATTGGAGTCCGCGCCTCGATCCGGACGGTGGAGGCCACGGCGCCGCCATACAAGCCGCTCGCGTGAGTCGTACGCGATCTCGCCCTGCATGCCGCGGGCCGCCGATCGCTCAAGGAGATGCCGCGAAATCTATTGTCCGACATCAGCGTGACGCTTTGCCGGATACTTCGCGCCGCTGCCTCGACCGCCGTCAGCACGAGCCCGAGAAACAGTGCCAGGCGGCGCAAGGCGCCGCCTCAGGAGGAGGCAGCGAATGTTGCAGCCGCCACGGACGCGGCGAGCTCGCCTCGGGCATGCAGCAAGCGCGCCGCGCGCGTCGGGCTGCAGTTCCCGCGTCCCTCTGCAGCGAATAGTCAGGGATCGTCGTGACCGCGTGATGCGAAACAGGTGCTGCGGGCACTGAACATCCGGGACAGGTCGGGGTTGCATGAAGTGGCTCTATGAGCTATAGATGACATTGCCGCTGCGGTTAGTCCCGGGATTGCACGGCTAAAGGTTCAAATCGATCCCCGATCTGAACCATGAGCCGCGCCGAAGCGGCACTCACCGGTAGAACGGGCTTCCGACGGTTGATCTCGATAACACTAGAGCCCCGTTATCGGGAGGAGAGCGCGATCCTCCACCCGTTTCGCGTTCACCGGCACCGCACCGCTTTCTTCGCGCTGCTCGCGTCTCAACCGCACCGGTGCATCCTCAATCGCCCACGGTCGCGGCGAGAGGTCAGCGCGACACCCCCGGCACCGGGTCAGGCTCAGCAGTCCCCCGATCCTGACCCGGCTGCTTTTCTGTTCGCCGCTTTAGCCTGTTCGCACTCATCGCGGCAGCCGCATCGAGCCGCGCTGCGCGTCGAACTGCATATCCCTGCGCCGCCGCGGCCTGACCGACGGCATGTGACCGGCACCACCTAATGAGAGCGGCCAGCCGTTGCCGGCTGGCCGCCTTTACCTCGCTGGCCGTTGCAATCAGGCCGCTTGCCGCGCTTGCCTCGGATCCGAAACTCGGCCCAGCAATTTCGCCTCCTTCTGTCTGGCGGCGCTCAGATTCCGCGTCTTTGATGTGGCCGTATCCACGGATCTCCTCTGGTATCAGAAGCGATCTGCACAGCCAGCGCGTGATTCTCGGGCGTAAGCTGTGTCAGGAGTCTCACCGACTACCCGCTCGTAGGCCGAGAATCAGCTGGCGCTCCGTTCGGCGCTCTTCGGTGTAGCCGAACACATCGAGGGCGGTGCCGCGCAGGCCGCGCAATTTGGCCAGCAGCCTGAAGGCGCCGAACATCCAGGGGCCGTACTCCGCTTTGGTGCAGCTCGCCGTTTCCGTTGCGCTTGGCGAGCAGCGGCGGCGCCAGATGGAAGTGCAGCTTGTAGTCGCCCTCGAACTGCGCCTTGATCTTGTCCTGGAAGCCGCGCTCGGCATACAGCCGCGCGACCTCGTACTCGTCCTTGTAGGCCATGCAGCTTGAAGTAGTAGCGCGCCACGGCCTCGCCCAGCCCGTCAGTCCCTTTGCCTTGGCCGCTTCCGCCTGGCGCGCGCTGCTCGACCAGCGCGCGATACTTGTCGGCATAGGCGGCGTTCTGATAGTCGGTCAGAAACTCCACGCGCCGCCGCACGATCTCGTCGAGCGAGTGCGAGAGCTCCGGTGCTCGCCTTGACCTCTGCCTTGGGCGCGATCGAGCCGCTCGACCGCAGTCGACGTCGACCGCAGTGCGCCGGCCCCACAGGAAGGCAGCCTGATTCATCTTCACCGCCGCGCCGTTGAGCTCGATGGCCTTGTTGATGGCCTCGGCCGACAGCGGCACCAGGCCCGTCTGAAAGGCGTAGCCGAGCATGAACATGTTGGTGGCGATGCTGTCGCCCAGGAGCGCGGTGGCGATGCGCGTGGCGTCGACGAACTCGGCCTGTCCTTCGCCCACGCCCTTGGTGATGGTCCGCCGGAGCGATTGGCGCGGGAAACTGGAAATCCACGTTGCGGGTGAAGTCACCGGTCATCTGCTGATGCGTGTTGACCACCATGCGCGTCTCACCGTGGCGCGTGGTGTCCATGGTCTTCTGGCTCGCGCTCACGACCAGGTCGCAGCCCAGCACCAGCCTTGGCACCGCCGGAGCCCAGGCGCACGGTCTTGATGTCGTCCGGGCTTGGCGGCGATCTGCAGATGGCTCCATACCGCTCCACCCTTCTGCGCCAGGCCCGCCATGTCGAGCCCGCCGAAGCCCTTGCCTTCCAGGTGCGCCGCCATGCCGACGATAGCCCCGATGGTCACGACACCGGTGCCGCCGACGCCCGTGACCATGATGCCGTACGGTTTGTCGAGCGACGGCAGCTGCGGTTCCGGCATCGCCGGGAACAGCGTGTCGGTCTTCTCGCCCTGCGGGCGCGGCTCTGCCCTTGCGCAAGGCGCCGCCATGCACGGTGACGAAGCTCGGGCAGAAGCCCTTGACGCAGGAGTAGTCCTTGTTGCACGACGACTGGTCGATGGTGCGCTTGCGCCCGAACTCGGTTTCCAGCGGCAGCACCGACACGCAGTTCGACTTCACGCCGCAGTCGCCGCAGCCTTCGCACACCAGATCGTTGATGACGACGCGCTTGGGCGGGTCGGGGTACAGGTTGCGCTTGCGGCGGCGGCGCTTCTCGGCGGCACAGGTCTGGTCGTAGACGATGACGCTGCAGCCCGGGATCTCGCGCATCTCGCGCTGCACGCGGTCGTAGTCGTCGCGGTGGTAGCATCGTGCACGCCGGGCGGGAAGCCGGCGTCGGCGCCGTATTTCTCCGGCTCGTCGGTGACGACGACGCACTTTTTCGCACCCTCGGCGAGCGACCTGCGCGCGCGATCTGCGGCACCGTGAGCTTGCCGTCCACGTGCTGACCGCCGGTCATCGCGACCGCGTCGTTGTAGAGGATCTTGTAGGTGACGTTCACGCCCGAGGCCACCACCGCGCGCAGCGCGCAGCAGGCCGGAATGGAAGTAGGTGCCGTCGCCGATGTTCTGGAACACGTGCTTGGTCGTTGACGAACGGCGCCTCGCCGATCCAGCTCGCGCCCTCGCCGCCCATCTGGGTGAAGCCGGCGGTGCTGCGGTCCATCCACTGCGCCATGAAGTGGCAGCCGATGCCGGCACAGCGCGCGGCTGCCCTCCGGCACGCGCGTGCCGGTGTTGTGCGGACAGCCCGAGCAGAAGTAAGGCGTGCGGTCCATCGCCGGCTGCTCCGGCACGCGCGCCTCGAGCTGTTCCTGCTCGGCCACGCGCGCAGCCGAGCTGCGCATCCTGACGCGCTCCAGAATCGCGGCGTCCGATCGCCACGGCGATGTGGTTCGGATCGAGCGCGGCGTTGCTCTGGAACAGCTGCTTGCCGCTGCTCATCGCGCTTGCCGATCGATCTGCGGCGCATCTCGCGCTGCCGTAGCAGAATCTCCTTGAGCTGCGGCTCTCGATCAGCGCCGCGCTTCTCCTCGACCACGATGACCTTCTGTCGAGGCCCTCGGGCGAAGCGCAGCGCGCCTTCCGGCTCGAGCGGCCAGGTCATGCCGACCTTGTAGATGCGCAGCCCGAGCCGCTGCGCCTCGGCGTCGTCGATGCCCGAGATACTGCAGCGCCTGGCGCACATCCATGTAGGACTTGCCGCAGGTCACGATGCCCAGCCGCGCGTCGGGCGCGTCGACGACGATCTCGGTCGAGCGCGTTGGCGCGCGCGAACGCCTTCGCGGCCTCGATCTTGTGATTGTGCAGACGCGCCTCCTGCTCCAGCGGCACATCGGGCCAGCGGATGTTCAAGCCGCCGGGCGGCGGCGTGTAGTCGGCGGGAAGCTGATCTGCACGCGCTCCGGACTCACGTCCACCGACAGCCGCGCGTCGATGGTGTCCTTCATGCACTTGAGGCCGACCCAGCAGCCGGAGTAGCGCGACAGCGCCCAGCCGTAGATGCCGTAGTCGAGCAACTCCTGCACGCCGGCCGGATTGAGGATCGGGATCATCGCGTCGACCATGCGCAAACTCGCTCTGGTGCGCGGTGGTGGACGACTCGCAGGTGTGGTCGTCGCCCATCAGGCACCAGCACGCCACCCAGCGGATGCGTGCCGGCCAGGTTGCCGTGGCGGAAGGCATCGCCGGTGCGGTCCACGCCCGGGCCCTTTGCCGTACCAGATGGCGAACACGCCGTCGTACTTGTTCTCGCCGTGGAAGTGCGCCTGCTGCGTGCCCCAGCATGGCGGTCGCGGCGAGGTCCTCGTTGCACGCCCGGCTGGAACACGATCTGATGCTGGGCGAGGAACTTCTTGGCGCTCCACAGTTGCTGGTCGTAACCGCCGAGCGGACTGCCGCGGTAGCCGGAGATGTAGCCGGCAGTGTCGTAGCCCGCGGCCTTGTCGCGCAGATGCTGCATCATCGGCAGGCGCACCAGCGCCTGCGTGCCGGTGATGAAGATGCGGCCGGTTTCGAGCGTGTACTTGTCGTCGAGTGAAACGTTGCGCAGCGTCATGGGGAGTAGTTATCCAGCTTCGATTCGGTGATCCGGCAGGCGCCGCTGTCGCTTAAAGATACTGCCACAAATCACACGCCCCATAAACCGCTGCCGGGCAAGGGAGTTCCTGCCACGACGGCGAGCGGTTCGGGCCTCAAGCGCGGATGGTGACCTTGCCGGTATGCGCGCTGCTGGCCAGGTAGTCGTACGCCGCGCGCGCTTCATCGAAGCCAAAGCTCTTGCCGATCCACGGACGCAGGCCGTGCTGCGCGATGGCCCGGTTCATTTCTTCGAACATCTCGCGCGAGCCGACGTAGATCCCTTGCACGCGCACACATGGCGCCGCAGGATGGCATGCTGTGTTCACCGCCCCGGCGACACCCGTCAGCACGCTGATCAGGCGACACGGTGCCGCCGCACGCACTGGCGGCCAGGGACTTTGTCCAGCGTTCCGGCGCCACCAACCTCCGACCACGACATCGGCGCCACGGCCGCCGGTGAGATCCGCCACCGCCTGGTCCCAGTCCGGCCGGATCTTGTAGTTGACGGTTTCGTCTGCACCGAGCCGGCGCGCGATCGTCGAGCTTTTCGTCGCTGCTCGACGTGAGATCACGCGCGCCCCGTGCAGCTTGGCGAACTGCAGAGCGAACAGAGACACCCCGCCCGGTGCCGAGCAGCACCACCGTATCGCCGGCCTTGATCCGCGCCTCGCGCACCAGCGCATTCCAAGCGGTAACGGCAGCGCAAGGCAACGTCGCGGCTTCCTCATCGGTGAGATGCGCGGGAACCGAGCACGACGCCGTGCTCGCTCAGCACCACGTACTCTGCCAGCATGCCGTCGATGGCGCCGCCGAACGCCGTGGCGCAGCGCGTCCAGCCGTAATGCCGCCGGCGATGAAGCCCTGCATGAAGATGCCGCGCCACGCGATCGCCCGGCTTGACCTGCGTCACGCCAGCCCCGACCTCGACCACCTCGCCCACGCCGTCGGACAGCGGGATGAGCGCCCTTGGCGGGCGGGCCGCCATAGGCTCCGCGGGCGACCGAGAGGTCGCGGAAGTTGAGCGACCAGGCGCGCATGCGGATCAAGACCTGCCCGGGGCCTGGGCGCGGGTCGGCGCGCTCCGCGCGCGTCAGACTGTCGAGCCCGGGCTTGTGCCTGGAGCTCGTAGGCCTTCACACGAGCCCTCCGCATGCCGCCACTCGTCAGCTCCAGAGTGCACGCGATCTCAGAACGGAATCTCGTCTCAGGTCGTCGAAGCTCGCCGGCTTCTTAGCTACTGGCGGGCTTGGCCGGCGCCGGACGGCGCAGGCTCTGCGCAGCCATCGGCTCACGGTCAGGAACAGTCACGCTGCAGGCGGCTCCGCGCCGCCGGCCCCGCTGCGGCCGCCCAGCGCATCTGCATGCGATCGCCGCGGATCTCGGTGCTGTAGCGCTCGTACGCCGTCCTTGTCGGTCCACTTGCGCGTCTGCAGGCGTCCTTCGACGTAGACCGAACTGCCCTTCTGCAGATATTCGCCGCAGATCTCCGCCTGGCGCCCGAAGAAGGCAACCCGGTGCCACTCGGTCTGCTCCTGCTGCTCGCCGTTCTTGTCCTTCCATTTCTCCGTGGTGGCCAGGTTCAGGTTGGCTACTGCGTCGCCGCTCGGCAAGTAGCGCACCTCGGGGTCGCGCCCCAGGTTGCCGATCAGGATCACTTTGTTGACCGATGCCATATCAGGTCTCCCCTGCAATGAGTTCGAGTACGCTCTGTTCGTCGAAGCGCGCGCTGTCCACCTTCAGATAGGCCACGCCCTCTCCCGCCATCACCATGGCCTCGCGCACGCCCGGCACATCCGCCAGCTTGCGCGACAGCCCGTCGGCGCGCTTGGCGTCCAAGCGCGGGACCGGATAAGCGCGGGTCCCAGCCGCTGCGCGGGGCCCGCATCCCGATCGCCACCGCGAACCACGAGCAATGTAACAGCGGCACAGACGCCGAATACCCAGGCGGACCCCAGGCTGCTTGTGAGATCAATCCACCGACGCTGGCGCCCGACGAATGCTCCCAGGAATTGCACGCTGCTGTAGACGCCGATAGCCGTGCCCTTTGCCGCGGGCGGTGCCGTGCGCGAGACGAGCGACGGCAGACTCGCCTCGAGCAGGTTGAACCCGGCGAAGAACAGCAGGAGCGAGCAGGCCACGCCCACCACGCTCTGGCCGACCAGGACCAGCCCGACCTGCCCGGCCAGCAACACGCCGATGGCGCCGAGGAAGACTGCTTTCTGCCGGCCCCGTCGCTCCGCCAGGAAAATGGGCGGCACCATCAGGCACGAACGACCCCAGCCATCACCGGCAGATAGACCTGCCAGTGGCTCCCGCCGGCAATCCCGCGCTGCGCAGCTCGAACGGCACCACCACGAACAACGCCATCAGGACTGCATGCAGCACGAAGATCCCGAAGTTGAGACGCGCCAGCTCGGGTTGCGGAACACGCCGGCGACTCCGGCAGCGTCACTGCACTCGGGAGCCACAGCGCAGCGCCGGATCGGGGATCACCCAGCGCACCACCGCCATCGCCGACGAGAGCCAGCACGCCCGGTGAGCGCGAAGATGCCCGGCACACCAATGCCTGCGTCTGAGCACCGGACCTGCCGACCATGGATAGCGCAAACGTCGCGCCGATGGTTACGCCGATGATGGCCATCGCCTTGGTGCGCTGCTCGTCGCGCGTAAGATCGGCGGTGAGCGCAATCACCGCGGCGGAGATGGCGCCCGCCCCTGGATTATCCGCCCGACGATCACCATATGGATGTCCTGCGCCACAGCGGCGAGGAAGCTCCCCGCCGCGAACACCAGCAGCCCGAGGTAGATCGTGCGCTTGCGGCCCCAGCGGTCGGACAGCCACCCGAACGGGACCTGGAGAATCGCCTGCGTCAGTCCGTAGGCGCCGAGCGCAATCCCGATCAGGGTGTGGTCGCTGCCGCCCGGCAGCTGCTCGGCGTACAGCGAGAACACCGGAAGGATGATGAACATCCCGAGCATGCGCAGGCCGAAAATGCCGGCCAGTCCGAGGCTGTGCGCGCAACTCGGCGGCGGTCATCGAGCCTGCAGGGGCATGCTGCGGGGAGAACGGAACGGGCGGGTTGGGAAAAGTCGGCTGCTGCAGTATATTAGCAGGTTGCCTCGACTCTTGCAGGCTGCCGGCCAGACTGTGACCCGGATCAGCATGGATTCATCCGAGTGCGCGGTGCGCGCACGCACAATCTCAAGAACATCGATCTCGATCTGCCGCGCGAGCGGCTGGTCGTCATCACGGGCCTGTCCGGCTCGGGCAAATCGTCGCTCGCCTTCGACACTCTGTACGCCGAGGGCCAGCGTCGCTACGTCGAGTCGCTGTCGGCCTATGCGCGCCAGTTCCTGCAGCTGATGGAAAAGCCCGACGTCGACCTGATCGAGGGCCTGTCGCCCGCCATCTCGATCGAGCAGAAGGCGACCAGCCACAATCCGCGCTCGACCGTGGGCACGGTCACCGAGATCCACGACTACCTGCGCCTGCTGTTCGCGCGCGTCGGCGATCCCGTACTGTCCTGACCACAACATCCGCCTGCAGGCGCAGAGCGTCTCGCAGATGGTCGATCACGTGCTGCAGCTGCCCGAGGACACGCGCCTGATGATCCTCGCGCCGCTGATCGTCGGGCGCAAAGGCGAGCAGCACGACCTGTTCGAGGATCTGCGCGCGCAGGGCTTCGTGCGGCTGCGCATCGACGGCGAGGTGCACGACATCGACAGCCTGCCCAAGCTCGCCAAGACCAAGAAGCACACGATCGAGGTGGTGGTCGACCGCCTGAAGGTGCGTCCGGAGCGTCAAGCAGCGCCTGGCCGAATCGTTCGAGACCGCGCTGCGCCACTCGGACGGCCGCGCGCTCGCGGTGGAGATCGACAGCGGGCGCGAGCACCTGTTCTCGGCGCGCTTCGCCTGCCCGATCTGCAGCTACTCGCTGCCGGAGCTCGAGCCGCGCCTGTTCTCGTTCAACAACCCGATGGGCGCCTGCCCGCGCTGCGACGGGCTGGGCAGCATCAGCTTCTTCGATCCCAAGCGCGTGGTCGCGCTTTCCGCATCTCGAGCCTCGCGTCGGGGGCGATCAAGGGCTGGGACCGGCGCAACCAGTTCTACTTCCAGATGCTGCGAGGCCTCAGCAGCGCACTTCGGCTTCGACCTGGAGACGCCCGTTCGACAAGCTGCCCAGACGCGTACAGGACGCGGTGCTGTACGGCTCCGGGCGCGACAAGATCCGCTTCACCTACGCCGGCGAGCGCGGCCGCGCACGCAGACGCGCGAGCACGCCTTCGAGGGCATCATCCCCAACCTGGAGCGGCGCTACAAGGAGACCGATTCGCTGGCGGTGCGCGAGGAGCTGGCCAAGTACCTCAACAGCCGCGCCTGCCCCGAGTGCAGCGGCACGCGCTGCGCCGCGAGGCGCGCTACGTGTTCGTCGGCGAGCAGACCATCTACGGCATCAGCGCGCATGCCGCTCAAGCACGGCGCAGGACGTTCTTCACGCGACCTCGAGCTGTCCGGCGCCAAGCTCGCCATCGCCGAGAAGATCGTCGCGGAGATCGTCAATCGCTTGCAGTTCCTCAACAACGTCGGCCTGGACTATCTCTCGCTCGACCGCTCCGCGGAGACGCTCTCCGGCGGCGAGGCGCAGCGCATCCGTCTGGCGAGCCAGATCGGCTCGGGCCTCACCGGCGTGATGTACGTGCTGGACGAGCCCTCGATCGGGCTGCACCAGCGCGACAACGACCGGCTGCTCGTCCACGCTTGAAGACGCTGCGCGACATCGGCAACACCGTGATCGTGGTGGAGCACGACCAGGAGGCGATCGAGTCCGCCGACTTCGTGGTCGACATGGGCCCGGGCGCCGGCGAGCACGGCGGCCAGGTGGTCGCGACCGGCACGCCCGAGCGAGATCGCACGCAACCCAGCATCGCTCACCGGCCAGTACCTGTCCGGCAAGCGCAGCGTCCCATGCCGCTGCTGCGCAACGCCGCCACAGCAGGATCGCTGGCTGCGACCTGATCGGTGCGCGCGGCAACAATCTCGAAGAGCGTCACGCTCGAACTTCCGCTGGGCCTGTTCGTGTGCGTCACCGGGGTGTCGGGCTCGGGCAAATCCACGCTCATCAACGACACGCTCTATCAGGCGGTGGCGCGCCACCTCTACGGCAGCGCCGGCGAGCCCGCGCCGTACGACGAGATCAAGGGCTCGAGTATCTCGACAAGGTGGTGAGCGTCGACCAGAGCCCGATCGGGCGCACGCCGCGCTCAATCCCGCTACCTACACCGGCCTGTTCACGCCCATCCGCGAGCTGTTCGCCGGCGTGCCGCTGGCGCGCGAGCGCGGCTACGGCCCGGGCGCTTCTCGTTCAACGTCAAGGGCGGGCGCTGCGAAGCCTGCCAGGGCGACGGCGTGCTCAAGGTGGAGATGCATTTTCTGCCGGACATCTACGTGCCCTGCGACGTGTGCCACGGCCAGCGCTACAACCGCGAAACGCTGGAGATCCAGTACAAGGGCCGCAACATCCACGAAGTGCTGGAGATGACGGTCGAGCAGGCGCACCAGTTCTTCAACGCGGTGCCGGCCATCGAGCGCAAGCTGCAGACGCTGCTCGACGTGGGCCTGGGCTACATCAAGCTCGGACAGTCCGCCACCACGCTTTCGGGCGGCGAAGCGCAGCGCGTGAAGCTGTCGCTGGAGTTGTCCAAGCGCGACACCGGACGCACGCTGTACATCCTCGACGAGCCCACCACCGGCCTGCACTTCCACGACATCGAGCTGCTGCTCGGCGTGCTGCACCGGCTGCGCGACCACGGCAACACGGTCGTGGTGATCGAGCACAACCTCGACGTTGTAAAGACCGCGGACTGGATCGTCGATCTCGGACCGGAAGGCGGCGACGGTGGCGGGCGGATCATCGCCGGCGACGCCAGAGCAGTTGGCGAGCACGCCACCAGCTACACCGGACGTTATCTCAAGGGCGCCCTCGGCCGCGAGCTCGGAAGCACTCTCCGCGCACCGCCGCCGCGGCCTGACAGGTACCGCTGGCCGATCGGCGGCGAAGCCCAGACGGCACTGAGGCGCAGGGTTTGCCCGGCTCAATTTTTTGCCCGCGTCTGCCGATAAAGACGGCATCGGCGCCATTCCCGGCGGCAGGGCTCGGGACGATCTTCAGGCTGCGGCTGACTCCACGGTCGCACACCGGCGCCACCGCTAACGGACGCGCCAACAGCGTGACAACACCCTTCGCGGGTCATCCGACCCTATAGATGCGACTGCCCCGCTTGAACCGGAGGCACCGAGCTTCGTCGCACCGGCCTGGACACAGCCAGCGCCACTCAGCCAGCGATCGAGCGCCCGGGGAGAGCGACGCCGCGCTTCAGCTCGCCGCCAGCATGGACGACCTCACCTCTGGCCCTTCCGGCGCGATGCGCTTCGCCGCCATGCTGACGCTGGCTGCGGGGTACGCCGGGCTTGGCGCCAGCCAGCGGCGTGGCGAGCCGCGTCGAGCGCAGGATGGCGAGATGACTATTGATCGCAAGGCGCTGGACACCATCCGGGCCCTGAGCCGGCGACACCGCGCCCGACCTGCTGGACCAGGTGGTGCGGCTCTACTTCGAGTCGGCCCTGGAGCTGCTCGGCAAGCTGCGCGCCGGCATGGCCGCGAACTGATCAGGAGACGGTGCGGGGCGCAGCGCACTCGCTCAAGTCGCAGTGCGAACACGGGCGCCGAACCGTCTCGCCGGACCTGAATGTCAGCAATTAGGGCTGCGGCGACGGGCGGGAAATCCTGGCGCCGGATGTGCCCTGACATGGCGGAGGTCGAGGCGGAACTACGAACTGGTGCGACTGCCGCCTGGAGAAAGAGCTGGGAGCAACCGTATGAGCGTGACGCGGATCGACGGGCGCATTCCGGTGGCGCTGGTCGTCGATGACGACACCGCATGATGCGGCTGCTCATCCGCCAGGCGTTGGAACGCTGCCGGCTTTGCTCTGCCATGAGGGCGCCGCACGGCGCCGCCGCCCTGGAGCGCTTCGATGCCGTGCAAGCTCGGACATCGTGCTGCTGGACGTGATGATGCCGGAGATGGACTGGCTACGAGCTGTGCGCCCGGCTGCGCGCGCACCCGTCCTGGAGCAACGGTGCCGGTGCTCATGCTCACCGGTCTGGACGATCTCGAGTCCATCAACCGCTGCCTACGAGGTCGGCGCGACCGGACTTCATCAGCAAGCCGCATCAGCTGGGGCGTGCTGGGCCACCGAGTGCGCCATATCCTGCGCGCCAGCCAGGCGTTCGGCGATCTCGCGCAAGCATCAGGCGACGCTCGAGAGTGCGCAGCGCATCGCTCATCTCGGCAGCTGGGATTGGAATCTCGCAGCGCAACGAGGTCTACTGGTCGGCCGAGACCTTCCGCATCCTCGGACTCGAGCCGGACAGCATTTCCCCGGGGTTCGATCCGTTCCTCGCGCGGATGTACGCCGAGGACCGCTCGAAAACCCACGAGGCTCTTCGGCACGCGCTCGAAGACCGGAGAGCTGCTCCGGGAAAGTCGTGCGCATCGTGCGGCCCGACGGGCAGCGTGAGATACGTGCAGCTGCAGGCGATCGGCAGCTGCGACGCGGCCGGAACCATCAATCAGATTGCCGGCACCATCAGGACGTAACCGGAGCTGAAGGAGGCGGAAGCAGCGCATCCGCTATCTCGCCTACTACGACGGTATCACGGGGCTGCCCAACCGACAGTTCTTCCTCGAGAGCGCCTGCAGCACGCGCTGGCTCATTGCCGGCGCCACTAGCGCCAGCTGGCGGTGCTGTCAAGTCGACCTGGACCAGTTCAAGCGCATCAACGACACGCTGGGCCACTCGGCCGGCAACGAACTGCTCGATCGCGGTCGCCCAGCGTCTGTCCGGAAGTCGTGCGCGACGAGGACTGATGCTGGCGCGCCCGGATGACGACCAGTGTCGATGCGGTCGCGCGCCTGGACGGCGACGGAGTTCAGCCTGCTGGTCACGGAGCTGAACGCACTATCACGATGACGGGCCAGGTTGCGCGACGCCTGATGGAAGAGCTGCGCAAACCGTTCCGCGCCGCCAGCCAGGAGAGTCTTCGTGTCCGCCAGCCTGGGCCTGGCGCTGTATCCCTGGACGGTGAGGACGCCGAGACGCCTGGTCAAGAACGCCGGCGCAGCGATGCATTTCGCCAGGATCAGGGACGCGACAACTACCAGTTCTACAGCCGGGCGATGAACGCCACGGCGCTGGAAGGCTGGCGATGGAGTCGCAGCTGCGACGGCGCTGGAGCGCGACGAGCTGGTCTTGCACTACCAGCCCAAGATTCGCCCATCCACCGGAGCAGGTCGTAGGCCTCGAAGCCCTCATCCGCTGGAAGCATCCCGAACTGGGACTGGTACCGCCGCGCCAGTTCATCCAGCTGGCCGAGGAGACCGGGCTCATCGTTGCCCGATCGGCGAATGGGTCCTGCGTGAAGCGTGCCTGCAGAACCAGCGCTGGCAGCAGGAGGGACTGCGCCCGTGCACGTCGCGGTCAACATCGCGAGCCCCCACTTTTGTCAGGGTGGGTTGATGCAGGTCCGTCGCGGCGCGCGCTGAGCGGAAACCGGCCTGGCGCCCGAATACCTCGAGCTCGAGGTGACCGAGAGCATGCTCATGCAAAGACGTGGACACCACGCTCAAGACGCTGTTGTTCCAGCTCAAGGACACCGGCGTGCGGCTCGCCATCGACGACTTCGGCACCGGCGTACTCGTCGCTGGCCTATCTCAAGCGCTTCCCGCTCGACACGCTCAAGATCGACCGCTCGTTCGTCAGGGACCTCCGCGCGAACGCGAAGATGCGGCCGCCATCGCCAGGCCATCATCGCACACTGGCGCACAGCCTCAGGCTGGCCGTGGTGGCGGAAGGCGTAGAGACCCCGAGCAGCTCGCCTTCCTGCAGCAGCAGCATGGCTGCGACCTGGTGCAGGGCTTCCTGTTCAGCCGCCCGGTGCCAGGCAAGCGCAGATCTCGGCTTTTGCTGACCGGCGGCGAGCCTCGAAGGCTGTCTCGGGCGGGTGAGACGGACTCGCGCGCAACAAAAGTGCCGGGCGATAGCCCGGCTTCTTTGTTCGAGCGTTGCGGCTCACGCTGCTTGAGCTCGCCGGCCTTGCCGTCTTCCTCTCGCCTCGGGCTTGTCCAGCAGCTCCACCAATGCCATGGGCGCGTTGTCCCCGCTGCGGAACCGAACTTGAGGATGCGCAGGTAGCCGCCGTTGCGATTGGCGAACCGCGGGCCCAGCTCGTCGAACAGCTTGATCACCATCTCGCGGTCGCGCAGGCGGTTGAAGCGCGAGACGGCGGTTGGCGAAGCGTCGGCTTCTTGCCCAGCGTGATGATCGGCTCGGCCACGCGCCGCAGCTCCTTCGCCTTGGGCAGCGTGGTCTGTGATCGACCTCGTGCCGCAGCAGCGAGTTGGTCATGTTCCGCAGCATGGCCAGACGATGGCTGCTGGTGCGGTTGAGTTTTCTGCAGTCCCAGGCGGTGACGCATGTTGCACCTCGTTCTGGTTGGGGACGGCGCGCAGGCCTGCGTCAAACCCTGCTCGTTGTCCAGACCTGCGGGCGGCCAGTTCTCGAGCTTCATGCCCAGCGTCAGCCCGCGCGAGGCGAGCACTTCCTTGATCTCGTTGAGCGACTTGCGCCCCAGGTTGCGGCGTCTTCAGCAACTCGGTCTCGGTGCGCTGGATCAGGTCGCCGATGTAGTAGATGTTCTCGGCCTTCAGGCAGTTGGCCGAGCGCACCGTGAGCTCGAGGTCGTCCACCGGGCGCAGCAGGATCGGATCGACCTGCGGCGCCTTCGGTTGCTCGATCGGCGGCCGGCGTGCCCTTCGAGGTCGGCGAACAGTCGACAGCTGGTCGACCAGAATGCGCGCAGCGTAGCGGATCGCCTCCTCCGGCTCGATCACGCCGTTGGTCTCGATGTCCATGATCAGCTTGTCGAGGTCGGTGCGCTGTTCGACGCGCGCCGACTCGACCGCGTAGCTCACGCGCCTCACCGGGCTGAACGAGGCGTCGAGCATGATGTTGCCGATGGTGCGGCCTTCCTTCGCCAGCGCGCGCAGGTGGCCGGAACATAGCCGCGGCCCTGCCTCGACCTTGATCTGCATATCGAGCTTGCCGCCCGGCGCGAGGTGCGCGATGACGTGTTCCGGATTGATGATCTCGACGTCGTGGGTGCGCCTCGATGTCGCCCGCGGTGACCACGCCCTCGCCCTGCTTCTTGCAGGTTGAGCACCGCTTCCTCGCGGTTGTGCAGCTTCAGCACGATGCCCTTCAGGTTGAGCAGGATGTCGACGACATCCTCCTGCACGCCGTCGATGGTGGAGTACTCGTGCAGCACCCCGCTGATCTTGACCTCGGTCGGCGCAAAGCCGGGCATCGAGGACAGCAGCACCCGGCGCAGAGCGTTGCCCAGCGTGTGGCCATAGCCGCGCTCGAACGGCTCCATGGTCACCTTGGCGTGGAAGGCGGAGATCGTCTGAACGTCGATGATGCGCGGCTTCAGAAAGTGCTGCTTTGCATAAGCGTGTACCCTCTACAGGATCGAATTGCGGCGTGCGGCTGCCGTCGATAGACACATGCGGCCACGGCCGCGCGGGGACGACGGCAATGCCGCGATTCCGAGTCGCTTACTTCGAGTACAGTTCCACCACCAGCGATTCGTTGATCGTCGCGGGCAGTTCAGAGCGCTGCGGCTTCGCCTTGAACGTGCCCTTCATGCGCCTTGGCGTCGACTTCGATCCATTCCGGGAAGCCGCGCTGTTCCGCCGCCTCGACTGCGCCCTTTGATGCGCAATTGCGCCTTCGCGCTTCTCCAGCCACTTCGACCACATCGCCCTGGCGCAACCTGATACGACGGGATGTTGACCCGCTTGCCGTTCACCAGGATGCCGTTGTGGCGCACGATCTGGCGCGCTTCCGTGCGCGAGGCGCCGAAACCCATGCGGTAGGCGACGGTGTCCAGCCGGCTCTCCAGCAGTTGCAGCAGGGTCTCGCCGGTGACTGCCTTTGCGCGCGATCGGCCTCCGCGTAGATCTTGCGGAACTGGCGCTCGAGCACTCCGTAAATGCGGCGCACCTTCTGCTTCTCGCGCAGCTGCGTGCCGTAACCGGAACGGCCGCGACTGTCTTCTGGCCGTGCTGGCCGGGCGCGTAGCTGCGGCGCTCCGATCGGACACTTGTCGGTGAAGCACTTCTCGCCCTTGAGGAACAGCTTCTCGCCTTCACGCCGGCACTGGCGGCACTTCGCGTCGAGGTTTCTTGCCATAGCTCGTCTCCTCTGATCAGATGCGGCGCTTCTTGGGCGGCCGGCAGCCGTTATGCGGGACCGGCGTCACATCCGAGATGCTGGTGATCTTGAACCCGACCGTCGTTGAGCGCACGCACCGCGGACTCGCGCCCGGGGCCGGGGCCCTTGATGCGCACCTCGAGGTTCTTCACGCCGCACTCCTGCGCCTGCGCGGCCGGCCTGCTCCGCCGCAATCTGCGCAGCGAACGGCGTGCGACTTGCGCGAGCCCTTGAAACCCGCGGCTGCCGGAGGTCGCCCAGGACCAGCGCATTGCCCTGGCGGTCGGTGATCGTCACGATGGTGTTGTTGAAGGACGCGTGAATGTGGGCGATGCCCTCGGCCACGTTCTTCTTGACCTTCTTGCGGACCCTGCGGCTGAGCTGCTGCCTTTGCCATGTCGTCATATCCTTGACTTCGACGCGTTTACTTGCGTCGCTGGCGTCGGGGTCGCCGCCGCCGGAACGCTGGATCGCCGCTTGCGCGGACCCTTGCGGGTGCGCGCGTTGGTGCGGGTGCGCTGGCCGCGCACCGGCAACCCGCGGCGATGGCGCGTGCCGCGGTAGCAGCCGAGGTCCATCAGCCGCTTGATGTTCATCGACACTTCGCGGCGCAGATCGCCTTCGACGGTGAGCTTGGCGACCTGCTCGCGCAGCTTGTCCATGTCGTTGTCCGACAGATCCTTGATCTTGGTCGAGCGCGTTGATTCCGGCGGCGGCGCAGATGCCTGCGCGCCGTGCTGCGTCCGATGCCGTAGATCGGCGGTCAGCGCGATCTCAGCGTGCTGATGGTTCGGGATGTTTACCCCGGCGATACGAGCCATGAGTTGTCCTGCGTCCTCTCGAGGTTGCGTGGCGCGCCGGTTAACCTTGGCGCTGCTTGTGGCGCGGATCCGTGCAGATCACGCGCACCACGCGGTTGCGGCGGATGATCTTGCAGTTGCGGCACATCTTCTTGACCGATGCCTGTACTCTCATTTCTGCTCTCCTGCCATCGATTGTTCAATTCACTTGGCGCGGAACACGATGCGCCCGCGCGTCAGATCGTAAGGCGTCAGCTCCACCGTCACCTTGTCGCCCGGCAGGATGCGGATGTAGTGCATCCGCATCTTTCCGGAAATATGTCCCAGCACCACATGGCCGTTTTCCAGCTTCACGCGAAACGTCGCGTTCGGCAGGGTTTCCAGGATCTCCCCCTGCATCTGGATCGTGTCTTCTTTGGCCATGCGCCTCCGACTTAGCGTCGTCGGGAACATCGCCGCCCTTGAAGTTCGCCTTCTTGAGCAGGCTTTCGTACTGGTGCGACATCACGTAGGCCTTGCACCTGGGCCATGAAGTCCATGGTCACCACCACGATGATCAGCAGGCTGGTGCCGCCGAAATAGAACGGCACATTCCACTTCACGATCAGAAACTCCGGCAGCAGGCACACCAGCGTCACATAGATCGCGCCCGCCAGCGTCAGCCGCATGGATGATCCTCTCGATGTACTTCGCCGTCTGTTCGCCCGGCCGGATCCCCGGCACGAACGCGCCCGCACTTCTTCAGGTTCTCCGCCGTCTCCTTCGGGTTGAACACCAGCGCCGTGTAGAAGTAACAGAAGAACACGATCGCCGAAGCGTAGAGCACCACGTACAGCCAGCTGGCCCGGATGCAGCTGCGCAGCTGATGTCGCGCAGCCAACGTACGCAGTAAC
>ERZ1370068.11380-contig-9999_pt1 | contig 27140 bp, 52 predicted proteins | sample MGYA00561227_ERZ1370068 | MGnify/ENA primary metagenome ERZ1370068 (study PRJEB38410, sample SAMEA6850437) | metagenome | study: Metagenomic assessment of the ecological functions of the soil: analysis of the soil microbiota associated with the...
AAACTTCGTTCAGTTACGGCCTTTATTGCTGGCTTTCCGCGGCTGACTGAAATTGCATCGTCAATTTGTATTGACGGTACGTTGGCGCAACACCCAGTGTTCAGCCACCACATGTGAACGGGCATCATCTGGCCGGTTTTCACGGTCCGCGGATATTCCAACGCGCCGCAGAACAAACCTGTACCCCATTCGTTTCTGAAATTCGCCAAACTTCTGCTGCCACTCGGGAGGAATGGGTGACGACTTTACGTTCAACTGAACTGACGTGCCAGCGCAGCGCCTGATCGAGAATGTAATCTACGTCCCATCCCTTTTCTTTCCAGAAGCCCGGGAACCCAGCAAGTCTCCAAGAGAGACCGGACTCCGCTGCCAGACATCTTGTATGCCCGTGCGCGCGATCTGCTGCGGGTAAAAGTCGAGCATGTGAGAAAACGTTGGTCTGTCTTTCCATCTGCCGGCCCATATCGCCGAGACAGTCGAGTCGCCAACCGGCGCCCCGACCAGTGCCATAGGCGAGCGCGTGCGGCTCGTCGAAATTCATCAGTACGCGGAGTACGTTTGAAGGCGTCAAAGTAAATGTCAATGAGTGCCTTTTGAAACTGAAATGCCTGGCATGTAGTCGCTCCAGCCTTCGCCCCAGTAGCCGACAGACGAAATGTCTACACTGTCGAGAAAGGGATGGCCATCGTAGCGAGCGCGCGGCCTCTCGGCGACGAGTGCGCTCCAGTATTTCAGGTAGAGAGGATCGCTGAAGTCGGGCTGCCAGATGGTGCCGTCTTTGTCGGTTGTCTGGTTGGCCCGGCGGCGCCGGAGTTGCGATACCATTCCGGCAATGGATGCTCCTCATCGTAAGGCATGATGACGGATGGCCAGCGATTGATGATGCTCGGCGCGCTTCCGCCGAGAGCCGTATCGATGATCTCCCAGCGGATGCGGTTGGCACGCCGGCTGAAGTTCATTCCAGAACCAGCGGCAGTAAGCAATGGACGTATCTGGAAAAACCGATCGCGCAGCAAGCCTCCGAGCTGTTTTGTCGTTGGTCCTTCTCGGACCAGCGGAGGCCCTGATTCAAGGGTTGACCGTTGAACCGTTGAAAGGTGGTGATGCCCATGCCGGGATTGACGAGCACCTCATCACTCGGTTCACGGCCTGACTCACGATCGGTCTCCGTCTTGCGCCGAGCGCGGCTGGCAGAAAGCGCGACCGACAGTCGCCAATAAACAGCGAATATTCTGGCGAAGCATGATTATCTGTGCCTTTGACCGGGCAGTGGCCCGACCGTTAGGGAGGAGCGTTACGCTACTGCGCAATCTAACGGTCGAGCTACTGCCCTCGTTGCCGTGTCCTGGCGTGCTGCATGAAATAAATAAGCTTGGCTGGAGAACTGAAATGCCCAGTTAAGCGCTGCGCCGGGTTGTTAACGTTCAGGGTCACCGCGAGCGGGAAAAGCTTGTCAAAACGCTTTCGATAAATGGCCACTCGTTTTGGATCATCGTCGAAGAAGCTAGCCGAGAGCGATAGGTATAAGCCATCTGCGGATTATGCATCTCCATATCTGGGCCGAGCTCCGCTGGGTTGCTCTTTCGGATCGAAGCAGGCGAAGCAGTTGATCACGTAGTAAGCCTTCGAGCCGTCGGGCAGCATTCCCTGCCGATCGAAGAAAGTCGCACCATTTGATCGACCATCTCGGCGACGCGACTGATCGCCGGTCAGTGTCCAGTAATGGAAGAGCGGATCGAGCAGCAGGGCCATCATCCACGCGGACGTGGCGCCTTTGAAAGTGGCCTCCATTCCGGATCGTAAGCGGTCCCAGTCCTGCCTCAATGAGCCGTCGGGCGGTCGTCCGTCCGGCGGGTTCTGCGTGAGTGCCGGTGATAGGCATCAACGCACTCGCGAGCCTTTTCCCAGTAGTATCGCCGATCGCCGGTCATCTCCCAACCGTGCAGAATACCGAGACAGTCCGTAGCCCTGGTGCCTGAGCGTCAACAGAATTCTCTATCCCCGCTCAGGATCAACGCCGGATGTGGAACTGGGCGCGATGCTGGCTCGGCCGATAGAACAGGGTCCTGATTCCTAAGACAATACCGAGGCCATGAGTCTTGCCGGCTCATCGACGCGTTCGCTCATCGCCAGTCAATAGATAGTGCTGTGCATGGCGCGGGGGTAGACATGCTTGAGATCGGGGCCCTTCAAGGTGAAGTATGCCCGCGTCCGGGCCGTCCATCCTCGTGTGGAGCCTGACGAAGTGCGCCGCGTGATAAGTGCCGCTTCAAGAAACTTCCGGTCGCCTGTGCGGGCAATACATCTTGTGATAGGCGATTGCGTCCGATCGAAGAGCCACTCGGAATACAACCTGCTGTCGAGGTAGGCGAGCGAGCCGGGAAAGTTTCTTCTCGACAAATGGAGTCGTAAGCGCGGTACTGGCCCCGACTTTGAGGCTGGGTGTTTGCGGGCCGACGATCCAGCGAATCGCATAACCACTGGGCGGGCAACAACGCCATGACCCTTGGTCCATTCAAGCCATCCTGGCTAATTAAAGTCTCTTCCACCAGGAACAAAGTTGCTCTCGTTCTCTCGTCGAGGTTCGAATAGGACCTTGATCCGTTGGTCTCGTTCGCCGGCTGAAATCCGCAGGTGAACTGAATAAGCAGCGACCGAATACTCCCTGCCCTGCCACCAATCCGCCACGGCTCAAGCGCACGAACCGCTGCCTTCAATTCCTGGCCAGCATGGCATTGACCACTCGAACATTCCGCGGGTTTGAGAGAAGCCCAGGCGGCAGTGGCAGCCCGAAGCTGACCAACCTCGCAGACCCAAATTTTCGGCGCGTCCGTCGCAGCCTGACCTCCACTTCCGTCAGTGGAGCAGGCGTGAAGGCTTTCGATCTGATGCAAGCCGGCGTTGCCCGACCAGCCAGCTAAAAACGTGAGACCGGTGTGGACAAAATGACCGGCGTGTAAATGTTCGACTCTGACATGTTGATGAACTTGCCGGATCCGGCAGGGCCGACTGTTTCAAGGGAGCGGAATATTAGTCCCTCGTTAGCTCTTTAGGCCTAACAAGCGTTCTGCATTTTCGTAGTAGACTTTGCGTAAGTATCGTTCCGGCAATCCAATGCCGTAGATTCGCCACCGTCCCTGAGGTGGTTTTAGCGCCGGTGCGTAGTCGAAATACTCGTCCTCGGTCTCCAGAAATCGATAGTAGATCTCGTACAGTCTGCTCGCCAAAAATCTGTTGCGGCGTGTCGTTACCCCGCGGGCACGGCGTCTGTCCCGAACAGAATGCGATCCTGATATTTATCGAAGAACTTCCGCGAGGTGCGCGGCTGTCGCCCGAGCTCACCGATCCGGGCCCCGATCTCAACGTGCATATTCGGATGCCGATCCAGCAGTTCAGAGACGTAAGGCAAGGTTCTCAGAATCCCCGACATGCAGGACGACGAATTGTGTCCGCGGGTGGCGAGCCATCACACGATTTCGCGCCTCTTGCAACTCGCTGGTTGCTGGGAAAGTCTTTACCGTGAAAGGACCAATCGGGATGCGCACTCAGCTCCTCATACCGTTCATTGAAGCGATCCGTGGGCAGAAAGAATGCCTCGGGATCAGAGATGTGAATGGCCACCGGCATGCGATGAGCGCCGGCCGCTTCCCACATCGGATCGAAGCGGGCGTCATCAATTTTCACCAGGGGTCCACTCGTAACCTGCTCGCGCAAATAAAGACCAAGCGTCTTTAACACCTTCAGGCCGCGCGCGCCGAAGGCCTGCGCGCGAACAATTTGATCTGCCTGAAACTGCGCGTAGCCCGGCTCGGTAATCTTTTCGAACCATGGGCTCCGTAAAAACGATGAACCTGTCTGGGATGAGGCTTCTGCCAGTAATTGATGGTTTGCTCAAGCACCTTTCCATAGCCTCCGGTAAGGTTCACCATCATTCGCAGATTCTTCCGATCCATTACTGGCAAGACTTCTTCCGGCGTCGCGTTGTTATGCGCTTCTGTTACTTGCCGGCGACGAGCCGACCATGAGAGGTGGGTATGGAAGTCAATCACCGGGAAGCGAGCGCGCGGTACCTGGGTCTCCGGCACATGAAGCATGCTCTTCGGTTCGTAATCTTCGAGCGCCAGCTTTCTCCTTTAGCAAGCGTCTCTTTCTCTGCCCAGCTGTTTTCTTTTGGTCGCGCCTGCCAGCCGTTGGCAATTGCACCTTGTCCGGCTGCCGCCAGCGCGAGGCCCGCGAGCAACTTCCTTCGACTCCATCCATCCATCTACGCACTCCTTTCTATTCGGCGCGGAATCCGCAACCCAGGATACGCCACAAAGTTGGATCGGCGCATCGGTAGAGTTCAAGTTCGATATTGACAAACCTGTTCAAGCTAGCTGATCGTCAATCAACCCATCCTGAGGTCTGTGCGGCGATTTTCAGTTGCTAGTAGCAGCGGGTTTATAGCATCAACAAACGGAAGGCCAGCAGAGACAATTTGATCCCGGCTCCAACCAGGAAAATGCGCAATCCAGCCGATGATTGCAATAGGCTTTCTAGTGAGCAAAACAGGTCTCCGAGACGATGAACTATCTTGTTACCTGTTCCTGCAGGAATGTTATAAGAGCCGCGCTGGTTCCGTCAGTTAAGATTCACGTACGGCCCAAAGAACAGCGCCACCTGCATTTGGGATTCAAGTTAGTTGCTAAACTCGAACTAACTTGGCTATTGAGCGGGAACATCGAGGGCTGAGGCTGGTGAATGGAAGCTGCATTTCCTATGTGAGAATCAATTGAATACTTACGATCTAGTGCACCTGCTCAGACATGGCGCGTGACAAAGTTCAGCGCCGAAGCTGCGAAAACTCAACGAGATAGGCGCAGAGCTTACGGCCCTCAAATATGTTGCTGGTGAAGACAGTTTCGCTCAAGACTTACTGTCCCGTAGCCTCATCTTCCTGCTACACCGGATGTACGGCGCCAATGTTGAGACACTCGATGGTGCAACTGCGAAGACTGACTTCGATGTGCGCTCAGTTTGTCAAAGCTCTACGGCGACGGACCTGTCAGCGTTTTGCGGGCGCCGGCGCGCATTAACATTCTGGGTGAGCACATCGATTACGTGTCGTATCTGCCGACCGCGTCCCTTCCCTTCGGCAGCCGCGAGCACGACATGCTAATGCTCTACCGTGGATCCGCGATCGGACCGCGTGCGCGGGGCTTCCACTTTGAATGCGTACCCGCCCTTCTCCTTCTAGCTCTCGCTGAAGGTCCTCCTGTAAGCACGAGCGGTAATGCCGAAGCCGACTGGCTATCGTACCTGTACGAACACCCGGCCACGGACATCCCACTGGAGCAATTACGTGAAGGGTGCAGTCTTCTTCACGCGTATTAGTTGCGGCGCCACGGACCTTGCGCGGATTTGATTTTGTGGTTGACTCGAGCATACCGGCCGGTGGAGGCGCGTCCTCTTCGTCGGCGCTGGTGGTGCTGGCCAGCGCGGCGGTGCGAGATGTCAATAAGTATCTCATACGCGCCTATGGAGCTGGCGCGGGACGCATGCCAAAGCCGAATGGTATGTTGGCACGCGCGGGGTGAGATGGACCACATTACCATGTGCCTGGCCAAACGAGATCATGCGGTGCTCATCTCTTATCTGGATCAACAGACGCGCCACGTCGCGCTTCCGGGACGCAGTTTCGCTGGATAACTTTCTTTCCCAGGCTGCTGACAAAGGGCGTGATGTGATGATTGAATACAACGAGCGCGCCGCCGTCTCGCGCATCGTCATTCCGGCGTTGATCGAAGGATGGAAGACGAAACAACCAGAACGCTACGCGAAGTGGCTGTCAGCAATTCAGTCACTTCAAATAGCAGCTATCGGGGCACTTGACGAGATCGAAACACTCCTGCAAGAACTGCCTCTGCACGCTAACGCTCACTGAGCTTGGACGAGACTATCCAGAGGCTTTCGCCGCCTGCGCTCGCTCCTTCCCAATACTTGTCGCCGAACGCGCCGAGCGTCCACTTCAGGTGCAGGCGCGGGCGCTGCATCACATTGGAGAGGTCCGCCGAGTCAAAACGGCCGACACAGATTCTTGAGAATCTGTCCCACCCCCGAGCGGCAGCGATGTTGAGCAGGACAGTCGATGCGGCGATGCGCCTACTTGGCGCTCTATTGGATCAATCACACGCAAGCCTGCGCGACCTCTATGAAGTAAGCACTCCCGAGGTTGAGCGGTTAATCGAAATCATCCGCGCCAGTCCGGGAGTCTACGGAGCGCATCTGATGGGCGGTGGCTTTGGCGGGAATGTGCTGGCATTAGTAACTCACGAGAACGTTGAGTCACTGATTGAACGCGTGCAGGCGAAGTACTACGAACCGCAAAACCGCCAGGGTGTTAGTGAAGGGTCAGTGATGATCTCAACTCCCGGTGATGGGCTCGCGCCGATCGACGTTGAAATCGTCTGGCGGGAAGCCATCGAAGAATTCAACGCCTCAGGGCACCGAAGCGAACAAAGTATCGCGCCGGCGTAAACGCGCTGCTCGATAGTATTAGTCCTGACGAATCGCGCGAGGACAGTGTGGCCCGTGATTGTGGCGGCTGGCAAAGGCACTCGCTCTCTCGCGTCGGGCTTGGCGATACCCAAGCCTCTCGCGCGCGATTCTGGGTACACCTGCAATCCTTCATGTACTGCACAATGTTCGCACTCGCATTCGGCCAAACCCGACAGCCGATTGTGATCGTCTCACCCGAGACGAGAGTCTGAGATTCGAGTCGCTGATAAAGGAAGATGTCATCTTCGTCGTCCAACCGCAGGCTCTGGGGACTGCGCGACGCGGTGCTGTGTGCGCACGAACAGATGCAGGAGTTTTCACGGCCGGGCCCTGGTTATCTGGGGTACGCAACCTGTTATCCAGCCAAAGACGATGCGACGCTCGTTAAAGCTCGCCGCACTCTTTCCAGCGTATGAGATCGGTGCTTCCCACAGCGTATAAGCACCGGCCATATGCACCCCTGCTGCGCGACGAACGCGGAAGAGTGCAAACTGCGCGCGAGACCCATCTGGAGCAAACCGGCCGAGCTGGACTTCGGTGAAACCAACATCGGCATGTTCATGCTAAAGAGCGAGGCGATGTTCCAGGCTCTCATCGACCTGAAGCAACGCTACTGGAACGAAACGGACCAGCGTTACGAACGTCCACGGCGGAGAGCTGGGTTTTCCCAACGAGCTTATCAACTACTTCGCCGCGCGGACGCCTGGCGTTTTCGCTTGCCCAATTGCTGACAGCCGCGAGGAGCAGGGAATCAAAACGCCTGGCAGACGTGGCTCATTGCGAGCGGTTTATCTCCGAGTTAACTGAGCACTGATGTTGGCGACCGAAACACGGCGTCGACAATTAAGAAGTTGTATTTTTGAGTAAGGGAGAAACAATGGCAACAGCCGAGCAAAAGACCGGGACCCGCCGGCGACCGATCAAACACTTGCGCTGGTGGATTGGCGGTCTGCTGTTTGCTTCGACTGTCATAAACTACATCGACCGCCAAACCTTCTCCGTGCTCGGTCCTTACCTGAAGATCGAGTACCACTGGAACAACGAACAGTTTGCCTTGATCATCATCGCTTTTCGTGTTGCCTACTCAATCGGCCAGACCATCTCTGGCCGCGTCATTGATCGAGTCGGAACACGCAAAGGTCTGACCGTGACTGTCATTTGGTATTCGATCGCTGCCATGCTCACTTCGCTCGCCGTCGGCTTGCGAAGTTTTGCAGTCTTCCGGTTCCTGCTGGGCGCAGGAGAATCGGCAAACTGGCCGGCGGCGACGAAGGCCGTTTCGGAGTGGTTCCCAAAGCGTGAGCGCGGCTGGGCCGTAGCCCTCTTCGATAGCGGCTCATCAATCGGAGGAGCGATCGCGCCTCTACTCGTCATTGGCTTGTACAAGTATTTCGGAGGTTGGCGGCCCACTTTCATCATTACCGGCACGCTCGGATTTTTATGGCTGGTCGCATGGCGCTGGCTTTACTTCCCCCGGAAAAGCATCCTCGCATCAGTGCGGATGAACTAAAAATGATTTTGGACGACCGGCAAGAGGAAGGGTCGGCAGAAAAGCGCACCGGTCCGCCCCTGTCCTGGAAGGATCTCGCTCAAGCTGCCGCAAACCTGGGGCATCATCGCGGCGCGCACCATGACCGACCCAATCTGGTTCTTTATTACTGACTGGTTCGCCATTTACCTTGTCGCCAAGGGCATTAATCCTGAACAAGCTCTGATTGCCTTCTGGATTCCATTCGTGGCGGCAGACCTCGGTAACTTCTTCGGCGGCGGCTTATCCAGTTGGCTCATCCGGCGTGGCTGGCCCGTTCTGCGCGCACGCAAGGCCGTGGTCGTTTTCGGCGGACTGGGGATGGCTCTGTTGATCCCGACCATTTTTACTTCGAACCTATTCGCGCTCGCCGGTCTCTTTGCCATCTCGACTTTCGCCTACGCATCTTTCTCGACCATCGCGCTGGTGCTGCCTTCAGATCTTTATCGCAGCGAGTCGGTGGCGACCGTCAGTGGTATGAGCGGAACCGGCGCCGGACTCGGTACTATCATCTCAACATATTTGATCGGCTACGTCTCCGACCGCTATTCATTCGAGCCAATTCTGATCGCGGCGAGCCTTGTTCCCTTTGTGGGAATGGTTCTTGTACTGCTGCTAATACGCGACACCAGGGCGGTGCGCTCAGAATTCGGAGTTTAGCCAAAAGTAAAACCAACCTCGGTTCTTTGGGAAGCCAGTACAGCAGATAGTCGAATCCGTTTTCGGATTAGTTCAAGAGGTGGTTACGTCATAACTTGCCAGTTTCGTCGAGAGCCTTGATTCGGAAATCACGACAGTGGTTCGAGTCAAATTGGAGAACTTAAATGCCTTATGGAATCGGGATGAGACCTCGGCGGAACGAATATTGAAGTTGTCGCCGCCTCACAGGCAGGTGAAGTACTGGAACGATCAACGTGCGAAACACGCGCTGATTCGCCAGAGTCATGGGTTGAAACAATCAGGCACAGGATTCAAGAAATTGAAGAGACCCGGGCAGAATCGGCGCGCTGGATTGGACTGGCTGCACCGGGACTGGCCTCACGCGACAGCCTCTCCATTGTCAGCATGCCAGGAAAACTTCGAGGACTTGAAGGACTGAATTGGACCGACGTCTTACAGACGCCCCAGGCAGTGCCGGTTCTCAATGATGCTCATGCGGCACTGCTGGGAGAATTCCTGGATTGGCGCGGCGGTCGGTTATCGTAACGTCGTGCTATTAACGCTCGGCACCGGAGTCGGCGGAGCAGTCCTCGCTGATGGCCGTCTATATAAAGGTCATCTCGGGAGAGCAGGTCATCTCGGCCACATTAGCTTAAACGCCGATGGCCCGCCAGATATCGTAGGTACGCCAGGAAGCCTGGAACAAACAATCGGAAACGCGACGCTGCCAGAGCGGTCCGCCGGTAGGTTTTCGTCCACGCGCGAACTGGTCGCGGCACATCTAAGTGGCGATGAAAGGGCCACCAATATTTGGCTACGATCTGTCAAAAACCTTGCAGCGGGAATCACTTCAATTATCAACGCGCTCGACCCCCAAGTTATCATTATCGGTGGCGGGATCGCGCAGGCAGGAGCGGCACTCTTCGATCCGCTCGCCGGGTTTATGACAAGAATCGAGTGGCGACCCCAGGGACACTGCGTCGAGATCCTTCCGGCTGCTCTTGGCGATGTCGCAGGCACACTCGGCGCCGCTTACTACGCGATGAATTGCGAATCAGGGCCCCCTTGAGGTCGCTCCTTTTTCAGGGGTCCGTCTGTCGAAGTTGCCAACCTGTTTGCATGAAAGCGCGGTGCCCTGTGTGGCCTGGTCACGACCTGTCAATTGCTTCGAAGGTAACCAGCTTTCGCATCGCAAAATTTGGCTTTCAGTTACTTTCACTTCATATCATTTCCCCGTCAAGTTCTTGACAAGTGCTCAGACTCGAACGAACATGACGCATCGGGTTCTAGTCGATTAGGGCTTTCCAGCGCTCGGACCCATTGCTGTGGAAGGTGAGAATCGTATGTTGAACGTCGAACGCCACACCAAGATTCTGGAACTGATCGGCGAACGCGGAAAAGTAGAAGTAGGCGAACTCAGCCGCTTGTTTGAGATATCCGAAGTTACTATCCGCAACGACCTCAAGGGCCTTCACAAACGTGGCCTCGTGCGACGCGCGCATGGCGGCGCGGTTCGAATCGAGACTGTTAGTGTCGATGCATCGCTACAAGTCAAGGCTGCTCTACATGCAGATGAGAAACAGCGCATCGGCGCCGCGGCAGCAGCATTAATCAAGGATGGAGATTCAATCATCCTCGACTCCGGCACTACCACCCTGCACATCGCCAGGCATATCAAGGATAGGAAAGACCTCACAGTCATTACCAACGGCATTAACGTAGCGATGGAGTTGTTGGGAGCCAAGGGAGTTCGTCTGGTCTTACTCGGCGGGATGGTGCGTCAGAATTCATACTCCGCCGTGGGCCATTTCGCCGAGGACATGCTGCGGCAGCTCTCCGCAGACAAACTGTTCCTCGCCGTTGACGCATTCGATCTCGACTTCGGCCTCAGCACACCTAACCCGGAAGAATCGAGGGTCAATCAGGCAAATGGTGCGAATTGCAAAAGAAAGAATCCTGGTCGCGGACTCGAGCAAGTTCGGGAAGCGAAGCCTATCGCACATCGTGCCACTAACTGGCTATCAACAAGAGTAATCACCGACAATTCATTGGCAACAGACATTCAAACTGAATTGCGTCCCGTGGCGTTGAACTGGTTCTGGTATGAAACTTGCGCGGCGTTGGTCCCACCGGCTTAATAAATCCTGACCTTTGAAACCACGCGACTGATAGCTCCGCCCGGACTGGGAGCATCAGGTTTAAGTCCCAATCTGATTGAAGCGAAGAGGCCGAAGAGTTGGCCGATGAAAATGTCGACTGGCGGTCGGTAGCAGTCGGCCACTGAAAGCTCGATCGGCAACACCGCACCGATTTTTGCTAGCCTTTGCTCGTCGTCCAGGCCGACTTTCGGCGCAATTACAAACTATGCCCTTCGCCAACTTCTTGTCCCGAACCTCTTCCAATAGATCCAGTTCGTAAGACCTGCGCCCGCGTTCGCCCGGAAACGAACCGCAACCAACCAGAGTTTCGTCGGTCGATGGCGGAGAGCGGCCCGTGCCGCACTCCCAGGAAAGTATTCGCTGAAGGTGACGATTTTCCCCGCCGTAAGTTCCAACACCTTGAGCGCCGATTCCACATGCTACTCCATGTAGAGCTCCAGTCCCAAGAAAACAGATTTTCCTGAAAGCCCTCAGTCACCGCTCTGTTCTGGCGAACTCGGCGGCGGCCGGAAGAAATCTTCGCGCGGCAACAATCAGCGCCTTCAGTGTCGAACCGTACGCGGCGAGGTCCTGAAGATGGGCCAGACACTGACCGGCCACCACCATGTTCGAGAAGGAACTGGTCATCGCAAGCCCCCGGTCGTTTACCTCGTCGTCGAGTATGACCTGACAGATGTTGCTGCGTTCACTGGCAGTACGCGCCATGCGACCCTCACGGTTGCAGGATACGATGATGTGGTGAACCTCCGGCCGTTGCTTAAGAGCTGCTTCAAGCACGGCTACCCCTTCAGAACTGTCGCCCGATCTCGGAGAACGAAACCCAGAGGTACGACTTCCCTGCCACTAAATAGTCATCCAAACAAGTTAGCAAGTCCGTGCTCGGGACGGCAGACACCTCACACTGCCAATGGCGTCGCAGTAGCGGGGCAACAGTCCTGCCGATGTAGTCAGAGGTACCGGCGCCGATTAGGAATACTGAGGGACGAGGCTGAACGTCGTTGAAGACTCCGGCACCTTTCAGAAATCTTTCCAGCTGGGGTGCAAGTTGCGACAGGTTCTCATACGTCCGCCACCAGGTATCCGGCTGCTGAGAAGATCTCCTGCGGGGTATGAACAAGCCCCCTCGCCTCTCGCATCTGTTTGTGAGAGCATTAGAATTGTGGCGAGTGGGTCCATTGGTTCGTTGAAGCTTTCGCGTCTGTGGAATCGGAGATATCCACCAAGCAGCCTTGGAAATCTTTTGCAATTCTATTTCACATCATATTAGAATCATGCCGATCCGAAAGCAATCAAAAGAACTTCGCAGCATTTGAAAGCGCCTTGGGCTACATGAAGAAGAGAAGTGCTGGAAAAAGGCGTGATCGTAATCGGAGAGTTAAATATCGACGCTGTGGCTTGCGGACTCTCTGATGCCCCAAAGATGGGTGGCGAGATTCTGGCTCGGAGATTCTCGACTGACACTCGGTAGCGCTTCCGCGATCTTCGCCTGCGGAGTAGCCAAACTCGGGTCATGACGTAACGTTTATTGCCAGGGTCGGTTCAGACCACTTCGGAAAATTTTGTCTGTCGGCCCTGCGTGATGCGGGAATTTCAACACGCTATGTCTCGCGCGATGAGGATTTGAAAACGGGCGTGACGATCTCGCTGAGCACTCCCGATGATCGCGCGTTGGTAACCTATCCCGGTGCGATCGCGGCGCTCGGCCCGGAAGACGTGAATAGCTCCCGGTTCAAGGGTCACAACCACCTTCATATGACTTCTTATTTTCTTCAAACGCGCTTGCAGTCTTCTTTCCCGCAGAGATTTTCCGTGAGGCCCTGAGCAATTGGGTTTGAACTACTTCCTTTGATCCAAACTCCGACCCGACGCAAAGTTGGAGCAAGAGCATTCGCGAAGTGTTTGCCTACACAGATTCACTCTTTTGTTAATAAGGCCGAGGCCCTGTCGTTGACACGGATGTCGCACGATAAATGCAGCGCTTAAAGTTCTGGGCCAGGAGGTTTCTTGCGCTGTAATCAAACTAGGGCCTGAGGGAGCCATAGCTATCAAGGGTGGCGAGATTACGTCAGCTGCAGGGTTTCCGATCAAGGCGGTAGATACAACTGGAGCAGGCGACTCTTTCGCCGCCGGGTTTGTTTCGTCCTGACTTGCGAGGCCGGCCAGTGAAGGAGTGCCTGGGTGTGGCAAACGCCTGCGGCGCTTTATCGACGCTAAAAGCGGGCGGGACTGAAGGACAACCCACCCGGCAAACTTTGAAAAGATTTCTGGCCGCCCATCGGCCTGCTTAGCATTTTGTCTTAACCGGGGCGCGAATTCTTAATGCTGCAGATCCACGCCGAGGGGCAAGTGCAACCACTGGTAACCAGCCGAGTGCTGCTCTCTACTGCACGCCGTCGCAGACCGCAGTTGCTGCTCTCAATTTCTACAACGCGGAGACGTTGCTGGCGCATGTCAGGGCAGCGAATGCTCTCCACGCATCCATCATTCTGCAAACCACTGAATCGACTATTAACTACCCGGGCCTGCCACTGATCGTTGCAATGGCAGCGCAGCTGCGGAACAAATGGAGAAGCCAGTCGCACTGCATCTGGATCGTGGCGGAAGCTTCGAACTCCGCGTCGCGCTGCATCGAGGCCGGTTACACCTCAGTCATGTTCGATGGTTCCAGGCTTTCCTTCAGCGAAAACCGTCTCGAGACGCGGCGGGTGGTTGAACTGGCCCACCGGAACGGCGTTTCGGTTGAAGTGCGAGCTCGGCCACGTCGCTCATAACGCCGAAGCTACTCGAGACGAGCAGGTTGGCTTTTACACCCGCACAGAGGGATGCCTTGCGCTTCGTTACCGAAACAGAAGTTGATGCTCTGGCAATCGCGATCGGCACACGCGCATGGCTTCTACAAGGGCGAGGTCCGAATAGATTTCGATCGACTTGACACAAATCAGAGATGGTAGTCGGGGAGACTGCACTGGTCCTGCATGGTGGGTCAGGCGTGCCGAATGAGTTGCTGCGGCCGAGCCATCGTAAATGGCATTAGTAAAATCAACTTCGGTACCGAGCTAAAGAATGCATTTACGCTCGCGGTGAAGCATTCTGCTCGCAGCAAGCGATGATATCGACTTGCGGCGAACGTTCGCGCCGGCAATAGACGCCGTTCAGCAAGTTTCCATGGCGAAGATTCGAGTCTGTTCGCAGCGGGATTAAAGCCCTCAGAAAGCACACCGAAGAAAGGCAACAGGCGAATGACACATTTCAACTGGCTGTTGGACGGAAGCATCGTCGGACTGTATCTGCTGGCAACCATGGCTGCCGGTCTTATGGTGCGTAAATATGTAGGCAAGGGTAGAGCACTTCCTTGTCGCCGGCCGCGAGATGGATGTCTACCTTGGCATCGCGTCTCTGGCAGCTACCGAGTTTGGCATCGTCACTTGCATGTACACCGCTCAGAACGGCTTCGAGAAAGGGCTTGCCGGCGCCACCCCGGGAATCTTTAATGGCGATAGCGATGGCTGTGGTTGGGCTAACTGGATTCGTGATCAAGCTGTTGCGTGACTCGGGAGTGATGACTATTCCCGAGCTATTCGAAAAGAAGTTTGGCCCGCGCATACGCTGGGCTGCAGGCGTCGTCATCGTCCTCGGCGGGCTGCTGAACATGGGCGTGTTCTTGCGCACGGGCGGTCAGCTTTTGGTCTTGGTTTCGGGTCTGGATGTGAAGTACCTCGAGATAATGATGACTGCGCTGCTCGTTGGCGTGGCCGTCTACACAATTCTCGGGGAATGCTGTCAGTGCTGGTAACAGACTACATGCAGTTCATCGTGATGAGTGCCGGACTGATTGTGGTCACGATTCTCATTCTGATGAACGTCGGTTGGGAAAACATGGTCACCACGGTCGAGCTCCAGTATGGCGCGGGAGGGTTCAACCCGTTCGTGAACCCCACCATGGGCTGGCAATACGTAGCTCTTCAACTTAATGCTGAATACTGCTGCGGTCTTGACGTGGCAAACCATTATCGCGCGCGTGCTTGCGGCAAAGGACACGGCTACAGGACGCAAGGTCTACACGCGAACCAGCTTCTTCTTTGTGTGTCGCTTTCTTATTCCGGGTATCTGGGGCATCGCCGCGCTCGCAAGCATGGGCCCGCGTGGTGAACTCACTGGAAGCAATGCCCCGTTATCTAAGCACGGCAGTTCCGGCTGGATTGATGGGTCTCCTGATCGCCGCGATGCTGGCGGCCGATATGTCAACCGACTCTTCTTACATGCTGACCTGGGGCAGCGTTATCTATAACGACATCATGGCGCCTTTTCGTAAGACCCGCTGGTCTGAAAAGAGAGGGTTGTTTTGGAATCGCTCGATCATCGCATTCATCGGAATCTTTCTCCTATTGTATGGACTCTGGTATCCGCTCAAAGGAGATCTCTGGACCTATCTTGGGGTGACCGGACAATTTACCTGGCAAGCATATCGGTGCTCTTGATCGCCTGTTGCTATTGGCGTCGGGCTAACAGTTGGGGTGCCGGAGCGGCCATTTTCATCAGCGCAGTCATACCGATAACTTATCTGGTGATGGAACAAGTTCCAGCCACCGCCGCGCTGGCAAAGTCTATCGGACCTTACTACTCCGGCATCGCCACGTATTTGATTTCCGGCGCGGCGATGGTTATCGGGTCATTAATAAAGCCGCAGGCCGCCACGCAGCTAACAGAGAGGACAGGGTGATGGGCAAACATTGGTTCTGGTGGTTGATGACCATGGCTTGCGTCGTCTGGTATTCCACCATCACGATTTACGTCGCTATCCGGGGCGGAGCCGATATAAAACACATGCTCGCCCGGCTTGACGCTACTAAGGCCCGCGAAGACCGAGAGGCAAAGGAAGGTTGAGAGCCGCGCTGCGCCCTTCGATAAGGCCTCGTTCTATGCTCGTGTGCGTCAGTGCCAACCCGGCGATTGATCGTCGACTGCAAGTTGAAAGCATTGCCGTCGGTGAGGTGAATCGTGCGATATCCGCGCGACCGTTTCCGGGCGGTAAGGCTGCACACGTCGCGATGGTCGCGAAGGCGCTCAAGCAGGAAGTGACCTGGGTTGGTTTCCTGGGCGGAGCGACCGGCGAAGAGTGCGAGAGCGGTCTTTTGGCACTGGGCATCCCGTTAACCGTCGTGCGCACGCGGGCCAATACGCGGGCGAACCTGGAGATAATCGCTCGCGATGGGACCGTCACTGAAATACTGGAACCTGGTGGAGGCGTCACTGATGGCGAAGTAGAGCGACTGCTCTCCGCGTGCCGCGATCTCTTTGCTGAGAGTGGTGAAGGATCACAGGTTGCGCTTTCCGGCAGTTTGCCGCCCGGAGCGCCACGCTGACTTTACGCCGAGTTGATTCGCCTGGCGCACGTCTATGGTTGTCGCGTGCTCGCTCGACACAAGCGGAGAAGCCCTTCGGCAAGCAGTCGCTGCCGCGCCTGATCTGGTTAAGCCTAACCGGGCGGAGGCGACCTGGTTTGCCGGTCGGCCGGTAAACAATGCGACCGCAGCCATCGAGGTGGCCCACGAGATGATCCACGCCGGTGCGCGCGGTGTCGCCGTGTCACTCGGCGCGGATGGCATAATCTGGGAGCGCGCCGGTAATTCAGCGAGCGCTCATTTCACGGCCGCCGGCAATCGAGGTACGCTCCTCGGTCGGCTGTGGCGACGCCGCTCTGGCCGGGCTTCGCAGTCGCACACGCGCGCGGGCTGAGCGACGAAGATGCACTCTGCTTGGCGGTAGCCTGCGGCACTGCCAACTGCCTCGCGGAATCTCCAGGTATGGTAGACCCAATCGAGGTCGATAAGATTCTTCAGCAAGTGTCCGTGGAACCGTTACGAACAGATTGGCGGGAAGTTAAGACTGGGGGAGGAGTCAGATGATCCGCCTGGCGCTGGTGGGTTGCGGTGAACACTCCAGAACTAGTCATGCCACGCCGCTCGCTCGATACGCTGCGCTAAATCCAGGCGACCTGGAACTCGTCGCGGCCTGCGATCTCAACCTCGACCGAGCGAGAGTTCTGTTCCGAGTTTGGTTTTGCTCGAGCTTACTCTGATGTAGAGACAATGCTAAGCAAGGAGAGTGTTGATGGTTGCGTTTGTGTAATGCCGATGGAGCGCATTGTGGACTTGGCAGTCATGCTGCTTGAGCGAAAAATCCCCAGCGTGATCGAGAAACCGTTAGGCGTGACGCGTGCAGAGTCTGAGCGATTGGCAGACGTGGCAAGACAGACTGGTACGCCACATATGGTCTCCGGTCAATCGTCGCTTCATGCCTTATTTGAATCAGGCAAAATCCTGGGCTAAGAATATCGGACCACTTCAGTATGTTAGAGCGACGCAGGTACGACACGCTCGCGACGAGCCTGACTTCATTTGGTCAACCGCTATTCACGTTCTCGACGCGCTACGGCACGTGGCTGGCGAAGTTGCCGAGCTTTCATACGGAAGTGCACCGGCAAGCAGGACTATCAACTGCGTGGTATGTGGTCTCGCTTCGTTTTGAGAGTGGGGCAAGCGGACGAATAGAAGTATTGCCGACCGCAGGTATGGTGGAAGAGTCATACGAGTTGTTCGGCGAAGGATTTCGAGCTCGAGTCGTCGCCGGGTCAGGGCGTACAACGTTCTCTGCAGGGTTGGCGCGCCGGACAAGTTGAGTTGGAGAACCACTCCTCGAAGAGCGAGCCTGAAGACCTGCGCAACGGCGCCTATGAAGAAGTCGTTGAGTTTGTGCGAGCGTTAAGAACAGGTGAGCGCCCCTGGCCCTCTGTGGAAGATATTCTGCCATCGGCACGGATCTGTTTCGCCATTGCGGAGTCCGTAGCGCGGCAAACCACGGACGCGTAGCGTCGGTATGAATTTAGTCCGGCCTTTCAAGGCCGGGGAGTAGAACGAGCGTGTTCCCGTCGGCGTCGCGACGCCTGAGACTAGCGGCTGGATTCAATCAGTCGCTACGCGACGAAGACACGGCGATTCGACCTGATCCCGGCGTTGAAACGCCGGGCTAAAGTTCATACCGACGCTACGCGTCGAAGATTATCGATGAAAAAGTTCTCTTACATTTCGTTTGCTGTTGTTCTTCCTCCTTGCCTCTTTGCTCGGTTACGCGCAAGAGGCCGGAGTTGGCGGTAGCGCATTTCACAAAAACGACATCACTTATTCAACTGAGGTTGTAACGCCTCACGTAAAATGGGCGACTTCCCTTCCCGGCGGCCCCATCAAATCCTTCTTCATACCTTCCGTTCAATACGGACGCGACATGGTTGAGCTGATGCAGCGCCTGTCGCTCCAGCCCACCACTGTTTCCATTGATAGCAGCTGGGATATCAGCTGTTGGGGCATTGGCGACTACTACGGACACGAATATCGCGGCGATCGCGACGACTTCCAGACTGTTTACGGCTATGTCGAAAAGGACCTGGTCGGCCCAGCGCAATTCGAGGTGATGGTTATCCCTGGTCTCAATGGCTGGTCGCGTCTGACGCGCGCTACACGCGATGCGATCCTTCACCGCGTGCAATCAGGCGCCGGGCTGGTTCTGCTGCACCCGTTTGTCGGCGATGTGAAGGGTCATCCGTTTAAAGGCGACGAACCTGTGGGCGATGAGCGCATCTGGGAAGTCTCCCGCTGATCGGTGTGGCCAACGACACGGTGAATGAGCGCGGCTACCCTGAGATCAATCAAGATGCGGTCACTAAAGGCAAATGGGAAGTTGCGCAGAAGCACTTCATCACCGAGGGACTGCCGCTTGAACTACTGCCGGAAGGTAGCAGCGGTGGTTCTTTCTACAAGTACCGCGCGAATGGCGAAGTGTTAATCAAGTCTGGCGCTTCATCCAATCGTTGCCGCGAAAACCTACGGCAAGGGGCGAGTGGTTGCGCTCGGCTACACGGAAGAAGGATTCACGCCCCAGAGCATCAATCCTGTGGAAACGAAAATTTACTGGGACTACTGGGAGTATCAATACTCGCTGCTGGCACGCTCGATTCTTTGGGCCTCGGGGCGCGAAGCGAACGTTCGCATTAATGAGTTAACTGCTGACGCCCGACCTCCATCAAGCTCGATCGTTAAGTCGACAGCTGCGCGCCGTATCGAGATCGAAATCGACGGCACAGAATGAGTTTGGGCAAGCGCTTGGCTCACATCGCACTACGAAAGATCTGGTCAGCCGGTGAAACCCTCATTGAGATTCCGGCAGATACTTTGCGGCCGGCAACAGGCTGGCCCGGCGGCCGGCAGATTTTCAACGTGCATCATCCGAGACCCGCAGTCCGGCACAACACTCAACTGGGGCGCAGCCACCTTCGCGTCGCCGAAGCGCGCGATGATGACGATGGTCAAAACCGGCTGTTGATGTTTACAAACGCGGTGAGACGTTGAGCGCCGTGTTGCGCGCCGCCGGCGATTTGTCGGGCCTGCAAATGCGAATGCAGGTGGCAGATGATATGGGCCGTTTGCTCGGCGTCATCACGAGGAGTGCGCGCGGTGAGCGGACTCTCACCTACCCGCTCACAGACTTTCTCGGCAAGTCTCGCGCTCGTCACTGCCGAACTGGTCGACGAGCGCGGGGCAATCGTGGATCAGGTCCGCGCCAAACCAGTGATGGTCGTGCAGGACGCTCGCCGCCAAAAGGAGTACACGCCGCTGGTCTCCTTCGGCGGCACCAAGCATTACCTGCAGGATGCGCAAATGCGGATGGTGCGCGGCGTGGCGGCCGACACCGGCTTTACCTGGGGCGGCGACGTAGACAACTCCCTCAATATTCCGCGCGGTACCTTCGGTGTGTACTGGTACGATCGCGGGCCCACCACACCCGAAGGGATGGAGCAGGCGATCGCCGAATATCAGCGCAAGGGCGACTTCGAGTCACTCGGCTATCTGACCAAGAAAGAACTCTTCAAACGCACTGGCGATAAAAAATTTCTGCAACGCACACCTTCTTTCAACGACCCGAGGTTTTTGCAAACGCTGTCCGACATTGTGCGCGCCGCGGCCCGCAATAAGGCACGCTATAACATGGACTACTACTTCGTCGGTGATGAGGGCTCGCTCACATCTTACGGCGACGCGGTCGATTTCGATTGGAGTCCGGGCGCTCTGGCGGAATTCCGCACCTGGTTGAAACACGAATACGGCACCCTGCCCTGCGCTGAATAAAGAGTGGCGGACGGATTTCAAAAACTGGGACGACGTCGTTCCCTTACACAACCGAGGAGGCGCGCAAGAGCCGGTAACTTCGCTCCCTGGGCGGACCATCGCACTTTCATGGAGATCACTTTCGCGCGGGCCTATCAGACGGCGCGTGACGCTGTCATCCAAGGTGATAAGCGACGCCCATATCGCCGTCTCCGGCACGCAGGCTACTAACGCCTATGACGGAGCCGACTGGTCGCGCCTTGACCGCGTAATCGACGACTTCCTTTCTTATGACGGCGGCAACCAGTGGGACATGCACCGCTCGTTCGCCAAGCGCGACGCGATGATCGGCTTCTGGACGGGCTACGGTTCACACGGTCTCGCAGTACAGAACGCGATTTGGACCGCTGCGATCCATAATGTGCTGCACCCGAACATCTTCTGGATGTATTCGTTCCTTGATCCCGACATGACCTACTCGCAGTCGGCGCGCGACATGGGCGCAGCCTTCAAATCGCTGAAATTTGAAGGTGTCGGCAAACTGCTGATGGAGTCGAAGCGTCTGGGAGACGGCATCGCTATTCACTACTCGATGCCGTCAGTGCATGGGGCCAGCATCCTCGGCTACCACCAGCGAAGCAGCGATGACGACGACGAGGCGCCGAAGGAAACTTCGCTAAGTTTCCCTGCCAACCGCGACGGCTGGGTGCGTACGATCAAAGATCTGGGATTGCAGTTTGACTTCGTATCTTCCGAACAAGTAGAGCAAGGCAGTCTGGCTTCCGGGAAAGTACAAAGTCTTGATCCTGCCGCTCTCGCTGGCGTTGTCGCCGTCAGAGGTCAAAAAATATTGAAAGTTTCGTCCGGGCGGGCGGAGTGGTGATATCCGATGCGGCTGCCGGCTTGATGGACCAACACTGCGCGTGGCAGCAAAACGGTACAATGAATGAACTCTTCGGTATCAGCGGCCCCGGCTTCAAACAAGCGAGCTTTTAAGCCTGCTGAGGGACAGCTGGTGGTCACTGATGAAGGCGCGCGTTGGGGCCTCGATGCAAAGGATCTCAGCGGTCTGGCCTCTGCTGAAGCCTTACATTACGGCGGCAGGCGGCACGCCTCTGATACGCATAGGAGCGACGGATGCAGTCATCACGCACCGCATTGGCAAGGGTTGGACCATCTATCTCAACACGCTTTTTGACAAGTATCCAAAGCTGCGCGCGGAAAAGTTTGGCGGCGCAAATTATCGTGCGCTCGTTGACGCGCTGCTTGATCACGCGGGCGTCCGGCCCGCCATCCAGGTATTGTCGGCTGACGGCAAGCGGCTCACTCAGGCGCAGGTGGCCCGCTACCGCTTTCGGCGACGCGGAGATTCTCACCGATCGTTAAAGACAACGTCGCGGTCGCGGGGATTGTCGGGCGAGACGGCGTCACCATTTACAACGACGCCGCTCTAGGGCAGATAGCCAGGCAGGAGATCATTATCAAGCTGCCGAATAAGTATTACGTTACGGACGTGCGGTCCGGTAAACGACTGGGATACACCGACGTAGTTCATTCTTCTGTGTTAGTAGGCGATGCCGCTGTGCTGAGTTTGAGTCCGGCTGAGAATAAGCTGGCGCTGAGCGGGCCTGCCTCTTCCTCTGCGCGGAGAACATGTCGCCTTTACGCTCTCTTCATCGGTGGCTGGGCCTCGCCTCATCCGCTGTCATGTCTTCGCGTCCCGACGAGTTTGATGCTGCCTGGTCTTATGCCCGTAATCCTGCTCCTAGAGTAACACTGCGTAACCAGCTTCGTCCTGCCGTCGGCGCTCAACGATGATCGCCGGGGCATACACTATCAGCAGCGACGGACGTCGTTAACGGGCGCAACCGCAGAGACGAGAATTACACTTAAGTGATGAGACTGACAAAACAGCAGCAACAAACTTTGCGCGCCGCCGTCGACCGCATTATCCCGCCTGACGACTATCCGGGCGCCTGGCAGTCCGGCGTAGGCGACTATCTCGCGCGTCAATTTGAAGGCGACTTGCGTCCGGTGTTAGACGGACTATTGCACCGGCCTAACAGCGCTCGAAGCGGAATCTGTCGCACGCTTTCAGCAAAGCTTTAACTTGCTCGCAGAGGAAGAGCAGGACACAGGTGCTCAGGCATATTAGAAGCCGGCGAAGTGTTAACAGCGTGGGATGTTGCGCCGCGCTTTTTCTTCGATCTGCTCGTCAGGACGACGACGGCCGAAGGGTTCTATAGCGATCCGGAACAAGGTGGAAATCGAAATGCTGTCTCCTGGAACATGATCGGCTTCGAAGAAGCCACAGACTAGGGCGGACAGAGGTAGAGCGCAGAGTGGAAAGACGGGTAAAGGGAACTGTAGAGGCGAGACATAAAGTCTAGCGAATGAGCGATCGTGAACAGGCTAACGGGTCACTGGGAGATGTGCTATCCTGATTTACTTCTGCTTTCCCACGTTTTTCCCCTTGAGTTTCGCAACAATGAAGAGTTACGACGCGATCATCATCGGCACCGGTGCAGCAGGCGGAATCGTGGCTGGCGTGTTGGCGGAGGCCGGCAGGACGTGCTGCTGTTGGAACGTGGTCCGGCTTTGAGTTTCTCCCAGGTTGGTCGCGACCATCTGCGCAACCAGCGCCTCTCAATATACGGTCACAACGCTGGTCCTGAACTCGAAGGTAATCCACGCGTGTTTGTTGACCCTGCAGGAAACGCACGCACGGTCCAACCCCACGAGCCTGACTACCACAACAATGCCGCCTGCGTCGGAGGCGGCACTCGCGTTTACGGGGCACAAGCGTGGCGCTTCATGCCAGCAGACTTTCGCATGGCAAGCACTTATGGAGTGCCTGAGGGAAGTTCGCTGGCCGATTGGCCACTCACGTACGACGACCTTGAACCGTTTTACGAGCGAGCGGAATGGGAACTAGGTGTGGCCGGCGACGGCACTGCACTCAAAGATCAGGTTCCCCGCCGTCGCGATTATCCGTTGCCTGCCTGTTCCTCCGAGTCCGCAGACCGTCGGCGCTGAAACGTGGCGCACAGCAACTGGGTTGGATAACCAGCCCGGTCCCATTGCTTATCAACACTCTGCCATACGGCGGGCGCGACGCCTGCATTGCCTGCAAATACTGCGTCGGTTTCGCCTGCCCTACCGACGCCAAGAATGGCTCACACAACACGATGATTCCTCGGGCTCTGGCAACCGGCCACTGTAAACTCGTAACCGAAGCGATAGCGGAGCGAATTGAGACGGACGAACGCGGCATCGTCAACGGCGTCTCTTATTTCGTTCAAGAGCGAGGATAAAGTTGAAGCGCATACTGCGCGCGCGAAACTGGTAATCGTCTCGGCAGGGGCGATTGAGTCGGCGCGCTTGCTGCTGAATTCCATTCTCACTCACCACCCGAACGGACTTGGTAATGAATAACGATCAGGTCGGGCGCAACCTGCAAGGCCACCTGTATCCACGGGCCTACGGATTGATGCGAGAAAAAGTCTTTACCGGTATTGGGCCCGGCGTGACCCTGGCGACCACCCAGTTCAACCATGGCAACCCGGGCATCATTGGCGGCGGTATGCTGGCCGACGATTTCATTAAGCCTCCAATCGATTTCTGGTACGACTCGCTGCCGCCCGACTTGCCGCGTTGGGGCTTGGCTAATAAACGATTCATGCGCGACAACTACACGCGCGTGCTGCATGTCCGTGGTCCAGTGCAGGACATACCGAGCCCGGAGGGTCGCGTCACTGTCGATCTCAGCCGTACGAGATCGCTGGGGTATCCCGGTGGCGCGCTTGAGTGGCTCGACGCATCCAGCAACGGTCGATGGCCGCTGAGTTCATGCGCAAGCGCGGTGAGGAGTGGCTGCGGGCGAGCGGCTGCGAAACAATCTGGAGCCGCCGCGCCGGAGTTGAAGTTTAGCGGCGGCCAGCACCAGGCCGGCACCTGCCGGATGGGCTATGACCCGCAAACACTTCGGTCACGGACAGAGTGGGGCCGCGTACACAATCACGATAACCTGTTCGTTGTTGACGGTTCGCTTCATGTAACAAACCATGGCGGCTTCAATCCCAGTGTTACGACAATCATGGCGCTTGCATTCCGGTCGGCAGTGACGCATATCGCCACTGAATTACGCTGAAAGGCGTACTTCAGCAGTTGGACCACCGCTAAAGTATCATGCGAGAAACTTAACATCGCGCTGATCGGTTATGGATTCATGGGCAGGACCCACAGCAACGCCCTGGCGACAAGTGGGGAGCTTTTTTGACGTAGCCTGTGAACCAATCTTAAAGGTGATTTGCGGCCGCAACGAAAGCAGAACTGATAAAGGCTTGCTAACAACTTTGGTTGGCAGGAACACTCCACTTCCTGGGAAGAGGTAGTCGGCCGCAGGAAGACATTGACGTCGTGGACATCTGCACGCCCGGGAATATGCATTTACCGATCGCGCTTGCGGCCGCGGCGTCGAAAGATTCATCTTCTGCGAAAGCCTCTGGCCAACACGGTGGCAGAAGCCAGGCAGATGCTGGAAGCGGCCCGCGCTAACGGCTGCGTGCACATGCTCTGTCACAATTACCGGCGCGTCCCCGCCGTTGTATCTGGCTAAAGAAATCATCAGTGCCGGGCGCATCGGTGAGATTTATCATTACCGCGGCACTTACCTGCAAGACTGGTTGGTAGATCCTGACTTTCCGCGCGTTTGGCGCCTGGAAAAGGCCAAAGCCGGATCGGGTGCTCTTGGGGATCTACTGTCACACTCGATAGATCTGGCACGGTATCTCGTTGGCGAAATCACGGAGGTTAGCGGACTACTGAAAACCTTTATCCCCGAACGTCCCTTGCCTGAAAGCCGCACCATGGCGCCAGTCGAAGTGGATGACGCCGCCTTGTCTCTCGTGAAGTTTGGGAATCGGGCGGTGGGCACCATTGAAGCTACGAGATTCGCCGCCGGACGCAAAGAATTACAATCGATTTGAGCATTAACGGCAGTCGCGGAAGCATTGTGTTCAATCTTGAGCGAAATGAACGAGCTCCGAGCTTTACGTTGATGAAGGCCTGGAGAGTGGCTTTAGAACCATTCAAGTAACCGGCAAAGGGTATCCTTACATGGAAGGCTGGTGGCCGAGAGGTCGCACATCATCGAGTTACGAGCACGACGTTTACGACAGCACCGTGGCTCGATCCTCCTGAAAGCTGCAGCCGAACGGCAGTTTGCCCACGCCTAACTTTGAAGACGGAGTGCGTAACCAACTAGTCCTTGACGCGGTGGAGCGGGCGGCAGCGTCACGATGTTGGGAGCCGGTGAAGACTTAACTGCTCAATAGAACACTCAGACAATGGTTCGGACAAAATCAGAACTGGGAGCGTAGCGACCAGCCAAGGATTCACTTCAAAAGGTTGAGGGTTGAAACGGCTCAGGCTGCCAGTTAATCGTCAGTTGCGCTTTTGGCTGGTCGCTGCGCTCCCAGTTCTGATTTTGCGTGGGCCACGTTGAATCTTCAATATCGCGTTGAGACCAGCATTAAAACGCCGGGCTAAAGGCATCTTCCGACGTGTAGCGTCGCAGATATTTACGAGGGAAAACGAAATGGACGTAAAGATTTTTGATTCACGGCTCGTAGTTGGCCGAGGCGGCGGCGAAGAAGCCGCTGGTCTCATCCGGCAGGCTATAACGCGTCACGCGGTCAGGCCTGTTGTCATCGCGGCTACTGGTTCCTCGCAGTTTGAATTTCTCGACGCGCTGATTCTCCGACCGCACGTTGATTGGCGCCAGGTCACCTTTCTTCCACTCTCGACGAGTACGTTGGTATTTCCAAGAACCACCCGGCCAGTTTCCGGCGCTACCTGCAGGAGCGAATCGTTGACCGGCGCTGCTCCCCGAGTTTTCCATTTCATAGAACGGTGATGCTATTGATCCTGAAGCCGAATGTCAGCGCGTCGGCGAGTTGATTTCACGCGAGACGGTTGACGCGGCCTTTGTTGGAATTGGAGAAAACGGCCACCTCGCCTTCAATGATCCGCCAGCCGACTTCGAGAGACTGAAAGAACCGTATTTAATTGTAGAACTCGATGAGGCCTGCCGCCGGCAGCAACAGGTAGGCGGAAGGTTGGTTTGAGACCATCGAGGCCGTACCAACGCAGGCCATTTCAATGTCTATTCAACAGATCCTCAAGGCTGGGAACGTGCTCTGCGTGGTGCCGGATCGGAGAAAAGCCACGGCGGTAAGAGACTGCCTGGAGTTAGGGCAGTCAGCCCACTTCATCCAGCGTCTGTCCTTCGACAGCACCCGCGCGCAACCATCTACCTTGATCCAGAATCGGCCGCCCTCTTAAAGTCGCGCGGGACAACACAGTCACAGAGTATGTAGCGAGCAACAAATCGTGCTGATTACCGCGCGGGTTGTGCGCCAAACGAACAGATCGCACGGGCTTAGTAATTGCAAATTAAGGTGCGTGGTATGATGGTCACCAACGGCGCCGAACGAAAAAGCAAATGCGACAGACGATAAAAAATTAACACGAGTGACAACGTGGTCGTCGCCCTCACCACACTCCAAAGCCGATTCCGCATTGCCAATGGCTGATACGGAGGCTATAACAGCATCAGAGATTCCTCAGTGGTCACAAGATCGCTGTTGCAGACCTTGACCCCGGTCAAACGGTGATCAAATACGGTTTCGCCATTGGTATAGGCACACAAAGAATTGGAGTCCGGCGATTGGATTCATACGCACAACCTTGAGACAACGCTTGATCAGAACGTGGAACATCGTTACCGTCCGACCCGGGCCAACGGTGACGGACGCCTGCACACCTCGACAACCGACGAATTTGAGCGTGGCGGTCCATTAACGCGAGAGAGTTCAACGGCGTACCGTAGGGCTAATGGGAAAACAGGCACGCGCAACGAGATTTGGATAATCAACACCGTCGCCTGCGTCAACAACGCCGCGGACAGAATCGCAAGGACGGCCAACGAGCAGTTTGCAGCAGGCAACATTGACGGCGTCTACGCGTTTCCTCACCCATACGGATGCAGTCAACTCGGTGACGATCTAAAGGCGACACAAAAGGAGCAATACGTAG
>ERZ1370068.2158-contig-132_pt1 | contig 27137 bp, 45 predicted proteins | sample MGYA00561227_ERZ1370068 | MGnify/ENA primary metagenome ERZ1370068 (study PRJEB38410, sample SAMEA6850437) | metagenome | study: Metagenomic assessment of the ecological functions of the soil: analysis of the soil microbiota associated with the...
AGTTACGCATTGCTGAAACCGGCGTGGCGGCGCCGACGATCGCGAGCACGAAGCCGTAGCGCGTCACCTGGTCGCCCGCGTAGCCCTTGGCGTCGGCGCGGAATACATCGATGTCGCGGGGTGTGACCTACATGGCGATGGCCTTGCTGGCCTCGTCGAGCGAGAGCTGGCCAGAAGGAGCGGCAGAGTTCGTTCGACGTGCCGCCCGGCAGTTGCGCCAGCACGAGGTCGGGCGCGATCGGCCGATCGTCCGAGATCACGCCATTCATCATCTCGCTGAAGGTGCCGTCGCCGCCGCACGGAGACCAGACGCTGGTAACCGGCATCGACCGCTTCCTGCGCCAGCTTCGTCGCGTGATTGGGCGCGCGGGTCATCGCAATGTCGTCGTCATCGATCGGGCCGAGATGCTTTTCGAGTTCGGCCCTGATCTGCGGCCAGCGCTTGCCGCAACCGCCCTTGTTCGCCATCGGATTGACGATGATCCTGGTTTTCACGGCGATCCCCGCTTGCGAAGACAATCGCGTCAGCTTGACGTCGGCGGAGGGTATGAAGCAACCGGAAAAGCGAACTATTCGCAGATGCAACAAATGCTGCGGCCGCGTTGTGGAAGCTGAGAGCTTCGAGCGGCGACGCAGAGGCCTCTTACGAAAAGAACGCGATCTTCTCGGCCTGGCTCATGCGCCGGATCGGCGCCAGCGGGTCGTTGGCCGCCGTGACCGGCTTTCGCAGCATGCCGCTGGCGATGAGGCCTCGAGCCGAGCGACATCTTCCACCGCCGGCGCGGGCGCCGGTGCGGCGGCGGGCGGCAGGTGGAGGTTGAACCACCTGTTGGACCGGCGGCGGCGTCGGCACGGCGACCGGTTCAGGCGCTTTTGCGACGATCACGGTGCGACCGGCGCAGCTCCGCCAGGCGGACTTGCTCGGCTATCGCTTCGGCGATCTCGTCGTCGCTGATCGGATCCGGCGCGCCCATCTCCATCGCGATCATAGTCGAGGACCGCCTCGTCCATGCGGGCGTCGGCGTCTTGGGGGCGTGTCTGGACAGCGTCTGGTCCAGTTCTGGACAGCAGCGTTCCTCGGCAGATGCGGCGGACTTGGCGGCCGGCGGCGTTTCGCGCGCGTTCGCCGCCGAGCACGGTCTCTCGGCGGACTTGGCCGGCGAAGCGGACAGTGCCTCCGGCAGCTTCTCGTGCCAAAACTGCTCCGACCATCTCCGCGGCCGCGGCCATTTCGGGCGTGGCCGGGGAGGGCGCAGCCGCTTCGGTCTCGGCAGCCGGGCGCCAACGAGCGGTCGTCGTCGCCGAATTCCACAAGCCGGCCCTGGAGGGCGCGCGAAGGCCGCACGCAGCCCGGCTCTCTGCCTCTTCGGAGGAGAACTGGTCGGTGCCCTTCTCGATGACGGTGACCTGCGAATCGATCAGGTCGCAGATCCGCCCGTCATTGCCGATTTCCCGCAACCGCCAGGCGATTTCCCGCAGCACCCGCGCACCCCTTGCGGACCGGCGCCAGCCGCTGTTCCAGCGCGAGGCTGTCGAGCGCTTCCACCGCCGATCCTCCGGCCGCCTCGACCGAACTGCGGATGGCGGCGAGCGCCTCGGTCAGGCGCTCCTCGCGCCGCTGCCGCCGCGGCGACGGCCTCCGCGGCCTGCTGCGCCGAAAGGCCTTCCTCCTGCTGGAGCCGCTGGAGGCTTGCTCTCCCGCTCGCGGTCCCTTCCCGCTGGGCGGCGAGGTTTTGCTCGATCCGCGCCACCGCGTCCAGCACCATGCGGGTGTCGGCATTGCGGTTGCGCTTGGCGTATTCGGTCAGGAACCAGCGGCCGCGCGAGGTCTCCATGAAGGCTTCGGCGATCGCGTCATAGTCCTGCTCGCTCGGCAGCGTGGCGCGAGCTGAGATCGGCGACAGGGCGAATGCTTCGTCGGCCATGGTCAAACTCATCGCGCAAATCAGCGCGCGTTGCGATAACGATACATCACGATATCGCGCGAATCGCAATTGAATTGATGCCGACCAGAATCAACAAATCCCCATCGCTATCTCACGACGCGTCGAGGCGATTCGCGACGCGGCTGGCGCTGTTTTACGGCACGCATGTTCGGCATGACTGGGCACCCATCTGCCGTTTTTCACGGTCTGGCTGAAGGCGGTCGGGATCGACGCGTTCTGGATCGGGATCATCACGGCAGTCCCGCCGGTGACCCGGTTCACGGTGCTGCCGCTTGGTGACCGGCCTCGCCGAACGACGCCACGCGCTCCGCGGCGGCATCATCGTGACCGGCCTTTGCGACCGCGCTCGGGTTTTCCATTCTCGGCACCCAGCATCAGCCGGTGCTGGTATTTCTCGACCTACGCCGTCACCTGCTGCCTGTGGACGCCGATGGTGCCGCTGACCGATGCCTATGCCTTGCGGGGCGTGGCGCGCCATGGCCTCAACTACGGACCGTTGCGGCTGTGGGGGCTCGGCGGCGTTCGTGGCGGGCGCGCTGGGTTGCGGGCTGCTGGTCGACGTCATCGCCGCCCGAAACCTGATCTGGGTCATCGCAGCGGTCGGCCGCGCTTGGCGCGCTTCGCCGGCCTCGGCGCTGCAGCCGCTGGGCGACGCCAGAAAGGCCCGCTGCGGCATCCAGCCAGCGCGCGGCGCGTTGCTGCGCGACCCCGGCTTTCTCGCCATCATCGTGACGTCGGCGCTGATCCAGGGCAGCCACGCCGCCTATTACATTTTCGCTGTCCATCGCCTGGCAGCAAGCGGGATTCGGCGGGCTGACCATTGCCAGGCTCTGTGGTCACTGGGCGTGATAGCCGAGATCGTGGCTGTTCGCGCTGTCGCCGCGCTTCACGCTGCCGCCGGTCGATGCTGGTGGTGATCGCCGCACTGAGCGCGGTCGCGCGCTGGGTGATCACGGCGCAGGAACCGCCGCTCGCCGATTCTCGCTGATCGTTCAACTGGCGCATGGCGCTGACGCTTCGGGCTGACGCAGGTCGGCACCATGGGATTGCTGGCTGCATCATGTGCCCGGCCACGTGATGGCGCGCGGGCAGGGTTATCTCGCGGCCTGCAGCGGCATCGTCGCCGAGCGGCGTGTCGATCATGTCGGGCGCGATCTATGCCGAGCTACGGGCAGGGCGTCTATTACGTGATGGCTGCGATGGCGCTGTCAGGCGCTGTCGTGATGTGGCTGGCGCGGCACCGGCTGGCGCATCATCCCCAAAGTGCGGCGTCCGGCGGATAGACCAGGCTGCCGTCGTAGCGCAGCCCGCCATCGCGGTCGCGCGCCAGCAGCAGGGGGCCGTCGAGATCGACGAAGCGGGCCTGTCGCGCCAGCAGCATCGCCGGCGCCATCGCCAGCGAGGTCGCGACCATGCAGCCGATCATGATTTCGAAGCCGAGCGCATGCGCGGCGTCGGCCATCGCCAGCGCCTCCGTCAGCCCGCCGGTCTTGTCGAGCTTGATATTGACGGCATCGTAGCGTTCGCGCAGTCCTCGCAGCGACGCGCGGTCATGCACGCTTTCGTCGGCGCAGACCGCGAGCGGCCGCTGGATGCGCGCCAGCGCCTCGTCCCGGCCGGCCGGCAGCGGCTGCTCGACCAGCGTGACGCCGACGTTCGGCGCAAGCCGCCAAGATTTTGTTCGAGATTGTCCGGGCGTCCATGCCTCGTTGGCATCAACGATGAGTTCGGATCTGGGCGCGGCCTTGCGCACCGCCGATATCCGCGTCGCCGTCGCCGTCGCCGCCGAGCTTGATCTTGAGCAGCGGCCGGTGCGCGGCCTTCGCCGTCGCCGCCGCCATCGCCTCCGGCGACGCAAGCGAGATCGTGTAGGCGGTGATGCAGGCGCGCGGCGCGGGACGCCCGAGCAGGTTCCAGATCCGCTGGCCGGCGAGTCTTGGCCTCGAGGTCCAGTAGCGCGCAATCCAGCGCGTTGCGGGCGGCGCCTGCGAGGCATCGCGGCCTGCAGCGCCTGCCGGTCGAGGCCCGCCGCAAGGGCTCCTGCATCGACTAGCAGGGCGGCAAGCGTCGCTTCCGGCGTCTCGCCATAGCGCGGGTAGGGGACGCATTCGCCGCGCCCGGTCATGGCCGCCACGGCTGACTTCGGCCACCACCGTCGACCGCCTCGGTCTTGGCGCCGCGGCTGATGGTGAAGCTGCCTGCGATCGGCCAGCGTTCGATTCTGCGCGGCAAGCTTTGAGCGATTGGCTGGAAGTCATTTTAAAATCTGGCAATTTCTGAACCGGCAGGCTTGCCCGGCGCAACCAACTATGGCTGGTTAGGGACGCATTCTACAAGGCAATGGCGCGCGTTGGATCTCTTCCGTGAATCAGCGGAGAATCGGCACAGGGAGTTGGCATCGTGAACGGCGACCCGACATTGGAGCGGATCGCACAGGGCAATGGACTTGCGCTGTGCGCCACGGGCTCCTGGACCGCCCGCTTTGCGCCGGTGCTGGAGCGGATGGTTGCCGACGCCGAAAAGCTGACCGGAAGCCGGCCCGACATCTTCATCGATGTGTCGCAGGTCTCGAAGCTCGACACCGTTCGGGGCCTGGCTGATCGAGCGGCTTCGCCGCAGCCTGACCCAGGGCGGCGTCGAGGCCACGATCGCCGGGCTTTCGGCCAACTATTCGAGTCTGGTCGACGAAGGTGCGCAGGGTGAAAGCCGCGCCGGCTCTCGACACCACATCGGTGACGATTACGGGGATGCTGGATCAGGTCGGCCGCAGCATGGTCGGCATCGGCGCCACCATCATCAGCCTGATCGACATGCTCGGCGCCGTGCTCGCCGCGGGCGGCAGGGTCATGATCCGCCCCAGCGGCTTCCGCCTGACCTCGACCGTGCATCATCTCGAGCAGGTATGCTGGCGCGCGGTGCCGATCGTGGTGCTCATCACCTTCCTGATCGGCTGCATCATCTCCCAGCAGGGCATTTTTCATTTCCGCAAATTCGGTGCGGATATCTTCGTCGTCGACATGCTCGGGCGTGCTGGTGCTGCGCGAAATCGGCGTGCTGCTGGTGGCGATCATGGTGGCGGGCCGATCGGGCAGCGCCTACACCGCCGAACTCGGTTCCATGAAGATGCGCGAGGAGATCGACGCCCTGCGCACCATGGGTTTCGATCCGATCGAGGTTCTGGTCCTGCCGACGGATGCTGGCGCTGATCATCGCGCTGCCGATCCTGGCCTTTCTCGGCGCCATCGCGGCGCTTGTATGGCGGCGGGCTGGTGGCGTGGCTGTATGGCGGCGTCGATCCCGAAGCGTTCCTGCTTCGCCTGCGCGACGCGATCTCGATCGATCATTTCACCGTCGGTATCATCAAGGCGCCGGTGATGGCGGCGGTGATCGGGATCGTCGCGTGCGTCGAGGGGCTTGCGGTGCGAGGGCAGCGCCGAATCGCTCGGGCAGCACACCACGTCCTCGGTGGTGAAGGGGATCTTCTTCGTGATCGTCATGGATGGCGTGTTCGCGATCTTTTTCGCGTCGATTGGAATGTGACGATGGCGCCTGAAATATCCGACGCGATCATCCGGGTTCGCGATATCTCGGTGCAGTTCGGCGCAGACCAAGGTTCTGGACCGCCTCGATCTCGATGTGAAGCGCGGCGAGATTCTGGGCTTCGTCGGCCCTTCCGGCGCGGGCAAGTCGGTGCTGACGCGCACCATCATCGGCCTCGTGCCCAAGATCAGCGGCAGCATCGAGGTGTTCGGGATCGATCTCGATGCGGCCGACGCCGCGCGCGACGCGGCGTCGAGCGGCGCTGGGGCATCCTGTTCCAGCAGGGCGCGCTGTTTTCCTCGCTGACCGTGCGACAGAACATCCAGTTCCCGGTGCGCGAATATCTCAACGTCTCGCAGCGGCTGCTCGACGAGATTACGGTGGCCAAACTCGGCATGGTGGGGCTGCGGCCCGAGGTTGCCGACCGTTTTCCTTCGGAACTCTCCGGCGGCATGATCAAGCGCGTGGCGCTGGCGCGCGCGCTGGCGCTCGATCCGGAACTGGTCTTCCTCGATGAGCCGACCTCGGGCCTCGATCCGATCGGCGCCGGCGACTTCGACGAGCTGGTCCGCGACCCTGCAGCGCACTTTGGGCCTGACGGTTTTCATGGTAACCCACGATCTCGACAGCCTGTATACAGCGTGTGACCGCATTGCCGTTTTAGGGAACGGTAAGATCATTGCCGCAGGATCGATGGCCGACATGCAGGCCTCGCAGCATCCCTGGTTGAGGGCCTATTTCCACGGCAGGCGCGCCCGCGCGGTCATGGGCTAATACGATCGGAGTTGGTTGATGGAAACGCGGGCGAACTTCGTCCTGATCGGATCGTTCACGCTGGCGGTGATTGCCGCGGCGTTCGGCTTCGTGCTGTGGTTTCAGTCGCTGCACGCCACCAAGGCGCGCAGCCCGATCCGCATCGTGTTCGAAGGTCCGGCGACCGGCTTGCGCAACGGCGGCAGCGTGAATTTCAACGGCATCCGGATCGGAGAAGTGATCTCCGTGAAGCTCGACAACCCGCGTCGAGTTGTCGCACTCGCGATGGTCGAGAACAACGCCCTGATCCGCAAGGACACGCTGGTCGGGCTCGAATTTCAGGGGCTGACCGGGGTCGCGGCGATATCGCTGAAGGGCGGCGCGGAGGCCGCCACCCGGTGTCCGCTCGACGAGGATGGCGTGCCGGTGCTGACCGCCGATCCGAACGCGCTGCAGGACGTTACCGAGGCGATCCGCGGCACGCTGCAGAACATCAACCGGGTGGTCGCCGACAATCAGGAGGCGGTCAAGAACTCGCTGCGAAACCTCGAGACCTTCACATTGGCGCTGGCGCGCAACTCCGAGAGGATCGACAACGTCATGCTCGAAGGTCGACGGCGTGATGGGGAAGGCCGACAACCTCATGCTCGGTCTCAATACGCTCGCGGGCGGCAGCGCCGGCGGCGAGCTGTTTCAGGCGGTGAAATCGATCCGCGAACTGGCGGAGGATTTCGACAAGCGATCGGGTCTCCTGATGGCCGACGGCCGCCGCACCCTCGGCGATATCAGCCGCGCGGTGAACAATCTCGACCGCAACCCGACCCGCCTGCTGTTCGGCGCGGGCAACAGCAACGCCGCGCCAGCGCCGGCGGCCGGCTCCTACGCCCGCAGCGGCAGCCGAGCGGAAGCGGCAGTAGGGCTGGCGATAGCGAGTGGCGAATGAGTGAGATAGCGGAGCGATAAGCGAAGCGTCGGCATTCTGCTTATCCGCCCACGATCATGTTGCCGGTACGCGCCGCCCCGCTAGTAACAAAACGGAGGCATGGTTCGCCTCCGTTTTTTATTGCCGCGATCCGCCGGAAGCCTACTCCGAGCCGTCCCGCCGCGTGGGCGAGCAGGGTGTAGACCAGCCCGGTCTCGGAGGTGAGGTGGTTGCGCAGCGCCGCGGGCCCGCGGTCTCGCGCGCGACCTCGTCGAGCAATCGCTCGAACTCGGTGATGTAGCGGTCGACCGTCTGCTTGAAGCTCCGGTCGGCGCGATATTTGCGGGCGACTTCATCGAAGGCCTTCTGGCCGGCCGGCGTGTAGAGCCGCTTGGTGAATGCCTTGGTCTCGCCGCGCTGATAGCGATCCCACATCTCGCCTGCGAGATTGCGATCCATCAGGCGGCCGATGTCGAGCGACAGCGACTCCAGCGGATTGCCGCCAATGCCCGGGCTGCGGCGCACGGCCGCGCGGGGCATCGCGGTTGCTGGCGCCGGTGTCGGCGCGGCTCAACAGGTCGGAGAGCCATCCATCGCGTCCCGGCTCGGGATTGGCCGGGCTGACCGGCGGCGCTTCGGTGCGGCGAGAATTCGGCGTGCCGAGGTCCGGCGGCGGCAAACTCGATGCGCTGCTGGCGTCGCGCGGACGCGGCGCGGCCGCGGCTGCGGCGAGGCTGCCGCGGCGGCGCTCGGCGCGCCCAGTGCCGGTTGCCAGCATCTGCTCCTCGTCGCGCTGCGCGCTCGGGCGGGCTGCGGTCACCACGTCCAGTCCGCGGCCGTGACGTGCGACGATCCGGTTCAGTTCGGCCAGCGCCTCGATCTGGTCGACAATGACCTTGCGCATCTGCGAGGTGCTCTCGGCGGCTTCCTGCGGCATCTCCAGCACGCCGCGGCGAAGTTCGCTGCGCGTGGCTTCCAGCTCTGTTATGCATCTCCAGCAGCCATCTGCTTCATGCCCTGCACCATCGCGGCGAACTTGTCCGCCGACTGCTTGAACATGGCGTCGGCTTCCTGCGTGCTGCTGCTGGTACATTTCGCTCATGGCGTCGGCTGTCAGCCGGCGTTCCTCCTCCGCCGACGCGCGAACCGATTCAAACTGCCGGCTGATCGCGGCGAGAGCCCGCGCCGGCCGGTTTCCGCGACCACGCGCGCGATATCGCGCGCGCGCGCTTCGGCGGCGGACAGCGATTCATCCAGCAGGCCGGTGAACCGCGACAACCGGTGATCGAGATCGGTGGTTCGCAAATCGATCGTCGTCACCAGCGATTCAAGCTCGGCTTTGCGATCGGCGACGGAGGTGGATGGTGCTGCGGTTGCTTTGCTCGACCAGATCGGCGGCATCGACCAGCGCCTTGCCGTGGGACTCGAACTGGCTGGAGAGCGAGCCGAGATCTTCCAGCGCCCTCGTGGTTTTGGTGTTGAAGATGGACAACTGGTCTTCCAGCGTCTGGGTGGCGATGCCGTTGCGCGAGGTGACGTCGTTCATGGCGGACACGAAGTCGGCCACGCGCGTGACCAGGGCGCGCTCGAGCGAATTGAGATTGTCATGCGCGCCGGTAAGCACTTCCTGCAGCAGGATATTGCCTTCGCGCAAGCCGCTCGAACAGGGCGACCGTATCGGTTCGCAGGATCTTGCTGGTTTCCTGCATCTCGGTCACTGCCGCGATCGACACCTGACGCGACTGGTCGATCGCCGTCCGGGAGGCGAGCTCGAGCTCCTTCAGCGACTTGCTCACAGCCCCTGTCGCCAGTCTCGCCGGCGTTGGTAATCGTGCGCGCGACGTCGGACCCGTTGGTCGCCATCGATTGCGAGAACGCCAGTCCCCTGGTCTCGATCGATTTCAGCGCATCCGACGTGACACGGTCGATATCGGCCGATCAGCTGGCTGGTCTTCGCGCCCATCGCCTCGACCAGCGTTCCGCGCTTGCCATCGATCATCTGCGAGAGACGATCGGTCTGCTGTTGCACATAGCGTGACGATTTCGTCGGTCTTGCCGGTCATGGTCGTGCCGAATGCGCCGCTGGCGGCGAGAACCGAGCGTTCGACTTCCGCCGATGTCGCCTTGACCCGCGAACTGACCTCGTTGGATGCCGCCACCAGGGCGGTCTGCGCATTGAGCGCGCTGGTCTGGATATTGTCGGTGGTATTGGCGGTGACCGCACCAAGCGACCGCTCGATGTCCGCCGAGATCGCCTTGATCTGGTTCGCGCTGCCTCGCCCGACGTTGCCGTCAGCGAAAGTTGCGCCTCGCGCGCGCTGCTCAGAATCGAAGCGGCGGTATCCGCCCCGATCGCCGTCAGCGTACGTTCCACGTCGGTCGCCAGCGACTTGACGTGGTTGGCGGCATCCGACGACGCGGCGACCAGCGTGGTCTGCGCCTCGCGCGCGCCGGCGACCACCGAACTGGCGGTCGCGGTGCCGGCGGCCAACAGCATACGCTTCGACGTCGGCGGCCAGTGACTTGACCTGGCTGGCCGCGTCCGCCGAAGCCGTGACCAGCGTGGTCTGGGCCTCGCGCGCGCCGGCGACAACCGAACTGGCGGTCGCGGTGCCGGCCGCGGAGAGGGTTCGTTCTGATGTCGGCGGACAACGACTTGATCTGGGTCGCGGCATCGGCCGAGGCCGTCACCAAGGTGGCTTGCGCATCGCGGGCGCTGGTCACAATCGAGTTCGCGGCACCGGTGCCGACGGCGGTGAGCGAGCGCTCGACTTCCGCCGAGGTCAGCTTCCAGCTGCGCGCCGACGTCGGAGGAAACCGAAAGCAGCGACTGTTGCGCGCGCGCGCGCCGGTCTGAATGGTCTCGCTGGTATTGACCACAAGGTTCGTCAGCGAGCGTTCCGCGTCGTCCACGTGGGACTTGATCCCAAGCGACAACTCCTCGGCGCGTGCCATGAGGCCTCGCTGGCTTGCCGTCCGCTGCTCTCGATGCGGCCTGCCACGGCTTCGACGCGCGTACCCAGAAGGTCCTCGAACTGCGCGACGCGCGATATCGATATCGACGGCAACCGCGCCGACCCGGGTTTCGATGCCCTGATGAATTTCCTGGAACCGCGCCGTGATGGTGTCGGTCAGCTGGGCGCTGCGACCATCGATGGTTTCGGTCACATTGGAGATGCGGCGGTCGACCGCTTCGATCGCCTGCGCGGTGCCGTCGGTCAGGAAGAGGTGAGCTGGTTGAGGCGCGAGTCGATCGAGTAGATCGCCTGCGCGGCGCCATCGGTCAGCGACGTTGCCAGCGTGCCGAGACGGTTGTCGATGGTTTCGGTAACCGACTTCGCCCGCGTGTCGAAAGTCTGTTCGAGCGATTTGAGGCGGCCATCGACGGATTCATCGAAGGATTTGATCTTGCTGTCGAGCGAGGTATCGAGATTGGCCACGCGGTTTTCGAGCGTGGTCTCGAATTGCAGCAGCCGCTGGTCGAGCGAGGCCGTGATCTCGCCGCCGTTTGAGGTCAACCGGGTGTCGAAGGTGTCGACATAGGTCTTCAGGCTTTCGGCGATATCCTGCGTGCGCTGACCCATGCGGTCGACGATCTCGCCGCCGAAGGTCTTGACGGTGCGATCGAATTCCGAGATGTGGCGGGTGATAAGGGCACCCAGCGTGCCGCTGTCGCGCGCGAACTTTTCCGCCAGTTCGCCGCCCTGGTTCTTCACCAGTTCATCGAACGTGCTCATCTGCAGGCTGAGCGTGTCGTGCGCGGTTTCGGTCTGGCTGCACGACCTTCGCCACCAGCGAGTTGACGGTGACGTCCAGCGCTTCGCTGGCCTTGTCGCCGCTGGTGAGGATATTCGCCGCGAGGCGATTGCCGGCCTCATCGATCTTGCTCACGAGATCGCCGCTGCGCAGTTCGAGTTCCAGCAGCAGCGAGTCGCTGGAGTTCTTCAGCGAGTCGTGGACCTGTTCGGTCCGGTCGGAAATTCCGTCGACGATGGTGGATGAACGCTGCTCGAATTCGCTGGTGATGCGGTCGATCCGCTCGTTCAGCATCTCGTGCACGCGGTCGGCCAGATCGACGAACTCGTCATGGACGTGGCCGGTCTTGAAATTGAGGCTGGTGGTGAGACGCTCGCTGGCGTCGAGCACCGCGCGCGTGGTCTTCGGCGCTGGCTTCCTCGAGACGATCGAGCAGGTCGCCGCCGCGCTCTCCGAGCGCGAGGATCATGTTGTCGCCGGCATTGCTCAGCGCGCTGGTGATGTGGGCGCCGCGCTCTTCCAGCGCTCCGGTGATGCTTTTTGCAACCTCGTCGACGCGGGATGCGATCGCGTCCGAGATCAGCGCGATGTCGTGGCGCAGGTCGATTTGCACGCCGGAGATCGCGCTGCGAACCTGTTCGGCCTGGCCGACGAGATTGTCGCGCTGATGGGCGATATCCTGCAGCAGCGCGCGGATGCGCACCTCGTTGTCGCTGTAGGCGCGTTCGAGCGCCGAGACTTCATTGGCAACCAGGGTTTCAAGCTCGCCGGCGCGCGCGATGGCGCGTTCGACGCCGTCGCCCATGGCCGCGACTTCGCGGCGGATCGCCTGGCCAACCGTTACCATCGAGTCGCTGGTCGCGCCCTCAGGCTCGGAAAACGGATCGCCACCTGCGCCATCGACTGCGCGATCATCCGCAACTCCTGGCCGCGCCAGGAAAGGCTCGCCAGGAAATAGAACAGCAACACCGGCGCGAAGAACATCGCCGCCAGGCCGGCCAGCACCAGCGCGCCGCCGCCCTGATCCGACGGCAGCCTGCAGCGAAGGAAGGAAGGCGACCGTCAGGCAGTCCGGCGCCGAGAACCCAGACCGCGGCGAAAAGCGTGGCGAGCGTGTAGACGTTGCGGGCGGGCCGGCCCTTCTGGATCGGCCTGCAGAATCTGCCCGATGGTTTCGCGGTCGTCGTTGGCGGCGCGGCGGCTCGGGCGCAGCTCCTCGATCGGCTCGAAGATCTGCCGATCGGCGCTCGGCCGGGTGTCGAATGCGCGCTCGGATTGTAATCCTGACTGGAGAGAAGAGTTCGCCGGCGTCACATCGCTGCGGACCGAATCCCTGCTGCTGTCGGTAGGCGCGTCGCTGATGTTCAGGGCTTCCTGAATGGCGGAAAGCGCGACTTCGGTGGGGTCTTTGACCTTCTTGGGATTGTTCGCCATGTTCAGTCTAGAGCCCTCGTTTTACTTTTCACGCGTCCGGAGAGTCTCGCGCGAACGTCCCTCGCAAGCTCGATCTCCGGTCCCATGCCCCGCTGACATCCTATGGGTTGGGCGATGCGAATGAAATGGCTTACGGTTAATACAATCTTAATCATCGTTAACAGCGACGGGCGGCGTAAGGTCTTGCCGGTCCACAAAAATATTTTGCGCAGTCACCGATTGGGCAACTCTTCGCCAAAAACAAGGCGAACTTGCGGCAAGTCAAGCAAACGTTCCGTTAACCACTTCCATGATTGGCTGCCGAGAACCTCGCTGCCGGATCGATGGTGCGGAGAGATTGTGGTTATCGCCATGGCGTATCATCTGCAACGGATTGACTGGATGCCATCGCCGCCGCTCGCTCCCGATGACGGTCCGATCGATTTCGAGCATCTCGGGCGCATGACGCTTGGCGATGCCAGTCCTCGAGCACGAGGTGCTGGCGATGTTCGCGGCCCAGGCCGTCAGCCTGATCGGCGCCCTCGCCACGCTTGCCCGCCGATGCAGGCGCGCTGGCGCATACGCTGAAAGGTCTCGGCGCGCGCGATCGGCGCACTTCGAGTGGCCGATGCCGCCGGACGGCTGGAAACCGCAGTGCGGAACGGCGACGATCCGGTCCAGGCGCTCGCCGAGCTCAATGATGCCGTCGCAGCAGGCGCGCACGGCCATCGACGCGATCCTGCGCCGGTCCTGATCCGCCTCATGGGCCACCAAAAGCCCTTCGCAAAACAGCGCCACAGGTTTTCGCCCCGAGCGCTGGCGCAGAGCGGATCGACCCGTTATAGGACTGCCCGGACCTCTCTCATCCGGCAGCACGAGCAATCATGGCCAAGATCCACTTTGTCGACCACAACGGCGAAACCCGTACCATTGACGTCGAAAACGGCGCGACAGTGATGGAAGCCGCGATCCGCAACGCCATTCCGGGCATCGAGGCCGAATGCGGCGGCGCCTGCGCCTGCGCGACCTGCCATGTCTATGTCGATGAGGCCTGGCGCGAGAAGGTCGGCGCGCCGTCGCCGATGGAAGAGGACATGCTGGACTTCGGCTTCGACGTGCGGCCGAATTCGCGGCTGTCATGCCAGATCAAGGTGAGCGACGCGCTCGACGGTCTCGTGGTCGTCGACGCCGGAACGGCAGGCCTAAGCAGCCGCGAGCCAATGTCGCGACTGCGGCGCGCATCTTCTCGCCGTTCCGCGACGAAGCCAGCGCTGGAAATTCGCGATGATCTCGGCGGTCAGCGGCGTCGGTTTGCGCGTGCGTCTCGTCGATCAGCACCGTCACCGATTGCGCCGACGCCACGCATCTGCCTTCCGAAAACACCACCTGATCGAATGTCACGGATGTCCGGCCGAATTTGGTGACGCCGAGCCCCATCTCGATGGTGCCCGGGCCAGCGCAGCTCGGCGCGAAAATGGATGTCGAGCCGCACCATGATCCAGGCGAGGCCCGGCGGCATCAGCCCGAAACTGCGGTCTTTCATCAGCGTGACGCGGCCGGTTTCGAAATAGGTCGCATAAACCGCGTTGTTGACGTGCTGGTTGGGGTCGAGATCGGCAAAGCGCACATTGTCCGGACAGCCGGTAGGGAAAATCTTCCAGGCGCGGCGTTGAATCGAGACGGGCAGGTGCGTTCACAGGGTCGATCTCCGGAAGCTTCACGCCCTTACAGCCCAGTTGTCGAACTGCGGCAAGGGGTTGCCGGGGTGCATCGGCGCCATATTATGGCTTTCCTCGCTGCTCCGCCGTTGGCTAGACAGGCGCAGCCGAGACGCGCCGGGCCTGATGGCCGGGTTCAACCGAAAAGAAGCTGAGATGAGCGAAGCGATCAAAACCGATGTGCTGATTATTGGCGCGGGTCCATGCGGACTGTTTGCCGTTTTCGAACTGGGCCTGCTCGATATGAAGGCGCATCTTGTCGACATTCTCGACAAGATCGGCGGCCAGTGCCGAGCTCTATCCGGAAAAGCCGATCTACGACATTCCCGGCATGCCCTTCGTCACCGGCCAGGGCCTGACCGACGCGCTGATGGAGCAGATCAAGCCGTTCAATCCGACCTTCCATCTCAACGAGATGGTGGAGACGATCGAGAAGATCGGCGATCCCGGCTTTCGCGTCACGACCGATGCCGGCCAGGTGTTCGAGTGCAAGGTGGTCGGTCATCGCCGCCGGCGGCGGCTCGTTCCAGCCGAAGCGCACCGCCGGTGCCGGGCATCGAGGCCTATGAAGGCACACTCGGTGTTTCTATTCCGTGCGCAAGATGGAGCAGTTCCGCGACAAGGATCTGCTGATCGTCGGCGGCGGCGACTCCGCGCTGGACTGGACGCTCAACCTGCACCCGATCGCCAAGACGCGTGACGCTGCTGCACCGGCGCGACGACTTCCGCGCGGCACCGCACAGCGTCGAACAGATGCGCGCGCTGGTGGCTGCGGGAAAGATGGATTCTGAAGATCGGTCAGGTCACGCGGCTTGAAGGCGAGGGCGGCATGCTCACCGGCGCCACCGTCAAGGGCAACGACAACGCGCGTCTCGAAGGTCGAGTGCGATACCGATGCTGCCGTTCTTCGGCCTGACCATGAAGCTCGGCCCGGTCGCGAACTGGGGCATTGCGCTCGAGAACAATCTGATGCCGGTCGAGACCGCAGCTTTCGAGACCAGCGTGCCCGGCATTTTTGCGATCGGCGACATCAACACCTATCCCGGCAAGCTGAAGCTGATCCTGTGCGGCTTCCACGAGGGCGCGCTGATGGCGCAGAAGGCGCACCGTTATGTCTATCCGGACAAGCGGCTGGTGTTCCAGTACACGACGTCGTCGTCGAGCCTGCAGAAGAAGCTCGGGGTCAACTGATCCGGATACGCAAATGCCGCTCAACAAGCGCGGTGCGCAGCGCAGCGCAGCATTTTGCCTGTGTGGTATATCGCGCGACCAGCTCTGAATCAGCCGATCCGGAGCGCACTGGAACCGTCCGGCGAAATGGCCGTAGTCTGTGGCCATCGCTCGATGGGCTGATCAGGTGATGACGATGATGGACCGCATGTATCCAGACTTCGACTGGCGCTGCCGATCATGACGGCGGCTCGCCATGTTGTTCGCCACCGTGCTCCCCGGGCAGGGCCGGCCGATACCCCCGGCCGCGGGCTGTGGCAGAAGATCGAGGACGGCAAGCCCGGTGGTATGGTTCCTCGTTCGTCGATCACGATGGCATCTTCGAGGGCGTGATCGCCAAGACGTTCCCGCTGCCAGGCGAAGATCCCAACGAGATTTGCGCGAAATGCACCGACGACCGCAAGAACGCGCCACTGCTCGGACTTTCCTTCATCCGGGACATGAAGCGCGATGGACTGAAATATGAGAACGGCAACGTTCTCGATCCGCGCGACGGCAAGATCTATAAAGCCAAGATGACCGTCAGCCCTGACGGTCAGTCGCTCACGATGCGCGGCTATTGGGGATTTCGCTGCTCGGCAAGCGACGAGACCTGGTCCCGGCTGCCGGATACGGCGATGGCCTCAGCTCGATCCCGCCATCGTGGCGAAATACCTGCGCTGGCGCTGGCCGCGGCCCAGACGGCGCGTGAAAACCGCCGGTCGCCCCGATCAAGCCTCCCGTCGTGGCGGCGAAGAAAGGCACGTCGCCGCCATTGCCGAAGTGATTTGGCGCGCGCGCAGCGAGCGCGTCGGCCGGGAGCAACCGGCAGGGAACGGCCTCTGAGGCGAACTTGAGAACAGGCGAATTCCGGTGCCATCCGGGATTTCGTCTACCAGAGGCGATATGTCAGTTCGTCCCCTCATCCCCCGACGTGAAGCTGTTCGACAATCCGACATTCTTTCGGTGCGAAATTATCGCCAGATGTCGTCGCTTGATCTCGTGGCTCGCCCCGGCTGACAGGCGTGCTGAACGTCTGGGGTCTCGCCGGTTGACAGCATTGCCGCGGGGCAGCCGGTCACGCGCACCAAGGGTCGGCCGATCAACTGGCAGGATTGGAGCCCGGACGGCCGCTACATCATGTTTCTCAACGATGAGAACGGGGATGAAAATCTGCACCTGTTCGTGGTCGATCCCCGCAATCCCGAACTCCGTGATCTCACCCCTTCGCCAACATCCGTGCGCTGCCGACCTATTGGTCGCACGTCACCCCAGACAAGATCGCGATAAACCTCAACGACCGTGACCCACGCTGGCATGATGTTTTTCTGCTTGATCTCGTGACCGGGCAACGCCTCGCTGATCTGGGAAAATCGGCAGGGGTTCGAGTTCATCGGGCTCGATTGGCGGTTGCAGCCGCGTCATGCCCGCAGCTATGCCCCGGACGGCGGTGCCGAGGCTTGGCGCCTCGATGGCGAGAGGTTACGCATTGGCGTGATGTTCCTCTCGATGCCAGCTGGACAACGCGAGTCTGGTCGTTCGACACCACCTCGTGCAGGCATCTCCACATGATCTCGTGCATCGAGCAGGACAAAATCGGCCCTGATGCAGATCGACTGGTCGACCGGCGAAACAGAAAGTCCTTTCGAAAGCCAGCGCGCCGATGTCGTCGGCGGGATATTCGATGCCCGGACGTTCGAGCGCGCATGCTGTCCACATCGATCCGGCGCGACAGGAATGGACGGCATTGACGCCCGCGGTGGCCCCGGAACCTGCCTTGATCAACGCGCGGCTGCCCGGCCATGATTTCCACGCAGAGCCAGACCGATGATGACCGTCGCTGGATCGTCATGAGTTACACGGCAGAGCAGCTCCGCCACCTATCATCTGCTGGATCGGGACCACGACAGACCCTGACCGAGCTCTTCACGGCTCGACTGGAATTGAAGCCGCACCGTCTCGCGCCGATGCACGCCCTCGAGGCCAAGTCGCGCGACGGCCTCGCGCACCCTCGCGCCATATTCGACGCTGCCGGCCGGCATCGAAGGTGACCGCCCCGGCCGAGCCGCTGCCGATGGTACTGATCGTGCATGGCGGTCCGTGGGCGCGTGATATCTTCGGCTATCGGGGCGATCATCAATGGCTGGCCGGATCGGGGCCATGCCGTGCTCTCGGTCAATTACCGTGGCTCGACGGGGTTCGGCAAAAAGCCTTCGTCGCGGCGAAAGCGAAAAAGAGCACGCCCGCAAGATGTACGACGACCCGATCGGACATGGTCGATTGGGCAGTCGATCAGAGAATAGCGCAAAAGGACAAGATCGCGATCTTCGGCGTGTTCCGGCGGCGGGCTGGCTTTCGTCTCATAGGCGCGACATTCACGCCGGAGGTTTTCGTTGCGCCGTTCCGGTGGTCGGTGATCTCTCCAATCTGCAAACGCTGCTGGAGTCCTCGCCGGCCCTATTGGGCCGGGTTTGCGGAATACATGTATCGCAGCTACGGGCGACCCGCGCACCGAGGGAAGGGGCCGCAAGCTGCTCGCCGAACGCTCGCCCATCAACCGAGTCGAGAATATCACGAAGCCGATGCTGATCTTTCACGGCGTCAACGACGTGCGCTGCAGCGGTGGCGGAAAGCGATCTCCATCCGTCGCCGCGATGCGGGCCGTGAATGCTCCTACGCCGTCTCACGTGGGCCTATCCGGATGAAGGGCACGGCTTCCAAAAACCGCCGAACCGCCGCTTTCACTGCTGATCGGTCGGCGATGAGGCATCTTTTGCCCGGCAGACTTGGGGGCGCCTTCGAACCCGTCGGTTCCGGATCTTGAAGGGCTCGGGTCACGAGGTTCGCGCCGGCGCCGATATCCTGGGCGAGATTTCAGGGCGTGACCTGACAACGGCAGCCTGGCCTTCGCCGCCACGCGGCGGGGGTCACATCGCCGCGGTGAGGTTGGTGCGATGCTGCGATCGGCTAGGCGACGGCGGCTACGCCGGTTTGTTCGCTGATTGCGACTTCGCGCGGACGAAGCTTGGCCCAGTTCCGGGCAATCCGATATGTCAGATAAAAGCACGCGCCGAGGCAGGCGACATATCCGTAGGTTTGAAGAGGCGGATAAATCCAGGGCATCCCATCCGTCAGGTTATGAATACAGTAGGTCGATGGCGAACCTCCCTGGATCGAGAAATCCGTGAACTTTCGGGTCCAGACGTATCCGGCGACATCCCGGTTTCGTGGGCAACATAGACGTTGAGGATGAACTGCACTGTCATGAACGTGGCGGCTGCTCCGGGAACGCGCGAACAGCGGGAAGACCCACCCACTTGCCTTCGTCGCAGCCGGATCCAGATGGTTCATCTTTGGCAGGACGACCTCGCGCGCAACGACGAGCGGTCTGCCTCGATCTTGAGCGCAGATCAACAAAAGCAGGGCGAGGGACGGGACCGAAAACCACGATACAGACCGGGATTGAGATCGAGCGACACCCCGAGCGCCGATGCCTTGCCGAAGCTGATCCCCGCCGCGCGTAAGCGCGCAGAGGAAAATCAGCAGCAGGCCGCGATTGGCGAATGCCCTGATGAAACCGGTTTCAGCGTTCAGATACGATAGCATATGGCCTCGCGCTTCCAAGACAGATCACGCTGGCTCGAGCTTGGCAGTGAATTGCGACCTCCCGAGGGAGGCGCGTGCATCTTTGCGCGCCAGGCGCCATCACCACACGCGCTGCCGGCTCTAAGGGCCATTGAGCTGAAGCACCGTAGCCGCGGCCGGTAGAGCCGCATCCGCCATCGCGGCATGGCCTTCGGCGCTTGGATGCACCGCGCCGCCATACACCGCGGAAAGAACGCCCCAGGTCGCATCATGGATGTCGGCGGGCTGCTGGGAAGACGGCAGCCCTTGCGGATAGGTCATCGCCGCAGAAGTAGCTGTCGTTGGCATCGCGGATCCAGCGGCGCGCGGCAGATAGGCGCGATATTCGCCGGCGCTGCGGCCGCAGAGCATCGGCTGGCCAGCTGCCGTGACGATATCGGGATCGAAGCTTTCGCCCTGACCGAAAAACACTCCCGATCGAATTCCGATCGGTTTGCGCGCGCGCGCAGAAGCCGTGATCCGGCGAATGCCGCTCTGATGGGCATCGACGAAGGTCATGCGATCGGCGGCGGGATCGCGGCACAATATCCCCGACTGGCATACGTGCGAGTGCCTTCAACTGCGGCAGGAATTCGTTCTGCGCACGATAGCCGGACACGTTGGCCAGCCGCTGCGGCTGGGCGTTGAACGAGGATGAATATCGAAGCCGGCGCGGTCCGCCGGGGCAGGGCGCGCCGCTGGCGAGGGTCGGGTTGGCATAGGATACATACACGACGCGCTGCAGGTCGCCGACCAGGGGCTTCAATGCCTCTCGCAACTTGCTGAACCCTGCGGCAGGTCGCGCGCCAGCGCCAGCGCGTGAATCGTCCACCGATCCCATGACGCCGGTGCGCCGAAACAGCACGCGCTCGGTCGCGGTGTCGACGATCGGACGTCCGCGACCAGCCCGAGAAATTGATGTCATTGGCGCCGATCGACAGCAGGACCAAGATCGAGCGTGCGATCCGGCTGACGGCGTTTCGCGCGGTCAGGGCCTCACGCAGCTCGGCCAGTGTGCGCGTTGACGGTGCCCTTGCAACCGGCCGCCGACTTGGTCGGCGGGCATTCCCGCGCGCCCGGCGAGCCGAACAGCCCGTCCGCAATGGTGGCGCCCAGTGCATGCCAGCGGCAGATAGGTCACCGCGATGTGCGGATATCGCACGGCGAGCGCCAGTGCGGTGCGGGTCTGATAGCTGTACAGCGGAACGATGGCGAGGCGGAGTTGAGCCAGAGCGCGCTTTGGCGCTGCCACACCTGCAGCAGATCGGGAGCCTCGCAGGCGCGTCCGCCTTTGTAGCCGGCGCGGCTCGGACGATAATATTGGGCGCCGCGCTGTCCCGAGATAGGAGCGGAAGCAGAAACCATCGTCCGATAATGCGATCGGCCGGTCCGGATTGCCTTCACCCGATCCGATGCTGTCGCCGAGGCCGGCGATGAAGATATCGCGCACCATGATCTCGGTAGCGATGCGCTGCGGGCGCTCGGGTCCACTGGAGACCTCCACGGAAACTGACGGTGGGGCGGCCATAGCGCGCCCGGAAGTTGACCGGCTCGGCGCAATCCAGCGTCGATTGCCGCGGCGTCGCTTCGCCCTCGTCGAGCGACCATGCGCAGGTGGCGCCCACTGGAATCTGGCCGGTCAGCCTCACGGATGATGGGATGATCGACCGGCGTCAGGTAGCTTTCCTTGACGTTGTCACGGGTGCAGGGTTCGGTGACGCGGCCCGCCAGATCGATACAGAGGCGGTTCACCGTAGTTGCGCGCCCAGCCGCGGCCGTCGCTCTGCGGCTCCAGCGCCTGCTCAGAACCCGAGAATACTGCGGCCCCGCGAGCTTTCGGTGTGGAGCAGGAAATCGCGCTCTCGCGGAACAGCCGGAACCGGTTGCGGACCTCCCACGAAATCTGCATCGGGCCGTCCCGGCGCGCCTTGCGCTGCGGCGGCGGCGGTCTGTGCCGTGGCCCACTGCGCCGGCAGCGCGTCCAGCGTCCCACCAGCAGTGCGCCGAGGATCATCGAACGGATACGAATTTGGATCATGATGCGTTTGACGTTACCGATAGGGCGGAAATAAGAGTTTCCAACCCGAGAGTAGTTTCTGACAGGCCGGGGCCGGCCCGCGGCGAATTTATCCAGACGTGCAGTAACAGGCGATGTCGCACTTCGGTTAGCCTCGCTCTTTCAATTACACGTGACAGCGCAACGGCGATCAGATCAGGTTCGGCTCTGCCTGCGCCTTTAACCGCGCGCGACGCGGTCACCCTTCGGCTTCAGGCGCTTCACCGGCTGCGGCACGGTGGCAGCGACGCCGGGCAGGGTTCCTCGTGAAGCCTGCGGCGTTTCTGCCAGGGCAGCATGACATTGAGCCACAGTTCGCGGGTGCCCATGGCCGAAATAGCGATGCCGAAGGGGATCAGGAAATACAGGATCCGAAACACCACCAGCGTGGCCACCAATTGTTCCCTGCCGAATTCGGGCAGCGCCACCAGCATCGCGGCGTCGAACACGCCGATCGAGCCCGGCGCATGACTGGCGAAGCCGAGCAGGGTCGCCAGAATGAACACCACCGCCAGCGACACAAAATCGATACCCGGCTGCGCCGGCATCAGCAGATACATCGCCAGCGCGCAGAACCCGAGATCGACCACGCCGATCAGGATTTGCAGCAGCGTCAGCGGTGCCGACGGCAATGTCACCTTTCCAGCCGTTCTGGCCGAGTTCGCGCCGCTCGTCGCCCAGCGGTGAGCCAGACCAGGTAGGCGACGATCGCGGCGAGGCCGCCCAGGGCGATCAGCCGGTTGATGGCCGGCGGCAGCTGGTCCATCGCGGAGGCTGCCCACGGATGCAACGCCATGCCGATGCCGAGCACGAAGGTATTGCCGAGCCAGAATGTCAGACCCGATAGAAAGCAGATCTTGGCGACGTCGATGGCGCTCAGGCCGTAGTCCGAGTAGATCCGGAAGCGGATCGCGCCGCCGGTGAACACGGTGGCGCCGATGTTGTGGCCGATCGAATAGCTGGTGAAACTCGACAGCGCCGCGATGCGGTAAGGCACGTTTTTCTTGCCGATGGTCCGCAGCGCGAAGAAATCATAGAACGTCAGCGTACAGAACGCGCCGACCACGCACAGCGCGGCGAGCGCGATGTGGCCGGGCGGTATCTCCGTCAGCGCAATCAGGATCACGCCGGTGTCGACGCCCTTGAGGGTGCGGACCAGCGTCGTGATCGCGAAGGCGATGATGAGGAGGCTCGCGGCGATCCCGAGCCGCTTCCAGCCGATCCGTTTCTTGAAACCACGCCCAAGCGTGGTCAGCAGTCGGTGCATTCGTCCTCCCGGCGGGGCGGCAACAATTGAAAGCCCATCGAAGGGATCGATGGCAAGCGGCGGCCAATCGCTCCACTTGCAAAGACCCATAAGGCAAAAACGTGTCGTTGTGCAGTCCTTGACAACGCCAGCTTCGGCCTTCGATCGCCGCGGCTGTCACATGCCGTACATATGTCGTCATCGCTCAGGAATTCGAGTCTCGGATGTCGATCGGTCGCGCGTTCCATCTTTCGCGATGTTCCCTGTTCCATCACCACGTTTTCGGCGCCTGCAGGAACAACCTCGGGATCAGCCTGTTAGCGCGTACCAGCAATCGAACATATCAGGCGCGGCGACGAGCAACCGGCGGCGCTGTGTGTTCCCTCAACAAAAGGATCGCGCAATGGGACTCTTTACCAAAGACATCAAAACCATGAACGACCTGTTCGTGCATCAGTTGCAGGACATCCTATTACGCCGAGAAGCAGCTCGTGAAGGCGCTGCCGAAAATGGCCGAAAAGGCAACCGACAAGCAGCTCAAGCAGGGGTTTCCTGAGCCATCTCGACGAAACCAAAACCCATGTGCAGCGCCTCGAACAGGTGTTCCAGATGCACGGCGCCGAGGTGAAGGCGGTCGACTGCCCGGCGATCGACGGCATCATCGAGGAAGCCGACGAGGTCGCCGGCGAGGTCGATGACAAACCGGTGCTGGACGCGGCGTTGATCAACGCCGCCCAGGCCGCCGAGCATTACGAGATCACGCGCTACGGCAGCCTGATCGCGTGGGCGAAGCAGCTTGGCCGCAACGATTGCGCCAGCGATCTTGCAGAAGACGCTCGATGAGGAACGGGCAACCGACAAGAAGCTGACCACGCTTGCCGAGAGCAAGATCAATCTTCGCGCCGCGCAGCTGATCTTAAGGCAGAGGATGAACGCGAGACAAAACGCCGCGCGGATCGTCCGCGCGGCGTCTTCGCTTCAGCCGTCGCGGTTCACCGGAACACTTCCCGATCATGGTCGAAGCGTCCGGCTGAAACGAAGATTTTCGTGCCGCGTTGGTCCCTCAAGATCGAGGTGATCCATGCGAAGTACACCGATTGAAATTGCAGCCGTTTCCGGCTGATCGACGTCCACGGCCGGAGCCGAAACCCGGCCCGCTCGACCTCCTCGACCTCGCTGACGCTGGCCGCCATGAGCCTGGGCTACGGCGTGGTTCAGCTCGACGTCACCATCGTCAACACCGCGCTCAACGCCATCGGCACCTCGCTGGGCGGCGGCGTGGTCCGAGCTGCAATGGGTCGTCAGCTCCTACACCATCGCCTTCGCCGCCTTCATTCTGACCGCCGGCGCGCGGGCGATCGGATCGGTGCCAAGCCGGATCTTCATGGCGGGGTTTGCCATCTTCACGGCAGCGTCGGTTCGCCTGCGCGCTTGCTTGATGCCGCCATCCTGATCGCGGCACTGGGAGTCGCCCTGGGGTCTCGGGGCGGCGGCGATCCTGGTGCCGAACTCGCTTGCGCTGCTGAGCCACGCCTACCCGGATGAAAAGCAGCGCGTGACCGGGACAGTGGGAATCTGGGCCGCGGGGGCCAGTCTTGCGCGCTGATTTCGGGGCTGGCCGCTGATTGGCGGCAGGTTCTGATCGCGCTGGTCGGCTGGCGGTCGATCTTCCCTCGATCAATCTGCCGATCGGTCTCTCGCCGGCCTGTGGCTGAGCTGGCGCTATGCCAGCAGGACGCGCGATGACCGCCAGCAGCGCGAGGATCGACTTGCCCTGAGGCCAGATCGCGGCGATACGCGCCGCGCTCGGTGTCTCGCCAGGGCGGAGGCGATCGATGGAGCGGCACGCTGGCGCTGGCGCAAATCCTTTTGTGATCGCAGGCTTTGCTGCATCGGCGGCCGCCGGCGGCCTGATTCGTCATTTGCAGCGGACTGCGCGCCGCAACCCATGCTTCGCCGCTGTCTCACTGTTCGAGGCATCGGCTGTTCGCGCCTGACGTCGCTGGTCGGCCTTCTTGTCAACGCGTCGCCTTCTATGGACTGATCTTCGTCGCTCGGCCTGCACTTCCAGCGCGTCAACGGCTTGTCGCCGTTCGCGACCGGCCTTGCCTTTCTCCCATGATGGGCGCGGTGTTGCCGGTCCGTCTCGTCGCCGCGCGCGTGACCGAAACGGATTGGCGCGCCCGCGACGATCGCCGCCGGTGCCACCGCGCTGTCGGCAGCTTGGATGTCTTGCGCTGCTTGGGCTCGAGCCCGGTACCAGCTACTGGGAAATCGGCTGCAGCTGATGATCGATCAGCGCCGGTCTTGGCCTGCTGGTGCCGCCGCTGACCTCGACGCTGCTCGGGAAGCGTCGAGAAGTCGCGCTCCGGCATCGCCGCCGGTGTCCTCAATGCCGACCCGGCAAACCGGCAGCGTGCTCGGTGTTGCGCTGTTCGGTTCGCTGGCCGGTCAGGCCAACGCCTTCATGGCGGGCATGCATGCATCGCTGATGATCTCGGCGTGCCTTCTGCTTGCGGCGGGGGCTGCGATCTGGCGCGGCGCTACAAGTCAGAAGGAGGGGGCTGCACGCCTGCGGTAGCCCCGCGCGCAGTCATTCGATCACCTTGTCGGCGCGCATAAGGTCCGGCCGGAGATCTCATGGCCGATCGCTCGCGGTCCTGAGGTTGATGACCGTCTCGAAAGGTCGAGGGTTGCTCGACGGGAACATCAGGGGTTTGGCGCCGCGCAGCGCACGTTGTATCCTGCGCGCGCCGCTGTCGGTAGACTTGCGTAAAGCGCGGGCCGTAGCCGATGAGCCCGCCTTCTTCCGCCATATCCGGCCATTGGTAGAATCGCCGGGATGCGCGTCGCCGCGATGCGATCGAAGATAAAGACCGCCGGCTGAGGAGTTGCAGCGGCGTCACGCCAGAAAGTTGACGACTCCGCTCCTCGCGCTTTGGCCTCGATCAAGCGCGGGCGCGATTTCTTCCGGCTTGGCGGCGGTAAAGATCGAGGCTCGACACCACGCGCGCGCGCCACCTCCTGCTGTTGCTGCATATGCCGCTTCAACGTGATGGCGGAATCGGCGAGCGCTGCCATCCGGCGTATGCCGGGCGCTGGCGTCGATCCTGGGATATCCTGGCGCTTGTCGTCCGGTTCCGGGGAAAGGAGACTGATGCCGGTTACGTTCCGCCGGGTTTCGCCAGCGATGCGACCCAGCCCTTCACCGGCCAGGTCCTCGCTGATGCTGAGCAACGGCATCGTGCGCGTCGCCGCCTGAAGGGCGCGATAGTATAAAGTTCAGGACCGCTAGACGAATGGCGATCCAGGCACTCGCCGCTCATCAGGATCGCTTCGCCCGTCGGCAGTTTGCTCAGTGGTAACGCCAGCGAAGCTGCCAATGACACGCGAGGTTTTGACCCTCCACAAAGCCGTTGAGACGAAGTTCATCGAGCATCGCGCGGACAGCTGCGGGTTCCCGCGCCGCCGGGGACCAGGACGCCGAGGCGGTAAATTCGACCCGCTTCCTGCCGCGTGCGCCACCGAGCGGCGTTCATCGCAGCGCCGCCGAGTGCGGTAATGAATTGGCGGCGATGCGCGTGCCCCGTGACAGGACGCTTTACTGCGCGGTTGAGCCTGCGAGGCCTACGCCTTGCGCAGCGCAAGATGCGCGCCGCCGGGAATGCCATCAGTGCGCCGAGGCACAGCGCCGCAGAGACCCGCGAAGCACGCCTGAAGCCGTCGGGATCGGACTTGGCGCGGCAGCCAGCGACGACCCGCGCCCCGCCAGCACCAGCGCCCCGACGCCGATCAGGAACTGCCGCATCCGTTGCGGAATTTGCCCCGACACTGCGCTGTCCATCAGCGTCGCGGTGAAATAGCCGCCGCAGAAGCCGACGCGTGGCGATCAGCCACCACGCGATGGCCGCGCCCGCGGGCATGAATTCGCCGGTATCGGATCGCCACAGGCCGCCGAGGTCGAGGCCGTAGCGCGCGCCCAGCATGTGCACGGCGAGCGCCAGCAGGCACTGCCTGAAATCATGGCGCCGGCGAGGATCAGGCGGCGCGGAAAATGGGTCGTCTCGGCCATGGCCCGCTTGTAAGATAAAGCCGGCGGTGCCGCGCAAGCCGAGGCGGCGAGCTCAGGCAATCTTTGAGCTGGCAATCCTCTAGAGAAAGGCTCGACACATGATGACCGGTCTTCTTGGCGCTGACGGCTGCTGCCATCTTCACCGGCGCCGCGCTTTACGTGAACGTCGCCGAGCAGCCGGCGCGGCTGACGCTGGAGGACCGCGCGCTGCTCACCGAATGGAAGCCTTCCTACAAGCGCGGGGCCGCGATGCAGGCGCCGCTCGCGCTGGTAGGCTTTCTGTTGGGTTTGATCGCGTGGTGGCAGACCTCGCATCCCGGCTTCCTGATCGGGCGGCATTGCGATCGGTCGCGCCGTGGCCATGGACGCTGATCAGGTATCAAACCCGTCAACGACGCGCTGCTGGCGACCGAGATCGATAGAGCGGGGCCGCCGACCCGGCGCTTGCGTCAAATGGGGCGCCACTCCTGCGCACCGCATTGGGCGCGCTGGCAACGCTTGCATGTTGTGGGCATATGCCAAAAGCTGGCATGATCCGGAAAAGTGGGTACCGGTTTTCCGAAAAGATCGTGCTCAAACAAAAAGATAGAGCGGGATGACGATTCGAGGAAAGTCATCCCACTCTAATGTCCCTAAATCGGCAAATCAGTTACCTTCTGACCGTCTTTGAAAGGAGGCGGCAAATGGGGAAGGGCCGAGCTGTTGCGATCGAACTCAACGATGTTGTAAGGCGCGAGTTGATCGGCATTGACACGCAAGCACGGGGCGCCGCAGGCACTGGCCGAGCGGGCGCGCATTGTGCTGGCGGCGGCTGGCGGCCTGAAGAACAAAGAGATCGCCTCGAAGCTTGGCATCTGCACGCACACGGAGCAATACGTAACC
>ERZ1370068.4852-contig-3904_pt1 | contig 27137 bp, 35 predicted proteins | sample MGYA00561227_ERZ1370068 | MGnify/ENA primary metagenome ERZ1370068 (study PRJEB38410, sample SAMEA6850437) | metagenome | study: Metagenomic assessment of the ecological functions of the soil: analysis of the soil microbiota associated with the...
TGCGCGACTCGAGCTTCCGCTTGAGCGCCTCGTTCTCCATGCGCGCGGCCTCGAGATCGTCGGAAGCGGGAGACTCGCCAGCCGTCGAGGGCGGGCGCCAGCCCGGCCGGCCCGAGACGGCTTGACGAGGAAACCCAGGATCCCTGGCGTGGGACGGCGCGCGCCGCGACGTCAGGACTCGGCGTGGCTGGTCAGGAGCACGATGGGGCACGGGAGGGCCAGCCATCAACCCGGCGGGCTGCCCGACGCCGTCGCCGTCGGGCAGGCCCGACCGCGACAGCAGGAGCGCGCCGGGGCGGTGCTTGTCCACGAGCCGCACGGCGTCCTCCACGCGGCTGCCATTCCCCACGACGGCACCTGCCCTGGGAGCCGACGGCCTCAGCCACGGCCGCCCGGGATCGGTTGGGCGTGACCAATCGATGAGATCAGGACTCTCCACCGTTGGGCCTTCGCGATCCGTGCAGGAGCAAGGGAAATGCCACCTCGCCGCCTGAAGAATCGGGCGATTGTAGGGCGCGCCTATAGAGCGCGCCGCTCGCCCAGCCGCTGTCGCGCAAGCAGTGAGCATCGCCTACTGAGTCGGCATCCGCCTGCCCTGCCCAGCCGCGTGGACGCACGACGGCCCCCGGCGCGCCTCGGCGCTGACCGAGGCCGTCCCGTACGGCCGGCAGGCTAGATGTCGTAGTAGAGGGCGAACTCCCACGGGATGCGGCCGGAGGCGGATCGGCGTCCACCTCGTTCTTCCGCTTGTAGTCGATCCAGGTCTCGATCAGGTCCGGCGTGAACACGTCGCCCTTGCAGCAGGAACGCGTGGTCCTTCTCCAGGTTGTCGAGCACGACGTCGAGCGCGCCGGGAAGCTGCTTGATCTTCTTGGCCTCGGCCGGCGGCAGCTCGTAGAGGTCCTTGTCCACCGGCTTGCCGGGGTCGATCTTGTTGGCGATCGCCGTCGAGCCCCGCCATCACGCACGCGGCGAACGAGAGGTACGGGTTGCACGTCGGATCCGGCGTGCGGAACTCGATCCGCTTGGCGCCTTCTCGGCTTGCGAGTACATCGGGATGCGGATGGCGCGCCGACCGGTTGCGCTGGCTGTAGACGCAGGTTGATCGGCGCCTCGTAGCCCGGCACCAGCCGCCGGTAGCAGTTGGTGCGAGGGCGCGATGAGCGCGCAGCAGCGCCGGCGCGTGCTTCAGGATGCCGCCGATGTAGTAGAGGCACATCTTCGAGATGTCCGCGTAGCCGCCCCGCTCGTAGAAGAGGTTCTTGCCGTTCTTCCAGAGCGACTGGTGCGTGTGCATGCCGGAGCCGTTGTCCTGGAAGAGCGGCTTGGGCATGAAGGTCGCGGTCTTGCCGCCACTTCTTGGCGGTGTTCTTCGCGCAGTACTTGTACCAGCAGCACGCTTGTCCGCCATCTTCGTCAGCGTGTCGAAGCGCATGTCGATCTCGGTCTGCCCGCCGGTCGCCACCTCGTGGTGGTGCACCTCGACCCGCACGCCGACCGACTCCAGCGCCAGCACCATGTCGGAGCGGATGTCCTGGAACTGGTCCATCGGCGGCACCGGGAAGTAGCCCTGCTTGTAGCGCGGCTTGTAGCCGAGGTTCGGGGCGCTCGGCGTGCCCTCGCGGCCCGCGTTCCAGGCGCCGGCCTCCGAGTCGATGAAGTAGAAGCCGCAGTTGTAGCTCTGGTCGAAGCGCATCGAGTCGAAGAAGAAGAACTCCAGCTCGGGCCCGATGTAGATCGTGTCCGCGACGCCGGTCTTCTTGAGGTAGGCCTCCGGCCTTCTGGGCCACGTAGCGCGGGTCGCGGCTGTAGGCCTTGCCCGTGATCGGGTCCTTGACGTTGCAGATGAGGACCAGCGTGGGCACCGCGGTGAACGGGTCCATCTGCGCGGTGGCGGGGTCGGGAATGAGCAGCATGTCCGACTCGTCGATCGTCTGGAAGCCGCGGATCGACGACCCGTCGAAGCCGAGCCCGTCCGCGAAGATGCTCCTCGTTCAGCTCGCGACACCGGGATCGAGAAGTGCTGCCAGAGGCCGGGCAGGTCGATGAAGCGAAGATCCACGATCTTGACGCCCTTCTCCTTGGCCAGTCTTCAGTACGTCCTTCGGGGTCATGCGTTCCGCCTCCTTCGATGATGACGTGGGACTGAAATGCCGGGCCGGCGGAGCGTCGCTGCCCCACCGGCCTGCCACATCTAAGCGCTCCTGTTCGATGCGTCAACCGGGCCGGGCGCTTGGCCTGGGCCGCCTCTCATGGCCTCCGCGAACGCGCCGGCCGCCGGGCTGCCGCTCATGCCGTATTCGCCGTACGAACGAGCCGCCGAGCGCGTAGGCCGTCTCCGAGTGCTGCGAGAGGTCGAGCCCGGCCATCTCGTCGTCCTCGCTGACGCGCAGGCCCATGACGGCGTCGAGCACCTTGAGGATGACCACCGTCATCACGAAGCCCGAGCACGATGGTCGCGCGCGACCGCCACGAACTGCTTCCAGAGCTGCTTCCGGGTCGCCGTAGAGGAGCCCGTTGCGCCCCGGCGTCGTTGACGAGTCTTGGTGGCGAAGATGCCCGTGGCGAGCGCCCCCACGTGCCGCCGACGCCGTGCACGCCGACGACGTCGAGCGAGTCGTCGTAGCCGAGCTTCGTCTTGAGGTTGCAGGCCGTGTAGCAGAGGACGCCGGCGAGCGCCGCCGATGACGATGCGCGGCCATGCGGCGTGACGAAGCCCGACGGCCGGCGTGATCGCCACCGAGGCCCGCCGACCGCGCCCGACGCGGCGCCCAGCGACGGTCGGCTTGCCGCGCGAGCTCCACTCGGTCAGCATCCAGCCGAGCGCGGCGGCGCCGCGGCGGCCGTGTTGGTCGTCGATGAAGGCGTGTGACGGCGAGGCCGTTGGCGCCGAGCGCGCTGCCGCGCGTTGAAGCCGAACCAGCCGAACCAGAGCAGCGCTCGCGCCCATCACCGTCAAGCGGCAGGTTGTGCGGCGGCATGGGCTGCTGGCCATAGCCCTTGCGCTTGCCGATGACCAGCGCGGCGCGCCAGCGCCGAGACGCCGGAGGAGATGTGGACGACGGTGCCGCCCGCGAAGTCGAGCGCGCCCCAGCTTGTGCGAGCCAGCCGCCGTCGCCCCAGACCCAGTGCGCGAGCGGGTCGTAGACGAGCGTCGCCCACAGCCAGCGACGAAGACGATGAAGGTCGGAGAACTTCTTGCGCTCGGCGAAGGCGCCGGTGATGAGAGCCGGCGTGATGACCGCGAACATCATCTGGAAGAGCCATGAAGAGCCTGGTGCGGGATGGTGGCCGCGTACGCCGGCGTTGGGCTCGGCGCCGACGCCGCGCAGCCCGACCCACTCGAGGCCGCCGATGATGCCGCCCTTGATCGGGCCCGAAACGCCAGGCTGTAGCCCCAGAGCACCCACTGGATCGGAGATCAGCGCCAGGATGATGAAGCTGTGCATCAGGGTGCCGAGCGCGTTCTTCTGCCTGCACCATGCCGCCGTAGAAGAGCGCGCAGCCCGGGCGCCGTCATCGAGCAGCACGAGAGGCCGAGGACATCAGCACCCACGCGGTGTCCCCTGTGTCGATCTTGGGGCGGCCGCCGCGAGCGGCGCCGCCGCAGGAGCCGTGAGCGGGCCGCTGGGGCCTGAGCGACGACCGGAGCCGGCAGCGCGACACGGACCCAGGACCGCCGTCAGACCAGGCATGAGCAAGACTACCCGGGACGCTCCTCATACGGCTTCTCCTCCCTGACCCATGCCATCACAGGGCGCTCTCGTCGCGCTCGCCAGTGCGGATGCGAATCGCCGTGTCCACCGGGTGAACGAAGATCTTGCCGTCGCCGATATTGCCGGTCTTGGCCGCCCCGGCGAGGACGCCGGCGACCTTGTCCGCGAGGCTGTCGGGCACTACGACCTCGATCTTGATCTTCGGGAGGAAGTCGACCGTGTACTCGCCGCCGCGGTAGAGCTCGGTGTGGCCCTTCTGCCGGCCGAAACCGCGGACCTCGGAGACCGTCATGCCGATGACGCCGATGCCCGTCAGGGCCTCCTTCACGTCGTCGAGCTTGAACGGTTTGATAATGGCCTCGATCTTTTTCATGAAGTCCTCCGGGGCGCCTTGGTTTGCACCTGTCGTGCCGGGCGACCCTATTCCATGAGGGCGTGGAAAATCACATGCTTGGCTAGGTGGCAGCGAGACGGATCGAGACAGACATGTGCCCTATTTGGTAGGCAGATGCTGAAAACTGCCTCGGCACTAGGCAGGGGCCGAGACGAGGCGATTACCGCGTCAATCGCGCCAGACGGTCTCTTCGATCGCGCGACCGAGACTTCAGAGATTCGAGTCCGCCTCGGTGGGTCGGGGCAGAGCAGCTTCGAGGGCGCTCCAGGCGTTGTGGAGGTCGGGACTCTTCTGAGCCGGAAACACGCCCGGAATGACGGCGGGCTGTCCATGGTGAACGTGCCCGAACAGACGACCACGGGCACCTTCAATCCGCGCCGCTCCATCTGGCGAAGGAAACCCATTCCGTCGAGGTGAGGCATTCGGAGATCGAGCGATGATATCCGGCCGCACCCGGTCGAGGGCCGCCAACGCGTCGAGCCCGTCCACCGCCTCGAAGACTTCGAAGTCTCCTCGAAGCCCATCCGATACAGACTCCGCCAAGCCGGATCGTCGTCGACCACCAGCATCCTCATCATCGACGTCACCTCCCGCGCGCCCTAGCGTGCAATCAGGGGCCCGGCCGGAAGGGATCGACTATCAGGCACTTGGGGACACAGCGTCAGCGAAGACGTCACCTGAGTGACGGTAGAGCCTGACACCGTCGAGGAGCGAACGTTCGCCCTAGGTGCGCCGCTGCGGGGATGTTCTGGCGGCGCATCTTCGAGTACAGGAGTGGGCCGGCGAAGACCCAGGATGGCGCGCCGCCGCTTGCGCTGTTCCACCCGTCGATTCGAGCGCGCGCACGATGGAAAGGCGCTCGATTTCCTTGAGGGACCCGGCGGACGGGACCGCTGTCAGGAGCGGACGCGCCGGCGTTGAGGCGCTTCGGGCAGGTCGGCCGCCGTCACCTCCCGCCCGCGGGCCACCAAGCACGGCGCGCTCAATGACGTGCTCGAGCTCGCGCACGTTGCCGGGCCACTGTGTAGAGAAGGCCGCCTGGCTGAACGCCTCGGGGTCTATCCCCTCCACCGGCCTGTTGTGCTTGAGTCGGAAGCGGTCGAGGAAGCCCTTCGCGAGCAGGGGGGATATCGTGGGCCTTCTCCCGGAGCGGCGGCAATACCACCGTCACGGTGTTGATGCGGAAATAGAGATCCTGTCTCAGAGAGCCGTCGCGGACCGCGTCCTCGGGGTCGCGGTTCGTCGAGGAAATGAGCCGGAAATCGACGGGCACGGCGCGGCTGCCGCCCACGCGCCGCACGCTCCGGTCTTCCAGCACGCGCAGGAGCTTGGCCTGGAGGTCCGGCGGCATCTCCGAGATCTCGTCGAGGAGGAGAGAGCCCTTGTGGGCCTCTTCGAGGAGGCCCGGCCGGTCCGAGGTGGCGCCAGTGAAGGCGCCCTTGACGTGCCCGAAGAGTTCGGACTCGATGAGGTCCTTCGGGCAGCGCGGCGCAGTTGATCTTGATCAGGGGCCCCTGGGCGCGCGGGCTCTTGGCGTGGACGGCGTTGGCGGCCAGCTCCTTGCCCGTGCCGCTCTCTCCCCGACGATAAAGACGTTGGCGTCGGACGCGGCGACCGAGTCGAGGCAGCTCGAACACCGCGCCGCATGGTGGGCGAGCCTCCGAGCATCTCGCCGTACCCCATCTGCTCCGCCGGCTGCCGCTTCAGGTCGGAAGTCTCGGCCAGAAGTCGCCGCCGCTCGAGCGCCTTGCCGAGCAGGGTCAGCATCTCGGCCGAGTCGAGAGGGCTTGGTGACGAAATAGAAGGCCCCATTCCTTGGTCGCCTCACGGCCTTCGAGATCGAGCCGTGGCCCGTCACTGATGATGACCTCGATGTCGGAGTCGCGGCTCTTGAGCAGCCTCAGGAGACCGATGCCGTCGCCGTCGGGCAGGACGAGGTCCACGAGCGCCACGGAGAAGTCGCGGCCGTCCAGGCGCGCGGCCGCCTCCGCTATGCTCACCGCTTCAGGTTTCCACGACATAGTCTTCGCGCTCGAGAATGAGCCGCAGGCCCTCCGCGATCGCGGGCTCGTCATCCCACCACCAGCACAACCGGCTTCATGGCACCACCAGCACAACTGGCTTCATGGCACCACCAGCACAACTGGCTTCATGGCACCACCAGCACAGCCGGCTTCCGCGGCGTCCCCCAGCGGCAGCGACACCCGCGCCTGCGTGCCCCGCCCGAGCTGGCTCGGATGTCCATGCGTCCCCGTGCTGCTCCACGACGGTGCGCGCGATCGCAATGCCGAGGCCGGCGCCGCTGTCCTTGGTGGTGAAGAAGAAGATCGAAGGCGCGCGCGCGCATCTCCTCGGACATGCCGCAGCCCGTGTCCTCCACCACCGCCTCGACCAGTCCCGCTCCCGCTCGGCGCGTGCGCAGCGTCGAGCGTTCCCCCGCCTCCATGGCCTCGAGCGCGTTGACGATGAGGTTGAGGAAGACCTTGCGGATCTCGCTGGGATCGAGCGCGGCCTGCGGAAGCGCCGGGTCGAGCTCGAACGCCACGCGGATCTCCTTGCCCGCCACGCGGGCCTGCGCAAGGGCGAGGGCAGGACTCCAGCAGGCCGTTGACATTGGTGGGAACGCGCCTCAATGACCCCGGCCGGTCGAGCTGGGTGATCTCCCGGACCAGGTCCGTCATGTGGTCCAACCTCGCGGCTGATCTTGCCGGCCACGTCGGCTGCCCTCGGTGTCCCCGGCCTTGCCGAGCCTGTGCCTCGAGGTAGTCTGGCGGAGAGCTGAGGCCGCCCAGTGGGTTCCTGGAGCTCGTGCGCCACCTGGGGCGGCCATGCGCCCGAGCGCGGCCAGCCGGCGCCGCTTCTCAGGCGCTCCAGCTCCCGGGTATTCTTGAGCGCCACCGCGGCCTGCGAGAGAAGATCGCGAGCAGGTCGAGGTCGTCCGCTGTCGGCCTCCCACCGCGTCTCGACAACGAGCGCGCCCGGCGGTCCTGCCGCCAACGAACAGCGGCGCGCCCAGCATCACCCGCCCGTCGGTGTCGGCCACCGCGGCGGGGACCTTCCGCTCGATCACCGCCTCCGCCGTGCTGGCGAGGTCATCGATGGAGCTCGGGCGCGGCGCCGGCGCTGGCCATGGGCACGAGGCGGCCTCTTCGAGCGAGAAGACCACGGCCCTTTCGGCCTCAGGTCGCCTCGACCGCGGCCTGCGCGATGGCGTCGAGGACCCGCCCCATGGTGCCGGAGGATCCCAGCGCGTCCGCCCACGGACTTCAACAACGTCCGGTCCCGCGTCCACCGGCGCGCGGACAGCGCGCGGCCGACCTTGCCGCGCAGCTCCTCGGGTGCGAAGGGCTTCGTCAGATAGTCGAAGGCGCCCTGCCGCACGGCTTCGACCGCGTTGTCGATGGTGCGCGTGCGCGGTCATGATGAGCACGCGGCAGGCGTGGCTGGCGCTCGTGCGCCGGCCTCCATCAGCTTGAGGCCGTTGACGGGCTCCATGCGCAGGTCGCAAGAACGCAACGTCGAAGCCGCGGTCGTCGAGGGCGTGACCGCCTCCCGGTAGTTCCTCGCGCGCGAGCGCCACGTCGAGCTCCCATGGATTGCAGCCGCACTCCAGGGCCTCGAGGATGCCCGATCATCGTCCACGACCAGCGCGCGCGCGCCTTCACCGCTCGCCCCATGCCGACGCGGCCCCGACCGGGGCGCAACGTCGCGAGGCAGACGCACCAGGAAGCGGCCCTCCGCCCCTCCTCGGACTGAGTCGCAATGCCTCGACTGACGTCGACCAACCGGCTGATGGCCAGCAGCCCCGAGGTGGCGGCCCCGACCAGCGCCACGACCACGAGCGCCGACGTCATGAACACCCCGTAGAGCGACCGCATGGTACCTCCCAACCTAGCACAGCCATCCCGGAAAGCGTCACCAGACTGACACTCGCCAGACTTTGCCCACTTGGCGCGCAAGACGCTTTCGTATGACTAACAATCAACTGTTTATACTCAGTACCTGCTATTTCGCTCAAGGTCGTATAAATCGTCAGTTGAGCCCGAGATCGCCCACACGGTGTCCTATCCCTTGACATGTTCGCCTCCTGACGGCCGGTAGGCCCCGCCTGGTCGCCGACAGGCCACCGGGTGGCGAGCAATATGGCCAGCCCATGGACTTCGGCTTCGCCCTTCCCGGCCGCGGATCGCTTGCCACCCCCGAAATCCTGATCAAGCTTGCGCGCAAGGCGGACGAGCTCCGCTACTCGTCGATCTTCGTCACGGACCACGTCGTGATCCCGGCGACCAGAGCGCGCCCTATCCCTACTCTCCGACGGGCAAGTTCGCGACGGCGACTGGCGGAACGGGTACCTCGAGCCGCTGACGCTGATGAGCTACCTCGCCGGCGAGACGTCGCGCGTCAGGCTCGGGCACGAGCGTGCTGGTCATCCCCTACCGCAATCCCGTGGTCACGGCCAAGATGCTGGCGACGCTCGACGTGCTGTCGGGAGGGCGCATGATCCTGGGGGCGGGCGTCGGCTGGTTCGAGGAGGAGTTCGAGGCGCTCCACGCGCGAGCCCTTCGAGCGGCGCGGACGCGGTCACCGACGAGTATCTGCGTCTCATGCGCGCGTGCTGGACCCGCGAGCCGGTGGAGCTGGCAGGGCGCCTTCTACGGTATGGGCGCGGTCGAGCGCCACTGCCCAAGCCGCGGCAGAAGGGCGGCATCCCGATCTGGGTCGGCGGCGCACACGGACGCCGCGCTGCGCCGGGCGGGCGAGCTCTCCGACGGATGGCATCCCATCGGCCTGCAGGCCTCCCGCCATGCTGCTCCCGGACGAGTACGCGCGACAAGGTCGCCATCATCCGCGACTGGGCGCGGAAGGCCGGGCGTGATCCGAGGGCGATCACGCTGTCGCTTCCGCTGCCCGCTGGAACGTGCTCCCGAAGCGCGCCAAGCCCGCGGGAGGCGAGCGGCACGCTCTTCCGGGGCACGGCCGCCGAGGTGATCGGGGACATCAAAGCCTACGAGGCGCTCGGCGTCACCCACTTCGTCTTCGACCCGGTCGCGCAGGACCTCCGGGGGCTGGCTCGCCATCATGGAGCGTTTCGCCGAAGAGGTCCGCCCCAGGATGCGCGGCAGCTCGGGCCGCCGTGCGCGTCAGCCGCATGAGCGCCCTGCCGGCCGACGTGACCGAGTTCATCGCGAGCGCCCGTCTGGGCCGGCTCGCCACGGCCGACGCGCGCGGGCCAGCCGCTGGTGCGTGCCGTTCTGCTACGCCTGGGACGGCGAGGCGCTCGTCTCGGCCATCGACGCCAAGCCCAAGCGCCGCCGCCGGCGAGCCTCAAGCGCGTGCGCAACATCCGCGAGAATCCCAAGGTCTCCGTCGTGATCGACCAGTACGACGAGGACTGGACGCCGGCTCCGCTGGGTCATCATCCAGGGCCTGGCCGAGATCCTCACGGCCGGGCCGCGACTTCGCCGCGCGGCGTCGACCTTCTCCTCGTCGAAGTACCCCCAGTACCGCGGCATGGGGCTCTCGCCGAGACACGGGCACCATGATCAAGGTCAGGCCAGGCAAGGTCCTCCAGTGGCAGCTACGCGAGCTGAGCCGCGGTCGAGCGCGCGCTGGAGGGCCGCGTACCCACCGCCGAGGAGGCGGTCGCCCTGCTCGCGACGCCCGCGTCGCTCGGATGCCCGACGCTGCTCGCCGCCGCCGGCGGCGAGCGCGGACCGGGGCCGCGGCCGCCGCATCGACCTTCTCGGCCAAGGTCTTCGTGCCGCTGACCACGCTCTGCCGCGACTACTGCGGCTACTGCACCTTCCGGACGCGATCCCGGCGAGCCCGGCGCGCATCACGCTGACGCCGGAGCAGGTGCTGGCGCTCGTCCGCGCCGGCGAGCGGCTGGGCGCCAAGGAGGCGCTGTTCTCCCTGGGCGACAAGCCGGAGGCGCTCTTCCCCGAGCACCGCGAGTTCCTGCGGCGCATGGGGCACCGGACGACGCTCGGCTACCTGCGCGCGGTGTCAGCGCTGCGTCGCTCGAGCGAGACCGGCGCTCCTGCCCCACGCCAATCCGGGCCTGATGGGCGAGCGCGACCTGCCGTCGCTGCGCGAGGTCAACGTCAGCATGGGCATCATGCTCGAGACGACCTCCGAGCGGCTGCTCGGCCCGGGCCTCGCCCACGACCGCGCGCCCGACAAGGTGCCGCGCGCGCCGGCTCCGGACCATCGCGCTCGCCGGCAAGCTGTCGGCATCCCCTTCACCACCGGCATCCTGCATCGGCATCGGCGAGACCCACGCCGAGCGCGTCGAGGCGCTCCTCGCCATCCGCGATCTGCACGAGCGCTACGGGCCACATCCAGGAAGTCATCGTCCAGAACTTCCGCGCGCAAGCCGCGACCATCCCGATGCGCGGCCGGCCCGAGCCGGCGATGGACGACCTCCTCCGGACGGTCGCGGTGGCGCGGCTCCTGCTCGGCCCCGACGATGAACATCCAGGCGCCGCCCAACCTGTCCGCCGCGGGCTACGACGCGGCTGCCCGCGGCCGGGCATCAACGACTGGGGCGGCGTCTCGCCGCTGACCCCCGATCACATCAACCCCGAGCGGCCGTGGCCCGGGCTCGCGCGCGCTGCGGCGCGGCCACCGAGGCGCGCGGGCCACGAGCTTGCGCGAGCGGCTGGCCGTCTATCCCGAGTACGCGACGCGCGCCGAGTTCGTCGACGAGCGGCTGCGCGCCGCGCGTGCGCGGCGCTCGTCGACGCCGACGGCCTCGTGAGGCGACCTCGAAGGTGGCGAACGTGGAACTGAACGGACCGGCAGAGCCTCCGGCATCGCGCTCGACTGGGCTTCGCCGGCGACGTGCGCCGCATCCTCGGCGCGCTGCTCGACGGCGCGCGAGCTGTCGGTGGACGACGGCATCCGGCTCACCGGAGACGCAGGGCGCGACCTCCAGGCGCCTGACCCTCGTCGCCGACGAGATGCGCCGGCGCCAGGCGGGCGACGTCGTCACCTACGTCGTCAACCGCAACATCAACTTCACCAACGTCTGCATCAAGCACTGCACCTTCTGCGCGTTCAGCCGCGACCACCGCGAGGAGGAGGGCTACTTCCTGCCGATGGACGAGGTGGTGCGGCGCGCCGTCGAGGCGTGGGAGATGGGCGCCACCGAGGTCTGCATCCAGGCCGGGCTGCCGCCCAAGCTCGACGGCTGGCTACTACGTCGACCTCTGCCGCGCCATCAAGGCGGCGCTGCCCGAGATGCACCTGCACGCCTTCTCGCCGGAGGAGATCCTGTACGGCTCGACGCGCTCGGGCTGCTCGATCCCGGACTACCTCGACGGCGCTGCAAGGAGGCCGGGCTCGGCACGCTGCCCGGCACCTCGGCCGAGATCCTCGACCAGGAGATCCGCGACCGTCATCGCCCGCGGCCGCATCACGGTGGACGCAGTGGATCGAGGTGATCACCTCGGCCCACGCCCTCGGCATCCGCACCACCTCGACCATCATGTACGGGCACGTCGAGACGCCCGAGCACTGGATCCGCACATGGACCTGCTGCGCGGCATCCAGAAGCAGACCGGCGGCTTCACCGAGTTCGTGCCGCTGTCGCTCATCCACCAGGAAGCGCCCGATGTACCGGCGGGGGCTCGTGCCCGGGCGTGCGCCAGGGCGCCACCGGCGTCGAGGTCGTCAAGATGCACGCGCTCGCGCGGCTCATCCTCGGGCCCGCTCTTCCGCAACATCCAGTGCTCGTGGGTGAAGGAAGGGCCCGAAGCTCGCGCAGTGCCTGCTCGCCGCGGGCGCCAACGACGTCGGCGGCACCCTCATCAACGAGTCGCATCTCCACCTCGGCGGGCGCTCGCTACGGCCAGCTCGTGCCGCCCGCCGAGCTGCGCCGCCTCATCCGCGACGCGCGGGCGCGTGCCCGCCCAGCGCGACACCGCTCTACGACCTGCTCAAGCGTCTACGAGTCGACGGACCGCGGACGAGACGACTCGCCGCTCGACCACGTCGACCGACGCCGAGGCGCGCTTCGGCTCCTACCGCGCTCTGGCCGCGTCCGAGCAAGTTCCGCTTCCTGCATCCCGGAGACGACGCGCAGGACGCCTGAGCCGCTCGCTAGCGTCGCGCGCAATGTCCAGCTGTTTACGAGCGCGGGCGGCTTGGGTTACAATCCGGCCTTGGCTTCCGAGACGACGCGGTCATCCGCAGCGGCCGTATCGTTCACCCTCACACCCCGAGCACGGAGGAACGCACGAATGGCAAAACCCGATGACGAAGTCCGCCATCATCGCTCACCTGGCCCAGAAGACCGGCCTCGACGAGAAGCAGGTCGTCGACGTCTTCGAGCAGCTCGAAGCGCTCGCGATCAAAGGAAGCCAAGAACGTCTTCGTGCTGCCTCACTTCAGGCGGCTGGTGCTGGCCAACCGCAAGGCGCGGATGGGCCGCAACCCGCAGACCGGCGAGCCGATCAAGATCCCGGCCAAGCGCGTGGTGAAGTTCCGGCTCGCCAAGAGCCTCAAGGACGCGGTGCTTGGCAAGAAGTAAGCGCTGGGACGGCCTCGCCGTTCCGGCCGCTCGCGGACCCGGGGAGCGAGGCGCGAGAGCTCTTCGGCTTCGTCGGGCGCGTGGGCGCCGCCGCCAGCCGACGTCGCCGGCAGGCTGGGGCGCGTGGGACGGTGAGACGGCTCGTCGGGCGCCGTCGCTGCTCGAGCGGGCCGGAGCGGCGCCGCCATGCTCCACGGTCCGGTCGTCGCCGCTCCGCCTGGCGCGGACCCCGAGTCGGCGCTGGACGCGGCAGCCGAGCCTGGTCGCCCTGGCGCTGGCCTGGACGCTAGCGCGGCGAAGATCGAGACGCGTCTTCGCGCGGCCCGCAGGGCCTCGACCGCGTCTGGGTGCGCCGCGGCTTCATTCCCGGTGCCGGAGGCCGAGCTGCCCGAGGCCCTCCGCGGCCGTCCCGGCATCGGGCTCTTCGGCTGGCGCGGCGGCAGCGCCCTCTGGAGCGCCGCCGGGCCGCGGTCGGCGACCGCCGCGCTCGCCCGCGCCTATCACTGACCGGCGAGCCCGCATGCGCATCGTCGCCCTCGCCGGCGGCACCGGCGCCGCCAAGCTCCTGCGGGGCCTGGACGCGCTCATCGACGCGGACGCGGCTCACCATCGTCGGCAACACGGGCGACGATGCCGCTGATCTGGGGCCTCCACGTCTCCCCGACCTCGACACCGTCTGCTACACGCTGGGCGGCTCGATCGACGAGGACGCGAGGGCTGGGGCCTCCGCGACGAGAGCTTCCAGGACGCTCGACGAGATGGCCCGCTTCGGCGAACCGACGTGGTTCAATCTGGGCGACCGTGACCTCGCCACTCACCTGCACCGCACCCGCCTGCTGCGCGAGGGGCGAACGCTGACCGAGGTCACGGCGAAGATCGCCGCAGGACCTCGGCGTGAGCCACGCTGGTCCTGCCCATGTCGGACCAGCCCGTGAGGACGCGCGTCCTCGGGCCGGACGGCTGGCTCGGCTTCCAGGAATACTTCGTGCGCGAGAAGACCCAGGTCGAGGTGACGCGAAGTGGACTACGCGGGCGCGCACGCAGCGCTGCCCGCGCCCGGGCGTGCGTCGAGGCCATCGCGCTCGGCCGACGCGGTCATCGTCTGCCCGTCAATCCCATCACCTCCATCGGCCCCATCCTCGCCGTCCCGGGCATCGTGCGCGCGCGCTGGAGGCGACGGGCGCGACCGTCGCTCGCGGTCAGCCCCATCGTCGGAGGGCAGGCCGTCTCCGGGCCCGGCCGGGACGTCTCATGGCCGCGTGCGGGCTGCGCGGTGTCGGCGGCTCGGCGTCGCCTCCGCCTACGCGCCGTGGCTCGACATCCTGCTCGTGGACGACCAGGACGCGGCGCTCACGCCGCGCATCGAAGCCGCCGGGATACGCACCATCGTGACGGAGACCGTCATGCGCGGCCGCGAGGGGAAATCGCCCTGGCCCGCCAGGCGCTCGAGGCGCTCGCGTGAGCGTCGCTCGTCGCGGTCCCGGTCAAGGACCTCGTCAACGCCAAGCAGCGGCTCATCCCCGTTTCTCTCGCCGTCCGAGCGCCGGCGATCTGGCGCGCGCCATGCTCGAGGACGTTCTCGACGCGCTCGCGGCCGCGCGCAGGTCGGCCTGGTGCTGGTCGTCACGCGTGACCCGGCAGTCGAGGCGCTGGCGAGGCGCCACGGGGCGGGCATGCTCGCGCGAGGAGGCCAACCGCGGCCACACGGAAGCCGTCGCCCACGCCCAGCGGACGGCCCTCGCCCGCGGGGCGCGGCGCTTCCTCACCATCCCGGGCGACGTGCCCGTGCGTCACCCCGGGCGAGCTGGCGCACACTGGCCGATGCGCCGTGGAGGCGCCGGCTGCGGTCTTCGTGCCGTCGCTGTCCGGCTTCGGGACCAATGCGGCTCTCCTCGGGCCTCCCGACGTCGATGACGCTCAAGTTCGGCGAGCCCTCCTTCGACAACCACCTGGTCGCGGCGCGCGCCGCGGGCCTCCGGCCGCTGGTGCGGAGGCTGCCCGGACTCGGCCTCGACGTCGACGCGCCCGAGGACCTCGCGCTGCTCCTCGACCGCGGCCCCTCCACGCGGAGCGCCGGATTGCTCGCGTCGCTCGACGTCCCGGCTCGCCTGGCGCGCCGCAGCCGCGGAGCCGTGAGCGTGCCGCCGCGCTACGAGGTGATCGGCGTCGAGGGCCTGCCCGAGATCGGCGCGGGCGACGACCTCGCTCGGCCTCATCGCTCGACGCCGCTGCCGCGCCAAGGGCACGCCGCTCGCGGCCGGCGATCTCCTCGTGATCAGCCAGAAGATCGTCTCCAAGGCCGAGGGCCGCATCGTGCAGCCTCGCGGAGATCACGCCGTCCGCCGGAGCACGGTCGCCATGGCCGAGGAGCTCGGCCGCGATCGCGCGGCTGATCGAGGTCATCCTCCGCGAGAGCCGTCGCGTCGTCCGGCAGCGACAAGGGCGTGCTCATCGTCGAGACGCACCACGGCTGGATCTGCGCCAACGCGGGCGTGGACCAGTCCAACGTCGACGCCGACACCGCCTGCCTGCTGCCCGAGGACTCCGACCGCTCCGCGCGCGCAGCTGCGGGATGGGCTCGCGGGCTCTGACCGGCCACGACCTGGGCATCATCATCGCCGACACGTTCGGCAGACCGTGGCGCGAGGGGCTGACCAACGTCGCGATCGGCGTGGCGGGCCTCGAGCCCATCAAGAGCTACCTCGGCGAGAAGGATCCGGCCGGCCACGTGCTGCAGGCGACCATCCTGGCGCTGGCCGACGAGCTCGCCTCCGCGGCCGAGCCCGTCATGGGCAAGCTCGACCGCATCCCCGTCGTCATCATCCGCGGGCTCAACTGGCCCCGCGGCGAGGCGGAAGCCGCCCGCTCCTGCGCGACCCCGCCCGCGACCTCTTCCGATAGATAAGGACCGCATGCGCATCGGCATCCTCGGAGGCACGGGCAAGGAAGGCGCGGGACTCGCGCTCCGCTGGGCGCAGGCGGGCCACGAGATCATCATCGGCTCGCGCGACGCCGAGCGTGCCCGCGCGAAGGCCGCGGAGCTCGAAGGCGCAGGCGGGCCGGCGCCGTCGGCGGCATGTCCAATCGCGAGGCGGCGGCCGCCGCCGACGTCGTCGTCCTGGCGCTGCCCGCGACGGGCCTCGCCGCCACGCTCGGCGAGCTCAAGGACGCCTGCCGCGGCAAGGTCGTGATCAGCGCCGTGGTGCCGCTCACCTTCGGCGGGCGGGCGCCTCTTCACCCCGCCCGCCCAGGGCTCCGCCGCGGAGGAGGCGCAGGCGCTGCTCGGCCCCGAGGCCGAGTCGTGCGCCGCCTTCCACCACATCGCCGCCCACGAGCTCTCCGCGACGGACCACGACATCGACTGCGACCTCCTGCTCTGCGGAGCGGACGCGGACGCGAAGAAAGCCGTGGCCGAGCTCGGCAGCGGCATGGGCCTCCGCGCGGTGGACGTGGGCGCGCTCACCAACGCGGGCCCGCTCGAGGGCATCACGGCCGTGCTCGCCACGATCAACCGCCGCTACAAGCTCAAGAACTCCGGCATCAAGATCACGGGACTGCCCACCTGAGTGGGACTCCAACGAGTATCGCCCTAGGGCTCACGCGCGTGATCCCAGAGTGCCGGAGTCAAATGACGAGCCAGACGAGGCCCGAAGAGGCGGCAGCCCGGGCGTACGTGGCAGTTCGAGCTGACGGGCGAAGCCACGAGGCGAGGGCTGAGTGGACCGTACGTTGAGGGCTGCTGCCGACCGAGAACGTGGCAGTTCGAGTTGAGCGGGCCCATCGCGAGACGAGGGCTGAGTAGATCTAGCGAGTTAGTTGGCCCGGCACTAGAAAGGAGGGACATGGCCGAAGAGCCCGTCGTCGTTGACCATGAGCGCCTGACCGAGTTCATCGTGTCGGTGCTCGAGGGCGTCAAGATGTCGACCAGAACGGCGCGGCTGACCGCCGATCTGATGGTGCGCACGGACCTCCGCGGCGTCGACTCGCACTGGGATCGGCATGCTGCCGAAATACGTGGAATGGACGCGCCTGGGATTCATCCACCCGTGGGCCGAGCCGACCGTCGCCCGGGACGATCTCCGCGACAGGGCTCGTGGACGGCCAGAAGGGGCTAGGCCACCCGGCGAGCGTCATGGCCATGGAGCTGGCCATCGCCAAGGCGGCGACGCTACGGCATGGGCATCGTCGCGCGTGCGGAACTCGAACCACTTCGGCGCCTGCGCCAACTACTCGATGATGGCGCTCGCACGCGCGGATGATCGGGCTCGCCTTCACCAATTCCCCATTCGTGCAGCCATGGCTCCCACCTTCGGGCGCAAGCCCATGATGGGCACCAACCCGATCAGCGTCGCCGCGCCGGCCGCCGCCCGCGAGCCGTACGTGCTCGACATGGCGACGACCACCGTCGCGGTGGGCAAGCTGAACATCGCCCTCGCTGGAAGAAGCCCATCCCGAGGGATGGGGCTCGACGAGCGGGCGCGAAGGCCACCACGGACCCGAGCCGGTGTCTGGCCTCGCGCCTGCTCTCCCCGCTCGAGGGGCAGCCGGGAGCTGGGCAGCCACAAGGCTATGGCCTGGGCGTTCTCGTGGACATTCTCTCCGGGCGTCCTCGGCGGCGCCGTCTACGGCGACGTCCTCGACAGGAAGGGACTGCGCGCGCAGAAGGTGACCAACACGGGCCACTGCTTCGCGGCCATCGACATCAAGCGGTTCCGGCCGCTCGAGGAGTTCACGGCGGACATGGACGACATGCTGGGCGCGCTCCAGGACATGCCGACGGCCGATGGGCACGAGCGCGTGTACACGGCCGGCCAGCCCGAGGCGGAGACGGAGCGCCACCGCCGCGTCACAGGGCATCCCCATCGCGCCGGTCCTCGCCCAGCAGTGCAACGACATCGCCGCGTCTCTCGGAGTAAAGCGCTCGACTTGATTTCGCGAGGGCTGGCGGGAAGCGGGCGAGGGTCCCTCGTCCGCTCAACCTCCTCGCCTCGCGCGCCTCCTCGCTCGGACGCCTCCGCCTGCCCCCCATCCCCCGAGGCGGGGTGCGCTCGCCGCCCGCTTCGGCAGGACGGCTCGCGCGGCGGAGGCGTCCTGCGCTCCGGGGCGCGCTACGGCTCGTCGGATTCGCTCCCGATGGCACCGCCCGCTTCCCCGCCCTGACACTCCAACCGCTCCTAGCTGGACCTTCTTGCTGAGCGTAGGTTGCGGCTGCTGTTTTTGCGTTGTTGCGGCGGGGAAGTGCCGGGGGATGCCCCCGAACTCCCGTGCTGTTGGGGGTAGCAGTTCGAGCTGCACGGCGAAGCCGTGAGGCGAGGCCCGAGCTGATCGGCGCCCCGGCGCTCCGCCGCGTCGCGCGCGTAGCGCGACAGCGAGCTCGACAGAGCGTCCTCGACGTCGGAGAAGTCGTCGAAGAGGAGATCGGGGCCCTCAGCTTCGAGCTCGTCGCGCCGGTACAGTCCCGTCGCGACGGCGACCGCGACGGCCCCGAAGTGACGCGCGCACTCGATGTCGTGCGGCGTGTCGCCGATCACCAGCACCTCTCTCGGGCGCGAAAGCTGTGCCCGGTCAGCGCCTGGGCGCGCCGCGCGGCGAGCGACGGCAGCTGTCTGCCGGTCGAGATGGTCGGAGCCGTAGGCGCCCAGGCGGAAATAGGGCTGGAGCCCCGTCGGCTCGAGCTTGATCCGCGCTCCCGCCTCGATGTTCCCCGTCAGGAGCCCGACGCAGCGCCTCGGGCGGCGCCGTCGAGGCGCCGCGACGAGGTCGGCGATGCCCGGCAGCGTGACGACCGCGCTGCCGTCGCCGACTTCCGCCGCGAGCCCGCGCGCAGTAGAGCCTCGAAGCAGTCGTCGAGCCGCTCACGCACGCCGTCGGGCGAGCCAGCCCAGCGCGCCTCCATCGACGTCGAGACGATGCGCGGATCCGTCCGGCCGCGAAGGTCGTAGCCGCTCGATGTCTCCCGCCGTCCCGTACACCTCCGTGAGCGCGCGCCGCGAGCGCCCGGCGCCCGGCGCCGCGCGCGGTCAGGATGGTGCCGTCGATGTCGAAGAGGACGAGGCGCATCGGGATCAGCGGGGGCGGGCAGGCGCGAGCGCGCGCAGGCGCGCGACGATGGGCGGCAAGCCGGTCGAGCACGGCGTCCACCTCGGCGAGCGTGCTCCAGCGGCCCAGCGTGAAGCAGAGCGAGCCCTCCATCTCCTCGGGCGTGCAGCCGATGGCCCGCAGCACGTGGGACGGCGTGCCGGTCCGCTGCGCGCAGGCCGAGCCCGACGACGCCGCCACGCCGCAGAGGTCGAGGTCGAGCAGCACGCTGTCGGCCTTGACGCCGCGCAGCACGAGGCTCGCGTGGTGAGGCAGGCGATCCGTCGCGCGAGCCCGGTCAGCGCGGCAGTCCGGGATGGAGAGCGGCCAGCGCGTCCACGAAGCCGATCGCGGAGCGCGGCGAGGCGCGCGGGCTCGCCGTGGCCCGCCTCGGCCCGCATCAGCTCGGCTGCGACGCCGAGCCCGACCAAGCGCAGGGCAGGTTCTCCGTGCCGGATCGGTAGCCACCCTCCTGCCCGCCGCCCAGCATCTGCGGCGGGAGCTTGATGCCGCGGCCTGACCCAGAGCGCCCCCGCTCCCGGGCGGGCCGTAGAGGTCGTTGCTCGAGACGGTCACCAGGTCGAGGCCCAGCGACTTCGCCGGCGAGCGGCACGCGCCCCAGGGCGCCGACGCGCATCCACGTGGAGCGGCACGCCCGCCGCGCGCGTGATCCGCGCGATGCTCGCCCAGCGGCTGGAGCGTGCCGATCTCCGCGCAGGCGGCGCCGATCGAGACGAGCACGGTCTCGGGCCGCAGCGCCCGCGCAGCGCGTCGGGATCGACGCGTCCCTCGCGCGTCGACACGGAGGATGCTCACGGTGCCGCCGGCCTTCTCGAGGTCGCGGCAGGCGTTGAGCACCGAGATGTGCTCGACGGCCGACGTGACGACGTGGCGGGGCCTGTCGCCGCCGCGCAGCGACCGACGCCGCGGATCGCGAGGTTGTTGGCCTCGGTGGCGCCCGAGGTGAAGACGATGCCCGGCGCCGCGCCGCCCACGAGCCGCGCCACCTTGGCGCGGGCCGCCTCGAGCGACTCGCGCGCCTCGGCGCCGAGGGAGTGGGGCGCGGAAGGATTGCCGATGCCGGCCTCGAGGAAGGGCCGCATCACGGCGAGGACGCGCGGATCTACCGGCGAGAACCCGGCGTAGTCGAGATAGACCCTGTCGGGAGCAGCGCCCCGGCGCTCCACGCCGCTACCGGGTCTTCCTGACCAGGAAGCGGTACACGCCGTCCTCCCGCGAGACCTCGACCAGCTCGTGACCGGTGATCTGGCACCAGCTCCGCATGTCGGCGTCCGAGGCGGGATCGTCCGACAGCATGGCCAGAAGCTCCCCGGGACGCATGACGCTGGATGGCCTCGCGGGTCTTGACGATCGGCATCGGGCAGAAGAGCCCGATGCAGTCGATCTGCCCTGTCGGGAATGAACACTTTGGGCTCGGTCGCCATGCCCCGATACGGTATCCTAGCCTCGCGGCGCAGTCAAGGCGGCGCGGGTGGTTCCTTGACTACCCGACTGTCCGCCAGCCAATACTTACCGAGATGGCTCAGGCGCAAGCGAGCGGTGAGACCCAAGCCCGACGAGCCCACCCTGATGGCGGGCGGAGCACGGCGCACCATCATGCTCGCCCTGTGGCTGACCTCGCTCGATCCCGCTCATCGGTGGTCGCCTACAGCCTCTACGCGTATCTCCTGCCGCTGCTCGACCACACCAGGCAGGTCCGCGACCTGCCGCTGGCTTCAGGCTCTGCTCGTCTTCACCGGACTCCTGATGGCGGTCGGCGGCGTGCTCATCTGGGACCTGACGCGCGCGCTCCCGCGTCCCGAGCCGCGCCGCCCAGGACCCGCGCCCGCGCCGGACCGCGCCCGCAGGCGGCGTCGGGAAGCCTGGACGACGCCGACGGCCTGCTGCACTCCTTCTCCGCATGCTCGCGCCCCATCGAGCAGCAGGCGGCGGCACTCGACCGCTACGCCACTGCGGCTCGACAACGCCTACCAGGAGCTCGGAGTCCACCAACGCCCGGCTCAAGGAGTTCTCCTTCAAGGACGAGGTGACCGGGCTCTACAACCGCCGCTTCTTCTCGATCCGTCTCGAGGAAGAGGTCTCGCGCTACCGGCGCTTCAACCACCCGGTCTCGGTCGTGCTCCTCGACCTCGACGGCTTCAAGGTCGGTCAACGACGAGCTGGGCCACGCCGCCGGCGACGAGACGCTGCGGGACATGGCCGAGATCCTCCTCAGGCACTCGCGCGGCATCAACGTCATCTGCCGCTACGGCGGCGACGAGTTCGCGGTCCTCCTGGTGGAAACCTCCAAGGCGGGCGCGCGGCTGTACGCCGACCGCATCCGCTACGTGCTCTCCTCGTACCAGTTCGCCCACGGCCGGCCGCGTGACGGCGAGCTTCGGCATCGCCTCGCTGCCCGAGGACGTGGCGCCCACCGCCGACGATCTGATCCGCGCCGCCGACGAGGCGCTGTACGCGGCCAAGCGCGCCGGCAAGAACCGCGTGTCAGTCCACGAGGACGTCGTCGTGGCGCAGCCCGCGGCTTCCGAGGCCAAGGTCGAATGAGCGAGCCCTCGGTCCCGCAGGCAGGTGCTCATCGTCGAGGACGACGCCAGGGTCCGGCGCGCGCTGCGCGAGGTCTTCGTCACCGACGGCTACCAGTGCCGCGTGGCGGCCAACGGGCGCGAGGGGCTGGACGCGCTTCCAGCGGCGAGCGCCCGCCGCTGACGCTGACCGACATCAAGATGCCCGTGATGGACGGCCTCGAGTTCCTCAGCCAGCGCGCGCGCCATAGACGCCGACGCGGCCGATCATCGTCATCACCGGCGTGGGCGACATGAAGACCGCCATCGAGAGCCTCAAGTGCGGGGCGTACGACTTCATCGTCAAGCCCGTGAACGTCGACGAGGTCCTCATCGCCGCCGAGCGGGCGCTCGAGCGCCGGCAGCTGCTCATGGAGCGGCGCGAGTACCACACGCTGCTGGAGCGGCGCGGTGGCCGAGGCGACGCGGGACCTGGCCGCCGCGCTCGACGAGCTCGAGGATACCTATCGGACGACGCTCGAGGCGCTCGGCTCGGCGCTCGACACGCCGCGACATCGGCACGCACGCCCACTCGCGCCGGGTCGTCGGCTACTCTCTCGCGCTCGCGCGCAGCCCACAGCCTGCCGGAAAGCCAGATGCGCGACATCGAGCACGGCGTGCTGCTCCACGACATCGGCAAGATCGGCATCCCCGACGGCATCCTGCTCAAGCCGGGGCCGCTGACACCCGAAGAGTGGAAGATCATGCGGACCCACCCGGACCTCGGCCGCCAGCTCGTCGAGCCGCATCCCCTTCCTGCGCGGCGCCGTGCCCATCGTCTACCACCACCACGAGCGCTGGGACGGCACCGGGCTATCCGCGCGGGCTCGCGCGGCGAGACGATCCCGCTCGAGCGCGCGGATCTTCGCGGTGGCCGACGCCTTCGACGCCATGACCTTCGACCGGCCCTACTCGGTGGCCATCTCGCTTCGAGGCGGCCCGGCGACGAGATCCAGCGCTGCGCGGGCACGCACTTCGACCCCGCGGTGGTGCGAGACCTTCTTGAAGCCCCTGGAGCTGCCGGAGACCATCCGGAACGCATCGGGACAGCCGAGCAGCCCGTGACGAAGGCCCGCTCACGAGGGAGCACTAGCGCAGGCCGCCGATAAGGGCCCATAGGCCCTCGAGTAGCCCGCCCGTCCGGCGGCGGCTAGGTGGGCTCCTTCAGGCCGTACTTCTCGACCGCGTAGGCCTTCTGCTTGAACTTCTGCACCTTCCCCGATCCCGTCAGCGGAAAGCTGCTCGACGATCTCGACGTAGCTTCGGCACTTTGAAGTTGGCGATCGGTTGCCGCGCGCGAAGGCGGCGACCTCCTCGTCCGTGAGCAGGTCGTGGCCGGCCTTCGGGATGACGAAGGCCATGACCGCCTCGCCCATGACCGGGTCGGGCACGCCCACGATCGGATACGTCGAGCACGCCTGGGATGGCGCAGGATAGAAGTTCTCGATCTCCGCCGGGTAGGTGTTGAAACCGCCGACGATGATCATGTCGGTGAGCGCGGCCCGGTGATGCGCAGGTAGCCGTCGGCGTCCTTGACCCCCATGTCGCCCGTGTGGAGCCACCCGTCGCGGATCTTGTCCGCCGTGGCGCCTCCGGCTTGCTTGTAGTAGCCGCAGCATGAGCGTCGGTCCCATAGACGCAGACCTCGCCCTCCTGCGCCGGCGGCTAGCGGCTGGCGCCGGTGACGGGGTCCACGATGCGGTCCTCGATCTCCGGGGTCCGCACGCCCGACCGTGGACACGCGCTTTCTCGATGGGATCGCCCGGACGCGGTCCAGTGTGTCCCGCCCGGTGGCCTCGGTCAACCCGTACACGACGAGGGCGTCCATGCCGAGACCGCGCTCACGGTCGAGGATCTTCCGCATGATCTCCACCGGCACCGGGCGCCGCGCCGATCGAGCCGGTGCGGAGCGAGCCGAGATCGAACCGTCCGAAGAGCGGGATGGCCCAGGATGGTGATGAACATCGTCGGCACGCCGGAGAAGATCGTCACCCGCTCGGCCTCGATGAGCCGCATCGCCTCCGACTGGGTCGAAGACGTCCATCACCACCTGGGTGGATCCCGCGAGGCAGTTGGCCGCGACGCCGCCCATGGAGCCGAAGATGTGGAAGTACGGCACCGGCACGAGGTAGCGGTCGTCGCGCCGTCCAGCCGTGGAGGTCCTGGTACACGCGGCACTTGTAGTAGATGTTGCCGTGCGAGAGGAGGCAGCCCTTCGGCTCGCCCGTGGTGCCCGGAGGTGTACAGCATCGCGGCCGGCGTCATCCGGGCCGCACCACGATGCCGGCCAGTCGAGGGCCGCGGCACCGGCTCGAAGCTCCCAGCGCGCTCCGACGCTCGGCCCAGGACCGGCAGCCGGCCGGGACCGTGATCGCCCAGCACGACCACGTGGCCGGAGCGCGGAGCAGCTGTGCGCTCGCGAGCCGGTCGCCATGCCGGTCGACTTCGGGGCAGATCTCGTCGCAGGATGCCGATGATAGTCGACGCCCGGCGGCGTCGAAGCGGTCGAGCCAGGATGAGCGCCTGGCCGTCGGATTGTCTCAGGACGTACTCGACCTCGAAGGCCTTGTAGCGGCTGTTGCACGTCACCGTCACGCCGCCGACCTTGGCGATGCCGAGGTTGGCCACGTTCCACTCGACGCGATTCGGCATCCAAAGCACGACGTGGTCGCCGGGCCGGATGCCCAGGTCCAGGAGCCCCAGCGCGAAGGCATCGGCGCGGGCCTTGAGCGCGCCGTAGGACACCCGCTCGTCCGTGAAGACGACCGCCTCCTGCGACGGATCGCGCGCGCCGCCGCCGCATCGAGCAAATCTGCCCGAGCGTCGAGCGCGGGCCCAAAGCGTCGCGTCATCCCTTCGTCGCCTCGATCTGCTCGAGCATGCTGCCGGGCACGCCGAAGGCGTGCGCCAGCTCCTCGTGCGACAGTCCCTCGGTCGCGCGCCTGCTGGATGATCGCCCGCACAGCTCCTGCCATCGCTGCATGGCCGCGTCCGCGGTCGCCGGCCTCGAGCAGCGCGGCGTCGATGGCCTCGCCGCCAGCGCCGTCCGAGATCCGCTCGATGGTCCGGGCGAGGAGCGTCGCGCGTCTTGCGCTCGAGGCCCAGGTCGAGGTCCGCGGAGGTGCAGCGCGCGATAGAGCGGCTCGCAGCGCCGCCTCGAGCGTCGAATCTCTCGATGTCACTGGACGCCGAGCCGCATGTAGCTCGCTCCAGATCCGCCGGCATCTCGGCAGTCTGACGATGCCGACGAGGGCAGCCCCGGAGTCACGGCATCCACTCGAGCGGCTACGCGGCTTCGAGACCGGATCTCTCCGAGCGCCTGGCTCGTGAGTCGGTCGACGCGTCGGTCACCGCCTTCCAGTCGGGCTCCTCGAGTGCCTCCGGGCGGTCGCGACGAGGCAGCCGGCCACCTGCTCGGATCGATTGCATGCGCGCCGTCCAGTCTCCGCGCAGCGGAGCGCGGTCGCCGCCGCCGGCAGGTGCTCCGGCAGTCGAGGCGCCTCGGCGGACGAGCTCGCGAGCCCTGGGTAGAACTGCCGCCGCCGCATCAGCCCGCTCGCCGCCATGCGCGTAGCCGTCCCACACGCGCCCCGCGCGCGGTCGAGCGAGCACGGCACGTCCTCGGTGGCCGGGCGCAGGCGACGATCGCGCCACTCGAGCCAGCAGCACGGCCATGCGGAGCACCGCGACGCGCTCGCCGGAAGTCGGCCGACATGGCATCGGCCGCTGCCAGGAGCTGGCGCGCCGCCGCCGCCGCCACGCGACGATGCGCTGCGGGCAGCCCTCGGAGACGCCGTCGGGCGCCGCGCGAACCGCGGCGTCGAGGCGCCGCCTGGGCGCCCTCGATATCGCCCAGGCGTGGCGCGACACGCCCACCAGCGTCCAGAGCGCGGCCCGGAGCGAAGGAGGGCTCGGCCCCCGTCGGCGGGCCCGGCCAGCCTCGACGATGCGGCACCGCGGTCTCGATGACGCTGCGACATGCTGCCGCTGGTCCTGCTGAGAGCGCCAGCGCGCGCTCGAGCGTCCGAGCGCCGTCGATCCGGCACGCGGTCGCCGCGGCGTCGGCTCGCGGCCTATGCGACGGGACGCGAGCGGGCAGATCGGGCTGCGGCTCGGTCTCGGCTGCACCAGCGGGCGGCGGAGGTCGACGCGCGCTCGAGCGGGGGCGCGAGCCGGGGCGCCGCGAGCGGACGGCCGCTCGCGGCGCCCGTGTACGGCGCGCGGGGCGGAAGCCTGCGCGGCCGGCCGGGTCGGGCGCGCGCGGTGCTCGAGCTCGGCCCTCCGCGCTGAAGCTGCGCCAGCCGGCCGGAGCGGCCGCGCGGCGTCCGGTCCGTCGCGGCGGTCGGCCATCGAGGGCCTGCGCCAGGCCCACGAAGAGCAGGATCGCCGGCCGCCAGCGGCCAGCAGCGCGATCAGTCCCTCTTCGAGCGTCATCGCGCGCTCCTTCCTGCATGCGCCGCGAACCCGTTAGCATGGCGCCCCGGACCTGCGGCCAGAAGCACGTTGACCTCCGCTCAGCGCGCGGGTATCATGATGGGCCCGAGCTCGCGCCGTCCAACTCCATGCCAACCTCGAGGAGGATCGATGCGCCGCGTCGCCGTGATCGGAGTCGGCGTCGACCAAGTTCGGCAAGCACGATCGCACCGAGCGCCGAGCTCTTCGCGGAGGCCGCGCGCGACGCCATCATGGATGCCGAGATCGAGCCCCGCGCCGATCCAGGCGCTCTACTTCGGCAATGTGACCGGGGGAGAGCGAGCGCCAGCTGCACATGGGCCCGCTCGCCGCCACTCTCCTGGGCCTGCCCACCATCCCGACCACCCGCTTCGAGAACGCGTGCGCGACGAGCCACGCCGCATTCCGGCACGCGGTGATGGAGATCGGCGCGGGCGTGTCCGACGTGGTGCTCGTGGGCGGGGCCGAGCGCATCCTGCACGTGCCCACCGAGCACGCCACCGAGTACTTCGCCTACTGCTCGGACGCCGCCGTACGAGCAGCCCGCTGGCCTCACCTTCCCCGGGGTCTTCGCCCTCATCGCCCGCGCCCACATGGACAAACACGGCACCACCGAGGAGCAGATGGCCCACGTGGCGGTCAAGAACCACCGCCACGGCATTGCTCAATCCCAAGGCGCAGTTCCGGAAGGAGATCACGCTCGACACGGTGCTCAAGAGCGCCTACGTCGCCGACCCGCTCAAGCTCTTCGACTGCTGTCCGTTCACCGATGGCGGCGCGGCGGTGATCCTGGCTTCCGAGGAGGTGGCGCCGTCGGCACCGGCGGCCATCTGGGTGCTCGGCACGCACGCCGCCTCCGACACCATGTTCATGCACGAGAAGCGGGATCTCTCGCGCGTGGCCGCCACCGAGCGCGCGGCGGCGCGGCGCCTACCGGCAGGCGGGCGGGGCCCCAGGCGACGTGGACGTGGTCGAGCTCCACGACTGCTTCACCATCGCCGAGATCGTGGCCACCGAGGGCCTGGGCTTCTTCGAGCCGGGCACCGGCGGCGTGGCCGCCGAGAAGGGCTGGACCAGCATCGGCGGGAAGATCCCGGTCAATCCCTCGGGCGGGCTCAAGTCCAAGGGCCATCCCGATCGGCGCCACCGGCGCCGCCCAGATCGCCGAGATCGTCACCCAGCTGCGCGGCGAGGCGGGGCCGCGGCAGGTCGCGGGCGCCCGGACCGGGCTCACTCACACCCTGGGCGGCAATACCGCCACCGTGCTCGTGAGCTTGTTCGGCCGTGACTGAGCGACGTGGTCACGCTGCAGGGCTTCTTCGCGGAGATTCGCGCGGGGCGGCTGACCGGCATCCAGCAATACGTAACTGAACGAAGTACAC
>ERZ1370068.3550-contig-2661_pt1 | contig 27133 bp, 34 predicted proteins | sample MGYA00561227_ERZ1370068 | MGnify/ENA primary metagenome ERZ1370068 (study PRJEB38410, sample SAMEA6850437) | metagenome | study: Metagenomic assessment of the ecological functions of the soil: analysis of the soil microbiota associated with the...
GGTATGCTTCGTTCAGTTACGTATTGCTGGAAGCAGAAAAGCGCACCTCGAACACCACGCCGCAGCCAGCCACCAGCCTGCGCGAAGGTGTTCAGCGCGTTGATGTGGAAGAGCGGCAGCGTCGTGCACAGCACGTCGTCTGGCCGCCGACGCCGAGCACGCTCGCGGTGTTGACGCCCCACCAGTGGTACTGCGCGTGCGGGCAGATCACGCCCTTGGCCGGGCCGGTGGTGCCGGAGGTGTAGAGGATGGCGAGCGTGCTCGCCCGGCTGCACGTCCTCGGCGGACTCGGATCGGCCCGGTGCCGGCCAGGCTTCGCTCGCCACGCCCGCAGGGCACCGCCGGCGCCGCCGGCGCGCACCGGCATCGCCGCCGACCCACGATCGCCTGCAGCTGCGCGCGACGAGAGGTCGGCGGTGCCCAGCCGTTCGACGAATCCGGCCTCGATCACGAGCAGCCGCGCGCCGCTGTCGCGCGAGCAAGTACTCGATCTGCGGCCCCATCGACGCGGTGTTGATCGGCACCGACCGCCGCGCCGATCCAGCCGCAGCCGAGGAACGTCTCGAGAACTCGACGCGGTTGCCGCACATCAGCGCGACGCGGTCGCCGCGCGCCACGCCGGCTGCGGCGCAAGGCGCCGGCGCGCGCGCCGCGCGCGTCGGCCGCATCGCGATGCGACCACTGTCGCGCCGGCGATCGCGAGCAGCGGCCGATCGCCGAACGCGCTCGGCCTGCACGCGCGCAGCATCGCCGGCAGCGTGCGCTCGACGGCGAAGCGCCGGCGTGGCGTCAGTCATCATCGGTGCCGTCCGCCGAGGTAGGTCGCCTGCACGCGCGGATCGCCGGCCAGCTCGCTGCGATGCGCCGCTGAGCGCGATCTCGCCGGTCTCGAGCACATAGCCGTGGTCCGAGCTCTCCAGCGCGGCGCGTGCGTTCTGCTCGACCAGCAGGATCGACACGCCGGTCGTCGCGCAGGCCGGCGACGATGCGCGAAGATCTCGCGCACGATCAGCGGCGCGAGCCCGAGGCTCGGCTCGTCGAGCATCAGCAGGCGCGGCGTCGCCATCAGCGCGCGGCCCAGCGCGAGCATCTGGCGCTCGCCGCCGGACAGCGTGCCGGCCAGCTGCGCGCGGCGCTCGGCCAGGCGCGGAAAGCGCGCGTAGACCGCGTCGCAGCGTCTGCGTCAGCGCGTCGCGCCGCGGCGCTGCGCGAAGGCGCCGAGCAGCAGGTTGTCCGCACCGCCAGCTCGCCGAACAGCTCGCGCTTCTCCGGGCACCAGGCACAGGCCGCGCTCGACGCGCGCCTCGACGTCGAGGCGCTGCGAGGTCGTCGCCGTCGAAGCGCACGCCGCCGCGCGACGGCAGCAGGCCCATCGCCGCGCGCGAGCAGCGTGGTCTTGCCGGCGCCGTTCGGGCCGATCACCGTGACGATCTGGCCCGGCTGCATGCGAGCGACGACGCCGCGCACCGCCTCGACCTTGCCGTAGACGACGTGCAGGTCGCCGATCTCGAGCAGAGCGGTCGTCATGCCACGCTCCCGAGATAGGCTTCCTGCACCTGCGGGTCGGCCGCACCGCGGCCGGCGTGCCCTCGGCGAGCTTGCGAGCCGAAGTCCATCACCACCAGGCGGTCGACCAGCTTCATCACGAAGTCCATGTCGTGCTCGACCAGCAGGATGCGTCACGCCCTCGCCGCGCAGCGTGCGCAGCAGGTCGGCGAGCGCCTGCTTCTCCTGGCGGCGCAGGCCCGCGGCCGGCTCGTCGAGCACCAGCAGCGCCGGGTCGGCGGCCAGCGCGCGGGCGATCTCGAGGATGCGCTGCGTGCCCGAGCGGCAGGCTGCCCGCCAGCTCGTGCGCGATCGTCGCCGAGGCCGATGCGCTCGAGCTGACGCGCGCCTCGGCACGAGCCGCGCGCTCCTCGGCGCGGTCGAGGCGCAGCGCCGCCGCGCAGCACGCCGGCGCGGTCGCGCAGGTGGGCGCCGAGCGCGACGTTGTCGAGCAGGCGTCATGTGCGGGCGCAGCTTCACGTGCTGGAAGGTGCGCGCCATGCCGCGCCGCGCGACCTGCGCGCTGCGGCAGCGCCGGCGATGTCGCTGGCCGAGAAACGCGATCGCGCCCGCCGTCGATCGGCAGCGTGCCGGTGAGCAGGTTGAACATCGTCGACTTGCCGGCGCCGTTCGGGCCGATCAGGCCGACGATCTCGCCGGCGCTCGACGCTCGAAGCTGACGTCGTTGACCGCCACCAGGCCGCCGAAGCGCTTGACCGCGTCGCTGCACGACGAGCAGCGGCTCGCCCGCGCGTCGGCAGCGTGCGCCGCGGCAGCGGCTCGACGCGCGTCGCGGACCTGCGCGGCGGCGGCGCGCCGCGCGGCAGCCAGCGCGGCACGAAGCCGCATCACGCCGCCGCGCGCGAACTGCAGCAGCAGGATGAACAGCGACCGCGAACACGACCGCCTCGAGCTGCGCCGCCGCTGCGGCGAAGCAGCGGCAGCACGTCCTGCAGCCGCGTTCTTCAGCAGCAGCGACGCAGCGCCGCGCCGACGACGGCGCCCGCGAGTTGGCCGAGCCGCCGGCCACCGCCATCAACAGGTACTCGATGCTCGCGCGCACGTCGAACGGCGACGGGCTGACGAAGCGGTTCATGTGCGCGTAGAGCCAGCCCGACAGCGCCGGCGAGCAGCGCCGGCGATGACGAAGAGCGTCGAGGCGCACGCGGAACGCGTCGGCGCCGACGCTCGCCAGCAGCATCGCGCCGCCGCGCAGGCTGCGGATCGCGCGGCCCGGGCGCGACTCGCAGCAGGTTGCGGCGAACAGCAGCGCGCAGCGCCGACGAGCGCCCAGATCAGGTAGTAGATCGCGCGCGGGTCGCCAGCGACCAGCCGGCCGATCGCAGATCGGCGGCATGTTCGACGATGCCGTTGTGGCGGCCGAGCGCATCGATGTTGCCGAACAGCAGTCGCGATCGACAGGCCCCAGGCGATGGTGCTGAGCGGCAGGAAGTGGCCGCCCAGGCGCAAGCGTCAGCGCGCCGATGGCCAGCGCCGACCAGGCCGGTGAGCAGCGAGCGCGAACGACCAGCCCGAGCCACGGCGAGACGCCGTGCGCCGTCGTCAGCCAGGCCGTGGCGTAGGCGGCGATGCCGACGAAGGCCGCCTGGCCGAACGAGGTGAGCGCCGCCGACGCCGGTCAGCAGCACCAGGCCGAGCGCGACCAGCGCGCCGATGCCGATGTCGTTGAGCAGCGATGACGGTGAAGCTGCCGAGCACAGCGGCGCGAGCGCGAGCGCGGCCAGCGACGACGCACGGCGACATGCAGCGCGCAGGCGCGAACGCGCGGCGCGCTCATGCCTCGATCTCCTCGTCCTCCTCCTCGGCATGCGCCGCGCGAGCAGCGAGCGCAGCAGCAGCACCGGGATCAGCAGGCTGAACACGATCACGTCCTTCAGCGCGCCGCTCCAGAACGACGCGAAGCTCTCGACCAGGCCGACCGCGAGCGCGCCGATCGCCGTCACCGGATAGCTCACCAGGCCGCCGATGATCGCGGCGACGAAGGCCTTCAGGCCGATGATGAAGCCCGAGTCGTAGTACATGCGTCGTCACCGGCGCGATCAGCACGCCGATCAGGCCGGCGAGCAGCGAGGCGCAGCAGCGTAGGCGAGCATGCGCGGTGCGCGCCGGGCGGATGCCGACCAGCCGCGCGCCGACGCGGTTGACCGCCGTGGCGCGCAGCGCCTTGCCGGCGACCGTGCGCTCGAAGACCAGGAAGAACAGAGCCGCTCAGCACGACGCGCCGACGCGACCATCAGCATCACCTGCCCGCTCACCGTGAAGCCGTCGCCGCAGCGTCGAAGCGCGCCGTCGGCCAGCGGCTGGTGCGCGAAGCCTTCCGGCCCGAAGAACAGCAGGCCGAGGCCCGACAGCAGGAAGTGCAGCGCGAGCGAGACGATCAGCAGCACCAGCACCGACGCGTCGGCGATCGGCTGGAACGACGACGCGCGCGAGCAGCGGCGCGATCGGCACCACGAGCAGCATCGGCGACCGACGATCTGCACCGCATGCCGGCACGCCGCGGCCCGCCGCCGCCCAGGCGAGCGCGCAGGGCACGCAGCGGCAGCACGGCCCCAGAGCAGCGACGCGCGCGGGATGCGTGCGCGTCTCGCCGCGGCGCACGCAGGCCGCACGACCTCGGTCAGCGACGGCCAGCAGCGGCGAGCGTCAGCGACCAGGCCGATCGTCGGCGGCATGCGGCCGGTCTCGAAGCGCGGCGAGCGTCAGCGCCGCGAAGGCGGCGACGTCGCCGAACGGCACGAAGACCACGCGCGTCACCGAGAAGATCAGCACCAGCGCCGAGGCCGGCCAGCAGGTAGACCGCCCCGTTGGCGAGGCCGTCGATGCGCCAGGATGCAGCGCCGACGTCCCAGCGTCATGTGCGATCTCCTCCGCTAGCGCGTCCGTCAGCGCGCGTCAGGGCGCCAGCTTCCACTGCCCGTTGTCGAGCTTGTACGATCACGCGGGCGCGCTCGTCGACGCCGTAGAGGTTGCCCGGCTTGAAGTTGTAGACGCCGTGCGTGCCGACGACCTCCTTGGTGCTCGACAGATCGCGTCGCGCAGCGCGACGCGGAACTCCGGCGTGCCCGGCTCGGCCTTCGCGCATCGCGCGCGCGCGGCGTCGGCGAACACCAGCCAGGCGTCGAACGAATAGGCCGAGAACGCGTCGGTCGTCGGCGCGCTGTTGACCTTCTGGAAGGCGGCGCGGAAGTCCGAGCGCGATCTTCTTGCGTCGGGTAGCTCGTCCGGCAGCTGCTCGGCGACGATCACCGGGCCGGTCGGCATCAGCGCGCCCTTGGCCGACGGCGCCGGCCGACGCGCACGAAGTCCGGGTTGATCAGGCCGTGCTGGCCGTAGACGCCGCCCTTGAAGCCGCGCTCGGCGAGCGCCAGGAACGGCAGCGCGCCCGGCGTGCCGGCGCCGCCGGTCATCACCGCGTCGGGCCGCAGCGCGACGATCTTCAGCACCTGGCCGGTCACCGACTGCGTCGGCGCGCGCGTAGCGCTCGTTGCTCACGACCTTGATGCCGGCGCCGCTCGGCAGCGCCTTCATCAGCGCGTTGTAGACCAGGTCGCCCCAGGCGTCGGAGAAGCCGATGTAGCCGACCGTCTTGACGCCGTCGCGCTTCATGCGCTCGACGACGGCATCGACCATCAGCTGCGGTCGGCTGCGCGACGGTGACGATCCAGGCGTTCTCGGCCGGGTCGAGCGCGATCGGCGTCAGCGCCGATCATCGGCGTCTTGGCCTCGCGGCCGACCTGCGCCATCGCGATCGCCGACGGGCACGCCCGAGGTGCCCATCAGCACGTCGACCTTGTCCTCCTCGACCAGCTTGCGCGCGTTGCGGCCGGCGGTGCGTCGGGTCAGAGCCATCGTCGAGCACGATGAGCTGGATCTTGCGACCGTTGACCTCAGGCTTGTAGGCCAGCGCGGCCTGCATGCCCTTCGCATACGGCACGCCGAGCGACGAGTTGGGGCCCGGAGAGCGAGACGCTCAGGCCGACCTTGAGGTCGGCGCGACCATCACGCCGGCAATCGGCGACCGCAGCGCCGCGGCCAGCGCTGCGCGTCAAGGTCTGCAGCAAGACGTCTTCATGCTCGTGGACTCCTGGTGAACGGAATGAATGAGCGAGTCGCTCAGGGAAACAGCTGGATCGCCGGCAGCGGCACGCTCGGCGTTGAGCAGATCGACGCGCTTCAGCCGGATCGCGCCAGCGCTCCGGCGCTGCGCACGAGACGGTGGCGGTAGCTGCCCGCGAGCATCAGCTGCTGCTCGCCGCGCGCTTCGACGTAGATGAAGGGCGTGCGCAGCGTCGCACGCTGGCCGGCGTCGTCGCTGCGATCGACGGTCGAGCGCTGCAGCACGTGCTGGCAGCGGCTGCGGCGGATGCTGCGAATGCGCGCGCGGATTCTTCAGCCGCTCGATGCGCAGCGACAGCAGGAGGCGGTCCTCGTAGGCGAGCGGAGTTGTGCGAACGCGGTCGACCTGTGCGCGGCGCCCTGCAGCGGCACCCAGTAGCGGCCGTCGTCGGCGAAGAGCGCGAGCCACTCGTCGAAGCGGCCGGCGTCGAGCAGCGCGGCCTCGTCGGCGCGACGAAGTCGCGGTGCGCGCGGCTGCCATGGCACGCGCTCACGCGCCTCCATGTCCGAGCGTCATGAACTTCGCCCAGGCGCGGAACTGGTTGCGCATCAGCAGCTCGTTGGTGCCGTTGGTCGTCGATCGTGCGCCTCGGCGAGCTCTGCCGGGTCGAAGTCGCGGTGCAGGCTCACCCATTCGTTGCCGCTCGGCGCGCAGGCCCTGCTGGATGCTCTCGAACAGGTGCACGTCGTCGTGCGCGACCACCGACATCGGCGAGAACACGAGCCGGTTGTAGCGTCATCGCGCGCTCGAACAGGAGGTCCGGCGCGCCGGCCGCGCGAAAGCTCCACGCCTCGACCAGCGTGCGGTCGGCCGCCAGCGGCCGGATCACGCGGATCGCCTGCGGCGAGCCCTTTGACCGACGAGGCTCGGAAAGACACACCGAGTTCTGCGGCGAGCGCTGCAGGATCTCCGGTCGCGCGCGCCGGCGCCGTGCGCGCGCGCATCGCCGCTTCGTAGTCCGGCAGCTGCGCGTAGCCCGAGTGGATGCTGAAGTTGACGCCCAGCACGCTGTGCCCGTTCGGATAGACGCGCCCGCCCATGCGGTCGAAGAAGTCGTAGCCCGAGCCGAAGGGCAGGATCTGCTCCATCGCCATCGGCTTCGGCGCATCGGCGGGCTGCCCCTGCCACAGCGCGTCGGGCCGCCTGCGTCGCCGACTCGTGCGTCGACATGCGGATGCACCGTGTCGTTGATGTTCTCCAGGTACATCTTCCAGTTGCAGTGGATGATGTTGCGCAGCGCCGCCGCCGATGCGTCAGGCGGCCTTCGGGCGAGCGGTCGACCATGTTGTCGATCGCGGCCAGCACATCGCCGAAGTAGTCGTCGAAGTCGGGACCGCTCGTCGGCGAGCCTGCGCGAACACGAAGTCGCGGTACGGCCACGTGCTTCAGCGCGCCCAGTGCCCTGCCCGACTCGCACTCCTTCAGCCGCGTGCCCTCGTAGCCGCTCTTCAGCGGCATCGCGACGCGGCGCGCCGTCGAGCTTGTAGGTCCAGGCGTGGTACGGGCAGCGGAAGAACTTGTCCGATGTTGCCGCACGCGTCGGTGACCAGCGGCGTGCCCCTTGTGCGCGCAGCGGTTGTAGAGCACGCGGATCGCCGCCGTCGCGGCTGCCGCACCATCACGAGCGGCCGGCCGGCGATCTCGACCGACCAGGTAGTCGCCGGCGTTCGGCACCTGGCTCGCGTGGCCGACGTAGAGTCCAGGTGTTGGCGAAGAAGTGCTCGCTGCTCGAGCGCGAACAGCTCGTCGCTCAGGTACAGGTCGCGATGCACGCGGTCGTCCTGCACGAGCGCGACGGATGCGCGCTTCAGGCCGGCTCCGCACGGTCTCATCGTCAGCCTTGCGTGCATCCGTCAGGGCACCAGCTTCCACTGGCCCTTGTCGCTGCGCACGATGACCACCGCGCGCTGGTCCGAGGCCGTAGCGGTTGGTCGGGCTTGAAGTTGTAGACGCCGTGCGTGCCGGTCAGCTCCTGGTCGCCGACGATGGCGTCGCGCAGCGCCGTGACGGAACTGCGGCGTGCCGGGCTCGCCCTTGCGTGCGCGCGTCGCGGCGTCGGCGAGCAGCAGGTAGGCGTCGTAGGTGTAGGACGAGAAGGCATCCGTCGGCAGCGCGCCGTGCGCCTTCTGGTAGGCCGCGCGGAAGTCGATCGACACCTTGCGCGATCGGGTTGCTGTCGGGCAGCTGGTCGGCCACCAGCACCGGGCCGCTGGGCACCTGCAGGCCTTCGATCGACGGCGCCGCCGACGCGCACGAAGTCGGCGTTGATGAGGCCGTGCGTGCCGTAGATCTGGCCCTTGTAGCCGCGCTCGGCGAGGCCGAGGTACGGCAGCGCGCCGGGCGTGCCGGAGTTGCCGGCGAACACCGCGTCGGGCCGCGCCGCGACGATCTTCAGCACCTGCCCGGCCACCGACGAATCGCTGCGCGCATAGCGCTCGTTGCGCGACCACCTTGATGCCGGCGGCGCTCGGCGCTCTTCACGAGCGAGTCGTAGGCCAGGTCGCCCCAGCGCATCGGAGAAGCCGATGAAGGCGACCGTCTTCGACGCCCGACTTCTTCATGCGCTCGACCACGGCCGCGACCATCAGCGGGAAGGGCTGCGACACGGTCACCGTCCACGCGCCCTCCGGCCGGGGATGGTGACCGGCGTGGGCGAGATCAGCGGCGTGCTGAGCTCGCGCGCCACTGCCGCGATGGCCATCGCGCCGCGGCACGCCGGAGGTGCCGATCAGCACGTCGACCTTGTCCTCGACCACCAGCTTGCGCGCATTGCGCCCGGCGGTCGTCGGGTCGGATGCGTCGTCCAGCACGATCAGCTCGCACCTTGCGGCCGGCGAGCATCGGATGCTCGGCGATGGCCGCGCGGATGCCCTTCTCGTACGGGAATGCCGAGCGCCGACGACCGGGCCCGAGAGCTGAGCTGATGAAGCCGACCTTGAGATCGGCGCCGCGCGCGCGGCTTGCGGCCGCCAACGCGCACGGCGCCGAGGAGCGAGGAAGCTGTTCATTGGGAGTTGTCATGATCGGATCGCGTTTGCGATTCTCGAGGTGGTTCAGCGGTCGAATCAGGGAACCAGCTTCCACTGGCCTTTTTCGAGCTTGACGATGCACGCGGAGCGCTCGTCCGAGCCGTAGCGGTTGTCGGGCTTGAAGTTGTAGACGCTGTGCGTGCCGACCAGCTCCTTCGTGCTGACGATGCGCATCGCGCAGCAGCCAGCGCGGTACGGCGGCGTGCCGGGCTCGGCCTTGGCCGCGCGCGCGCGGCGTCGAGGAAGCAGCAGCCAGGCGTCGAAGGAGTAGGCCGAGAAGCGCATCGGTCGGCGGCGCGCCGTTGCGCCTTCTGGTAGGCGGCGCGGAAGTCCATCGACGACCTTGCGGATCGGGTTCGAGTCGGGCAGCTGCTCGGCCACGATCACCGGGCCGGTCGGCGCCAGCAGGCCTTCGACGGCCTGCGCCGCCGACGCGCACGAAGTCGGCGTTGATGAGCGCCGTGCGTGCCGTAGATCTGGCCCTTGTAGCCGCGCTCGGCAAGCGCGCAGGTAGGGCAGCGCGCCGGGCGTGCCCGAGGTGCCGGTGATGCACCGCGTCGGGCCGCAGCGCGACGATCTTCAGCACCTGCCCGGTCACCGACGAATCGGCGCGCGCATAGCGTTCGTTCGACGATCACTGATGCCGGCCGGCTCGGCGCTCTTCTGCAGCGCGTCGTAGACCAGGTCGCCCCAGGCGTCGGAGAAGCCGATGTAGCCGACCGTCTTCACGCCCGACTTCTTCATGCGCTCGACCACCGCGCTCGACCATCAGCGGCGCGGGCTGCGGCAGCGTGACCATCCAGCGCGCCCTCGTCGCCCGGCAGGTTGGCGTTGGCGATCGAGATCGAGCGGCGTCTTGGTCTCGCGCGCCACCGCGGCGATGGCCAGCGCGCCGGGCGAGCCGGCCGTGCCGATGATCACGTCGACCTTGTCCTCGTCGATCAGCTTGCGTGCGTTGCGCGCGGCGGTCGACGGGTCGGACGCATCGTCGAGCTGCACCACCTGGATCTTGCGGCCGTCGATCTCCGACTTGTAGGCCAGCGCTGCCTTCATGCCCTTCTCGTACGGGATGCCGAGCGACGACACCGGGCCCGACAGCGAGGTGATGAAGCCGACCTTGAGATCGGCGGCCATGCGCCTGCGCGGTGAGGCACCGAGGCCGGCGCGCAAGGCCAGCAGTGCGCGGCAGACGGTCAAGATTTTCATGGCAATGCTCCGATGGTTGCTGATGAACGAGCAGCGTCAAGCGCTCAGAGGCGAGGCTGCCGACGCTGGTGCCGCCGCAGACGTACAGCACCTGCCCGGTGACGAAGCTGTTCGCCGGGTCGGCGAAGAAACGCACGGCGCGTGCCACGTCGGCCGATTCGCCGAGGCGCCGGACCGGCACCGACGCCGCGAGCGCGCGCTCCTTCTCGCTGCCGGCCTCGACCACGTCGTAGAACATGTCGGTGCGGATCGGACCCGGCGCGACCACGTTGACCGTGATGCCCGTCGGCGCGAGCTCGAGCGCCCAGGTGCGCGCCATGCCGAGCATGCCGGCCTTGGTCGCCGAATAGCTGGTGCGTGTCGCAGGCCCGAGCGCGGCGCGCGAGGACAGCAGCATCGACGCGGCCGAAGCGCTGCGCGCGCATCGCGGGCAGCGCGCGCCTGCACGCAGCTGGATCGCGCAGCCCAGGTGCAGGTCGACCAGCGCATCGAGATCGTCGAGCTTCGACGTCGGCAGGCAGCGCCGGCGCGGATCACGCCGGCGTTGTGCACCACGGTCGTCACCTCGAAGCGGCGCACGAGTTCGCGCACGGCCTCGCCGGTGGCGCGCGCGGTCGGTCAGGTCGACCTCGATGCTGTGCAGCTTCGGATGCGTCGATGTCGCGCTTGCGGCGCGCGAGCGAGACGACCTCGTAGCCGCTGCGCGAGCAGGTCCTCGCAGATCGCCGTGCCGATGCCGGCGCTGCCGCCGGTGACGGCCGCGACCTTCGGCGCGTCGCTCATGCCGGCTCCTCCGACCAGCGCCAGCACGCGCAGCGGGCTGCCGCTGCCCTTCTCGATCTTCAGCGGCGGGCAGATCAGCACCGCGCCGGTCGGCGGCAGCAGGTCGAGGTTGGTCAGGCACTGCAGGCCGTAGCGGCCGGCGCCGTGCATGTAGTAGTGGCACGGGATACGGCGGGCGCAGGTGATAGCCCTGGCCGGCATCGGTGCCGATCGCCTCGGAGCCGAAGCCGAGCACGTCGCGCTGCTCGACCAGGAAGCTGCACCGCCTCGGTGCTCGGGCCCGGCGTGTGCTGGCCGGTCTCGTCGAAGTTCTGGTAGGCCTCGGGATCGCGTGCGCTTCGACCAGTCGGTGCGCATCAGCACCCACGCGCGCTGCGGGATGCGGCCGTGCGCGGCTCTCGAAGCGCTCGATGTCGGCGACGGTCAGCAGGTAGTCGCGATCGGCCTTGCGCCTGCGCGCGAGCAGTCGATCACGCAGGCCGGCGCGACGAAGTGCTGCGACCGGAATGCGTGTCGACCGAGTTGTTCGGCAGGTCGCGGCCCGAGATCCAGTGGATCGGCGCGTCGAAGTGCGTGCCGGTGTGCTCGCCGCAGGAGAAGTTGTTCCAGTACCAGCCCGGCCCGCGCTCGTCGTAGCGCGACACCTCCTCGATGCGGAACGGCCAGCACTGGCCCATCTCGGGCGGCAGCGCGATCTGCGGAAACTCGGGCGTCAGCGTCTGCGTCAGGTCGACGACGCGGATGCGGCCGCTCGCCATGCGCGTGACCAGGCCGCCGAGCAGCTCGGCGTGGACATCAGGTCGGTTGTCGTGGTCATCGAGTGCTGCTCCTGTCTCAGCTCCGCCGGCGGCCAGCTCGCGCTCGAGCACCTTGGGGTTGTCGCGCCAGCGCTCCAGCCACTCCTGCGCCACGTCGCCCGGGTACACGTCCTCGACGCCGTCGCGCAGCGCCTTGACGATCGCGCTCGCCAGCGCCGCCGGCGCCAGCTTGGGCGGCGGCAGGTGCTGGTTCCACTCGTCGTCGATCGGCCCGGGAAACACGTTGATCACGCGGATGCCGGCCGGCCGCATCTCGGCGCGCAGGCACTGCGCGAGCGAATGCGCCGCCGCCTTCGAGGCGCGAGAAGGTGCCGTGCGGCGGGAAGTTGCGAGAGCGCGTAGATCGACAGCAGGTTGACCCAGGCCGTCGCGCGCGTCGTCGCCGTCGGCCGAGCGGCCCTTCAGCGCCGGGCCGAACTCCTGCGCCAGGCGCAGCAGGCCGAAGTAGTTGATGTCCATCTCGGCCTTGGCCGACGTCGGTGCCGCGCGCGCGCGCGATGCCGAAGGTGCGGTGCACCTCGGCGTTGTTGATCACGATGTCGACCTTGCCGCCGATCTCGCCGGCCAGCTCGGTCACCGAGCGGCCGTTGGTCAGGTCCAGCGGCACCAGCGTGACCTGCGGCAGCGCCGCGATGTCGTCCAGGCCGCCGGCAGCTTCTTCCACGGCTCGGCATGGCCGACCCAGACGATGTCGGCGCCGGCCTTCGACCAGCGCGCGCACGATCGCCTGGCCCGACCTCGGTCTTGCCGTCGGTCACCAGCACCTTGCGGAACTTCGGGTCGCTGGTCATTTCGCGCAGCATCTTGTCGTCGGCCATGTGGGCGCTCCTTCGTTCGGAAATCCGATCAGCACCGCCTGCCCGGCGCGGTCGAGGCGCGCGCCGACACGCGCACGCGGCTGCCGGCGCGTCGCCGACCTCGCCGTGCAGGTGCACCATCAGCGTCGGGCCCGGCGTCGAGGTGCACCAGGCCCAGCCGCCACGGCAGCCGCTCGCGGAAGAACAGGTCGTTGCTGTGATGCAGCGTGGTGCTCGCCGAGCAGCTCGCCCCTCGCCGCTCTGCGCTGCGCCACTGCAGGCGCGGCGACAGGCAGCGGTGGCAGGCCTCGCGCGGCGGGTACTGCACCGTGCCGCAGTCCTCGCAGGCCTGCAGCTCGAAGCGGCCCTCGGCGGCGGCGGCCGTGATGCCGAGCGCGACGCGGCCGCGCGCCCACGGCGGCAGGTTCATCTGCCGCGTGCGCAGCACCGGGTTCTTGCGCTTCGGGCTGCATCAAGGGCATGGTCATGCGCGACGCTCCGCCGAGGATCACCGCGCCGGTGCACAGGCAGCGGTCGTAGGTGACCATGCCGAAGCCGGCGACCAGGCCCAGTCGCGCGTCGGGCACGGCGCGCTCGCCGGCCTGGCCGGTGAGCTGGCGGATCGCCTCGGTCATGCCGAGGAAGCCGCCCGCCGCGCCGGCCTGCCCGGCCGAGAGCTGGCCGCCGCTGGTGTTGTTCGGAAAGCTGCCGTCGCGGGTCATGCGTGCGCGACGCACGAAGGCCGGGCCTTCGCCCTTCTCGCAGAAGCCGAGGTCCTCGAACTGCATCATCACGATCGACCGGGTAGTCGTCGTAGGTCTGCACGAAGTCGATGTCGCGCCGGCGCTGCACGCCGGCCTGCGCGTAGAGGTCGTCGCGGTCCATGCGCCAGCCGCCGCGCACCATCACCGGGTCGTCGGCGATAGGCGTTGTGGCGCTCGATCGCGCCGCGGATCACGCACGTGCGCGAGGCCCAGGTCGCGCGCCTCGCTCCTCGCTCATCACGAGGAAGGCCTCGGCGCCGGCGCAGGGCATCACGCAGTCGAACAGGTGGATCGGGTCGGAGATCGGCCGCGCCGCCATGTACTCGTCGAGCGTCAGCGGCTTCTTGAACAGCGCGTTCGGGTTCTTCAGCGCGTTGGTGCGCTGGTCGACCGCGATGCGGCCGAAGTCCTCGCGCGTCGCGCCGTAGGTGCGCATGTAGTTGGCGGTGATGAAGGCGAAGATCGAGTTCGGCCCGCCCGGAGCCGTACGGGATAGCTCGCGTCGCGCGCGAAGTGGCTGAAGCTGCCGAGCGTCTGGCGGAACGAGTCGACGTGGTTGGTGTCGGCCGCCGACGCAGGCCACGATGTCGGCGTCGCCCGCCTGCACCGCGCGCGCGGCGCGGCGCAGCGCACATCACGCCCGAGGCGCCGCCGGTCGGGCATGTGGTCGAGCCAGCGCGGCGACAGGCCCAGGTGCTGCGTCACGCCGACGGCGGTGTCGGGCGCGAGCGAGAAGCTGCTGACGGCAGAGGCCGTCGATCTGCTCCTTGGCGATGCCGCTGCGTCTCGACCAGCGCCTCGCATCGCCTGGCCGATGAACCAGTGCGCGCTGTGCGTCGAGTAGCGCACGTAGGGCACGGTCACCGGCACGGCGACGGCGACGCCTTCGTAGAGACTGAGTCGCGTGCTGCGGTCGTCGTCATGCCTGCCGCTTCTTCATCGCGCGCGTGTCGATGCAATGCGCCTGCGCCCGGCAGCGTGCTGCGCCAGTCTCGCGCAGCTCGCCGCGCTGGATCTTCTGCGACGGCGTCAGCGGCAGCGCGTCGACGAAGGCGACGTAGCCCGGCGCCTTGTAGTAGGCGAGCTGCGCCGAGCGCATGCGTCGACGATGCTGGCCGCGAGCTGCGCCGGCGCGGCATCGGTCGGCACGCCTCGCGCATGACGATGCAGGCCAGCACCTCGTCGCCGCGCACCGCGTCGGGCGTGGCCGCGACCGCCGAGGCCTTCACGGCCGGGTGCTGGTTCAGCACGCTCTCGACCTCGACCGCCGAGATGTTCTCGCCGCTGCGGCGGATCACGTTCTTCTTGCGGTCGACGAAGAAGAAGTTGCCCTCGGCGTCGCGCCGCACCATGTCGCCGGTGTGGAACCAGCCGCCGGCCCAGGCCTCGCGCGGTGGCCGCCTCGTCCTTCAGGTAGCCGGAGAAGAAGTAGCGGCGCGGGTCGGCGCCGGCTGGAGCGCACCAGCAGCTCGCCCGGCGCGTCGATCGCGGCATCGCGGCCTGCGTCGTCCACGAGCGCGGATCTCGACGAAAGCTCCTGCGCGGCCGAAGCAGCTGCGTGCCGACGTGGCGCGGCTCGCGGTTGGCCATGATGCAGGCGGCGGCGCCGGTCTCGGTCATGGCCCAGGCCTCGACCAGCGGGAAGCCGAAGCGCGCCTCGAACGGCGCGTGGTTCTTGCGGTCGACGCCGGCGCCGAAGCCCCAGCGCATCGCGTGCGTCGCGGTCGGCCGGCGACGCGCGGCGCGGTCAGCAGCATCGCCGGCATCACGCCGAGGTAGTGCACGATCGTCGCGCGCGCTCTCGCGCACGCTCTGCCACCAGGTCTTCGGATGGAAGCGGTCGAGCTGGACCAGGCAGCCGCCGGCGACCAGCACCACCATCGTCGAGAACGCCATCGCGTTCACGTGGTTGAGCGGCAGCGGCGTGATGACGCGCTCGGTGTCGCGGCGCATGCTGCACACGCCGCCGAGCGCCGGCGTACCACTCGCCGGCGCGCAGGAAGTAGGCGTTGCTCAGCATGCAGCCCTTGGGCCGGCCGGTGGTGCCCGAGGTGTAGAGCAGCGCGCATTCGGTGTCGCAGGCCGATCGGGCTCGTGGCCGCGGTGCGCGCGCGGCGCCTGCGCGCGTGCGGCACCGGCGATCGTCGGCGCGCCATCGTCGTCGAGCGGCACGCCGGCCTGCGCTCGCGGCCGCGCGCAGGTCGTCGGCGCGCTCCGGCAGCGTGACGGCCAGGCCGATCTCGCTGTGGCCGATCAGGTAGATCGAGCTCGGCCGAGCGCATCTCGGCATTGATCGGCACCACGCTCACGCCGAGCGCGTTGAGCGCGAACCAGTGGAAGCAGGAACGCCGGCCGGTTCTCGAGCAGCAGGCCGACGCGGTGGCCGTGCCCGTAGCCGGCCGCTGCATAGGCGACGCGCAGGCGCTCGACCTCGCGCGCCGCTTCGCGCCAGCGGATCGCGCCGGCTGCGATGCCGTAGGCGCGCGCGGTCACCGCTTCGGTGAACAGGAAGCTCGCCGCCGCGCGTGCGCGCGCGGCCGTGGCTCGCGAAGGCGTCGATGGACGGTGGCGTGTAGCATGCGTCGTCAGATGAAGAGCTGCACTGCCGGCAGCGCGGCGTCGCAGTTGAGCAGGTTGACGCGCTTCGAGCGTCATGCGCAGCGCGCCGTCCTGCACGCGTCGAGGTGGTGGAAGCAGGTGCCGACGTAGAACGTGCAGCTCGTCGCCCTGCGACTCGGTGTAGTGGAACTCGGTGCGCACGACGAACGCGGCCGCGCGTCGCGTCGAACGGCTCGACCGTCGGCGTCTGCAGCAGGTGATGGCAGCGGCTCGGCGGCTGCTGCGAGAACGCGCGCGGGCTCTTCAGCCGCTCGATGCGCAGCTCGCGCAGCAGCTTGTCCTCGTAGCAGGTGCGAGGTGTGGTTGAGGCCGTCTTCCTGGTCGGGCACCAGCGGCACCCAGTAGATGGCGTCGTCGGTGAAGAGCGCGTTCCATTCCTCGTAGCGCTTGCGCGTCGAGCAGGCGCGCCTCGTGCACGACGAAGTCGATCAGGTCCTGGCGAGTGATATCGGTGCCGTGCCCATCACATCGTCGCCGTCATGTACTGCGACCCAGGCGCGGTACTGGTTGCGCATCGAGATCTCGCTGGTGCCGATCGGTCGTGACCTCGCCTGCCCGCAGTCTCGGCCGGGTCGAAGTCGCGGTGCAGGCTGACCCACTCGTTGCCGCTCGCGTGCAGGCCGGCCTGGATGCCGCGGTAGGCCTGCAGGTCGTCGTGGCCGACGACCGAGAACGGCGAGTTGATGAGCCGGTTGTACATCGGCGTGCGCTGCAGCAGCTCGGGCGGCGCGCCCGTTCAGGCGGAAGGTCCAGCTCTCGATCAGCGTCTTGTCGACCGCGATCGGCTTGACGACGCGGATCGCCTGGATCGCGCCCTTGATCGTGAGGTTCGGGTAGTACACCGTGTTGTGGCGCGCCATGCCGAGGATCTGCGCGGCGCGCTCCTCGCCGTAGGCGCGCCTTCATCGCGTCGTCGTAGGCCGGGATCGCCGAGTACTTGCTGTGGATGCTGAAGTGCACGCCCGTGAAGCTGTGGCCGTTGTCGAAGACGCGGACGCCCATGTCCTCGAAGAACTTGTAGTCGGACATGAACGGCACGAACTGCTCGACCGCCATCGGCTTCGGCGCGTCGGCCGGCTTGTCCGTCCACATGCGCTTGGCGGTGCCGGCCGACGACTCGTGCGCCACCATCGGGTGCATGGTGTCGTTCAGGTTCTCGACGAACATCTTCCAGTTGCACTGGTGCATGAAGCGCAGGCACGCCGCCGGCGATCTCGAGCTCGCCTTCGGGCGAGCGGTCGGCCATGTTGTCGATCGACGCTCAGCGAGTCGCCGAAGTAACTCCTCGAAGTCCGGGCCCGCGTCGTTGAGTCTTGCACGAAGACGAAGCCGCGGTAGCTGCGCACGTGCTTGACCGTCGTCAGGCCCTTGCCGCGCTTCGCACTCGTGCGAGCCGCGTGTCCTCGTAGCCGTTCTTCAGCGGGATCGCCAGCAGCGATGCCGTCGGTCTTGAAGGTCCAGGCGTGGTACGGGCAGCGGAAGAACTTGCCGGTGTTGCCGCAGGCGCGCTGACGCAGCCGCGAGCCCTTGTGCGCGCAGCGGTTCATCAGCACGCGCACGCTGCCGTCGGTGTGGCGCACGACGATCAGCGGCCGGCCCGCGATCTCGGTGCGTGATCGTAGTCGCCGGGCTTCGGCAGCTGGCTCTCGTGGCCGACGTAGTTCCAGGTGTTGGCGAAGAAGTGCTCCTGCTCGAGCTCGAACAGTTCCTGGTTGATGTACAGGTCGCTGGTGCACGTCGGTCGTCGCGCACCAGGGCACGCGACGGCATCGGGGTTGCCTCGGTATCGTATGGTGCATGGTCTCATGGCTTCCGGCTTCAGAGGTCGAGCACCAGCCGCTGCGCCCTTGCAGCGCGAGATGCAGATCTGCATCACGTTGCCCTGCGCCTTCTCGCGTGCGGCTCAGCACGTAGTCGCGGTGGTCGATCTCGCCCTCGATCACGGGCGTGGCGCACACGCCGCACTCGCCGCGCTTGCAGTCGAACATCGGGTCGCAGCCGTGCTCGATCAGGCAGTCGAGGATCGATCTGGTCGGCCGGCACGGTGAAGCGCTGCGCCCGCTTGGCGCCAGCTCCACCTCGAAGGGCTGATCGCCGGCGTTGCCGCGGCGGGCTCGGTGAAGAGTCTCGAAGTGCACGCGCTCGCGCGTCCAGCCGCGCGCCTGGGTGCTGCGCCAGCAGCGGCGTCGAGCATGGGCTTGGGGCCGCAGACGTAGAGGCTGGTCGTCAGCGGCGCAGGCGTCGAGCAAGCGCGTCGACGTCCAGCGGCGCGCCAGCCTCGGCGTCGGTGTGCACGCGCAGGTCGTCGCCGAGCAGCGCTCTGCAGCTCGGGCAGGAAGGCCATCAGCTCGCGGCTGCGGCCGGCGTAGTGCATGCGCACTGGGCGCTTCCTCAGCGCGGCGGCTGCGGCCATGCTGGTCGAGCGGCGTGACGCCGATGCCGCCGGCCACCAGCACTGCACAGCCGGCGTGCTGTGCGCAGCGGAAAGCTCGTTCTTCGGCGCTTCGATGGCTGAGCGTGTCGCCCGCTTGCACGCTGCTCGTGCATGAAGCGCGAGCCGCCGCGGCCTTCGTCCTCGCGTGCGCACGGCGATCACGTATTCGCGTGGGCGCACGTGGCGGCGTTGCGCGCTCGTCGGCAGAAGTTGATCAGCGAGTAGTGACGCCAGTCGGTGCTTGCCGTCGGGCAGGCGATACCTGCACGCGCAGGTGCGCGCCGGCCGCGAAGCCGGGCAACAGGCGGCCGTCGTCGGCGCGCAGGCGCAGCATGCGGATCAGCGGATTGAGTTCGCGCGCTTCGGCGACGCGCAAGCTGCAGCGATGGCGGTGGGAGCGGTGACATGCGTCCGTTGTCTCTGTCAGGCCAGTGCGTGCTGCGCCAGCGCAGCCTGCAGCTTGTGGCCGTGTTCGTCGGCGAGCGCCGCGTCGCGCAGCTCGCGCAGGGTGGCCGGCGCGAGCGCCGGCACCGGCACGCTCGCACCGCGCGCCATCACGGTCGTCGAAGTTGCGCAAGCCGCGCTCGTGCGTGTCGCTGTAGCCCTTGACCAGGCGCTGGCACTGCGCCAGCTCGACGGCGAGCTCGGGTTGATGCTGCAGCGGCGGCGGCGATGCGCTGCAGCCATTGCTCGATGCGCTGCGTTCTCGACCGCGATAGCGCAACGTGCAGCGGCGCCAGCGCTTCATCGCCGGCCACCGGTAGCAGCATCAGAAAGCCGCGCAGCGAGCTGAGTCGTCGATGACGCGGCCCTTGCTGCGTGAAGCGCTCGACCGAGCCGGCGCGGCCAGCCCGAGTCGCTCGAGCCAGCGGCCGAGCCGCGGCCGGCAGCGTCTCGCAGATCTCCTGCAGGCGCGGGTGCATGTACTCGTTGATCGCGAGCAGCTGGTCGTCGCCGCACGCGCACCTCGCCGCGCACGCGCTCGAAGCGCGGTCGCGCGGGTCTTCAGGTGCGGCGACGCGGATCGGTGTCTTCGTAGCGTCATCCACAGCGCGAGGTGGCGCGCGGTCTCGCGCAGCAGCGCGCGTCGTCGTGCGCCGGGCAGCGCGGCGACGGCGCGCCAGGCGGTCGAGGTACGAGCCCGGCGTAGGCCGGGTCCTGGTAGTCGATCGAGGCGGCGCACGCCTTCGATGCAGCACGTCCTGCGCGTCGGCCGGGAAGCTCGCTGTCGACGCGTTCGAGCCAGCGCGCGCACGGCGCGGATCGACGCGGGTCGGCGGCCGCTGGCGCCGCCGCGGCGCGCGATCTGGCCGCGGAGCGCTCGCCGGCGTCGCGCGCCCGGGCGCGCGCGAACGCAGCGCGCGAAGCGCCTTCGAGGCTCGGCTTCGACGCCGACGCCGCCGCGCTCGATCGTCGCCTCGAACTGCGCGCGGCTGAACGGCAGCACGCCGGTGCCGGCGAGCGCGCCGAACAGCACGCGCGCTGATCACGCTGCCGGACTCTTCGGCGGCCTGCGCCATGTCGAAGCGCGACGAAGCGCTTGGCTGCGGCCTGCGGCGTGCGCGAGCAGCTGCGTCGCTGTCGACGCGGCCGTCGCCCAGCGCGCATCTTCTCGGCGATCGAGTAGACGCGGTGCGTCGAGGCGATCAGCGTCGTGCGGTCCGGCGTGACGAGGCCGCGCTGCACGGCGCGGCCGGCTTCCATCAGCTCCGAGGCGAGCACCACGTCGACGTCGCCCGGCAGCGGCATCAGCGCCAGCACCGGCGCGCCGCCGTCCGCGCTCGGCCTGCGCGCGCGGATACAGCTCGACGTAGTAGATGGTCGCGCCGGTGCGCTGCGCCACGCCGGGCACCGAGGTGGTCTGGGCGATGTAGCCGTTGTGCCTCGCCCAGGTCGACGATCCAGTCGGCCAGCACGCCGCCGCCTTCGCCGCCCATGGCGAGGATCGCGATCTTGATCGGTTGGGCGCGTGGTCATCGCATCGTGTCAGAACGCATAGGCGTTCGCGCGCGGCGCGCGTCGCCGCCGCTGCAGCCAGCCGATCACGCGCGCCGCGCACGCGCTCGGCGCAGCGGTCCCAGCGCGCTCGGGTTGCTGACGATCTGCGCCTTGTAGAACGACGGGCACAGCACCGCGGCGTGCGACACCTCGCCGCACACGCCGCAGCCGACGCAGCTGTCGAGCACGGTCGCGACCGGGTCGGTGCGCAGCGGATCGGGGTTGGGCTTGATCGACAGCGACGGGCAGCCCGACAGGCGGATGCACGAGTGGTCGCCGGTGCAGGTGTCGGCGTCGACGCCGAAGCGCTCGCGCACCACGCGCTTGCCGGCGCGCGATCGCCTTGCCTGCACCAGCGGCTTCTCGCGGCGCTGCCGGTTGAGCATGCACTCCGACTGCGCGATCAGCACCTTCGGGCCCTTGCTCGCTGCGTCGTCAGCGCCTCGCTGCAGCGCGTCGCGCATGCCGGCGACGTCGTAGGTGCGGCGCATCGTCTGCACCCATTCGACGCCGACGCCGCGCACCGCCTGCTCGATCGCGTGGCCGGTGCTGCGCGTCGGGTTGCGCGCGCGTCGACGACAGGATGTCCTGGCCGCCGGTGGCCGAGGTGTAGTTGTTGTCGACGACGATGGTCAGGTTGTCGCTGCGGTTGAACACCGCGTTGGCGATGCCGCTGGTCAGGCCGTTGTGCCAGAAGCCGCCGTCGCCCATCACCGCAGATCGCGCGCTTGCCGGCGCGTGCGACGCGTTGAGCGCCGACGGCGCCGGCGGCGCCGAGGCCGTAGCCCATGGTCGGTGTTGCCGATGTTGAACGGCGGCAGGATCGAGAACAGGTGGCAGCCGATGTCGGCGCTGACGTGGTGCGCGCCGAGCTCGCGCTCGACCAGCTTCATCGCGCGTGAAGATCGGCCGCTCCGGGCAGCCGGTGCAAAAGCCCGGCGGGCGCGCGTGCACGATCTCGGCGAGCGGCTTAGCGCGATCGCCGGCGCGACTCACGCCGCGCGGCTTCGGCGCGGTCAGCCGCGGCTCGACGCCGGCCGTAGCGCTCGAGCGAAGGCGCGCGCGCCCTTCAGCAGCTCGGCGCCGGTGTACTCGCCGGCCGCGGGCGAGCATGTCCTTGCCGTGCAGCGCGCGTCTGCAGGCCGGCCTGGCGCAGGACGGTCGCGAGGTTCTGCTCGATGAAGTTGGGCTGGCCCTCCTCGACCATCAGCACCGCGCGCTTGCCTGCGCAGAAGCGCAGTCACCTCGGCCGTCGATCACCGGATAGGCGACGTTCATCACGTAGAGCGGCACCTGCGATGTTGCCGTAGACGTCGGCCAGGCCGAGCCGCTCGAGCGCGCGCAGCAGGCGTGTTGTAGCTGCCGCCCTGCACGATGATGCCGATGTCGTCGGCGCCCTCGGCGAAGAACTCGTTGAGCTTGTGCTCCTCGATGAAGCGCACCGCCGCCGGCCAGCGCTCGCTCGACCTTCTCCTGCTCGTGCACGAAGCTCGCCGGCGGCAGCACGATGCGGCTGACGTCGCGCCGCGGGTTGTCCAGCGCGTCGCGCAGCGTGAAGCTGGCGGCGCTGTTGTCGGCCGGCGACGAACTGGCCGTGCACGTGGCAGGCGCGGATGCGCAGCTGCAGCATCACCGGCGTGTGGCTGGCCTCCGAGAGCTCGAAGCCCGTGCTTCACCGCATGCGACGATGCGACGGCAGGTTGGGCCGCGGGTCGAGCAGCCAGATCTGCGACTTCATCGCGAACGCGTGGCTGCGCTCCTGCATGATCGACGAGCCTTCGCCGTAGTCCTCGCCGACGATGACCAGCGCGCCGCCGGTCACGCCGCCCGAGGCCAGGTTGGCCAGCGCATCGGACGCGACGTTGGTGCCGACCGGTCGCCTTGAAGGTGACCGCGCCGCGCAGCGGGTAGTTGACCGAGGCCGCGAGCGTCGCCGCGGCGGTGGCCTCGCTGGCGCTGTTCTCGAAGCGGATGCCGTGCTCGGCGAGGATGTCCTGCGCGTCGGCGAGCACGTCCATCAGGTGCGAGATCGGCGCGCCCTGGTAGCCGGCGACGTAGGCGACGCCGGACTCGAGCAGCGCCTTGGTGACCGCCAGGATGCCCTCGCCGCGGAACACCTCTCCGGCGCCAAGCCGCAGCTTCTTGACTTCCTCGACGAACGAACGCTCAGCCATGCGTGTCCTTCTCTTGACTCGTCGGAGGATGCGCTTCAGGCGCCACATCACGCTTTCTATAATGTTGACAAATGAATGTATCCACAATCATGAGTTACCCTAGACTTGCAAGCAAGCGCGCTCGCGGCGACGTGAGATGCGCGTCGATGCCTGATCAAGCCCGGCGAGATCGCCGCGTCGCTTCGTCGATGACTACCTGCCCGCACTGCTGGCGCAGGCCAGCCAGCTGATCTCCGTCGGAGTTCCATCGAGGTGGCGCGGCAGCAGGGCTTCTCCGTGTCGGAGTGGCGGGTGATGGCATCGCTGGCCGGCGGCGAGCCGATCAGCATCGGCCAGCTGGCGCAGATCACAGTGATCCAAGCAGCCGACAGTGACGCGGCTGCTGGACCGCATGGAGTCGCGCGGACAGGTGCGAGCGGCCTGCCCCACGACAGTGACCGGCGCATCACGCTGGTGCGCATCACGCGCAAGGGGCTCGAGAGCGGTGTCGAGCACCTGATGGAGCTGGCGCGCGAGCACGAGCGGCGCGTGCTCGGAGCCGCTTCGGCCTGCAGCGCGCGGAAGAGCTCAAGACGACGCTGCGGCAGATGATCGAGCTGCACGTGCATGTGCCGGTCGAGGAACCGGGAAGACTGAGGCGCCCCGGCCCGTTCGCGCGGCTACGGCACGAGAACCGCGCGGCCGCGATGGCCGCGCTGGCGATCAGTCGAGTCGCGAGCGGCGGCATCGTGCAAGCGCGAAGCTCTGCACCGGAACGCAGGCGGCCATCGGCCAATCGTGCCGCGCAGTTCGGGCGCTGCGGCACGGCCAGCGGCTTCGCGCCTGAACATGTTGAGCGGCAGCAGCGCAACGTCGCGCTGCAGGAAGTGTGCGATGTCGAGTTGCAGCGTGGGGCCCGCGGTGTAGCCGACCAGCACTGGCGCGCCACCGGGCGCACGGCGGCCAGGCCGCCGCGAGAACGGTCCGCCGACCGTGTCGACCAGCAGGTCGCGCACTCGCAGGCGGTGGCAGGCTCGGCCGTGCCAGGGTCCGACCGCGATCGCGGTGCAGCGCATCGAGCGAGCTGCATCGCGAGCAGACCCACAGCGCCGCTCGCGCCATCACCAACACCTGCGCCAGCACTGCAGCCTGGCGACTTCATGCAGAGCCACCCACGCCGATGTGGTGGGCGAGGAAGAACGCCGCACCGAGCGTCATCGGCAGCGCATCCGGCAGAAGGTCGAGCGCCTCGTCGGGCGCGTCGATCAGCTCGCACCACGTGCCGTCGAACAGCGTGCCGAGTCGCTGCCGCGCAGCCACACGCGCCGGCCTTCGGGACGGACTGCGCGCTCGCGACGACGACACCCGCCGCCTCGACGCCCGGCGTGTACGGAAAACGGCGGATGCCTGAGGAAGTTGCCGCGCCACACGGTGCGATCGATATGCCCGACCGTGGCCGCTTGCATGCGCACGATGGTGCGGCCCGCACGCAGGCGCGGCTCCGCGATGTCGTCCAGCACGGGCGACGGCACCGAAGGCGCGCACGCGCACGGCTTTCACGTCAGCGTCTCCAGGAAAGTCGAAGTACCGCGCGCGCAAACGGCTTCGGGCATCTGATCAGGCAAGGGCACCATGCCGCCTTCGATTTCGACGACGCGCGCGTTCGGCGGTAGCTGCGCCTGCAGCTCGGCGCGCGTGCGGCGACGGCGAACGGGTCGTCGGTCGCGCGGATGATGCAGCGTGGGCTGCGTGACGCGGCGGATGCGCTCTTCCATGCCGGTACGACGCCACGGCGCGATGGCCGCCCTCGACGTCGCCGCTCGACCTTCAGGCGCATCGAGCACGAAGGCTTCGAGCAGGTCGGGCCGGCCCGCCGGATAGAACGCCTGGCGCTTGCTGCCAAAGCGCGGCGAGGTGGCTGCCGTCGTCGCTGGGCTCGACCGCGTCGATCGGCGGCCGCTCGGCGCGCGCGGCGGCGGAAGGCCGGCGTCGGTGTACGGCGTCGACGACAGCACCAGCGCGCGCGACGCGGTCCGGGAGCGCGGCCGCCAGTTCGACCGCGATCACGCCGCCGGTGTGATGGCCGACGACGTGGGCGCGCGCGATGCCCAGCGCGTCGAGCAGCTCGCGAGCGCGACCGCGGCCCAGCGCTCGATGCTGCGCCCGGCGCACCGGCGCTCGGAGTCGCCGAAGCCGGCGGTGTCGATGGCGATCGCGCGGTAGCGCGCACCGATGCAGCGGCAGCACCTCGCGCGTATTCGCGCCCAGCTGCGCGGCGTCTGGTGCAGCGAACAGCACCGGCCGGCGTCGTGCGGCGTCGCCGCCACTCGGCGTAGTGCATCTGGCCGACGCGACAGGTCGGCGAACGCGCGCCGGATCGCTGGCAGTCACGGCAGCGTGTCGCTGTCGGCCGGCGGCTGCCACAGGCCGGCGTGCTTGCGCACCTGGCCGAGCGTGCGCGGCGAGCACGTCGCGCCGGTAGGCGGCGACGTCGCGCGCCGCGTAGTCGTAGAAGCCGCTGCCGCTCTTCAGGCCGAGGCGGCCCTCGCTCGACCATGCGGCCGATCGATGGCCGGCGCGGCGTAGCGCGCCGCGATCGATCGAGCCGGCCATCTCGCGGCTGGCGTGGTGCAGGATGTCGGCGCCGCCGAAGTCGATGAACTCGACCACGCCGAGCGCGGCGAAGCGCAGGCCGAGGCCGTAGCGCGTGGCCTTGTCGATCTCCTCGGCCGTGGCGGCGCCCTCCTCGATCATGCGCGCCGCCTCGTTCATCACCAGCGCCTGCAGCCGCGGCACGATGTAGCCGGGCGCGACGCCGCAGACCACCGGCAGCTTGCCGATCGCCTCCATCAGCCGCCTGGTGCGCGCGAGCGACCGCCGGCGTCGGTGCCGGGATGCATGCTCAGCTCGACCACCGGGATCACGTAGGCCGGGTTGAGCCAGTGCATGTTGAGGAAGCGCTCGGGCCGCTGCACCAGCGGCGCGAGCTGGGTCACGAGGATGCTGCTGGTGGTCGAGGTGAGGATCGCGTCGGCGCGGCAATGGCGGTTGATCGCGGCGAAGCGCTTCGCGCTTGGCCTCGAGCGTCTCGGGCACGCCTTCGAACACCAGTTCGGCGGCGGCGAGCGCGGCCGGCGCATCGCGCGCGTCGACGCAGCTCGACGCGCGCGGCGATGGCGTCGACCTGCCGCGTCGCGCAGCGCGCCGAGCTGCGGCGAGGCCGTCGAGGCTGGCTCGGATCTCGGCACGCGCCTCGTCGCGCAGCCGCTGCCAGGCCGTCGTCGCTGCGCCGGCGCAGATCGACCAGCGCGATGCGGTGGCCGGCATAGGCGAAGGCGATCGCGATGCCGCGCCCCATGCGGCCGGCGCCGACAGCGGCGACGCGCAGCGCGCGCGTCGACGGTCATTCGCCATCGTGCAGCCGCTGCTGCAGCGCGCGCGCGGTCGAGCGCCGGCGAGGCCGAGCGCCTCGAGGGTGCGCGGCGCCGTGCGCAGGTCGCGGCCGAGGAAGCCGCCGACGATCGGCCAGCAGGCCGTGGGCGATCGGCGCATCGACGCCGCACCAGACGCGCGACCGAGGCGAGGAAGGCGAGGCCGAGCTCGGTGTCCTCGGTGATGTAGCGGTGCGTGTGCAGGTCGATGTTCTCGCGCCAGTCGCCCGACTTGACGAGCTTGCTTGTGCGCGTCGCCGTACATCCAGCGGTCGTTGGTGTAGTGGTCGGCCAGCGGATAGTGCGGCGCGCCGTAGCCGAAGCGCCTCGCGCACCGCGATGCGCTCGCTGGTCGAGCCGGTCGGTGACCGCGCGCACCGCGCGGCTGCGTGCCTTCGTTGTGGATGTCCCAGCGCTCGAAGTGCTGCAGCGGCGCCGGCGTTCATCACCATCAGCGGCGGATGGATGATCGGGCCCGGCGTTCATCAGCGCGCCCGAGAGCGCATCGCCGCAGCCGTGCACCGCCGGGATAGGCGCTGGCGGATCACCGCGATCGCCTCGCTCTGCCGTGCGCGCCGGATAGACGCCGGTCGGCAGGCGCACCGCGCGGATGCGTGACGCTGCACCTCGCGCTCGCCGTGCTTGCGCGCCAGGTACGGCAAGCGTGCCGGTCTCGGCCCAGGCCACGTCGGCGCGGCTGCCGGCCTCGCGCACGACCTGCGCCATCACGAAGCTGCCGAAGGTGCCCGGCGGCAGGAACACGACCTGGCCGTCGCCAGATGCGGCGCCATCGCGCAGCGCGATGTCGGCCTGCGCGATCGCCGGCGGCGGGATGACGATCAGCTCGGCGCCGCGCAGCGCCGCGCCGATGTCGGCGGTCGCGCAGCGCGATCGGCACGTCGCGCCGCCCGCGGCGTCCTTGAGCGACGATCGCGCCGGCGTCGACGACGCGGCGCGAGCGCCGCGCGCGTCGCGGCGCCACAGCGCGCACCTCATGGCCGGCTTCAGACAGGGTCCGCGGCCGCCGCGTAGGCGCCGTGGCCACCCGCGAAGGATCGCAATTCTGATGTTCAGAGAGTCGAGAAGCAGGTGTCGATGAACCGGCAGCCGCGGACGGACCCGGAGAAGCAATGTGCGCCATTGCATTAGCTTTTCATCGATTCAGATGTCAACCAACTATCGCTGCAGATCGGGGCGCTCGGAAACCCGACAACGAAAAAGCCCGCGCTTCGTGCGAAGCGCCGGTGGGCTTTCTTTTTGGGAGCGAAGCGGCCTTTGGCAAGGCCGCTCTGCAGGGGCGATCAGCGGCTGGCTTGAACGCGCGCTTTCGCGCGTCGCGGGGCACGAACACCTCGCCCGGGCCACCATGACCGGCGCCATTGCCGCGCGGCGCAAAACCTTCAGCAATACGTAAC